>OFHJ01000410.1_pt1 | contig 16644 bp, 14 predicted proteins | sample 1522001 | NCBI WGS metagenome assembly OFHJ01 (sample SAMEA2464838, study PRJEB22497) | soil metagenome | biome: Grassland; feature: Farmland; material: Clay | place: Australia | collected 2013-02-01 | depth 1.2 m | reverse complement strand
TGCGATCGGCGTGATCACCGGCCGTGCTGTGCCATGGGCCGCGGCCACGTCGAAAATCGCGCTGGCGAAACCGTGCCAGGTCGTCTCGCCGGTATTCGTCGCATGGAAAATCCCGCGATAGGCGGGGCGGAACCCGTCATCGCGCATGCGGGCGGCGATGGCGAGCATCGCCTCGGCAAGATCCTCCGCGGCGGTCGGCGTGCCGCGCTGATCGGCGACGACGCGGAGCGTGTCCGTCTTCCGCGCGGCATTGATCATGGTGCGGGCGAAATTCCGCCCATGCGCCGAGAACATCCAGGCCGTGCGCAGGATCAGCGCATCGGCGCCGGAGTCGAGCACGGCGCGCTCGCCCGCCGCCTTGCTCGCGCCATAGACGCCGAGCGGCGCGACCGGATCGTCCTCGACATAGGGGCGCCCCTTGCTGCCGTCGAAGACATAATCGGTCGAGACATGGATCAGCGGAATGCCCGCGTCCCGGCACAAGGCGGCGAGACGCGCGGGGCCGTCGCGATTGGCGCGATACGCTTCCGCCTCATGCTCTTCGGCGGCATCCACCGCGGTCCAGGCCGCGGCATTGAGCACCATCGCGGGCCTCGCCGCGGCGAAGGCGGCATCGATCGTCTCTGGATGCTCGAAATCGAATTCCGGCCTGCCGACCGCGCGATACGGCCAGCCCAGCGCCGCCGCGCCATCGGCGAGCGCCCTGCCCAGCTGGCCCGATGCGCCCGTGATCAGGATCGGCCGTTGCTCCGCCATGGCCTATCCCGTGAACCAGGCCGGGCAGTCGGCAAGGCGCGGCAAGGCCGCATCCTTCTCGGAGAGCACGGCCGCCTCCGGCGCCACCGGCCAGTCGATCGCCAGATCCGGATCGTTCCAGATCACGCCCCGTTCGGAGTCTTTGTCATAGGCGCCGGTCACCTTGTAGGCGATCTCGGCATCCGGGGTCAGCGTGCAGAATCCATGCAGGAAGCCGCCCGGAATCCAGAGCTGCGCGCCGTTCTCGGCGGAGAGTTCCGCCGCGACATGCCGGCCATAGGTGGCCGAGCCCTGGCGGATATCGACGGCGACATCCCAGATCGCCCCGCGCACGCAGCGCACCAGCTTGCCCTGGACGAAAGGCGCGACCTGGCAATGCAGCCCGCGGATCGTGCCGCGTTCGCGCGAATAGGACTGGTTGTCCTGCACGAAAGTCTCGCGAAACCCGGCCTCGGCGAGTTTCGCCGCATTCCAGGTCTCGGAGAACCAGCCGCGCGAATCGGCAAAGCGGCGCGGCGTGATCCGGAGAATGTCTTCAATGGCGAGGCGTTCGATCTGCACCCGGCGCTCCTAGAGATGCTGCCCGTCGGCAAGGTCGTGGAGGACGCGGCCGAGTTCGGTCTTGCCCAGCCGGCCGGCCTGGGCGCGCAGGGTCTCAGCGTCGATGAAGCCCATCCGGAACGCCACCTCCTCCGGACAGCCGACCAGATTCCCCTGCCGGCTCTGGATCGTCTGCACGAAGGTCGCCGCCTGCAGCAGCGAATCCGGCGTGCCGGCATCGAGCCAGGCGGTGCCGCGGCCGAGCTTTTCGACACGCAGCGAGCCTTCCTCGAGATAGCGGTGATTGAGATCGGTGATCTCGAGTTCGCCCCGCGCCGATGGCGTGATCGACCGCGCCAGCTCCGTCACCCGGGAATCGTAGAAATAGAGCCCGGTCACCGCCCAGTTCGATTGCGGCACCGCGGGCTTTTCGACGATCGACACCGCCCGTCCGTCGCCATCGAAACTGACGACGCCGTAGCGTTCCGGATCGCGCACCTGATAGGCGAAGACGGTCGCGCCATGATCGCGCTGCGCTGCCCGCTGCAGCAGCACCGACAGATGATCGGCATGGATCAGATTGTCGCCCAGCGCCAGCGCGCAGCCCTGTCCGTCGATCCAGCGCTCGCCGATCAGGAAAGCCTGCGCCAGCCCGTCCGGCGACGGTTGTTCGGCATAGTCGATCGTGACGCCGAGATGCGATCCGTCGCCCAGCAACCGGCGGAATTGCGGCAGGTCGGCCGGCGTCGAGATCACCAGGATCTCGCGGATGCCCGCCAGCAGCAGCGACGACAGCGGATAGAACACCATCGGCTTGTCATAGACCGGCAGCAATTGCTTCGACGCACCCATCGTCACCGGATGCAGCCGCGTGCCGGAGCCGCCGGCGAGGATGATTCCCTTGGTGATCATCGCCTCAGCCGCGCCTCACGCCGCGGCGCCGAGGCGCTGGCCGGCATAGCGGCTGGCCCGGATCGCCTGCCACCAGGCCTCGTTCTCCAGATACCAGTCGACCGTGCGGGCGAGGCCGCTCTCGAAATCGTGGCGCGCGGTCCAGCCGAGCGCCGCCTCGCTGCGCGACGGGTCGATCTCGTAGCGGAAATCATGGCCCGGCCGGTCGGTGACGAAGCTGATCAGCCGCTCGCGCGGTCCCTCCGGATCGGGGCGGCGCGCATCGAGCAGGCGGCAGATCGTCCGTACGACATCCAGATTGCTGCGCGGTTGCCGGGCGCCGATCGCATAGGTCTCGCCCGGCGTGCCGCGCGTCGCGACCGTAAAGAGCGCCTCCGCGTGATCCTCGACATACAGCCAGTCGCGCAGATTCGAGCCGTCGCCATAGACCGGCAGCGCCTTGCCTTCGAGCGCGTTGATCAGCGTCAGCGGGATCAGTTTCTCGGGAAACTGCCACGGCCCGTAATTATTCGTCGTGTTGGAGACGATGGTGGGCAGGCCATACGTATGCTGCCAGGCGCGCACGAGATGATCGGAGCCCGCCTTGCTCGCCGAATAGGGGCTGCGCGGGTCGTAGGCGGTCGTCTCGTGAAACGGCGCATCGTCCGGGCCGAGCGCGCCGAACACCTCGTCGGTCGAGATGTGATGGAAGCGGAACGCCGCCCGGCGCGCCTCCGGCAGCGAGGTCCAGTATTCCCGCGCCGCCTCCAGCAGCACGAAGGTGCCCAGCACATTGGTGCGGATGAAATCCGCCGGCCCGTCGATCGACCGGTCGACATGGGATTCGGCGGCCAGATGCATCACCAGATCGGGCGCATGGGTCGCGAAGACCGCGCGCATCGCATCCCCGTCGGTGATGTCGGCCCGGATCAACTGATGGCGAGGCGACATGCGGGCGGTGGCGAGTGCCTCTTCCGAGGCCGCGTATGTCATTTTATCGACATTGATCACCGCGTGATCCGTGCTGCCAATCAGGTGCCGGATCACGGCCGAACCGATGAAACCGCAGCCACCGGTGATCAGAATCCTCATACGCAATGCCTTGTCACGCCTGTGTATACGGTCCCAGTTTATGAGACACGACTTAGAGCCTAGGCGGTGAGTGAGGCCGCGACAAGGCGGGCATCTCCAACGGATTGCCGGCAGTCAGAAGCCATGCCTTTCTATTGACTTCCTTTCGATTTATCGGCCCATCGCGATGGCGAGCTCCTCCAAATGCCCCAAATCAGTACTCAGAGATTGTGTCTACAAGTGTGGTATTAGGCACGCCGTGCCCATGGTTCCCTGCATGATCGGCCCTCGGCTCATCCCCGATCGGCGGTGAACCGTGCTCGAAGCGCGAAAAGATCGGGCGCATTTGCAAACCTGGAGGAAACAAGCACCCACCCGTGGGCCGCTGGCCTTACGAGGGCGGTGTGGGACCGGATCGGAGACGGTCAGGCAAGCTACTTTGCCGGGTACAGTGCGCAGGTGTATGGCAGCTATAATGCTGTTTCTGGCTGCGTTTCATCGAGGGATGCGGAGCATATCTGGGTCTGATATGAGCTTGCGCGCCGCAGCTGTGAGGAGAGGTGTAGGTGGTTGAACTATCTCATTCGGATACGACTCTGCAGGAGTTTCGAAAGCCAACACATTTCTCACTGTCGGCAGATCGGGGCTGGGGCCAGCGCTTTCAGCTTGCTGCGACCGACCTCAAGGACGGCGTACGGCTCTGGCGGTTGATCTGGACCCTGGGCCTGTCTGACATAAAATTGCGGTACCGCGGTTCGACGCTTGGGCCATTCTGGCTGACCATTTCCATGGGCGTTCAGGTAGCCGCCATGGGCTTCCTATACGGCGCCCTGTTTCACACCCATATACATTTTTATCTGCCGTACCTCACGATATCGATCGTCCTCTGGGGATATCTCAGCACTCTGATCACGGATGGCTGCACCTGCTTCAGTCAAGCCGATTCCCTGATCAAGGGCACGCGCATGCCGTTCACAGTACACGCGGCTCGTTCGATAGTGCGAAACACGGTGATCTTGGCCCACAACGCTGTGGTCGTCATTGTTGTTTTTGCGATCATGGGGATCCACCAATCCCTCTATTCGCTTGCCGCAATCCCAGCTCTCGCGTTGTGGATCATCGATGGTTTCGCCATCGCACTTCTATTCGGCGCGCTTTGCGCCCGCTTCCGGGACATTCCGCAGATTATCATGGCTCTGTTGCAGATCGCGTTCTTCATTACGCCCATCATATGGTCGGCAAAGGTTCTCGAAGGTCATCCGACAGCGGAGTTGCTGATCCGGCTAAATCCATTCTTCTACATTCTTGAAATCCTCCGCGCGCCGCTTCTTGGCACGCCGCTAACCATGCACATGATTCTCAAGGCACTGATCGTGTCGGCGGGCATCATCGCTGTCAGTGCTGTCGGGTTCGCGCGCACCCGGGGGCGGATTGCCTACTGGGTCTGATACCATGGCACACCTCACAGCGTTCAATATTTCTGTAGACTTTCCTCTTTATCATAGCGACAGCCGGTCGCTGAAAAAGACCATCTTTGGCAAGGCTTCGAGCCGCTTTGGCCAGGACCAGAAGCATCGTCCGGTGGTGCAGGCGCTGCGGAACATATCTTTCACCCTGAGATCCGGTGATCGGCTCGGGCTCGTTGGATCGAACGGCTCTGGGAAGACCACCCTGCTCCGCGCTTTGTCTGGTATCTACCAGCCGACAATCGGATCACTCTCGATGGAGGGGCGACTCACCTCCCTTCTGGATCCCGGGCAGGGGATGAACTTGGACCTGACCGGCAGAGAGAATGTCCGGCTGAGAGGATATTTTCTCGGTCTGCCTCGCCCGGAGATCGAGCGACTGGAGGCGGATGTCGAAGACTTCTCTGAACTCGCCCAGTTTCTTGATTTGCCGGTGCGGAACTACTCATCCGGCATGGTGGTGCGGCTCGCCTTTGCAATGGCAACCGCCTTCCCCCCAGAGATTCTGCTGATGGACGAATGGATCCTCGCCGGCGATGCCGCCTTCATGGAGAAGGCAAAGGCGCGCGTGGAAGGCATGGTTCGCCATGCCGATATTCTGGTGCTGGCCAGCCATTCCGCGTCGATTCTCGCAGAATGGTGCAATCGGCTGATCTGGCTGGAGGGTGGTAAGATAAAGAGTGACGGAATCCCTTTAGAGGTTCTTCGCGAGTACTTGCCGGTACAGGCATATGAAGAAATAGAGTCGAGAAGTTCTGGTAAGGCTCTGACCGAACAATCTCTAGATGACGTATAGAGAACATTGCTTTAGCGCTTTTATTGCTTTTCGAGCCGCAAGTTTCATTTGATGCGGCCGATTTTTAGTTGGCAAAAAGCGCCGATTTATCGCCCCTGCGGCTTCGACCAGCAACAATGTTGCGCGCCAGGGGACGATCGCTGCTGCCGAGACCGGCGCGAAGACCGCTCGGTGCGGCAAGCTCAAGGGGAGCGCTATGCTTGCGTTGCTCTGCAAGCTGCGGAGCAACGAGGGGCTTTGTGCCTCGACCAGGTATGTGGTCGGCGGCAGCAAGGGCGTCCCCTATGTCGAGACCCATCCGGTCATGGCCGTCGGCGTCTACGGCGCAAGCAGGAAGGCAGGCATCTCGGGGTGTGTCGATGCCCGCGACGAAGCGAGGGGTACCTGCACCGTCTGAGCCTACTGGGCCCATGATCACGATCCTACTCTCGACCTACAACGGCGCACGATTCTTGCCCGAGCAGCTGGCTAGTTTCGAGCGCCAGACGGAGCCTGACTGGCGCCTTATCTGGCGCGACGACGGCTCTACCGATGGTACGGTTGCTATCATGCAAGAGTTCAGCACGAGGGTAAAACGCTGCACGCGGATTGTGCATCCAACAACGCGTCTCGGGCCAACGGATAGCTTCTTGCTCCTCTTAAGAGAGGCCGGCCGCGATCTTCGCAGAGAAGATATGATTGCCTTCTCGGATCAGGACGATGTCTGGAATCCGGAAAAATTAAAAAGAGCTTCTGGATATTTAAGGGAAAGCGCTCCCGGAACACCAGCGCTATATTTTGCAAGACAGAAACTTGTTGACGAGAACAACAATATTATTGGGGAATCTGAAAAACTAAAGTTTGTGCCGGCGTTTCCTGATTGCATTGCGCAGAATGTTGCTGCGGGGTTTACTATGGTCTTGAACTATGAGGAAACAAAAATAATAAATGAATTAAACCCGCCGAAGGAAACGTTTCATGACTGGTGGTGCTATATAGTCGTATCAGCTTGTGGCGGTCGGTGTATATGCGATGAGAAGGCGGTGATTCGCTATCGTCAGCACTCATATAAAGTCATAGGGGCACCAACGAGCCGTATAAGCCGCGGTGTTGGAGCGTTACGGCGTGGACCCGGCCGCTTTATGGCCCTTTTCCGAGGGCATATCGACGCACTGGCGAGCCATCCGTCCATGTTGGCGCCGTCGGCGAAGGCAACGGTTGAATTACTAGAAAAGAAAAGTCGCATATCGTATAAATTGTTTCTATATTGCCTAAGAAAAAAGATGCGGCGACAGGGGGTTCTTGAGACGATAGCACTTTATGCGTGGGTTATATTTGGATGACACGCGTGCGATATTTAAATCTAATCAAACACATCCGTCGAGTTATGTGGCGCGGCGGCAGCGCCCCACGCACGGCGACGGTGATGACGGTAGCTGGTGTGCTCGGCCGCCTGCGCAAACCCCACCAAGTCATCGCGCAGAGCCCTGTGGGTGGATTCGAACTCGGCCCAAAGGTCGTGCTCTTCGTGCACTGGGACCGAGGCGGACGTGTGCGGAAAGAGCTCTTCGCCTACATCGCCCAACTCCGGGACGCCGGCCGTTCTGTCGTGTTCGTGACCAATGCCGGTGAGCTCGAACCCACAGCCGAGGAACGGCTTGTTGCGCTCTGCGCCGGCATCCTCATCCGGCGGAACATCGGCTACGATTTCGGTGCTTGGCGCGATGCGATCGAGACGCTCGACCTTCCGCGCGCCGGCACTGAAGAGATCATCATTGCCAATGACAGCGTGCTCGGTCCGTTCCGGCCGTTGGAGGCGACCCTCCTGCGGCTCGACTATGGGGAAGCCGATGTCTGGGGGCTCACAGATAGCTGGCAGCGGCGCTATCCTCTGCAATCTTATTTCGGTGCATTCGGGCCTCGCGCAATCCGTGTACCGGCATTTCGCAAATTCTGGGCTGACGTGAAACCTGCTCCGTCGAAAACGTTCATTATCCGCAAATATGAAATTGGGCTGACCCAAGCAATGCTCCAAGCTGGCATCCGGATTTCGGCGGTGTGGCCTTACGAGATATTGATCACGCAGGCAATGCAGGACCTGCCCGCGGGATATCTGGAGACGGACGCGGACGAAGACATTGATCCGAGACAATTGGCACGCTGGCGGCACGTCCAGCGTTTGCGCCGATCGCTCGCTCGCCGTGCACCGCTCAATCCGACCTCCGATTTGTGGCGGTACCTGCTGCTCTCTGGCTTTCCCTTTATCAAGCGAGAACTTCTGAACAAAAATCCAACCCGGGTAGAAGACGTTGGCGACTGGCCGATGGTACTCTGGGATGATTGCGGAGTGGATCTCGGCAAGGGCGCTGCTGAACTGGATGCCGATGCCGCGTCACACGATACCTTACCGAGCCCAGATACCGCTTCAACCGACGATACTATCTCGCGAATATGATCCCACGCCTCGACGGGCCGCCAATGCCCTACCGCGCCCTTAAATTGGCGGAAATTTATACGTAGTCGTCCGAGAATTGTGTACCGCACCCGGTTATTGAGACACGTGGTTGAAGCCTATGCGGCGAGTGAAGCCGCGGCAAGTTGGCTGTCTCGAACGGTGGCCGGGGGTTGGAAGCCGTGTCGTTCGATGAGCCAGGCGGTGTTGTAGATCTCGCGAAACGCGGCAAGCGCGGCCTGCAGGTTCTCGATCGTGGCGAAGCTCTGCACCCAGAGCAGATTTTCCTTCAGGGTCCGGATGAAGCGCTCGGCGCAGCCATTGCCCTCGGGCGCACGAACGAAGGCCGGCGAACTCTTGATGCCGAGGAAGGCGAGTTCCTGCTGGAACACATCGGCCATGTATTGGCTGCCGTGATCATGACGAACCGATAGTCCGCGGGCGACGTCCTTGCCGAAGGCGCCGAAATGCCGGCGCACGCCCTGACGGATCGGCTCGAGCGCCTCGAAGCGGGTGGCGCGCCTGGCCGCATGGATGCCAACGCATTCGGCGGAATGATGATCGACGGCGACAAACACTGCGACCTGCCCGTCGCCGATCACGGTAGTGGTGATGTCGGCACCCCACATCGTGTCGACGGTCTCCGGGATGATCGTGCCGTCATGATTGCGCGGTCCGCGTGGCGCGCCGGGGCGCGACGGCGCGAGCAGGCCGGCCTCGCGCACCAGTCGCAGCACCCGCCGCGGGGCGGTGCGGATGCCGGCATGGCGCAGCCGCGCCCAGACCTTGCGATAGCTCTACCTTGCGATAGCCTTCGCCATGGAACGGACTGGACGCGAGAACATCGCGGATCGCCTGCAGCAGCGCTGCATCCGGCATGGCGCCGACCGGCCCGGGCCGCGACTGCGTTGTCTCCGGTCGCGGCGCCTGCCGTCGGTAGACGCCGCACAGTGGCAGCCGCCAGACGCGGCAGGCCCGCGCCAGCCGATACGGCGCGCCGGTGGAAGGCGAGATACGCTGGCTCATGGCTTGCGCCTCCGCCGGGCCAAAGGGCGCTTCGCCTCCAGGATCGCGATCTTCTCCTCGAGCAGTTCCTGCTCGATCAGCGCCTCGCCGAGCCGCGTGCGCAGCGTCTCGGCTGCCAGGGCCTCGCCGCTCTGCGGTTTGCTGCTCAGCGCCGCTTCGCCGCCAGACAGAAATGCGTCACGCCACTGGATCAGCGTCGCCGCTGTGACACCAAGATTGCGCGAAACCGTCTCCAGGTCTTCGCCGCGCAGCAGCCGCAGGACCGCATCCATCTTGCGCTTGTGCGACATCCGGCCGCGGCGGTCGAGCGAAGCTACGCCAGACTCCTGGACGGGTCGCGCCACGGCGCTCGGCCGCTCCGTCGTCGTCGTTTGCTTATCAGCCATCGTACACCTCCAACCCGGACAGCGCCCGCTTATGAGGTGTCTCATTCAACCGTGCCGCGGGGGAGGCTGGCGTTACTGACGTTCCGCCCGCGCCATCGTCAGTCGTTGCTGCCCGCTGCCAACCCGTTGCCGCTTTCATCAGGATACAGCCGAACGTCATACTTGGCGAGGATCTGATGGATCTGCGCCTGGTCACTCTTGATCACCTTGTTGAGCGCCTTGATCAAGGATGTATCATGGGGGCGCACGGCCATAGCCATCGAGAACGACATCGGCATCTTCGGCAAGCCCGGCGCTTCAGCCTCGCTGGGCACTCGGGTAACTTCCAGATTTGGATAGCTCTTCAAATAATATCCAACAGCCGGCTCCCAGGTGATCATCACCCCGACTTTGCCATCATCAACCGCTTCAAGCATCCTCTTTGGAGAAATGTGAGGATTCGACGCCACATGAAACGCCACACCGTTCCTGGTCAGCCCGGTTATCTTCAATGCTGTTTCCACGCCAGTGCCGCTTTCAAATCCAATCCGCAAGTTACGAAGAATCGGCGAATGCATGGAGTCGATATGATAATGTTTTGATTTCTTAGAAACGAAGACGTAAGAGGATCGGTAGTATGAATTCGTATAACCTTCGTTGGGGTCGCCATAAGGCATCTCCATCACGACGTCGCATTTGTGTTTGTCGAGATTGAGCGCCAAGAAATTCAAAAATCCACCATGCCCTCGTTCGCTTGCCCACCGATATTCCAGCTTACGGTGCATTGCCCGCGCAATGAGAGCGGCAATCTTGTTCTCGAAACCCTGCCCAGCGCGATCCGAAAACGGCATGTAGTTCGGATCGGCACAGACTTTAAGCGCCTTGGCCGATGCCTGTCCGCCCGTCGCTTCGCCGTTGGCGCCGGAAGCAGCCGCGGCCCCACCCGACAGGATCATTGCGCAAGCGGCCCCTCCAAAAACCAGCGCGGCCGCTAACGAAGCCGAAAGCTTACTCATGATCTTACTCCGCAGGATCGTCGCATGCGACAAGATATTTCTAAGGAAAGCAAGGTGATCGCCGTACCCACGATGCCATGGAAGAAGGCGGCCGGGACAGCACGAGGACGCCGCCCGGCCGCGGGTAGCCCTCGTCAGCCGTTGGTCGTGCTGCCGCTTCCGTTGTTCGCAACCTGCTTGGGCAGAGCAAATACCATCAGATCCCCGCCCAGGTTTGTATAGTCCTTCAGTGACGCGGTAAGGCCGACTGCACCAAGTCCGGCGGACGATTTGTGCAGGGAGTCAGCCATGCCAATCGCAGCCCAACCGCCGACGCCGGACAGCACGGCGACGTATTCGCGCCCATCATGCTTGAAGGCGATCGGGTTGCCGATGATGCCGGACGGGCATTTGAATTGCCATAAGATTTTGCCGGTCTTCAGATCAACGGCCCGGAACTCCCCCTTGAGCGTACCGTAGAAGGCGACCCCGCCAGCGGTCGTCAGGGCGCCGCCCCAGTCCTGAAACTGGTCGTGGATCTGCCATACTGTCTTCCCGGTCATCGGATTATAGGCAATGAACCGACCGCGATAGCCACCTGGACCAGGCACCATGTTGACAATCGCGCCGACGAAAGGAAAGCCGGCCTTGTACTTCACGTTGAATGCCTGATAGCTCATGCACAGGTGATTGAGCGGCGCATAGAACAGGCCGGTTTTTGGGTCATAACTGACGGGCTGCTCGTCCTTATCGCCCTGCGACGCAGGGCAGATATCCGTGACCTTCTTCCCAGCCTTCGTCATCTTGGCGGGATCCTTGACCGGCTCGTTTGTCTTCGAACTGATCTTCGTCGCCCAGTTCACCGACGGATCGTATTTGTGTGCCGCCAGCAACTTGCCGTCTGCCCTGTCCAGCACATAAGCGAATCCGTTGCGATCGAAGTGAACGAGCGACGGCACCGTCTTGCCATTCACCTTCTCCGGCACCAACACCATTTCATTGACGCCGTCATAGTCCCAGCCGTCATGCGGGGTCATCTGATAGACCCATTTCGCCATACCGGTATCCGGATTGCGTGCCATGATGCTGGTCGACCACCGATTGTCGCCGGGCCGCTGGCTCGGATCCCAGGTACCCGGATTGCCAGTCCCGTAATACATGAGATTCAGCTTCGGATCGTACGAATACCAGCCCCAGGTGGTGCCGCCGCCGACCTTCCACTCGTCGCCTTTCCAGGTCTTCAGGCTCGATCCCCTGCCGACTGGTTTCTGCGTCGCCCCGTTGATTGTCGTCTTTGCATTGAACAGAATGCTCTTATCGGGGCCTTCGCTATAGGCACGCCAGACGCGCTTTCCGGTTTTCAGGTTGTAGGCGGTCATGTAGCCACGCACACCGTATTCGCCGCCGGCGACACCAACCATCACCTTGTTCCCGACGATCATAGGCGCACTTGTGATCGTCTGCCCCTGCTTCGGATTTGCGTTGTCCGCCTTCCAGACCAGCTTTCCGGTCTTGGCATTCAACGCATAGACATGACCATCAAGCACATCCGCAACAATCATCCCATCGCCATAGGCCGGCCCCCGATTGATCACATCGCAACACGCCACAGGCGGCGCATTCGGATCTTTGGGCGGTTCGAACTTCCACGCAAATCGGTCTGGATGGTTGAGATTGATCGCAAATATGTTATCCGGATATGATGTCTCGAAATACAGCATGTTGCCGACCACGAGCGGTTGACCCTCGAGTCCCCGATCCGTGCCGGTCGAGGTGGTCCAGGCGACCTGCAAATCCTTCACATTCTTGGAATTTATCTGCTTGAGTGTGGAGTAGCGCCAGTTTGCATAGTTCTGCGTGGGCATCACCCATTGATCGGGATTTTTGGCCATCTGCTCGAGCGACTGCTTGCCCGACGCTCCCTGGCTCGATGAGTTCTGAGCCCATGCGGCGCCGCCCATCGCTGCCGCGGCGAGAAAGGCTGCACTCCCGACCGCTAGCGTGTATCCCAAAGACCTGCGTCCTCGTCTTATGTCCATTTCCTCCTTCTCAACGCCAACGCCTAGATCGCCCGACCGCCTACCGTTGGTATCTCGTCGTCGTGCGCAGGCTTTCAGCACCCCGCAATTTCTATGCCAGGAAGAGCGCTGAACGGCGCCGCTACTTTAGAGTCCGCGTGAAAACTGGAGCGATACGCAAAAGATTCATCGATTTCCAAACCTCACGTATCGCTTCTGACCGCACATCGTCGAAATGTATTAGGATGACATATTGTCATTTTTGGACCATTTTGTACGATCGTCCTATGACATTTCGTGTCGATTTCATCAGCATGTTCGCGCTTTTATGATCGCGGGTAACTGTTAGGTGAACAACAAGGCGGCGTGCTGGTCAACAGCTCATTGGAAATTGCTACACTGTGCTGTGATCTGTCAGCACTGAATGAAGAATCGGTAACCAAAGCGAGTTGGGAATGGCGCTGCCCACCCCCTGCGGTTCGACTGAGCGACGTCAGTTCCGGAGAGTCGTGTCCGGACTGTCGGACTCTACAAGTTGTGAGGGTACCAACGAGCGGTCAACATGGAGGCTGCTCCGCGAGCGGGGTTGCCGCTTCGATGGAAGCTAACGCGATCAACGTCACGTGATAATTACGTCTCTCAATACCGCGTGAAAGAACCATTTGGCCGCATGCCAATACGGTTCTCGTCTGGCAAGGTACCGCGCTCGGATTGCGGGGCCTGTGCACCAACACCCTATAGACGCGGTAGCTGGCCCAGCGACGTTCCGGCATGGAGAGGGCTTGGATTTCATGATTCCGTCACTAGGGCATTTCGCACTCGTATTGGCATTCGTGATCGCCTGCATCCAGGCGATCACCGGTCTCTTCGGCCCCGCCCTGCGAGACCGACGTGTTCTTGCAGCTGCGCCCGCGCTTGCGATCAGCCAGTTGATCATGCTGATCCTGTCGTTTCTGTCGTTGGTGTGGGCAGGCGTTGTTTCCGACTTCACTGTCCGCAACGTGGCGGACTATTCTTCCAGCGCAACGCCACTATTCTATCGGATTGCCGGAACCTGGGGGAACCATGACGGCTCGATGCTGCTCTGGTGCCTGATCCTGTCCGTGTGCAGCGGCGTCGTCGCGATTTTCGGTTCAAACATACCGTCCTCGCTGCATGCCCGTGTTCTCGGAGTGCTCGGTGCTGTATCGAGCGGCTTCCTGCTTTTCGCCATGACCGTTTCGGACCCATTCCAGCGCTTGTGGCCACCGCCGCTGCATGGTGCAGGCGTTAATCCGGTGTTGCAAAGTCCCGGCCTCGTGATCCATCCGCCGATCCTCTATATTGGCTATGTCGGATTTTCCATCGCCTTTGCCTTTGCGGTGGCCGCGCTGATCGAAGGCCGCGTGGATGCTGCCTGGGCACGATGGGTGCGGCCATGGACTCTGTTCGCCTGGCTGTTTCTTACGGCCGGGATCTGCTTCGGCTCTCTGTGGTCCTATACGGTGCTGGGATGGGGGGGGTTCTGGTTCTGGGATCCGGTGGAGAATGTTGCACTGCTCCCGTGGATTACGGGCACCGCTTTGATTCATTCAGCCATCGTGGTCGAGAAGCGAGATGCGCTGAAGGTCTGGACAATCCTACTCGCCATTGTGACCTTCTCGCTCAGCTTATGCGGGACGTTTCTCGTGCGCTCCGGCTTGCTGAACTCCGTGCACGCGTTCGCCGCGGCCCCGAATCAGGGCTTGTTTCTTTTGGCCTTGATCGGCTTAACTGTCGCAAGTTCGTTGGTGCTCTTCCTGATCCGCGCGCCTACGCTCTCCGCTACCGGGGCCTTTGCGCCCGTCTCTCGCGAGGGAGCACTGGTTCTGAACAATCTCTTCCTTTGCATCATCGCGGCTGTCGTGTTCGTCGGCACCATGTATCCACCCTTCGTGGACCTTCTGTTCAACGTTCAACTTACGGTAGGAAAGCCGTTCTTCGACCGCGCCGTGCTTCCGCTTACTGGCCCCCTGATGCTGGTTATGGCGGTGGGGCCGATGATGCCGTGGAAGCGTGGGGATCTCCTGCCGGCCCTGACCAGACTATGGCTTGGCGCTGCCATCGCTGTAGGTATCTTCTTTATCGTTCTCGTTCACCGGCATTTTGTGGCTGCTCTGGGCTTCTGTGGTGCCACCTGGGTAATCATCGGGGCGCTCGCCGATCTCGTCGAGAAGCTCAGGCTGTTCAGGCTCCCGCTCCGCCAGTCCTTCGCGCGGCTGATTTCGATGCGCCGCGCTCATATCGGCGCCTTTCTCGGTCATCTTGGGTTCGGCGTATTGGTACTCGGTGTCGCCGGCATGAGCCTGGAATCGCATGTCATCACCGTTCTCAAGCCGGGACAGCACATCTCCTTCGCCGGATATAGCTGGACCTTCGACGGCCTGCGCCACACTTCTGGATCCGACTATACTGGGCTGCGGGCTGTGGTCGATGTCACGCATGGCGGGCACCATATTATGACGTTCCGTCCGGCATTGCATGATTTCACCGCGCAGGGGACGACTACGGTGATCGCCGCAGTGCACACGAACGGTGTCCGGAACATATTCGTAACTTTTGCTGCCAAGGAAAGAAATGGCGGAGGCGAATTTCGCTTCAACATGCAGCCACTCGCACCTGAGCTCTGGCTCGGCGGATTAATCATGGCGCTCGGCGGAGCCACGTCACTGTCGGATCGCCGCTTCCGTCTCGGTGCTCCCGCGCGCCGGCCGGCAAAGATACCCGACGGAGCAACGACGACATGAGCTGTCGGCGGCATGCAGCATCAAACCTGCAGGTCAGACAGTCCCCACGCGCTGCGCTCTCGCATAGTGGATTCGGACCAGAAGGGCTCACATGCTCAACACAACGTCTCCGCAGTGCATGGAGAGATTCGAACGCACTGATTGCAGCATCGTCATACAAACGGATGTGAACTGAAATCACGTACTTGCGAACTGGCACATACTCGAATCGTGGTGATATGCGCAGCCATCTTGTGAGCAATCGTATTCCGCGTTGACTGTAGATCGTAATGGAGGGATGATGCGTCGACCGTCGGTTCCGAGACCATCAAAGCTGGCCTTCGTCGCCGCAGCTGCCGCAATGATGGCTCTACCGGTACTCCCGTTGACCGCGTCCGCCAGTTCACACGGCTTGAACGCGACGAAGCAAGTTGAGAAGAACTTCAGACCGCTCCCGAGCTTCGAGCCCCTCGTCAAAGACGTGAAACCTGCCGTGGTCTCGGTCATAGTCCACCTGAAGACCCAAAAGATCGCATATCATTCGGGAAGTGGCTCTGCACCCCAGTACTTCCCCCTCCCCCTCCCCCTCCCGTTCGGGTTCGGGGTTCCCTTCCATGTAGCCCCACCACAACACCCAGTCCCTACGGAAGCGCTCGGATCAGGATTCTTCATCAGTCCTAAGGGATACATCGTCACCAATGACCATGTCGTGCGGCACGCGAAGTCCGTGTATGTCCGGTTGGAAAATGGTCAGAAACTTAAGGCGCAGATCGTCGGTACCGACCACTACAACGATCTCGCCGTTCTGAAGGTTCACCGATCTACTCCCTTCCCTTATCTGGACTTCGGCAACTCGAAGGCCGTGCATCCCGGCCAATGGGTTGTGGCAATCGGAAACCCGTTCGGTCTGTCCGAGACCGTGACGGCAGGTATCGTCTCCGCGCTCGGTCGGTATCTTGGTAGCATCGAAAACGACCGCTTCATCCAGACCGATGCACCAATCAACAAGGGGAATTCAGGTGGTCCCCTGCTGAACCAACAAGGTCAGGTGATCGGTGTCGATACGGCAATCCTCAGCCCCTCCGGAGGCTCTGTCGGGATCGGCTTTTCGATTCCATCCGATCTGGTCCGGCGTATCAGCCATGAGCTCATCAAATACGGTCACGTCAGTCACGGCTTTCTCGGCGTGGAAGTACAGGCCGTGTCCCACACGATGGCGCAGGCACTGGGCCTTAAATCCGTCGATGGGCGGATCGTCGGCGCTTTGATCGCCGGGGTCGCTTCCAATTCGCCAGCATCACGCGCCGGACTGGCACCGGCGGATATCATCACGAGAATCAACAAATCCCCAGTCACGTCAGTCAACGAACTCGCGCTGGCCCTCTCGGAGATCAAACCCGGAAGCCACGTACGCCTTACCTATTTGAGAAATGGCAAGGTTCGCCACGCCACAGCCACCCTTGAGAAAAGACCGAAGAACCCGAACAGCGCCTTTCAGGGCGAAAGCAGTGTTGCTGGGGGGCCAAGGCAGCAGGACCGGCTAGG
>OFHJ01000409.1_pt1 | contig 16655 bp, 14 predicted proteins | sample 1522001 | NCBI WGS metagenome assembly OFHJ01 (sample SAMEA2464838, study PRJEB22497) | soil metagenome | biome: Grassland; feature: Farmland; material: Clay | place: Australia | collected 2013-02-01 | depth 1.2 m | reverse complement strand
GCTCAAGACCGAAGTGGCCGAATACCTGAAATTCGAGGTGCTGAACGAGGTACAGCTGTCGCTGTTCGTAGACCGGCATTCGAAGTCCTCCGGTTTGACGCAGAGCACGACTCTTAACGGCGTGCCCCTGAAACGCTACGTCGATACCCGGACCTACATTTCGGCGCTCGCCATCCTGCGCGAGGACGAAGTCATTGATTCCGAGTTTCTCGCGGGAAACTCGGTCGCCAGCAACCGCGCCAACTATGAGCGTCTTCTCCACGACAGGGGATATCTGGACTATTCCGGCATCCTAACCGAGGCGGTCCGCGAGGTGCGGGTCAACGAGGGCCTGCGCCAGCGTCTCGCCACACGCATTCGGCACGTCATCGTGGACGAGTACCAGGACGTGAACCCCGTCCAGGAGGCGGTAGCAGAGGAACTACACGCGCTGGGGGCGGACATCTGCGTAGTCGGTGACGATGACCAGACCATCTACCAGTGGCGTGGCAGCGATGTGCAGGGCATCTTGGGCTTCGAGCAGCGTTATCAGCCGGTCACCCCGGTGTGCCTGGAGGAAAATTTTCGCTCGAGCGAGGGCATCGTGGCGGTCGCCCGCGATTTCGTCCGTAGGGTGAAGCCGCGCCTCGAAAAGGAGATGAAGTCGACCGACGCACAGACCTACGAGGAAGGGGACATCGTCGCGCTCGGGTTCGACTCGCCGGAAGAGGAAGCCGACTACATCGCGCGCACCTGCCGGGACCTACATGGCGTCGCGGTGCGCGAGGGCGATACGCAACGTGGTATCGCGTGGTCGGATATGGCCATTCTGCTGCGCTCAGTGCGCCGCGATGGCGACGTCATCACGGCCGCGCTCAGGAGGGCCGCCGTGAAATACATCATCACCGGCATGGACAATCTGTTTGAGCAGCCGGAGGTCGAGGCCGCCCGCCAGCTGTTCTACTTCCTCGCCAACAAGATCGACGAGAATATGGTGCGGGACGCCTGGGAGCGAGCCGACCTTGGGATCGCGAAGTCCAAGCTGTCCTATGCGATAGCGGAAGCGGCCCGGGCGCGGAACAACATGAAGAAGGCTGATCTCGGCCAGTTCCAGGTGTACAACCTGCAACGCCAGTTCATGGCCTTTCTCGAGAACGCTGAACTCCGCGAAGAACGCGTTCCCAATGGGCGCGGCGAAGTGGTCTTCTATAACCTCGGCAAGTTCAGCCAGGCGATCTCGGACTTTGAGAGCATCCACTTCCGATCCGAGCCGGTGGAGAAGTACAAGAGCTTCTCCGGCTTCTTGGAGCACCACGCCGCGAAGGCCTACCCGGAAGGATGGCAGGACAACGCCTACGCGAGTCCGGACGCGGTGCGCATCATGACGGTCCACCAGGCCAAGGGCCTGCAGTGGCCGGTGGTGTTCATCCCCCAGCTGGTCCGCAACCGCTTCCCGTCAAAGGGTGGCGGCGGCCGGACGCCTTGGCACCTGATTCCGGCAGGCGCCTTCGAGAACGCCGCCCGCTACAAGGGCGGCGAGGCGGACGAGCGCCGATTGTTCTACGTGGCAGTCACCCGGGCACAGAAATTCCTGCACGTGACGTGGGCGCCCACCGAAGGCAACAGCCATGCGCAGTCGCCCTCAGACTTCTTCGACGAAGTGCGCGAGTCGAACTACGTCAAGCGCAAGCGCCGGGACTACGCCGCGCGCAACCGCCTCCCGCCCCGTCCCAGGGCCTCGGTGGCGAACGTGGCACTGTCCTTTTCGGACATGAAGTACTTCCTGGAGTGTCCCTACCAGTTCAAGCTACGCATCCTCTACGGCTTTAATGCGCCGTTGGCCGAGGCACTGGGCTACGGCAAGTCACTGCACGACGCACTTGCGGAGGTCCACGGCCGCGCTCTGCGGGGTGAGCCAATCGACCCATCCGAGGCTGCTGCATTGGTGGACCGCCACTTGCGCGCGCCCTACGCCTATCCGGCCCTGCGCGAGAAGCTCGCCGCTGCTGCTAGGCGGGTGATCGATGCCTACATCCGCAAGAACCAGCGCGAGTTCAGCAAGGTGGAGTTCTCCGAGAAGGCGATTGAGATTGCACTGGGTGACGGAGTCTCGGTGGTCGGTCGGATCGACCTGGTGCGGCGTCTAGATACCGGCGAGACCACAATCGTGGACCTGAAATCCACCGACCGCGCCCAGTCGGACGACATCACGGAGACCCAGTTGCATATCTACGCGCTGGGCTACCAGGAGCTCACCGGTCGGCGGGCTGACTACGTGGAAATCTATCAACTCGACGACCAAAAGCAGAAGCGCCGCCCCGTGGGCGATGAGTTCATGGACGACGTGAAGCGCGACGTGCGCGCTGCGGCACAGGCGCTGCGCGAGAACAACCTAGTACCCGCTCCCGCAAAGAAGTCCTGCAATAAATGCGACTACTGCAATCTTTGCTCCGCCGCGATCCGCGCCTGAACGAAAACAACAAATATTGTTTCAGGGACCAGAAGTGTCGCGACTTACCGATCTGATTGCCCAGATTAGAGGCTAACGTCCCCACCCAAGCATGTCTTCGTAGGTCCGGACGAGGTCGAATGCTCAGATGTGGTGGCCGTTATTTTGGGTTCGTACCGTCACGCCGCCAACGTCTGCCGAATCCTCACCCGCTGCGCGCGATGTGCTCGGGAGTAGCAATGACTGCTCGGGTCATGACCGGCCCGATTGAGTGATGCGAACTGGATGCGAAATCCGGGCGTTCCGCGCACGGCTTATCGAGGTGATCTTGCTCTCTCCTCGCTCGGCCTCGAGCAACAGGGAGGTCCACTGCTCGAGTGCCGCGCGACGTTCCTTGAAGTAATCGTGCCGGTCATAGGTCCCTTCGACCCCGCGCAGCTGGTGTCCCAGGCAGCGCTCGGCGACTTCGCGCCGGACGCCGAGTGCGGCGAGCTGGGTTCGCGCGGTGCGCCGCAGGTCGTGAAGGGTGAAGGGCGGTAGTCCGTGCTTCACACGCTGCAGGGCCACGTTGAGCGTGTCGAGCCCGACATGCGGAATGCGCTCGCGGCGATGGCGACGGCGCTTGGGGAACAGGTACTCCCTGCCGGTGTCCTGCGGTTTCAGTGCACGCAGCCAACCGACCACTTCGGGCACCAGCGGGATGTCGAGCGCCGATCCGGTCTTGGTGCGGGAGGCGGGAAGATGCCAGACCGCGCCCTGAGATGTGCTGCCGTCGAGATTGAATTCCTCCCACCGGGCGCCCAGCAGCTCGCCTTTACGCACGCAGAGGGCGAGAAGCAGCTTGAGGGCGACTGCGTTCGCGGTGCCGAAGCTCGGCGTCTCGCGGACTTTCGCGAACAACTGGGCCAGTTCGTTGAGGCTCAGTGCCCGGCTGCGGGGTCGCTCGGTGCCGCCACCACCGAGGCGCGGCGAGAAATCGGCGGCGGGATTGGCGGGCACGATGCGCCGACCAGCGACAGAGGCAAAGGTGCGGCGGGTGAAGCGGGGGAGGGCAGGCGCTGCGGGGGGCGGGCGGCCCTTGAGCGCGTCGATCGCGGGGGCGATGTCCGCGGCGGTGACGTCCGCCGGTGCCGTGCGGCCGAGCTTGGGCAGCAGGTACTTGTCGAGATGCCGGCGCGGAACGCTCGGATGCTTGATCCCCCGGCCGATGATCTCGTTCCGGTACCACTCCTCGCACGGCTTGCGGAACGAGCCGCGCTGGCGCTGCGCGGCCTGAGTGGCGCGGCGCACGGTCAAGGGATCCTGCTGCTTGTCGAGCAGTCCGCGCTTCCCGTGCCTCGATGCGCGCCTGGGCGAGCGACAGGTCGGGGTAGCGCCCCAGGGTCAGCCAGCGCCGCGGCCGCCGAAGGGGTAGCGCAGTGTCCAGGAGGCGCCGGTGCGAGTCTGCTTGCGCAGATAGAGGCCGTCGCCGTCACTGAGCAGCATCCGCTCGCCCGATCGGTGCGCCCGCTCAACCGCGAGCGTAGTGCGTTTCGCGCGTTCCATTCAGCCTCCCCCCATCGCAAGGACTCGATCCGGTGGGTCTCGATTTGGGGGGTTTGCGGAGTGCTTCCAGTGCGTCGCAAACCACCTGGTTCGTCGAATAGCAGCTACCGGGTTAGCTACAGTTCAGCTACCCGGCCACAGGATAGCCGATGTGGGGTTGGATGGAAGTGGCCATTTTTGGCCAAAAGCACTAGAAATACAGGGTATTCTCGACGGCGCTGGACACGCCTCGACAGCCCTGAACGCTATTCGGCGTTCTGCACCTGCTCGCGCATCTGCTCGATGGTGACTTTCATGTCCACCGCGCTGCGGGTGGTCTCGAGGTCCTGTGACTTCGAGGAGAGGGTGTTGGCCTCACGGTTGAGCTCCTGCATCAGGAAATCGAGCCGCCGGCCGGCGGGGTCGTTCGCGGCGACGACCCGGCGGACCTCCGCGATGTGCCCGGTCAGGCGCTCGAGCTCCTCGTCCACGTCGAGCTTCTGCAGCAGCAGAGCGATTTCCTGTTCCAGGCGGTCCTGGTCCACCGCGGAGGCGAGCTCCTTGACCCGCTCGCGCATCCGGTTCGTCAGCCGCGCCTGGATCTCGGGGAGCCGGTCCCGCACCTGATTGACGAGGACCTCGAGTCCGTCGCAGCGCTGCTCGAGCACTTCGCGCAGCTTTTCGCCCTCGCGTGCCCGGGCCGCCTTGAGTTCCTCGGTCGCGCCATCGAACAGCGCCCTGGCCGCGGCCAGCAACTCCTCCCCGCTCGGCGTGACGTCCTTGAGCACCCCGGGCCAGCGCAGGACCTCGATCAGATTGACGGTGCCGACCGGAATGACCCGTTCGAGGTCATCGAGCCGGGTCGTCAGCCGCTCGATCACCTGCGGATCGACCTCCAGGCTGGCCGCCGCCTGCGCCGGCCGGTAGGTGACGGTGCAGTCGACCTTGCCGCGGCGGATGTCGCGCGAGAGGCGCTGGCGCAGCTCGCCTTCCAAGGAGCGCAGCTCCTCGGGCAGGCGGAAGCCGGCCTCGAGGAAGCGATGGTTGACGCTGCGCAGCTCGCACACGAGCATGCCCCAGGAGCCGGAAGCCTCGCGCCGCGCAAAGCCTGTCATGCTGGAGATCATTGGTAAACTCTACGCCGCCGGCGTCCCGTAATGCTATAAAGCGGACCCCAAAGCTTAACACTCGCACGGGTTTCCTTTGCGGATCGAGTATGCCGACGTCAGCCTTCTGGGCGGACGGGCGGAGAACCAGGATCGGGTCACGGCCGCCGTCGCGGAGCATGCGGCGCTGCTGCTCATCGCCGATGGCATGGGTGGATATGCCGATGGCGCACGCGCCGCCGAGATCGTGCGGCAGATCGTGCTGGACGCGTTCACGCGCATGCCGCAGCCGCTTTTCGACCCCATGGGCTTTCTCCACCTGAGTCTCGGGCGTGCGCACGAAGAGGTGGTGAAGTTGGGAGAGTCCCTGCCGATCGAGCGGCGGCCGCGGGCCACGTGCGCACTGTGCCTCGTGCAGCAGGGCGCATCGTGGTGGGCGCATGTCGGCGACAGCCGGATCTACCACTTCCGCGGCGGTGCGCTGGTCGAGCGCAGCCGCGACCATAGTCACGTGGAGGGGCTGCTGCGCGACGGACTGATCACGGCCGAGCAGGCGCAGGTTCATCCCCAGCGCAACTACGTCGAGTGCTGTCTCGGCGGGGTTCCGATCCTGCCGGACATGGCGATCACCCGCCGGCGGCCGCTGGAGCCCGGCGACGTGCTGCTCGTGTGCAGCGACGGCCTGTGGGGGGCGCTCAAGGACGATGAGCTGGCCACGGCGCTGGGCGCCGGTGCGCCGCTGCGCGAAACGCTGCACGAGCTGGCCCGCACCGCCGTGAGCCGCAACGGTCCCGCGAGTGACAACACCTCCGCCGCCGTCTTGCGGTGGCTGGGCGAGCCGCGCAGCGCGGAGGCTGGCGTCGCGCACGCTAGTCCTCGTGCGACCGGGACTGCGCCGCGCAATCGTTAGTGCGGATAGCTGAAGAGAGACGCAGAGATATGCCCCGACCGAGTGGACGCGCCGACGATCAGATGCGCCCCGTGAGCTTTACGCGCCGCTTCGCGAAGCACGCCGAAGGCGCCGTGCTGGTCGAGTTCGGCGACACCCAGGTGCTGTGCACCGCCAGCGTCGAGGAGACGGTGCCGGCCTTCCTGCGCGGCAAGGGCCAGGGCTGGGTCACCGCCGAATACGGCATGCTGCCCCGCGCGACCCACACCCGCTCGGCGCGGGAGGCGGCCCGCGGCAAGCAGGGCGGCCGCACGCTGGAGATCCAGCGGCTCATCGGCCGCTCGCTGCGCGCGGTGATCGACCTGAAAGCCCTCGGCGAGCGCAGCATCATCGTGGACTGCGATGTGCTGCAGGCCGACGGAGGGACGCGCACCGCTTCCATCTCCGGCGGCTATGTGGCCCTCGCCCAGGCATGCCGGCTTCTCCTCAAGCGGCGGCTGATCTCGGCCAGCCCCCTGCACGGACAGGTGGCGGCGGTCTCGGTGGGTATCGTCGGCGGAGTGCCGGTGCTCGACCTCGATTATCGGGAGGACTCGCAGGCCGAGGTCGACATGAACGTGGTCATGAACGACGGCGGCGCCTTCATCGAGCTGCAGGGCACTGCTGAGGGACACGCGTTCCGCCGGCACGAGCTCGACGCCATGCTCGCACTGGCGACCGGTGGCATCGGGCAGCTGTTTTCCCTGCAGGCCCGGGCGGCTGAGGCATGACCGAGGGTACGATGGCGTTTGGAGCGGGTCTTGCCGGCGCGCAATGCCGCTACGCGAACGGGACTCGCCCGCAGGGGCGGGCCCCGTTGAACCCTGCCCGCAGCGCATGACATGAAAAGGATCGTCCTCGCGAGCGGCAACACCGGCAAGCTGCGGGAGATCGGCGCATTGCTGGCTCCGTATGGGCTCACGCTCCTGCCCCAGAGCGCCTTTGGCATTACCCCGCCCCCGGAGACCGGCACGACTTTCCTCGATAACGCGCTGCTCAAGGCGCGCTACGCCGCTCGAGCCACCGGATTGCCTGCGCTCGCGGATGATTCCGGCATCGAGGTGGATGCGTTGCTCGGCCGTCCCGGCGTGCATTCCGCGCGCTTCGCGGGCGAAGGGGCCAGCGACGAGGACAATCTGCGCAAGCTCCTGGCCGAGCTCGAGGGGGTGCCGGAGGAACGCCGGCAGGCCCGCTACCAGTGCGTGATCGCCTGGGTCCGGCGCCACGACGACCCCCAGCCGGCCATCGCCCGCGGCACGTGGGAGGGCCGGATCGTGCGCGCTCCCCGGGGCAGCGGAGGTTTCGGCTACGACCCGATCTTTCTGCCGGCCGGCTCCCGTCGCACCGCAGCCGAGCTCGATCCGGCCGAAAAGAACGCGGCCAGCCACCGCGCGCAGGCCCTGCGGACATTGGCATCGGACGCCCGGGCGCTGTTTGGGCGCTCGTCCGCCGGGCCGCCCGGCAGGTCCGGGAATCGGGGCCGGCTGTACGTGCTGGCCGCGCCTTCCGGCGCGGGCAAGACGTCGCTGGTTCGGGCGGTGCTTACGCGCATGCCGGCACTGCAGCTGTCCGTCTCGCACACCACCCGGCCCCAGCGCCCCACCGAGGTTCCGGGCCGGGAGTACTACTTCGTCACCGTGGCGGAATTCGAGAGGATGGTGAGTGAAGGCTGCTTCCTGGAGCACGCCCGGGTCTTCGACAACTACTACGGCACCGCCCGCGCGCCGGTCGAGGAGAAGCTCGCGCGGGGCAAGGACGTCGTGCTCGAGATCGACTGGCAGGGCGCCCGGCAGGTCCGGGCCGCGATGCCGTCCTGCCTGACCGTCTTCGTGCTGCCGCCGTCGCGGGCGTCCCTGGAGGAGCGGCTGCGCGGACGGGCCACGGATTCCGCCGAAGTGATCGCTCGCCGGCTGCGCGACGCGGTGAGCGACATGTCCCGTTGGAATGAGTTCGATTACGTCGTCGTGAACGACGATTTCGAGCGAGCGGTGGCGGACCTGATGCGGATCATGGAGGGGCGTGGTGAGGCGCTCGCGGCCGGCCGCCCGGAGCTGGCACCGCTTCTCGAGCGACTGCTGGCCTGAACCTCCCCCTTTGCCGTATGATATGGTTTCCTTGCGCGCTGGCCGCGCCCTTTTAAACTGGTTTCCGGATCGCCATGGCCCGAATCACCGTCGAAGACTGCCTGCAAAACGTCGATAACCTCTTTCAGCTGGTCATTCTGGCAGCCCAGCGGGCCCGGCGCATTGCCAATGGCGCCGAGCCGACCGTCCCGCTGGAGAACGACAAGGCGACTGTGGTCGCGCTGCGCGAGATCGCCGCCGGCAATGTCACGGCCGAGATGCTGCGCGAGCCCGAGCCGCAACCGGCCGAGACCGCGCCCGCGGTCTCGGAGCTGGAGATGCATTCCGCCTTCCGCGCTCCGCAGTTTGGACTGGGGGACTGACGCCGGGAGTCGGTCTCTCCCAGTGACCATATGGATTATGCGTCTTCGCTCCTGGGACTGCTCCCCGGCGGAAGGCGCACTCCGGGCCTGAAGGATCTGCTGGCCACCGTCGGCGGCTATCTTCCGCCCGAGCAGGTCGAGCGTATCCGCAAGGCGGCCGAATTCGGCGCCTCGGCCCACAAGGGACAGAAGCGCCTCTCGGGCGAGCCTTTCATCGCCCACCCCGTCGCCACGGCGGCAATTCTCGCCGATCTGCATCTCGATCCCGATACGCTCGTCGCGGCCATCCTGCACGACGTCATCGAGGACACCCCGACGCCCAAGGATCAGCTTGCCGCGCGTTTCGGCGCCGATGTGGCGGAGCTGGTCGACGGGGTGACCAAGCTCGATGCCATCCAGTTCAAGAGCCGCGAGGAAGCCCAGGCGGAATCCTTCCGCAAGATGCTGCTCGCCATGGTGCGCGATCTGCGCGTCATCCTGGTCAAGCTCGCCGACCGCACGCACAACATGCGCACCATCGACGTGATGCCGCCGCACCGGCGGCGCGCGATCGCGCGCGAGACATTGGATATCTATGCGCCCATCGCCGAGCGGCTGGGTCTGTACAGTCTGAAGCTCGAGCTCGAGGAGTTGGGCTTCCAGGCGCTGTACCCGCACCGCTACCGGGTGTTGGAGCGGGCGCTGCGCAAGGCGGGCGGCAACCAGAAGGAGTTCCTCAAGAAGATTGCGCGGCAGCTGGCCGCGGTGCTCGCGAAGCGGGGCATCCAGGCCCGGGTAGAGATGCGCGAGAAGCACATCTACAGCATCTACAAGAAAATGCTGCGCAAGCGCGCCTCGCTCGGCGAGATCGTCGATGTGTATGGCCTGCGGGTCATCGTCGATGAGTTCGACACCTGCTACCGCGCCCTCGGGGTGGTGCACTCGGTGTTCAAGCCCATGCCCGGCCGGTTCAAGGACTACATCGCCATCCCGCGGGTCAACGGCTACCAGTCCCTTCACACGACGCTGTTCGGTCCCAACGCCGTGCCCATCGAGGTGCAGATCCGTACCGAGGACATGGATCGCGTGGCCGAGTCCGGCATCGCCGCGCACTGGAAGTACAAATCCGGCAACAGCGTCGAGTCGATGCAGCAGGAGCGCGCCCGGGAGTGGCTGTCCGGCCTGGTGGAGCTTCAGGAGGACGGCACCTCGGAGGAATTCCTGGAGAGTGTCAAGGTCGACCTCTTCCCCGACAAGGTGTACGTCTTCACTCCCAAGGGCAAGATCCTGAGGCTGCCGAGCGGCGCCACGGTGGTCGATTTCGCCTACGCGGTGCACACCGACGTCGGCAACCGCTGTGTCGCGGCCAAGGTCGACCGGCGTCTGACGCCGCTGCGCACCGTGCTGCGCAATGGCCAGACGGTGGAGATCATCACCGCCAAGGGAGCGGTGCCCAACCCCGCGTGGGTGGGCTTCGTCGTCACCGCCAAGGCGCGCAGCGCCATCCGCCATTACCTGAAGGGCCTGCGGCGCACCGAGGCGATCGACCTCGGCCAACGGCTGCTTTCGCAGGCGCTCGCTGAGTTTCACCTGTCCCTGGAGGATGTCGGCGCCGAGACCCGCGAGGCGATCGTCGGCGAGCTCGGCATGAGGAACATCGACGATCTGTACGAGAAAATCGGCCTCGGGGAGCGCTTGGCGCCGCTCGTGGCGCGCCGGCTGCTGCCCGGCGCGGCGCCCGAGAAGGGCACGGGCAAGCCCTCGCCGCTCGCCATCGCCGGCACCGAGGGGCTGCTGGTCACCTACGCGCGCTGCTGTTTCCCGCTGCCCAACGACCCGGTGTTTGCGTTCCTTTCGGCCGGGCGCGGCGTGGTCATCCACCGTGATCGCTGCGTGAACGTCGAGGACTATCGCAAGCATCCCGAGAAGTGGCTGCCGGTGAGCTGGCAGAGCGCGCCGGAGCGGCTGTTCAGCTCGGAGATCCGCGTGCACGTGGTCAATCGCACCGGTGTGCTCGCCCGGGTGGCGGCGGCCATTGCCAGCGCCGATACCAACATCCATCATGTGTCGATCGAGGAGCAGGAGGGTGATGCCTCGATCCTCACGTTCGAGCTGAAGGTGCGCGATCGCAAGCAGCTGGCGCGCGTGATGCGCGTCATCCGCCGACTGCCGGACGTGACCCGTGTCAGCCGGACCATCGCCGCGCACGCGCGCGGCTACCGGGCCGAGGACGACTTCGACGAGCAAGACTCGAACTCAGAAAACCCATGAGGAGCGATATGAGCCGCACGATCATCCAGACCGACAAGGCGCCGCCGGCGATCGGAACCTATTCACAGGCGGTGCGCGCGGGCGACACGGTATACGTTTCCGGTCAGATTCCGCTGGATCCGGCCACGAAGGAGCTCGTCGGCGGCGACATCGAGGCGCAGATCCGCCGCGTGTTCGATAATCTCAAGGCGGTCGCCGAGGCCGCCGGCGCAAGCTTGGCGCAGGCCGTGAAGGTCAACCTCTACCTCACCGATCTCGGTCACTTCGCCAAGGTCAACGAGGTGATGGCGCAGTACTTCCCGCAGCCTTACCCGGCGCGGGCGGCCGTGGGCGTCGCGCAGCTGCCCAAGGGCGCGCGGGTCGAGGCCGAGTGCGTCCTGTATCTTGGCTGAAGCGGCCCGCAGGCTCGGCGCCAGCGAGCAGCGGCCGGTCACGGCGCTGCGCGGGGTCGGCGCGGCGCTCGCGGAGCGGCTGCGCCGTCTCGGCATCGAGCAGGTGCAGGACCTGTTGTTCGTTCTGCCGGTGCGCTATGACGATCGGACCAACCTGAGAAAAATCGGTGCGCTGGTTCCCGGCATGCGGACCCTCGTGGAGGGCGAGATCCAGCTCACCGAGGTGGTCTATCGCCGGCGGCGGCAGCTGCTGACGCGGCTGTCCGACGGCTCCGGCTTCCTGACACTGCGGTTCTTCCACTTCTCGGCCAGCCAGCAGGAGGGCCTGGCGCGGGGTGCGCGCCTGCGCTGCTTCGGCGAGGTGCGGCGCGGTCCGAAGGGCCTGGAGATGGTCCACCCGGAGTATCGGCGGATCGCCGCGCAGTCCGAGGCGGTGGAGGAGACGCTGACGCCGCTCTATCCGCTGACCGAGGGAGTGACCCAGGGCCGGCTGCGCATGCTGATCGCTCAGGCGCTGCGCGAGCTCGATACCGCGGGGGTGCGCGATTGGCTGCCGCGCGAGCTCATCGACAGCCTGGCCCTGCCGCCGCTGCGCGATGCGCTGCGCTATGTGCACCGGCCGCCGAAGGATGCCCGGCTCGACGTTCTCTCAACGGGCCGCCACCCGGCGCAGCGACGGCTGGCGTTCGAGGAGCTGCTGGCGCATCAGGCCAGCCTGAGGCTGTTGAAACGGGCGGCGAGGACCGATCCGGCGCCGGCGCTCGAGGACGAGGCGGCACTGGCGGCGCGGCTGGCCGCCTCCTTGCCGTTTCAATTGACGAAGGCGCAGGCACGCGCGCTGGCCGAGGTGGAGGCGGACCTGCGCTCCCGCGTGCCGATGGTGCGCCTGGTGCAGGGCGATGTGGGTTGCGGCAAGACCGTGGTTGCCGCTCTCGCGGCGGCCCGGGCCGCCGGCAGCGGCATGCAGGCTGCGCTCATGGCGCCCACGGAGCTGCTCGCCGAGCAGCACTGGCGCAACTTCCGCGACTGGCTGCAGCCGCTGGGGCTGCCCGTGGCGCTGCTCTCCGGCGCCCAACCGGCACGCGCGCGGCGCAGCGCGCTCGAGACGGTGGCCTCCGGCGAGGTCCGTGTGGTGGTCGGTACGCACGCGTTGTTCCAGGAGGGCATCGAGTTCGCGAGCCTGGCGTTGGTCATCGTCGACGAGCAGCATCGTTTCGGTGTTCAGCAGCGCCTGCGCCTGCAGGAAAAGGGACGCAAGCTCGGGCGCTTCCCGCACCAGCTCATCATGACGGCGACGCCCATCCCTCGCACGCTGGCCATGACGGCCTACGCCGATCTGGATATCTCGGTGATCGACGAGCTGCCGCCCGGCCGCACACCCGTGCGAACCGTCGTCGTGCCGCAGCAGCGGCGCGAGCAGGTGGTCGCGCGCGTCGATCAGGCGTGCCGCTCGGGCCGCCAAGTCTACTGGGTGTGTCCGCTCATCGAGGAATCGGAGGAGCTGCGCGCTCAGGCGGCGGAGGAGACCGCGGCCGCGCTCGAGGCGGCCCTGCCGGATGTGCGCGTCGGGCTGGTGCACGGGCGCATGCCTTCCGCAAAGAAGGACCAGGCGATGCTTGCCTTCAAGTCCGGCCGCATCCAGCTGCTGGTGGCGACCACCGTGATCGAGGTCGGCGTCGATGTGCCCAACGCGACGCTGATGGTCATCGAGAACGCCGAGCGCATGGGGCTTGCCCAGCTGCATCAGCTGCGCGGCCGGGTGGGCCGCGGCGCGCACGCGAGCACCTGCGTGCTGCTGTACCGGGCGCCGCTGTCGCAGCTCGCGCGCGAGCGCCTGGAAGCAGTGCGCCGGACCAACGACGGGTTCGAGATCGCGCGGCGGGACCTGGAGTTGCGCGGAGCGGGCGAGCTGCTCGGCACGCGCCAGACCGGGCTGGCACAGATGAGGGTGGCGGACTTGATCCGCGATGCGGACCTGTTGCCGCGCGTGCAGGAGGCCGCGGAGATGCTGCTCGAGCGGTATCCGGATATCATCGCCGCGCTGTCGGCGCGCTGGATCGCCGGCGGAGAGCAATACGGCAGGGTAGGGTAGTAGATGTCCGCTACGATCGAGCCGGTCGGCGCCCGCGGGAGATCCGCGGAAGCGCCGTTTCTTCATCGCTTGGCGCGGCGCGCGCAGGAGTACGGGCGGCTGGCGCGCTTAGACCGGCCGATCGGCACTTGGCTGCTGCTGTGGCCGGCGCTGTGGGCGCTGTGGATCGCGGGCGCGGGGCGGCCCGACCAGGCCGTATTGATCGTCTTCGTGGCAGGCGTGGTCGTCATGCGCGCCGCCGGCTGCATCATCAACGACTTCGCGGACCGCAACATCGATCCGCACGTCAAGCGCACGCGCGACCGGCCGCTCGCGGCCCGCCGGGTGTCGCCGGCGGAAGCGCTGGCGTTGTTCGGCTTGCTGATGCTGGCCGCCCTGTGGCTGGTCACACGGCTGAATACCCTGACGGTCGATCTGGCGGTGGTCGGCGCGGCGCTCACCGCGTCCTACCCCTTCGTGAAGCGGTTCTTCCCGCTGCCGCAGCTGTACCTGGGGCTGTCCTTCGGCGGCTGGAGCATCCCCATGGCCTTCGCGGCGCAGCGCGAGGCGGTGCCGCGCGTCGCCTGGGTGATATACATCGCGGCCGTGCTGTGGGCAGTGGTCTACGACACCATGTACGCCATGGTCGACCGGGACGACGACCTCAGGGTTGGCGTGCAGTCGAGCGCCATCCTGTTCGCGGACATGGACCGCCTCCTGATCGGAGTGCTGCAGGCGGTGATGCTGGCCGCACTGGTGCTGGCGGGCCGGACTTTGAAGTTCGGCCACTGGTACTACGCCGGGCTCGCCGCGGCGGCGGCGCTGTTTCTCTACCAGCAGTGGCTGATCCGCAAGCGCGAGCCCGCCGCCTGCCTGCGGGCATTCCTCAACAACAATTACGTCGGCATGGCTATTTTCATCGGCGTGGCGCTGCAGTACATCTATCTGCGCTGAGCGGGCTGCAACTTTTCCGCGCCGCAGGGGTTTTGTCCACGTACGGCCGGCGGCCGACGCGAGCGGCCGCGGCCGGGCTGGATGGATTCCGTGCGCCGAGCGCGCTTAAGATCGTTGAACGAAAGGGCGGGTCATGAACGAAAATACAGACAATGCGGCAGGCGCCTCCGCGGCCGGCAACCAGATGGTCTTCTGCCGCGCCTGCGGCCGCCAGATCCACGTCAGCGCAACGAGCTGCCCCGGGTGCGGTGCGAGACAGCTGGCCGCCGGGGAATCCGAGCGGCTCATTCTGCCGGCGTTCGTGCTGTGCTTCTTCCTGGGCTACATGGGCGCGCACCGGTACTACGCCGGCAAGATCGGCACCGGGCTGCTGATGCTGTTCACCGCCGGCGGCCTCGGAATCTGGTGGCTGATCGACCTGATCATGATCCTCGCCGGCTCGTTTCGCGACATCGACGGGAAGACGCTGAAGCGCTGGACGTGACGGCCGCGGGTCTTGCGGCGAAGCGGTCGCGCCGGCGCCACGGGACGTGACGTGCAGCGGTCAGGCCGGCTCAGTCGAACAATACGAGTCTCCGTGGATCGGCCTTGAACGTGAAAGCGGCGACGATGTCCTTCTCCAGCGTCCGCCCCTTTGACAGCGGCGGCAATTCATCGATCGCGAAGAAGCCGACCTCCGCGGTCTCGAGGCCCGGCTGCGGCGCCGGGCCGCCGGCCTGCTCGCACAGGAAGAACAGCTTGTAGAAGTCCCTGACGTCCGGGGCATACTCGTGTTTCGCTTTGTGGCGGATTCCGTAAAGAGCCTTTACGCGCACCCTGAGCGATGCTTCCTCCCAGACTTCCTTGACGATGTTTTCGCTCGCGGACCTGCCGACATCGGCGTAGCCGCCGGGCAGCGTCCACAGGCCGTCGCTTCTTTCCCTGACCAACAGGATCTTTTCGTCATCGAATACCGCGCCGCGCACGTCCACTTTCGGGGTCGCATACCCTTTTGCGAAATCGGAGGCCAGATCTTCGATCCGGCTGATCGGCACGGCGGCCAGAGAGGACAGCATTTCGTTCGCGATCCCGGCCACCTCCGCGTATCGCTCGCGGTCGTATGGATCGCGTGCGAAGTGAAGTCCGGTGGAGGCAATGCTCTGGAGCCGTTTGGCCCATGTCAGCCAAGTATCTTCCATCGAGGGTTCCCGGGGTCGAGGGCTTCTGTATTGCACGTGCTATGCTATGCAACCGCGTGCACACCGCAAGTTTGACCGGCGGCCCGCAGGCGGCCCGTACTTGAGCAGTCAGAAAAACCAATCCTTCGTCCGCCGCCTGGGCTTCGCGCTCGCGGGACTGGGACACGCCCTGAGGGTGGAGCGCAGCCTGCGCACGCAGGCTGCGGTGTTCGCGCTGGCGGCCGCGGCGCTGATCGTGCTGCGTCCGGGGGCGCTGTGGTGGGCGGCGGTGATGCTGGCGAGCGCCGGAGTCCTGGCGGCGGAGCTGTTCAATACCGCGCTCGAGGCCCTGGCCGACCACCTGCACCCCGAGCAGCACCCGCGGATCCGCATCGTCAAGGACTGCGCCGCCGCCGGGGTGCTGATCGCGGCCCTGGGCGCCGTGGCCGTCGCCATCGCGCTGGCCGTCCACCTCCTGCGCCGCTGAATGGCCTGATTGGCCAAAAATCAGGCAATCGTAAACCCAGACGGGTGGCGTCCGTTGACAATTGCGGCGCCGGCCGCGACCATCCCCAGGGCGGAACCTGGACCGCCACCGCCCTGGATAGCTTATGACCCAGCCGATTTCCTCTGCGCTTGGCGCCATCCGCCACGACTGGACCTTGCCGGAGGTGCAGGCCCTGTTTGCGCTGCCGCTGTTGGACCTGCTGTTCCACGCCCAGCGCGTGCATCGTGAGCGTCACGAGCCGAACACCGTCCAGATGAGCGCGCTGCTGTCGGTCAAGACCGGAGCGTGTCCGGAGGATTGCGCCTATTGTCCGCAGAGCATCCGCTACGAGACGGGACTTACGCGCGAGGCGCTGATGGAGGTTTCCGCGGTGCGTGAGAGCGCGCTGCGCGCCCGGGAAGCCGGCGCGACGCGCTTCTGCATGGGCGCGGCGTACCGCTCGCCCAAAGCCCGGGAGCTGAAGGTCATCGCCGCGATGATCCGCGAGGTCCGTGCGCTGGGGCTTGAGACCTGCGCCACGCTGGGGATGCTGAGCCCGGAGCAGGCGATGGAGCTGAAGGAAGCCGGTCTCGACTACTACAACCACAACCTCGACACCTCGCCGCAGTTCTACGGGGAGATCATCACCACCCGCACCTACCAGGATCGGCTCGACACCCTGCGGGCGGTGCGCGCGGCCGACCTCAAGGTCTGCTGCGGCGGCATCCTCGGAATGGGCGAGTCGCCGGCGGACCGCGCCGAGCTGCTGCTGACCCTGGCCAACCTGCCCGAACGCCCCGAAAGCGTGCCCATCAATCAGCTGGTGCGGGGGCCGGGGGCGCCGCTCGCCGACAGCGCGCCCCTGGATCCGTTCGAGTTCGTGCGCGTCATCGCGGTGGCCCGCCTCCTGAG
>OFHJ01000408.1_pt1 | contig 16658 bp, 13 predicted proteins | sample 1522001 | NCBI WGS metagenome assembly OFHJ01 (sample SAMEA2464838, study PRJEB22497) | soil metagenome | biome: Grassland; feature: Farmland; material: Clay | place: Australia | collected 2013-02-01 | depth 1.2 m | reverse complement strand
CCCATGGTGGGCGCCTTCCAGCCGGGACGGTGGGCCACCACGATGTGGGCCAGAGCCAGCAGCTCGCGCCAGCGGTGCCAGTGAGGCAGGCCGAGGAAGGCATCCATGCCGAGCAGCAGGCACAACGATCGGTCCGGGTATTCTGCGCGCAGCTCCGCGAGGGTATCGACGGAGTAGGACACGCCGGTGCGGCGCATCTCGCGGTCATCGACGGTGAACGATGGCTGGCCGCCGACTGCGGCCCGTACCATGCGCAGCCGCAGCTCGGGACTGGCGAGCGGCTGCTCGCGGTGAGGCGGGTTGCCCGCCGGCAGGAAGCGCACTTCCTGCAGGCGCAGCAGCTGCCACAGCTCGAACGCGGTGCGCAGATGGCCGTAGTGGATGGGGTCGAACGTACCGCCGAAGAGGCCTATGGGATGTGGCATGGAATCCTTCGGAAAAGCCCGCGCCCTTGGACACGGATCTAAAGCGATTTGAACATGGATCGAGGCGCCGGGAATGCGGGCCGTGCGCAAAGATCGGCTGCGAGCAGCGCCATCTCGTCCCAGGGGTCGCCCAGAAGCCGCCCCTTGATCATGCGGTCCGCGCGAGCGGCACGCAGCGACAGAGCGGGGAAAGACAGCCGTGGGGCACGCCGTACGGCCTTCTCCAGCGCCGCGCTTCGGCGCTGCCAGCCCCGGGTCGGTCCGGCGGGCTGGGACCGTGCACCCCACAAGTCGCGCACGGCCTTGTTCAACGCCCACAACGCCAAGGTCGGCTCGGTGCCCTCGGCGCGCAGTCCGGAGAGCACTCGCAAGGCCCGTCCGGGCTCGCCTTCGAGGGCGGCGTCGAGCAGCCGAAAGACGTCGAAGCGGGCGCTGTCGGCGACAACGGAGAGCACTGCGTCCGCGCCGATCCGGCCGGCGGGCGCCAGCAGGCGCAGCTTTTCCAGCTCCTGGTGGGCGGCCAGAAGATTGCCCTCGGTACGCTCGGCAAGGAGCTCGAACGCCTCATCGGTCAGCTCGAGCCCCATCCGGCGGCACCGCCCTCGCAGCCAGGCGACGAGCTTCGCGGGCTCCACCGGCCACACGGGCACCCAGGCGCCGTGCGTCTCGAGCGCCTTCACCCACTTCGCGGCCTGCATCTCACGATCGAGACGGGGGGTGAGGATGAGCAGCACCGTGTCCGGATCGCCGCGCTCGAGCAGCGAGACCAGCGTCGCGGTACCGGCGGCGCCGGGCCGCCCGCTGGGCAGGCGCACCTCGAGTAGCTTGCGCGAGCCGAACAGCGAGAGATTGCCGGCCGAGGCGCGCACGTCGTCCCAGTTTGCGCCGCGCTCGAGAAAGTGCACCTCGCGCTCGCTGAAGCCCGCCGCGCGCGCGCGGGCGCGTACGGCATCGGCCGCTTCGCCGGTCAGCAGCGGCTCGTCGCCGGAGATCAGGTACGCCGCGAGGAGATTCTTGGCGAGGTGGGTGTCGAGCGAATCGAGGGTGAGCTTCAAGGCGAGGCCGGTGCGCTTGACGGAGCCCGTATTATCAATATTTTGGCAAGTTCTGATAGGCTTATTGGATGACGAGCCCAAAATCCCCAGGCCCCCGGCGCCGGCTGTATCCGCCGATCAAGCCGTACAACTCTGGCTTCCTCGAGGTCTCGGACCTGCACCGGATCTACTTCGAGGAGTGCGGCAACCCCCAAGGCAAGCCCGCTGTGTTCCTGCACGGCGGCCCGGGCGGCGGCCTGAACCCCAAGATGCGGCGGTTTTTCGACCCCGCGCGCTACCGGATCGTGCTCCTGGACCAGCGCGGCTGCGGCAAGAGCCGCCCGCGCGCGGCACTCACCGAGAACACGACCTGGCACCTGGTGTCGGATATCGAGCGGCTACGCGAGCACCTTGCCATCGACCGCTGGCTGGTGTTCGGCGGCTCGTGGGGCTCAACCCTGGCGCTGGCGTACGCCGAGACCCACCCCGCGCGGGTCACCGAGCTGGTGCTGCGCGGCATCTTCCTGCTGCGCCGCTCGGAGCTCGAGTGGTTCTACCAGAACCCCGGGGGCGCCGGAGCGCTCTACCCGGACCTGTGGGAGCGCTACGTCGAGCCCATTCCAGAGGCCGAGCGGGGCGACATGATGCGCGCTTACTACGCGCGCCTCACCGGCAAGGATGCCGCGGTGCGCAAGAGCGCCGCGAAGTCCTGGTCGGTGTGGGAAGGCGCCACCAGCTATCTGCGCACAGCGCCCGATTACGTCGCGACGTTCGAGAAAGACAGATTCTCGGACACGTTCGCGCGGATCGAGTGCCACTATTTCGTCAACGGCGGCTTCTTCGGCAGCGACGGACAGCTCCTGGCGGACGTGCACCGCATTCGCCATATCCCGGCGGTCATCGTGCAGGGGCGTTACGACGTCGTCTGCCCGATGAGAAGCGCCTGGGACCTGCACCGCGCCTGGCCGGAGGCGGACCTGCGGATCGTGCCGGACGCGGGACATTCGGCGTTCGAGAAAGGCAACCTGCACGAGCTGGTGACGGCGACCGACCGGTTCGCCTCGTGAGCCGCGCGCGCGCGCGGCCCGCCGTCAGATGACCCGGCCCATCGCGAACAGGATCATGCCTTTCGCCACCCGGTAGACGAACCAGAGCCACACCGGCGCGAACACCACGGCACCGAACCCGAACGGTACGCAGAAACCGGCCAGGATTGACCACAAGAGAAACACAAAGGCCGTGCGCAGGCGCCATTGCCGGTGGCTCTGCAGGAACGGATCGGACCAGGCCTTGCGCTCCGCGCGCGTATCTCCGTAGACCTCGTACCAGATCGTGAAGACGAACAGCACCGTGCCGAGCGCCAGCGCGGCGTATGCGTGCCACGAGCGGCGCGCGTCCCGCTCGCCGACCGCCAGCGCGGACCCGGCCGGCGCCACCGCGGCCTCGCTCACTTGCCGACTCTCCACCAGCGCTCTTCACTGGTGCCGACTCGCCGCCAATAGAGCTTGTAGATCAGGTAGGTCAGAATCGACAGCACCACGAACAGGCCGATGATCCAGGGTCCGAGGCGGGCCCGCTCCTGTTGGTGCGGATGCGCCACCGCATAGAGGAATTCCACGATGTCCCGGGCCGTGCGGTCGAACTGCGCCGGCGTCATGCTGCCCTTCGTCAATGGCAGGACACCGACGGCGACCTTGGCCGGACTGCCATAGCGCAGCCCTTCGATCATCCGCGGCTTCTGCAGGCCTTGCAGCGGAGCGAAGACGTCGGGCATCGCCACATTGTTAAAAACAACGTTGTTGACGCCGCTCGGGCGCGACGGGTCCACGTAGAACGAGGTCAGGTAGGTGAACAGCCACGCCGGCGAGCGGCGCCGGGCGATATCCGTCAGGTCCGGCGGAGGTATCTTCGCAAACGCCTCGATGATCGCCGGCGGCATGCTCGTCGTAATGGTGTCGTGATAATGATGGCCGTTCGTTCCGATGATGGCTTCGAACTCGCTCTTGCTCATCCCCAGCATATGCGGCAGCGAGCTGTAGCGCGCGCCTTGCAGCGAGTGGCAGGCGGTGCACATGTGCAGGGTATACAGAGCGCCGTTGCGCAGCGCGGCCTTGTCCCGCAGATTGACCGTTATCGGCTTCAGCGGCGGCTTCGTCGACGCCACCGAGGCGCGCGCCATGCCGCACGACAGGACCACCAGCGATGCGGCCAGCGCAAGCAAGGCCCCGGGGTTCCCGATCGGTGATTTTTTCTTCGTCATCGCTTGATCCCGCCGAATTTGTTTCGTGCAATCTCCGCCCACGCCGAGCACCGCCATGCGAGCCTCCGTCACCAACGCTCAGTGAAAGACGCCGCCGGCGGTGAGCCGTGACGGCAGTTTTTGCGCATCGCGCGCCAGTCCCGGAAAGACGATCGCGAGGCCGAAGATGAGCAGCAGGTACAGCGCCGGAATCCAGTCCGTGAGCAGCATCAGGCCCCAGCTGTGCGCGTGGATCGAGCGCATCCACAGATCGATCAGCCACACCAGCGCCTCGGCGGCCAGCAGCCAGATCACCTTGGCGCGCACCGAGCGCTGCCGATTGAAGAACGGCAGCACCAGGAACGTCGCATAGAACACTTCGGCGACGTGCAGGCCGTACACCATGTTGTGCTCGCTCGCCAGGCCGTGAGCGATGAGGCCCAGCCACAGGAACGACAGCGCCATCATCAGTATGTTGGCTTTGCACAGCACGGAACGGTAGCGGATCGATCGCACCGGGTTGCGGTCGAGCAGCGGCAGACAGGCGAACAGTGCGAACGTGCCGGCAAACGCCATGACGCCGTATGCCTTGTCCGGTACCCCGCGCAGGATCGCGTAGAACGGCAGGAAGAACCACAGCGGATGGATGTCGGCCGGGGTGTGCAGGATGTTCGCCGGCGTGTAATTCAGCTTATCGAGCAGCATCCCCCAGCCGCCCGGGTTGTAGAACACGAACCAGAAGAAGACCACGAAGAATACGCTGACCCCGAACAGGTCCTTGACCGTGTAATAGGGATGAAAGGGAATACCGTCACGCGGCCAGCCCGACTCGTTGACGTTGTCGTGGATCTCGATCCCGTCCGGATTGTTCGAGCCGACATGGTGCAGGGCGATCAGGTGCACCAGCACCAGAGCCAGCAGCAGCAGCGGCATCAGGAACACGTGGAAGACGAAGAACCGGTTGAGCGTCGGCAGCCCCACCACGAACGAGCCTCGCATCCAGGTCGCGATCGGCTTGCCGATGACCGGCACCGCGGTGACGAAATTGGTGACCACCGCCGATCCCCAGTAGGACATCTGCCCCCAGGGCAGCAGATAGCCGAGAAACGCCTCGGCCGCGAGGGCGAGGTAGATGAAGATTCCGATCAGCCACAGCAGCTCGCGCGGCTTCTTGTACGACCCGTACAGGATGCCGCGGTACATGTGCAGGTAGACCAGCAGGAAGAACGCCGATGCCCCGACGATGTGCATGTCGCGGATCAGCCAGCCCCAGCGCGAGTCCCGCTGGATGCCGCGCAGCACCGACCAGTAGGCCAGATGCGGGTTGGGCTGGTAGTGAATGGCCAGGAACAGCCCGGTGGCCAGCTGCATGACCAGCACCAGCATCGCGAGCGAGCCGAAGAAGTACCAGAGGTTGAAATTCTTCGGCGCCGGATAGCGGGCCACCTGGCTGCGCCACATGGAGGAAATCGGCAGCCTGTCGTCGAACCAGCCGAACACCCGATGCGCCATCGATCGTTTGTTGCTATTCATCGTGTCTCAGACCTTCCAGTACATAAATGGCCGCCGGAACCGCAATGCCCGCGAACGGGTTGCCGCGTTGCATGGCCGCACGATCAGCGCGCAGCCGGGCCGGAGGTCACAGAGCGAGCCGAGGCAGAGGCCGGCTTTGCGGCCGTTTTCGGGTCAACCGTGCCGCTCGGGGCGAGAGTCTTCGCGTACGCGGAGAAATCCTTTGGACCGATTCCCAGCGTCGTGGCCGGATCGAGCTGCTGCACGTACGCGGCCACCGCCGCTTGCTGCTGCGCGTTCATCGCACGCGCGATCGCATGCATGACGTGTCCCGGACTGTTGTGCCGGGCGTTGCTCGCGAATTGCCCGAGCTGGGCCACCACATAGGCCGCATGTTGCCCGGCCAGCGCCGGTATCGCCATCGGACCGTCGCCCTCGCCGCCCAGACCGTGGCAGGCCGCGCACGAGGGGACGTCTTTCCCGGCCACGCCCAGCTCATAGATCGTCTTGCCGAGCTTGAGCTGGGCCGGGCTGGCCGCGGAACCGCTTTGCGTCGCGATATCCGCCGACATGGGCTTCTGCTGCGAGAAATAGGCGGCGATGGCCTTCAGGTTCGCATGGTCCTTCGACGGCGGGATCGACATGGCCATGGTGCTCATGATGGCGTTTTTCCTGGCCCCGCTGCGGAAATTCTCGAGCTGCTTGAGGATATAGTTGTATCTCTGCCCGGCAAGGTTCGGGTACGCCGCGCTCGTGCTCATTCCATTGCTGCCATGACAAGCGGCGCAGACCGCGACCTTGGCCGCCCCCGTTGCCGCGGCGCCCGCGGGGGGAAGCCCATGGTAGTCGGCCTTCGCCTGCGCGAGGGGAACGAGCAGAACGGCGACAAGAAATGCTGCCAAAGCGGATTTCATTGCGGATATTTCCTTTTTATGGTCGTTGGCCGAGTCGCTAAGCGGACCATTTTCTTCGGGTCGATCACCAGATTACCGGCGTCCAGTCCTTGTCGAGGCCGGAAGGATCCACCTCGCCGATGCGCGCCACCATGTCCGTCTTCCAGTAATACGGCGGTATCGGAATGTTCAGCGGCGCCGGCGACCCCTCGATCACGCGCGCGGAGAAATCATACATCGAACCGTGACAGGCGCAGTGAAAGCCCCCCGGCCACCACGGCGTCACGGTGTGCGGCGCGGGCCGGTAGCCGGGAATGCACTGCATGTGCGTGCACAGCGCGACCGCGATGAAGAACTCGGGGCGCAGGGCGCGATAGTAGCCATTGATGAACTTGGCCTCCGGCTGCTGAGCCTGCTGGCTGTCCGGATCCTTCAGCCGCCTCAGCAGCGAGGGCTCCGAGAGCGTCTTCAGCATCCAGGGCTCGCGCTTGAGGATCCAGATCGGCTTTTTCTTCCATTCGGCAAGGATCAACTGGCCCGGCTCCATGCGGCTGACGTCGACTTCGATGGGCGCTCCCAGCGCTTCGACCGCCTTGCCGGGATTCATATTGTCGATCAAGGCGGCGGCGAACAATCCCACGGCGCCGGCGCCGAGCACGCCGGCGGTGCCGATCAGGAAATTCCTGCGCGCCTTGTCCGTTTTCTGCGCGGGGCGGACGGAGTCCATGACCGGTTCTTGTTCTGCCTGCTTCGATTCGTCATTCATTGCCTACGCCTTTTCTGCCACTCGTCTGCTGCACTGCCTCAGACCCGCACGGACCCGCGTCGTTCCAGCCTCATGCCGGGCCGATTTCTCTGTAGTACCAGGGATGACCGAGCGGCCGCCGGGGCCTCGCCGGACGGGCCGGCGACGGGCGGTCATTGACCAGCCGCGCACCCTCGCGCGAATCCTGTGGTCCAGTCAAAAGAAAACGATCCGAAAAGCCAACATCAAGACCGCCATCCCAAAACCATGCCACCAGGCAATGCCGCGCAGGCGGCATTTGCCAACACGAAGCCTCGCGGGCGCGTTTCATCGCCCGCCCTCGCATAGTATCCGGCAAGCTCAACTTGCCGAACGTTCTAAGAATATTCTCTTTAGTCTAACGCAATCGTGCGAATTGTCATCTCAGAGGTATGCAAGCGTTCGGATGGCGTACACAGATGTCTCATTATGGCGCATGCGGCGGACCATGCCAGCACGGAAAGGCCCGCCGGCGTATAAATACGCGATTTTTGGAGCCATGGACTTCAATGCCGACTCTACCCTCTTCGCCGCCCGACTATCTCACGCTGCTCGACTACCAACCGCCCGAGGATCTGCTGGCCGACCGGATCATCCTGGTCACCGGAGCCGCCCAAGGCATCGGCCGCGCCGTGGCCCTGCGCTATGCGCGCCATGGCGCCACGCTGGTGCTGCTCGACTGGGATCGGAAGGGGCTTGAGAGCCTGAACGACGAAATCCTCGCGCACGGCCGCGGCGAGGTGTTGCTGTGCCCGGCGGACCTGTCCGGCATCACCATCGCCGGCCTGCGCGAGATCGTCGACCACATCGGCCGACGCCTCGGCCGACTGGACGGCCTGCTCAACAACGCGGCGTGGATCGGGGCGCTCGCGCCCTTCGAGCACTACCCCCCGGCGACCTGGACCAAGGTCATGAACATCAACCTGGCGGCGCCGTTCTTCCTCACCCAGTGGTGCATGCCGCTGCTGCACAAAGCGAGCGATCCGGTGGTCGGATTTTCCCTGCAGGCGGCCAGCCGGGCCTACTGGGGCGGATTCGCCCTGGCGAAAGCGGCGCAGGAGGCGTTGATCGGCGTGCTGGCCGACGAGTACCACGCCGGGAGCGCACAGCCGGTGCGGCTGTTCGGTATCGATACCGGACCGGTCATGACCCCGGGACGCCGCCTGCATTACCCGGGCGAGACGACCGACGCGCACCCGCAGCCCGAGAGCGTCACCGGGCCCTACCTGTACGCAATGGGGCCCGAGGCGTGCGCGCTCAGTCCGCTGCTGCTGCGCGCCGAGCCCGCGCGGGACACCCGGCCGCCGGCCGATTCCGAGAACCGTGGCGCCTAGGATCATCGCCCCCGGGCGATGGGCGGCGGCGCTCCGACCGGCGGGGCTTTGAGGTACGATACGCTATATTTGTAGGAATACAGCGCCCCGGGAGAGCCGCCTTGTCCACCGCCCGCGCCACGGCCGCCACGATGCTGGCGGCGATCGCCCTGTTGTCCGTCCAGGCCGCCTCCGCCGGAGGCGAGGTCAACGTGCTCTACGCCGGCTCCCTGATCAATCTGATGGAACACTCCATCGGCCCGGCCTTCGATCGTGCGAGCGGCGATCGCTTCCGCGGCTATGCGGGCGGCTCGAAGCTGCTCGCCAACGAGATTCGGGGGCACCTGCGGCGCGCCGACGTGTTCCTGAGCGCCGCGCCGGGTGTCAACCGGCTGCTGATGGGGCCGCGCCACGGCAACTGGGTCTGTTGGTATGTCGTCTTCGCCCAATCCCCGCTGGTGATCGGCTACAACCCCTCGAGCCGCTTCGCGGCGGCCTTCAAGTCCCGCCCCTGGTACCGGGTGTTGGAAACTCCCGGAATCCGCCTGGGACGCACCGACCCCAGGCTCGATCCCAAGGGCGCCCTGACGGTGAGGCTGATGCGCCGGGCGCAGGCGTATTACCACCTTCCGGGACTGGCGGCTCGCGTGCTCGGGGCGCCCGAGAACCCCGCCCAGGTGCTGCCGGAGGAATCGCTCATCGGCCGGCTTGAGTCAGGACAGCTCGACGCCGGCATTTTCTACTCCACCGAGACCTCCGAAGCGCACATCCCGGCGATCCGCCTGCCCGCGCCCATCACGCCGAAGGCGCTCTACACCCTCACCATCGTGCGCAACGCGCCGGACCGGCGCGCCGCGGAGGCGTTCGTGAGCTTTCTGCTCGGTCCCCGGGGACGGCGGCTGATGAAGGAGGAGGGCCTCACCCTGCAGCGCCCCGTAATCGTGGGCGAAGCGCACGCCCTGCCAGCGGAGATTCGACACCTGCTCGAGAGCCGGTCTCCCGGAGCCTCGTGACGGAAGCCTCGCAACGGCCCTCCCTGGCGCCGGGGAGCACACCCCGGCCTCCCTCCCCGGGCCCCGGCCGCGCGCTCGGCATCGCGCCCCGCCGCGGGCTGCTTCGCAGCTCGCCCCTGCCCTGGCTCGCCGGACTCCTCGCGGCCTATCTCATCGCGCCGCTCGTGGCCGGCGTGCAGCAGGCCGCCTCGGCGCGCTGGAGCGCGGTCGACTACCCCGCCCTCCTTCACGCCTGCGAGGTTTCGCTCGCCAGCGCCACGAGCGCGAGCGTCCTGGTGGCGCTGTTCGGCATTCCGCTGGGGTATCTCCTGGCTCGAGTGCGCGGGCGGGCCATGGCGCTGCTCGGCTTTCTCGTTCAGCTGCCGCTCGCCCTGCCGCCGCTCGCGAGCGGCGTGCTGCTCCTGTTCCTGGTCGGTTACGCCTCGCCGTTGGGCCGTCTCACGAGCGGCGCGCTGACCGACTCGTTCGCGGGCATCGTGCTGGCCGAGGCTTTCGTGTCGGCGCCGTTCGTGATCATCGCGGCACGCTCGGCGTTCGCCGCCATGGACCCCGCGATCGAGGACGTGGCGGCAACCCTCGGGCGCCGGCCGTTCGAGGTGTTCTGGCGGGCGAGCCTGCCCGTGGCGCGGCCCTCGCTGCTGGCCGGATTGCTGCTTGCCTGGCTGCGCGCCTTCGGCGAGTTCGGCGCCACCGTCATGGTCGCCTACCATCCCTATTCGCTGCCGGTCTACACCTACGTCGCCTTCGGCGCGCAGGGGCTGCCGGCCATGCTGCCCATACTGCTGCCGGCCCTGATGCTCGCGCTGGCGGTGATGGCGCTGAGCGGCACTATGGGCGCGCGGGACGTGAGACGCGCTGTGCCGGTGCGCTTGCCGGTCTCGTCCGTGCCGGGCCGACCTGGGCTTCGCAGGGCCGCTTCGTCGGCGACGCCGCCGCGACTGGCCATCGATGTCGAAAAGCATCTGGAGGGCTTCCGCCTTGCGCTCGCCTGGCAGCCTCATTCGCGCCGGCTGGCTGTCGTCGGCTCCTCCGGCTCGGGCAAATCGCTGACCCTGAAGCTGATTGCCGGCCTCGTGCCCGCCGACCGGGCCAGGGTCAGGGTCGGCGCGCGGGACCTGTCGCACCTGGAGCCGGCCGCACGGGCAGTGGCTTACGTGCCGCAGAGCTATGGGCTCTTCCCGCACCTGGACCTGGCCGGCCAGCTGCGCTTCCCCGTCGGAGCCGACCGTTCGGCGGCGGCGCATTGGATCGAGCGGCTGGGCCTTTCCGGCCTGGAGCACCGGCGGCCGGCGGAGCTTTCCCTCGGACAGCAGCAGCGCGTGGCGCTCGCGCGGGCGCTGGTGAGACCTGCGGACCTGCTGCTGCTCGATGAGCCGTTCTCGGCGCTCGATACACCCAGGCGCGTGACGCTGCGCCGGGAGCTGCTCGCCCTGCAGGACGAATTCGGGGGCATCACGCTGCTGGTTACTCACGACCCGCAGGAGGCGGCGCTGCTCGCCGATGAGATTCTGATTCTGGAGAACGGCCGGCCGCTGCAGACGGGGCCGACCCGGGATGTCTTTCGCCGGCCCGTCAGCGAGCTCGCCGCGCGGCTGCTCGGCGCCGACAACGCGGCGGACGGCATCGCCGACCGCAATCACATCGATGTGGGCAACGGCGCCCGGATCGTCGTCTCCGGTCCACCGCTTGCACCCGGCCGCGTCGGCTGGAGCGTTCCGCCGGATCGGACCTGGATCAGCGCGGCCGGAGCCCATGAGGGCATCGTGGAGGCGGTCAACGGCGGCCCCGAGCCCCAACTGCTGCTGCGGTTCGGCAATACCCGCATCCGGGTGACCGGCGGAGCGGATCTCTCGCCCGGGCAAACCTGCCGCTTCGACATCGATCCCGACCGGATCCAGGTCTGGCCGCTGAACTGAGCGCCCACGCGCGCTGAGCTCCCGCACTGAGTTCGCGCACGTTGCGAAGAAGTGCCGCATTTCGTTATATTCATTTGAATATCACGAAAGAGCGAAACCCCGCATGCCGCAGCCTCTCACGCCAAGGGCGGCCCGCATCGTCGGCCTCGGTGACGCGCGCAGCCCCGCGGCAAGGGCGGCTGCGCGCACGGACAGGCGCGCGCCGGCGATCGCGCTCGGCGCGGCGATGACTTTGCTCGGCTGCCCCCTCGCGTGCGCGCAGTCAATCGCCGGCGCGCCGCCCGCCAACGCACGGGGCGCAGCCCGGTCAACGGGCGGCGCGCTCCATGAGGTGCTCGTGCTCGGCAGCCGAGAGCCCGGCGTCACCGCGGCCGACAGCGCGGCGCCCGTGCAATTGATCAGCGCGAGCGCGCTCGAGACGGCCGCCGGCAACCCGAGCCTCATGTCCGCTCTCGCACGGACCGTTCCCTCGTTCACGCCGCAGGCGTTCGGAAACGACATGGCGGGGCAGACGCTGCAAGCGAAGCTCAGGGGACTTTCGTGCAACGATGTCCTGGTGCTGGTGAACGGCAAGAGGCGGCACACGACCGCCAACATCGAGCTCGACGGCGGGCCGTTTCAGGGCTGCGCGGGCGTCGATCTCAATTTCATCCCGGTGGCCGCCATCGAGCGCATCGAGGTGCTGACGGACGGCGCGGCCGCTCAATACGGAAGCGGGGCCATCGCGGGCGTCATCGACATCATTCTGAAGAGCGACTCCTCGGGAGGGAGCCTCTCGGGAACCTACGGGGGATACATGGACGGCGGCGGAATCACGGGCGACGTATCCGCGCACGGCGGCTTCGCGCCCGTCAGGCACGGCTACTTCGACCTGACCGGCGAGTCGCGCCACCACGGCAGCAGCAATCGCAGCGCGATCGACGAGCGGGTCGTCAACCCGGCGAATCTGGCGACGTATCCGGACTCGAACATGACGGAGGTTCCGGGATATCCGCATCTCGGCGCCGAGGAAGGCGACGGAAATTACGACCTCAAGACATTCGCGCTCAACGCCGGCCTGCCGATCCGCCACGACCGGTTTTATGTCTTTGGAACGTACGGCCTCAAGAATGCGCAATCCTTCCAGAAGTACCGCCTACCCGCCAAAGTCTCCTATACGGACCCCGCCACCGGCGCGACGACATACCCTTTTCCCTTCGGCTTCGTGCCGCTCGAGGCGAGCCGCGAGACCGACTACTCAGCGACCGCGGGTCTGAAGGGCATCTTCGACGGCTGGCTGTGGGACTTGAGCAGCACCTACGGGCGCGACCACTTCGATGCCTACACGCTGGACTCCGCGAACGCCGGGGTCTACGCGAGCACGGGTCACCCGACCCCCCTGAATTACTATGACGGCTACCTGCAATCCACCCAGTGGACGTGGAATCTCGACATCGACCGTAATTTCGATGTGGGCCTGGCCGGACCGCTCAACATCGCCTACGGCGTGGAATACCGCATGGGCGGCTACGCCATCGGCGCCGGCATCCCGATCTCATATCTCCAGGGCGGCGCGCAGGGCTACCCCGGCTTCACGCCCGCCGACGCGGGCAGCCACCACAGGGCCGTCGCGAGCGTCTATGGGGACCTCGCGGGGCAGCCCGTCGAGCGCCTGAGACTCGATCTGGCGGGCCGCTACGAGCATTACTCCGACTTCGGCAGCGCCCTGGTGGGCAAGCTCACCGCCCGATACGGGCTCACGGCCCACTGGGCGGTGCGTGGCACCGTGAGCAGCGGCTTTCGCGCCCCCTCGCTCGCCGAGGAATACTACTCCTCGACCAACGTCACGCCGACGAGCGCATTCGTGCAGCTGCCGCCGGACTCCCCGGGCGGGCGGCTCATCGGCCTGGGCGACGGGCTCAGGCCCGAGCACTCGGTGGATCTGAGCCTCGGCCTGGTGTGGCGCCCGCTGCCGAAAGTCGTCGCAACGCTCGACCTGTATCAGATCGACATCACCAACCGAATCGCCGCGACCGGGAACCTCTACGGCACCTTGAACGGAGTGGCGCAACCGGCCGCCGCGGCCGTCAACGCGGCAATCGCCGCCAACGGCAACCAGCTCGACCCGTCGGTGCTCGCGAGCGGCACGACCGGAGTGACCCTGTTCGCCAACGGCATCGACACGAGCACCCAGGGCGCGGATCTGCTGTTCGACATGCCCGTGAGCTACGCGTTCGGGCAGGTCGACTGGTCCGTCGGCGGCACCTTCAATCGGACTTTCGTGACGAAGGTGCCGGCCGCGCCCGCTTCGCTCGCCGGCGAGACCCTCTATGACGCAACGGCCATTTCGGACCTCACCGAGGCAAGCCCCCGGTATGTGCTCGATCTGGGCACCTCGTGGACGCGCGGCAGGCTCCGGGTGCATCTCGAGGAGCAGATCTACGGGAAAAGCTCGGAGTGGGAGAGCGATGGCGGCGACAACCCCGCCAACATCCCCGAATACTTTCAGACCACGATCGGCGTCACACCGATCACCGACCTCGACCTGGCGTATCGATTCCTCGATCACCTCACCTTGAGCGCCGGCGCGACCAACCTGTTCGATCGCTATCCGAATCGCTACAACGCGACGCTTCTCGCCCACTACGACACGTTCAAGTACGGCGACACGCTCGGCGTGTTCCAGTATCCGATGTTCTCGCCCTTCGGCATCGACGGCGGGTACTACTACGTGAGAGGCATGGTGCGGTTCTGAGCGCCGCGGCATCGCCGCGGCGCCGTGCGCCGGCATCCTCCCGAGGGCCCCGCCGGCAGCCAATCACGCCGCCACGCCGGGCCCAGAGTGCAACGGCCGCTCAAATGGCCGTGCTGCAGGTCATGCGACCGGATGCGCCGGGGCGGCCCTCAGTGCCTGTCGTCATCCCGGATCGAATCGATTCCGGCGCGGCGCAGGCGCCGACACCAGTCCCGGCTGACGAGGGCGGCCACGCCGTCTTGCATCGCCTGCCCATACTCGACCAGCAAAACGAGTTCCACCGCACGGGCAACCGTCATTGCGAAGCGGCGCGCCCCCGCCTGCACTGTGCCGCGGTCGCGGATCGTGGAGCACCAACTGCCTGCGTGCCCGATTGCAGCAGAGGCCGCTTCGGCCGACGTTTTCAGCTCCGCGTCTCCGGCGGCACTCATCGCCCGCTTCGTTCTCCTCTGGAGCGCGGCGAGAGCGCGGTCGGCATCGGCCCTGAGCAGAGCATCCAGAGACAGGACGTTCGTCGTTCCTTCCCAGATGGGAAGCACCTGGGTATCACGCAGCAATACCGGTAGTCCGGTATCCTCGATATAGCCCGCCCCGCCGAATGCCTCGAGCGTCTCGCTTACGACGTACACCGCCTGCTTGCCGGTGGCAAGTTTGACGATGGGGGTGAGGAACCGCAGCAGCACCGTCTCGTCCTCATCGAGCAGACCCGATTCCTCGCGCCCGAGCAGCTCGACGAGAAAGAACGTCAGCAAAAAGGCGCCGGCGGTCTCGGCCTCGAGCTCGGCGAGTGTCTCCCGGTGCAGAGGCTGATCGGCCAGCGCGGCTCCGAATGCATGCCGCCGCTGCGCATAGTCCTTCGCCAGAGCGAGTCCGTGGCGCATGAAGGCGACCGCACACACGCTGTTCCATGTGCGAGTGATCTTCAGCATGGGCTCGATCGCCCGAGTCCCCTCGGTGGTGCCGCAAACCAACTCGGCGGCGGTGCCCTCGAGCGACAGCTCCGCCGTGGGGACCTTGCGGGTGCCGAGCTTGTCCTTGAGGCGCTCCACACGGATCCCATTCGGCGAGCCGTCGGGATGGCGCGTCTCCAGGTAAAACATCGCCAGGCCGCTGCCGCCCGGCCCATTGCCCTCGGGCCGCGCCAGGGTGAGTGCCATTTGCGAGGTGGCGGCGGACGTGAACCACTTCTTGCCATTGAGACGCCACACTCCGAAGGCGTCACGGCGGGCAACCGTGCGCGACAGGCCGACGTCGGACCCGCCCGTGGACTCGGTCATCCATTGACCGCTCGTCCAGAACTCCAGGGGATCGCGGCTCGTGAGGTGAGGGACGGCATGATCGATGAGTTGCGCGTGACGGGCGTCCAGAAGCGCCCGCGCCGCGCCATCGGTCATTGCCAGCGGACAGGAATAGACGTCGGTGACCGGATGGAACAGATGGACCAGCGCGAACTGCCGCGTCCGAGACCAGGGACCTTCCTTGCGCTCGTACGGGATCGCAGTGAGGCCCAGCTGCACGGCGAGGCGCTCGGCCTCCCGCCACAGCGGCGTGGTCTCGATCCGATCGATCCGGTTGCCCCAAGCGTCCCACTGCGTGAGCACCGGCTCATTGCGGCGATCGGCATGCTGTAGGTCCAAAAGCCTGCCGGCGGCAAGCTCGCCCAGCTCGATGAGCTGCGGCTCGATCGAGGCGAGCAGCTCAGGACCGAGCTTCCACGCCAAATAGGTCTTGAGCAGCGCATTGCTCGAATAGGTATTGGCGAGTCGTGGACTCTCTTGCACGAAGACAGAGGTCATTGCTGCCGTCCTCCCCAGCGTCGAACTGCCGCTGTGCGCGCTGATTAGGGTCGGCTCGATCCGCTTCGGTCCATTGCCCCCGGGCTGACATCCCGGCTCACCCGATCGGCGGCGGTGAATTCCCCGGGGCAAGGCTCCGGGGCCGCCTCGCCCCTGGCGACCCGGCAGTTCGCCATGAAACCCTCCGGTGGCGGCCACGACGCCTTCCCGGCCGGCAAGCCGGCGCCGGAGTGAATCGCACACTCCGGCGCCGGCGAGTCGATCAAGACACGAAAGGCTTGCCTAGACTAAGAAGCGGCTTTGCCCCCAGCGCCACCTGCGCCACATTCAGCGACGCGTAGAAGCCGAGGAATGCGAATGTCAGGGCGAGATATCCGGCGATCGAGAATACCCCCGCCGCAGCGAACGACAGCGCCGCCACGATCAGCGCCAGGATGATCGGATAGATCGCCGGCAGCCGCAGGCACGGAATGAACAGGAATGCGAACAGCGAAGCGTAGCAGATGAAAACCAGCTCTTCAGCGGCCCCCACATGGGCAATGCCGAACCAGCCATGCGTCGTGCCGATCAGCACGGCACCCAACGTGAGCCAGAATCCCGAGAACAGCCCGAATATGAGCGCCACGATGGACTGACCCAGGAATATCGCCCAGATCGTGACGACGAGCTGAAAAAGTCCCGTCGTCAGGATGATGAGCGGCGCGACCACGTGCAAGCCCGCCGGCAGACCCAACAAACCCATGCCGAGAGCCAGCGACGCGACGGCGAAGACCGGCAATCCCAGCGTCAGCGGATCACCACCAGCGCCAACACGAACATCTACCGTCTGCTCTGTTTCACTCATTTTAAATCCCCCAGATTCATTAGTTCTGCTTCGTCACGTTTAAGTATTTGAAAATGCTGGAAATCTGGTAATATCCCGTTGTGTTGGAGGCCGGTTTTTTACGACAAACAGGATCATGTTGAAATTCACCGAAAAGTAACCTCAAAAACGGGATT
>OFHJ01000407.1_pt1 | contig 16711 bp, 15 predicted proteins | sample 1522001 | NCBI WGS metagenome assembly OFHJ01 (sample SAMEA2464838, study PRJEB22497) | soil metagenome | biome: Grassland; feature: Farmland; material: Clay | place: Australia | collected 2013-02-01 | depth 1.2 m | reverse complement strand
ACCCAAAATCTGCGCCCCCGTCCCCCTCTCACAATCCTCACGAGCCTCTCCCGGGCACCGACACATCCCCACCCGCCGGCTAGAACGGATCAGCCGTGGGGTTGTCCGGGCGGGGGCTTGTCAGCACCCGCGTAAGTTGTAGAATTTAGAGTTTCATCCACTTCTTCACGGTTGCGTCTCGAAAGGGGGACGTCATGCGGAAAGCACTCCGGTTAACCTGTGGTGTCGCGGCGCTGGTCCTGGCCGGCTGCAGCGTGCAGGTGCAGAACAATACGCCGGATCAATTCCAGGCCAATCCCGATGTCGGCATGTATCAGGTCAAGGCGACCGTATCGGCGGGCGCCATGGTCAGCCAGCCGATCTACCTGTACGACGTGGGTGGCGGACAGAAGATTCCGATGAAGGCGGACGCGACGGGGGCGCGCTTCAGCGCGATGGTGCCCGTGCACTGCCAGGCCAGCTTTCCGCTGCAATACCTGGCGATCTGGAGGCTGCAGGGCCTCTCGACCAAGCAGAAGCTGTTCCCGGCCCAGCCTCTCGAGGTCAAGCTGATCCCGCCGCCGCTCACCAAGGAGGCGACCATCGATACTTCGGGCAAACCGGGCAAGGGCGGATGGCAGGGGGTTGTGAACTACAAGTTCTCCACCGCCGCCAATGCTCAAATCACCAGCGCGAAGATCGAGCCGCTCAGCACGAGCCGGGCGGATGTGCGCTCGGCCAAGGACATCCGCATCGTCAGCACCTTTCCCATGGATGCCGAATGCGACAAGGAGACCGGGGTCACGCTGGCCTCCAGGGTCAGGAAGGCGCACGCGAAGCTGGTCATCGAGACCAGTCTGCCCGGCAGCCTGTCGAAGTGGACGACGCAGGTGACCTTTCAGCCCAAGCCGTCGGCTTGATCGAGCCGGGGGCGATTGAGGCCGCGCCGGGGAGGGCTTCTCTCCGGCGCGCCACTCCGGCCCGGGAAGGATGTGTCTTTCCCGGCCCGTAGGGCCGGTTTCACGCGAGACGGGGTTCGCTTGCGAACCCCGTCAGTGCCGTGGGAAGGGCGTGAGAACACACCGGTCGAGGCGGCCCAAATCCTGGACAAATCCCAAAATGGGCGCACGGGGGAATCTGCGCCGTCCGGGAGCCGCTCTCAACCGGTGCGAGGATAGTGTGACCTCCCGCTGCTGAACCTACTCTGAATCGGCCGGAAAAAACCGTCACGGGTTCGCAGAATCGCCTACGGGCCGCCCCGGGGACATGAAGCCCGGGTTCAGGCGGTGCGCAGACGGCCGCGCAGGCGGGTGATTTCGGCCGCGCCGAGGCCGATCCGGCCCAGATACGCGCGCACCCCTCCGCGGGCATCGAGCCAGGCCAGCATGTTGTGTATCCCTTCCTCGGGGCAGCGCACGGCCTCGATGATGGCCGCCGGGTCGCTGTCGGCATAGCGGGCGAGGTAGGCCTCGCGCAGTCGATCGGTGCTGGTCGCGTAGTCCCCGGCAATGGCCTCCGGCACGACGTCGGCCAAGGTCAACAGCAGCGCGGCGATGAGCCCGGTTCGGTCTTTGCCCGCCACGCAATGAAACAGCAGCGCTCCGGCGGGAGCGGCGGCGATGACCCCGAGGGCCTGGCGCAGCTGCGGCTGCAAGTGCTCGAGCACCGCGCAATTCCACCCCTCCTTGGCACACCCGCCTCCGAGCTCGCGCCACCGGGCGGGGCCGTCGGCCAACAGCGAGACGGATTGGTAGCGCAGGCCCGGAATCTGCGGCACCGGACTCGGCTGCAGGGCGATTTCCTCGGGCCAGCGCAGGTCGAGAACCGTCTCGACCCCGTAATCGAGCATTGCCTGCAGGCCTTGCGCCGTGAGCTGCGCCAAGTCGTCGGAGCGCAACAGCGAGCCCCGGAGGGTGCGCGCGCCGTCCACCGTGGGATGGCCGCCGAGGTCGCGGGCGTTGAGCAGCGCGGGAAAGTCGAGTGAGCGGTTCTCGTCATCCATCCGCGCCAGTGTAGCAGCGCATGGGCGGCGCAGGGCTGGGCGGCGCTCATCTGGAATGAGCCGCCCGAGGAGTCGACGCCGTTTCTCGCCGACTATGATGCGCTGTTGCGCCGCCACGCGCCGGAGTACGGGCGGGTGAGGAGCCTTCGCGTGCAGGAGCGGGGCATCGGCGAGTTCTTAGCCGGTGATTCGCAGCGCGCCGTGTTCGCCAACGGCCAGGTTTTCGATTTCGAGGGGCGGCTGATGTCCTCCTCCTATGCGCCCGAGCCCGGCGAGCCGCAGCACGAGCCGCTGATCGAGGGGCTGCGCCAGGTGTTCGAGCGCCACCAGGACGGCGGCAGGGTTCTCTTCCCGTACCGGACGCTGGTGTTTTTCGGGCAGCCTTGAATTACCCCGGCCGAACTCCGGCCACGGCGGCGAGCTGAGCGAAATCATCGAGCGCGGCGAGGCAGGCAATATCCCGCACCGGGCCGCGCCGGTAGCCGTGTTTCATGAGCACCAGCGGCACGCCGGCCGCCTGCGCGGCCCGGGCATCGACCTCGCTGTCGCCCACCATCAGCGCCGCTTCCGGCGCCACCTCGAATGCCTGCAGTATCGTGCGCAGCATCCTCGGGTCCGGCTTGCGAAACGGCAGCGAATCCCCGCCCCAGACGCGCTCGAAGTACTGCCCGAGGCGCAGCCTCTCGAGGATCACCTCGGCCAGGCGCGCCGGCTTGTTGGTGCACACCGCGAGCGCGACGTTGCCGCGCAGCAGCTCGAGGGCCGCGTGCACGCCGGGATAGGCGGCGGTGGCGCGCACCGGGTCGGACTCGTAGTGGCGCAGGAACGAGCGCTGCGCGGCGGCGTGGTCCGCCCGGCCGCAGCGCCGCGCCGCGAGCGCGCGCTCGACCAGTCTGCCCACGCCGTCGCCCACCATGGCGCGCACCTCGATTTCCGCCAGCGGCTCGCGCCCGAGCTCGCCGAGCATCGCATTGACCGCGTGCGCCAGGTCCGGGGCGCTGTCGACGAGGGTGCCGTCGAGGTCGAAGATCATGAGTAAGGGACGCATGGGCGCTATACTCGCAAATCATGCACCGTATTGCCCGAGGCGCGACTTGTCTCGAGTTCGGACGTTTTCGACTCCTCATCCGCCAGCGGGAGCTGCGTGTCGATGACGCGCCCGTTCCGCTGGGCTCCCGAGCCTTCGACGTTCTTCTGGTCCTGATCGAGGCCGGCGGCGAGCTGGTCACCAAGGAGGAGCTCCTCGCCCGCGCCTGGCCCGGGATCGTCGTCGAGGAGAGCAACATCCAGGTGCAGATCTCGGCTCTGCGCAAGGCGCTCGGCGAAGACCGCAATCTCATTGTCACCGTGCCGCTGCGCGGCTATCGCTTCACCGGCGAGGTGCGCGTGGTGGACGAGAGGGGCGCGGCGCCCGAGGGCGGCGCGCTCGGGCGCGCACCGCCAACCAACCTGCCGGCGGCCGTCTCGGACTTCATCGGGCGCGAGACCGAGCTTGCCACCGTGCGCGAGCTGCTGCACCACAACCGGCTGCTTACCCTGGCGGGCACCGGCGGCATCGGCAAGACGCGGCTCGCCCTGGAGGCGGCGCGCGATGTGATCGAGGAGTTCCCCGACGGGGTGTGGCTTGCGGAGCTGGCGCCGCTCACCGATGCCGAGCTGGTCGCGAGCGCGGTGCATGCCGCGCTCGGGCTGCAAAGCGGGGCGGGGCGCTGGACGGCCGAGCGGCTGGCCGCGGCGCTGCGAGGCCGGCAGCTGCTGCTGGTGCTCGACAACTGCGAGCACTTGATTCACGCGGCCGCCCGGGAAGCGGAGATGGTGCTGCACGCGGCCCCGCACGTGCGCATTCTCGCCACCAGCCAGGAGCCGCTCGGCATCGAGGGGGAATGCACCCTGCGGCTGCGGCCGCTGGAGTTTCCCGCGGAGAACGCGACCGGACTCGCCGCGGCCGAGCGCCACGATGCGGTGCGGCTGTTCGTGGCGCGCGCGCGCGCGGCCGATCCGCAGTTCACCCTGGATGAGCGCAACGCGGCCACCGTCGCCACGATCTGCCGGCGCCTCGATGGGATTCCGCTGGCGATCGAGCTGGCGGCCGCGCGCTCGGCGGCGCTCGGAATCGAGGGCCTCGCGCAGCGGCTGGATGTGCGTTTCCACGTGCTCACGGGGGGGCGCCGCACCGCGCTGCCTCGCCATCAGACCCTGCGCGCAACGCTCGACTGGAGCCACCGGCTGCTCGGCGAGCCCGACCGGATCGTGTTGCGCCGCCTGGCGGTATTTGCGGGCAGCTTCAGCCTGGAGGCCGCCGGCAGCGTGGTGGCCGATTCCGCCCTGCCGGAATGGGAAGTGGTCGGCCGCATCGCCGAGCTGGTGGACAAGTCGCTGGTGGTGGCCGAAGCCGCGAACGATGTGCGCCGCTACCGGCTGCTCGAGACGACCCATGCCTATGTGATGGAGAAGCTCGCCGACAGCGGCGAATTCGGCCCGCTGGCCCGGCTGCATGCCCAGTACTTTCAAGGCCATCTGTGCGAGGGGCTCACGCTCTGGGAGCACACGGCATCGGTCCGCTGGCTCGAGGGGCAGGCGCCGGAGATCGGCAACATCCGCGTGGCGCTCGACTGGGCGTTCGGTCCGGACGGCGATTCGGCGCTGGGGATCGAGCTGGCGTCGGCCTCGTACCTGCTGTGGTACCTGATGTCGCTTGCGCAGGAGGGCCGGGCGCGCCTCGAGCGGGCCACCCAGGCGCTCGGGCCCAACACCCCGAAGGCGCTCGAGGCGAGACTCTGGTACGGATACGGCTTTCTCTCCACCGGCGAGCCGCGCGGGCGCGCCGTGCCGGCGCTGCGCCGAGCGGTGACGCTGCTGCGCGAGGTGGGCGAGCCGCTGGATCTGGGGCGGGCGCTCAGCTGCTACGGGCTGAACCTGGTGCGCACCGGAGTGTTCGCCGAGGGGCTCGAGGCGCTGGATGAGGCCTGCGCGCTGCTCTCGGAGGCCGCCCAGCCGAAGAGCTTCGCTCAGTGCCTGACCAACCTCGCGATCGGGCGCACCGTCGCGGGGGAGTACAACGCGGCGCGCGCATTGCTCGACAAGTCGCTCGAGGTCGGCGAGCACTCCAGCGCCGACTTCTGGGTCTGGCGCGCGCTCATCTACAAGGCCGAGGTGGAGTTCGCCGAGGGACACGTGGACGAGGCGATCGCTCTGGCGGGCGAGGTGATCTCGCTGTGCCGGGCGGCGCGGCGCACGGGCCTGCTCGGTCACGCGCTGTGCAATCTGGCGGGCTACCTGATTACGCGCGATCGCATCGAGGAGGCGAGCGCGGCGCTGCGCGAGGGGCTGCCACTGGCGCAGGAGAGCGAGCTCGACGCGGTCTTGCTCGCCGGCGGCATGCAGCACCGGGCGGCGATCGCGGTCCGGCAGGATCAGCTTGAGCGCGCCGCGCAGTTCATCGGCTACGCGCACGCATTTTTCTCCTCCGAGTTCGCCGGACGCAATCCGGCGAAGCTTCGGATCCAGGCGAACATTGTCGAGCGGCTGCGCCATGCGATGCCGGGGGAGCGGCTTGCGGCCCTGATGGAAGCGGGGGCCCGCTGGAGCGAGGACGAGGCGATGTCGGCGGCGCTCGCACCGTGACATTCGTCACGCTACCGGCGAGGGTGGCAAATCAGCGCCGGTAGAGCAAGCCCCAATCACGATGACAAAGCAATAATTTAGAAGGATTAAGCAGGATTCAGAATGAGCTAAGGATTTGCCGAAGGGGCGGAGCCATCCTTGACGCCGTTCAAAACAGGCCCCCATACGCCCCACCATGAATCGCCCCTCCCGCTCCTGGCTCGCCCGACTGTGCCGATTGCTGCCGCTGTCCGCAACCTTGCTGCTCGGGGGCTGCCACTTCGCGCTGCTCGACCCCAAGGGGCCGATCGGTGAGGCGGAGCGATGGATCATCCTGACGGCCAGTGGGCTGATGTTGATCGTGGTGGTGCCGGTGATCGTGCTGGCGATCGTCATCCCCTGGCGCTATCGGGCCTCGAACACCAAGGCCGAGTACCGGCCCGAGTGGTCGCACTCGAACAAGATCGAGGCGGTGATGTGGTCGATTCCCATCGCGATCGTCACCATCCTGGCGGTGATCTGCTGGCGCACCTCGCACCAGCTCGATCCGTTCCGGCCGATCCCCTCGAAGGCGCAGCCGGTGCACATCGAGGCGGTGGCGATGGACTGGAAGTGGCTGTTCATCTATCCGAATCATCACATCGCCACTGTGAACGAGGTCGCGATGCCGGTCGGCGTGCCGGTGGTGTTCCACATCACTTCGGCCACGGTCATGAACTCGTTCTTCATCCCGCGGCTCGGCAGCCAGATCTATGCCATGGCGAACATGCAGACGGCCGACAATCTCGTGGCGAGCGCTCCGGGCACCTACCGGGGCTTTTCGGCGAACTTCAGCGGTGGCGGCTTCTCGGGCATGACCTTCAAGGTCAAGGCCATGTCGCAGAGCGATTACCGGCGGTGGCTCGCCAACGTCGGCTCCTCGACCAAGACGCTCGGTGCCAAACAGTACCTGGCGCTCGACAGGCCGAGCTCGGACGTGCCGGTGACCTACTACTCGCACGTGAATCCGGCTCTGTTCGGGCAGATTCTCAGCGGCAGCCTCGCGGCCAGCCGCGCGCCGGCGCTGGCGGCGACCGCCGTGACCTCGGGGGCGGAGACCGGCCCCATCGGGAGAGATTGAATGTTCGGTAAGCTGACGCTGAGCGCCATCCCCTACACCAACCCCATCGTCATGGGCGCGGTCGCCTTCATGGTGATCTGCGTGCTGACGATCCTCGGCACGATCAGTTATCTCGGCAAGTGGAAGTACCTGTGGACCGAGTGGCTGACCTCGGTCGATCACAAGAAGATCGGGATCATGTACCTGATCCTGGCGGGGATCATGCTGCTGCGCGGCTTCGCCGACGCGATCATGATGCGCTCGCAGCAGGCGCTGTCCTACGGCGCCAACATGGGCTATCTGCCGCCGGGCCACTTCGACCAGGTGTTCAGCGCGCACGGCACGATCATGATCTTCTTCATGGCGATGCCCTTCATCATCGGCCTGATGAACTGCATCCTGCCGCTGCAGATCGGCGCGCGCGACGTGGCGTTCCCGTTGATGAACAACCTCAGCTTCTGGCTGACCGCCGCCGGCGCGGTGCTGGTCAACATTTCGCTCGCCGTCGGCAATTTCTCGCGCGCCGGCTGGCTCGGCTTCGCGCCGCTGACGGAGCTGCACTACAGCCCGGGCGTGGGGGTCGATTACTGGATCTGGGCCCTGCAGATATCGGGCATCGGCACGACATTGACGGGCGTCAACTTCATCGCCACCATCCTCAAGATGCGCGCTCCGGGCATGAAGCTGATGCGCATGCCGATATTCGCCTGGGCGTCGCTGTGCACGAACATCCTGATCGTCGCCGCCTTCCCCCTGCTCACCGTGACGCTCGGCCTGCTGACGATGGACCGCTACCTCGGCATGCACTTCTTCGGCAATTCGCTGGGCGGCGATCCGATGATGTACATCAACCTCATCTGGATCTGGGGCCACCCGGAGGTGTACATCCTCATCCTGCCGCTGTTCGGCGTGTATTCGGAGATCGTGCCGACGTTCTCCGGCAAGCGCCTGTTCGGCTACACGTCCATGGTGTACGCGACCATGGGGATCGCGCTGCTGTCGCTGATCGTGTGGCTGCACCACTTCTTCACCATGGGCAACGGCGCCGACGTGAACGCGTTCTTCGGCATCACCACGATGATCATCGCGGTGCCGACGGGCGTTAAGATCTTCAACTGGCTGCTGACCATGTACCGCGGCCGTGTTCGCCTCGAGACGCCGATGCTCTGGACGATCGGCTTCCTCATCACCTTCACGATCGGCGGCATGAGCGGCGTGCTGCTCGCCGAGCCGCCGGCGGACTTCGTGCTGCACAACAGCCTGTTCCTGGTGGCGCACTTCCACAACGTCATCATCGGCGGGGTGGTGTTCGGGGTGTTCGCCGGAGTGTCCTACTGGGCGCCGAAGATCTTCGGTTTCCGCCTCAACGAGCGCCTCGGCCGCGCGGCGTTCTGGTGCTGGTTCATCGGCTTCTACGTCGCCTTCATGCCGCTGTACGCCCTCGGCCTGATGGGCGCCACGCGCCGCCTGGATCACTACAACGTGGCGGCGTGGCATCCGCTGTTCATCATCGCCGCGCTCGGGGCGGCCATCATCTTCGCCGGAATCATCCTGCAGGTGGTGCAGGTGGTGGTGAGCATCCGCCAGCGCGAGCTGACCCGCGACCTGACGGGCGATCCGTGGAACGGGCGCACCCTGGAGTGGTCGATTCCCTCGCCCGCGCCGGCCTACAACTTCGCGCGCATCCCGGTCGTGCGCGACCGCGACGCGTTCTGGGACATGAAGCAGCGCGGCGTCGACCTGAAGAGCAGCACGTTCGTTCCCATCCACATGCCGCGGAACAAGGCCGCCGGGTTCATCATCGCCGGCTTCGCGTTCATCGCGGCGTTCGCCATGGTCTGGCACATCTGGTGGCTGGCGATCGCCGGCCTGGGCGGCGTGCTCGTGACCCTGATCCATCATGCTTTCGACGATGACCGCGATTATCACCTCGGCGCCGATGAGGTCCGCCGGGTCGAGGGCCTGCACGGACGCGTCGAAGCGAGGAGCGTGTAAGCCATGTCAAGCGATCCGACTGTCATGCACAACGGCTCCCTGGCGCTGAAGCCGGGTTATGTGGATCACGCGGCGGATGCGCTGCGCGATCTGCGCCAAAGCGGCGATGCGGTCGATTTTCAGCTCGACCATCACCACGATGTCGCCTCCACGATCCAGCTGGGATTCTGGATCTACCTGATGAGCGACTGCCTGCTGTTCTCGGGGCTGTTCGCCACGTACGCGCTGCTGAGCTCGCACACCGCGGGCGGGCCGGCCGGCAGCCAGTTGTTCGACCTGCCGGGGGTGCTGACCGAGACGATGTTCCTGCTGTTCAGCAGCTTCACCTGCGGGCTGGCGACGCTCGCGATGAATGCCGACCGGCGCAACGCCACCGTCGGCTGGCTGGCGGTGACGTTCCTCCTCGGTCTCGGGTTCATCGGCATGGAGGTGCACGAGTTCGCGCACATGGTGGCGATCGGCGCAGGTCCGGACCGCAGCGCGTTCCTCTCGAGCTTCTTCACACTGGTCGCCACCCACGGGCTGCACGTGACCTGCGGTCTGATCTTCATGGCGGTGATGATGGTGGCGGTGCTGAAAAAAGGGCTCACGGCGACGAATCGGGCACGCCTGGTGAACCTCAGCCTGTTCTGGCACTTCCTCGACATCATCTGGGTGGGAGTGTTCTCGCTGGTCTATCTGTTCGGAGTGGCGCACTGATGAACGTCGCAAACGAAGCAGTCGCCGGCCACGCGCCGCACGGGGCGCACGGCGGCGCCCACGGCCCGTCGCACAGGCAGTACCTCATCGGCTTTGCGCTCGCCATCGCTCTGACGGTGGTTCCGTTCGCCCTGGTGATGAGTCACACGGTGGCCGGGACGCCGCTGGTGATCGCCGGGTTCGCGGTCGCGCAGATTCTGGTGCACGTCGTGTACTTCCTGCACGTGGACACGACCGAGGAGAAGCGCTGGAATCTGATGGCGCTGCTGTACACGGGCGTGATGCTGTTCATCGTCATCGGCGGCTCGCTGTGGATCATGCATCATCTGTACGTGAACATGGTGCCGGGCGCGATGCACGGGAACGTGTGGAAATAGGCTGAGCTTCTCGGGCATGACGCCCGGGCCGCTCCGCGAGGGGTGGCCCGGGCGTTTGCGTTTTGGAGGCGAGACTCGAGCGGGCGAAGCGCTGCCGGAGCGTCCGCCGCGGTGACGCCCCTGCCCGGCGCAAGGGCCTGCGCGCCGGGTGCGAGGCTCGCTATACTGCGCGCCCCGCTCGAGCTTCAGCCTCCGTCGCAGGTGCGCGGAGGTCAATGCGAGGCTCCTACGTCGCAGACACCATGTGGTTCAAGAATCTCACCGTATATCGCCTGCCCGCGGACTGGAACTGGTCCGCGGCCAATCTGGAGGACGCGCTGGGCCGCCGCCCGTTGCAACCGTGCTCCGCGCTGCAGATGCGCAGCCTGGGCTGGGTCGCCCCAAGTCCCGCGCAGCGGCTGCTGCACGCCGTGGGCGAGCAGTATCTGTTGGCGCTGGGGATCGATCAAAAGCTCCTGCCGGCCTCGGTCATCCGCCAGCAGGCCGAAGAGCGCGCGCGGGAGCAGGCCGAGTCGCAGGGGTTTCCGGTCGGGCGCCGGCAGATGCGCGCGCTGAAGATGCAGGTCGCCGACGAGCTGCGGTCGCGGGCCTTCACCCGGCGCACCGTCACGCGGGCGTGGATCGATTGCTCCAAAGGCTGGCTGGTGGTCGATACGGGCAGCGCGGCCCGGGCGGAGGAATGGGTCGAGACGCTGCGCGATACGCTCGAGAGCCTGTCGGTCCAGCCGTTGGACGTGCAACGCTCGGTGAGCGGCTCCATGGCGGCGTGGCTGACGCAGGGCGGCTCGGCCGGTCCGTTCTCGGTGGAGCAGGACCTCGAGCTGCAGTCGGCGGACGCCGCCAAGGCCACCATTCGCTACCGCCGCCACTCCCTCGAGGGCAGCGACATTCGCGGCCATCTGGGCTCGGGCAAGCGCCCCACGCAGCTCGGGCTGACGTGGAACGGCCGGATATCGTTCGTGCTGACGGAGAAGCTGCAGATCAAGCGGGTGGAGTTCCTGGAGCTCGGGCCGGAAAAGGAGAGCGAGGGCGAGGAGATCGATCCGGTGGAGCAGTTCGACATCGACTTCACCGTGATGGCCGGTGAGCTGTCGAAACTGCTGTCGGAACTGTGCCGGGAGTTGAACGGGCAGAGCGAGCCGCGAAGCGGCGAACAGCCGCGCGGCACACCCGGAGCTTGACTCAGCCGGGTTGGGTGGCGGCCAGCGAGGGCCGTTCGCAGGCGGCGGCATACCACGCAGCGAGGCGCGAATGGGTCTCGCGCCAGCGCTCGTCGGGAAATCTGAGGTCGAGATAGCCGAGCGCGCACGCGACCGAGATCGTGCCGATGTCCAAGGGGCCGCCCAGGTCTTCCTTCTCGAGCGCATCCAAGGCCGTGCGCACCTTCAGGAACTGTCCCTCGATCCAATCCTGCCACAGCAGCGACGCCGGGCGGGCGATCTGTTCGTAACGCACCAGCACCACGGCGTCGGCCATACCGTCAGCGAGCGCCTGGCGCCGCAGCGCGGTCCAGCGCGCCGGACCGGGCGGAGGGAAGAGCCGATCGCCGCCGGCGAGGGCGTCGAGGTACTCGCAGATGACCGGGGAGTCGTACAACGTCTCGCCGGTGTCGGTCATCAACGCGGGGATCTTGCCCAGCGGGTTGTGGGCGCGCAGCTCCCGGTGCGGATTGACGGGTGACTGCGTGACCTCGAGCAGCTCGATGCGCCCGGCGAGCCCGAGCTCGAGCGCGCTCACCCTGACCTTGCGGGCGTAAGGGGAGGCGGGATTCGAATACAACTGCATGGCGGGGGACCTTATGTTGCGGGCGCCTCGTTCGCTCATCCGTCCATCGAGCGCCGCAGCGCGGCGCGGCGCCGGCCGCGATCGAGCGCCAGGTCGATGAGCCGGGTGACGAGCTCGGCCGGCGGGACGCCTGAGAGCTCCCAGAGCTTCGGGTACATGGAAATGGCGGTGAAACCGGGAATGGTGTTGATCTCGTTGACGAGGAAGGTGCCGGCGGGGGTGAGGAACAGATCGACCCGCGCCATCCCCTCGCACTCGAGCACTTCGAAGACGCGAGCGGCCGTCGCCTGCGCCCGGGCGAGCTCATCGGCCGTGAGGCGCGCAGGCAGCTCGAGGCGGGCCCCGTTTTCGTCGATGTACTTCGCGTCGTAGGAATAGAAGCCGTCGGGGTGCCGCACCACGATCTCGCCGGCGAGGGACACCGAGGGGGGATTGCCGCCGAGGACGGCGAGCTCGATCTCCCGGCCCACGACCGCCGCCTCGATGAGCGCCTTGCAGTCGAACTGGAACGCATGGCGGAGTGCGTCCTCGATTCCGGAAGCCGCGCTGACTTTGCGGATCCCGACCGAGGAGCCCGCGTTGGCCGGCTTCGTGAACACCGGCAGTCCCAGGGACGCGAGCGCGGCGCATGCGCCGGCCGGATCGGCCTCGAAACGCTCGCGGCGCAGGGTGACGAAATCCGCCACCGGGATGCCGGCCTCGCGCAACAGGCGCTTGCTGACGTCCTTGTCCATGCCGATGGCCGATCCAAGCACGCCCGCGCCCACGTAGGGAATGCCGGCGAGCTCGAACAAGCCTTGGACGGTTCCATCCTCGCCCATCGTGCCGTGCAGCACCGGGAAAATGACGTCGATGGAGCCGCCGGCCCCGCCGGTCGCGAGCAGCTCCTTCGAAACGGGCCTGCCGTCCTCCAGATGCGCCAGGCGGGGGTCGCGCGCGCTCGCGAGCAACCTGTCCGGATCCTGGGACAGCCAGCGCCCGCGCTTGTCGACGCCGATCAGCAGCGGCTCGAATCGGGAGGTGTCCAGGGCGGCGAGCACGTTGCGCGCCGACAGGATGGAAATCTCATGCTCGGCGGATTGGCCGCCGAAGATGAGCGCGACACGGATCTTGCGGTTCATCCGTTGAAGCATAGCGAAACGCCGGCCGGTGCGCTGCCCGCTGGCGCCGGCTCAAAGCTTGAACGTCGAGAGCAACAGGCTGGTTTCGCTGCTGGAGACGCCGGGCGTGCGGCTGATCCGGGCGAGCACCCGGTCGAACGAGGCCAGGTTGTCGGCGCGCAGCTCTGCGACCAAGTCCCACCGGCCGTTGGTGCTGTACAGGCTGGCGACCGCCGGATCGCCGCGCAGCGCTTTGACGACGCCATCGACCTGATTGCCTTCGGCGGCGAGCGTCATGAACGCCCGGATGTGCTGCACCTGTACGTCGGGCTTCAGGCGTACGGTGTACCCCACGATGGTGCCGTCGGCCGCCAGCCGGGCCATGCGGTTTTGCACCGTGCCGCGGGCGACTCCCAGCTGCTTGGCCAGGGAGGCGACCGAGGTGCGTGCATTGCCTCGCAGCAGTGCGATGAGCCGGTGATCGAGGTCATCCATCTGCCGGTGACTCGAAATGTGTCCGATGCGGGCAGTCTAGCAAATTGCTCAGTCCTGATGGCGATTTGGCCAGCGAGATGGAAATTTTGGCCAATTTTCTGCCTATTTTTTGGCTGCGCCCCCGGGGATCATGTTCTTAAGAAGGCGGCACATCGTTTCCGTGCCGCCAATGCTCACGGGGAAGGATCATGGTTGACTTCATCGGCATCCGGCGCGTTCAGGAACTCGTCGGGGACATCGGACCAGGGGCCTTCATCGCGGGACTGGCGAGTGAGATCGAAGCGGACTATCGGCGGTGGGCCGAGTTCGAGAAATCGCCCCGTCACGCCATGCATTCTGCCGTAGGCGTCATCGAGCTGATGCCGGCGAGCGACGGCCGCCAGTATTCGTTCAAGTACGTCAACGGTCATCCGAAGAACACTGCAAAGGGGCTGTTGACGGTCGTGGCCTTCGGCGTGCTCGCCGATGTGGACACGGGCTACCCGCTGGTGCTCTCGGAGATGACGCTGGCCACCGCACTGCGCACCGCCGCGACTTCCGCGGTGGCCGCGCACTGGATGGCCCGTCGCGACAGCCGCGTGATGGCGCTGATCGGCAACGGCTCGCAGGCCGAGTTCCAGGCGATCGCGTTTCATCATCTGCAGGGCATCCGCGAGCTGCGGCTGTACGATATCGATCCGGCGGCGACCGAAAAGCTCGAGGACAATCTCGCGAGACTGTCTCTCGAGGGACTTGCGGTCGTGCGCTGCCGCTCGACCGCCGAGGCGGTCCGAGGGGCGGATATCGTCACGACCGCCACGGCGGACAAGCGCAATGCCACCATCCTGACACCCCCGATGATCGTCCCAGGCATGCACTTGAACGCGGTCGGCGGCGATTGTCCCGGCAAGACCGAGCTGCATGCCGACATCCTGCGGCGGGCGGATGCCCGGGTGGTGGTGGAGTTCGAGGCCCAGTCGCGCATCGAGGGCGAAATCCAACAGCTGCCGCCGCAGTTTCCCGTCACCGAGCTCGCCGAGGTGGTCGCGGGGCGCAGGCCGGGCCGCGCGAACGGGGCCGAAGTGACTATCTTCGATTCGGTCGGATTCGCGCTGCAGGACTTCTCGGCGCTGCGCTATCTGTATCGGCTGCATCGGCAGCGCCGCGGAACACGCTCGAGCATCGACCTGATTCCCGATCTCGAGGATCCGAAGAATCTCTACTCCCTGCTGGCCGCGCGCACAGACGAGCGCCGGCGCCCTGCGCCGGCCGCCGAAGAGATCGCATGAGCGCCTCGCCTCGCACCGTGACCCTGATCGGCGCCCCAACGGACGTCGGCGCAGCCGAGCGCGGCGCCTCGATGGGACCGGAGGCGATGCGCGTGGCGGGGATTCAGGGGGCGCTCGAGGCGCGCGGGCTGCGCGTGGTGGATCGGGGCAATCTCCCCGGTCCGGCCAACCCGAGGCAGCCGCCGGTCGATGGCTACCGCAATCTCGAGGCGGTGCTCGAGTGGTGCCGTCTGGTGCACGAGGCGGTGTATCAGGACCTGCGCGCCGCAAGGCAGCCGATCCTGCTCGGCGGCGCGCCGCGCGCGGTGGCGATCGCCAACGGAACGCTGGCGGCGGCGATCGGGCTGGGCCTGCGGCTGTGGATTCCGGGCCTCGTCATCTGGGCGATCGGTCACGCCGCCGCCGTGTGGGCGGCCAAGCGCGATGCGCAGTTCGTCGACGTGGCGCGCCGGCACCTGCGCTATCCGGCCTATCTGCGGGTTTGAGGCGGCCATGTTGAACCTCGCCGAATACCGCAACAAGGCCGCCCGGCTCGCCGACTTCCTGCCCTGGGCGGCCTTGGCCGCCGAAGGGGTCGTCCTCAACAAGGACGCCAGCTTCCAGCGCACGGCACGCTTTCGCGGACCCGATCTCGACTCCGCCACATCGGCCGAGCTGGTCGGCGCCACGGCGCGGCTGAACAACGCGCTGCGGCGGCTGGGATCGGGCTGGGCGATCTTCGTGGAAGCGCAGCGCCATCCCGCCACGGCCTATCCCGACAGCCGCTTTCCCGATCCGGTCTCGGCGCTGGTGGACCATGAGCGCCGGGCGCAGTTCGAGGAAGACGGCGCGCATTTCGAGAGCGCCTATTTTCTGACGCTGCTGTGGCTGCCGCCGGCTGAGGATGCGGCGCGCGCCGAAGGCTGGCTTTACGAAGGCCGTTCGCAGAAGGGCGTCGATCCCAAAGAATTGCTGCGTGGCTTCATCGACCGCACCGACCGCGTGCTGCAGCTGGTCGAGGGCTTCGTCCCCGAAGTGGCGTGGCTGGGCGATGCGGAGACGCTGACCTACCTGCACAGCACGGTTTCGACGCGGCGCCAGCGCGTGCGCGTGCCCGAAACACCAATGTATCTCGACGCGCTTCTGGCGGCCGAGGCGCTGACGGGCGGTCTCGAACCCAAGCCCGGCCATCATCCACTGCGCACGCTCCCCCTCGTCCGCTTTCCGACGATGACCCATCCGGGCATCCTCGACGAACTCAACCGACTGGCCTTTCCCTATCGCTGGATGACGCGCGCGCTCTGTCTCGACAAGACGGACGCGACGAAGCTCATCACCCGAATCCGGCGGCAATGGTTCGCCAAGCGCAAGAGCATCATGGCGATCCTCAAGGAGGTCATGACCAACGAGGCGTCGGTGCTGATGGACTCCGACGCGGCCAACAAGGCGCTCGACGCCGACGCCGCATTGCAGGAGCTCGGCACCGATCTCGTCGGTGAAGCCTATGTCACGGCGACGGTAACGGTCTGGAACGAGGACCCCAGGACCGCGGACGAGCGCCTGCGCCTGGTCGAGAAGACGATCCAGGGCCGCGACTTCACCTGCATGCGCGAAAGCGTCAACGCGGTCGAGGCGTGGCTCGGCAGCCTGCCGGGGCATGTTTACGCCAATGTCCGGGAACCGCCCATCTCGACGCTCAATCTCGCGCACATGATGCCGTTCTCGGCGGTGTGGGCGGGGCCGGAGCGGGACGAGCATCTCCAGGCGCCGCCGCTGTTCTTCGCCAAGACCGAGGGCGCGACACCGTTCCGGTTCAGCCTTCATGTCGGCGATGTCGGGCACACCCTCATTGTCGGCCCGACAGGCGCCGGCAAGAGCGTGCTGCTTGCGCTGATGGCGCTGCAGTTTCGCCGCTATGCCGGCGCCCAGGTCTTCGCCTTTGATTTCGGGGGGTCGATCCGCGCCGCTTCGCTCGCCATGGGCGGCGACTGGCACGATCTCGGCGGCGCACTATCGGAGGCAGCCGGAGAGCCCGTCGCCCTTCAGCCGCTGGCGCGTGTCGACGATCAAGGCGAGCGGGCCTGGGCCGCCGAATGGGTCGCGACCCTGCTCGGCCGCGAGTCCGTTACCGTCACTCCGGAGCTGAAGGAACATCTATGGTCGGCCCTGACCTCGCTTGCCTCCGCGCCGATTGCCGAGCGAACGATCACCGGCCTCTCGGTCCTGCTTCAGTCGAACGCGCTGAAGCAGGCGATCCAGCCTTACACGGTGGCCGGCCCGTGGGGACGCCTGCTCGACGCGGAGACGGAGCGGCTCGGCGAAGCCGAGGT
>OFHJ01000406.1_pt1 | contig 16784 bp, 14 predicted proteins | sample 1522001 | NCBI WGS metagenome assembly OFHJ01 (sample SAMEA2464838, study PRJEB22497) | soil metagenome | biome: Grassland; feature: Farmland; material: Clay | place: Australia | collected 2013-02-01 | depth 1.2 m | reverse complement strand
ATCGTTGCAGGAAGGCCTCTGAACGAGACTGAGCAAGTAAGGAATGATCAAATCACCGTGACCGCGCGATATGCCGTAAAACTCGCCCGGGAAATCGTGAGAGAGGCGAACAAGTCCGCGTAGCTTCGGGTCCACCGTGTCCATTGTGCCGGGCCGGAGCTGTGTGGCTGGGCGCCGGGCCGGCAAAGCGGTGCCGGGAACTGTATGGATCGTCGCTCGATTGGGGTCAATAGCCCCGGACCTCGGTACCCCGTTTCGCGTTTCCCCGGATTGCAGCGATGGTACGCGCATCCCGATCACGTCATTCCGGGAGCACATCGCGATCGGGGATTGCGGGGATCTATCGAGGTTATTGCCGACTAGGCTTCATGGAGCACTTCGTACGCTCGAAAATCGGGTGCTGATTGACGTGTCGACCGACAGATCCGGCGGTTGTCCTGCGCACTTGAGCATCGCGTCGTGTGGATTTCGCTCACCAGACTTGGAGCCGGCTTATTCTTCTTCGCGGATGGTGCCCGGTATACCTGCCGGAATTACGACTTCCTCCTCCGTGACGGACAGGCGTTTCATCAGCGGCACGATCGCAATTGCTATCACGGCGCCGATGATTGCGACGAAACCGAGTCCGTAAAACAGATGGGTGTACAGCGGCAGGGTCTCCACCGGGTTCGTTACGCTGCGCGGTACGGCAGCATAAGTAGCCACGAAGCTGCCGAGATACTGCGAGATGCCGGTGGCGAGAAACCAGGATCCCATGACGAACCCGCGCAGCCGGGGACCTACGTAGCGGGACACCATTGCCAGACCGAGGCCGCTGATGAGCAATTCCCCGAGAGCCTGCAGACCGTAGCCGCCGATCATCCAGCCGAATGCGACCTTGCCCTGCACGGCGAACAGCCCGCTGATTCCATAGGTGAAGAACCCCAGGCTCAGGATCACGAAACCGATGGCGAATTTCGAGGCGATGTGCAGATCGCCACGGCCGCGACTCAGAGAGTTGTAGAGCCACGCGAGAATGGGACTCAGAATGAAAATCCAGATGGGATCGAGTGCCTGTACCTGACCGGCCGGCACGGCGTAATGCAGGCCGAACACATTCAGGTGCAGATCGACGTTGCGCAATGCAAACAGGGTGAGTGACGTCATCATCTGCTGGTAGAAGATGAAGAACAGCATGGTCTCGGCGGTGAGGATGATGACCGCCCAAAGGCCTTTGCGCTCGCGCGCGTTGCTCTTCCAGATGAGCAGCGTGAATATGCCGATCAGGGCTGCGAACGCGAGCCACACGACCGCTCGTGCGATAGTCATGTTCTGCACGATCATGACGACCAGAGCGATTCCGGCCAGAGCGCCGGCCAGGACCAGCAGCGTCTTCTTGGCGGAAAATGGTTCGAAATCCGGTCCGGAGCCGACGTGCGCCAGGTGCCGGCGCATGATCAGGAAATTGACGATCCCGATCACCAGTCCACCGGCGCACACCGCGAACGCGACATGCCATCCGACCCAGATGGCGATCAGCGGCGTGGCAATCTGCGAAATCATTGCGCCAACGTTGACCGCCATGTAATAGAGCGTGAATGCGCTATCGATCTTCGCGGTGTCGCCTTCATAGAGCTTGGAAATCAGATTGGCGGGATTCGCCTTGAATATGCCACCACCGACTGCTACCACGCTCAGCGCCAGGAAGAGCAATCCAGGGTACGGCAAGGCGAGCAGTCCATAGCCGATCGCCAGGATGATGGCGCCAAACAACGTGGTGCGGCGGCTTCCGAGCACTTGGTCGCCGATCCATCCCCCGATGGCGGGCACGGCGTAAGCCATCGCGGTGAAGGCGCCGAAGGTCAAATTGGCGCGATCATCGCCGTATCCGAGATTCTGCACCATGAAGAGCACGACTACGGCGGTCATACCGTAGTAGCCGAAGCGTTCCCACATTTCGATCAGGAACAGGGTGACGAATCCCGGGGTGCGCGAGGCTGTTTTGGTTTGTGTCATGCGCAGATCCCCATAAAAGGCCGATGGAGTTTAGTTTATGCGTCGCCGGATTGCCACGCTGGCGCGGCGAGCATCGCCTGGGCCGGGCGGTATAGTGGCCTTCCTGGGAGGCGGCAGAGGTAAATCCATGCATCGAAGTGAATTAATGGTACCGAGCGGTGGGCGCGGGTTCATCGAGGTGACTCGGGAGCTGAACGCGATGGCGAGCAAATTCCGCATGCAAGATGGAATGTGCAACGTGTTCCTGCCGCACACGAGCGCATCGCTGGTCCTTGGAGAAAACTGGGATCCCTCCGTTCGCCGCGACCTGGAGGATTTCATGAGTCGACTCGCGCCGGACGGCGACTCCCGGTACGAGCATGCCGCAGAGGGCCCCGATGACATGCCGGCCCACATTCGCACGATTTTGACCCAGAATTCACTCGTCATCCCGGTATCCGACGGTGCACTGCAGCTCGGGACCTGGCAGGGCGTCTATGTGTGGGAGCACCGGCTCGAGGCACACGAACGCCGGATCATCGTGACGTTCTGGGGAGAATCGCCCTGACGCACGGCGCACCGGCGCTGGGGATGCTGCCTGGCTTTGGTCATGGAAACCGGGCTGGCATCGTTCCGCGCCGCGGTATCCTGCCGTTCGGTGTGCTCGTCAACGCTTACGGAACAGGGCGATGCCGAGCAGGACGATTCCCGCCCCGAGTGCGGTTCCGCCGATCCAGCCCGGGATTGGCTGCTCCTGCCGTACGCTCGCCTCGACGCCCCCGAACTTGAACAGCTGTTGATGTGTGGCGTAATGCGGGGGGTGCAGTATGAGAACCAAACCGCACGCGGCCAGAAGCACCCCGGCAATAAGGGAAATCTTCATCGTGACGTGCCGACTCCTATGGACGGTGCACGTATTCTAGCAGCTTGAGCTCAACTGGGGCTGCTGCCCTCAGGGTGCACCTCTGGCTCGCAGATTCGGCATGGATCGCCTTACTGATGCGCGCTCTGCATCGATACACCCATGCAACATGTTTCTGTCCCGTTGCGCACCGTCCCTAGGGCGTCAAGGTGCGGGACCCTTTTAAGTCATGTGCTTGGCGAGCTTCCTGTCCGTGGCACGGTTGTTGCTCACACTCAGGTGCAGCCGGGAGCCGACTGTGTGCAGTGGTGAGCGGCAGCGAAACCTATGGCGAAGTCAACTTACCAGCCTTCGGAGAGTTTTCAATGAAGACGAACAAACTTATTGCGATGGCGATCGCCCTGGCTCTGGCGTCCGCCTCGGGTCTGGCACTGGCCAGTAACGGCTCCAATCAATCCGGACAGGGAAGTAGCGGCCCGCCGAACAGTTCAAGCACGCAGACGAACAAGAACACCCAGGCCGGCAACGGAAGTCCACAAGCGAGCGTCGGCTCGTCAGCGACCATGAACAGTTATAACCCGATCGTAACGACTACCTCTACAGTCACCAACGATACGTGGAATACGACCGTGGCTGCCACGTCGAACCTGAACGCTACGGTTTCCGGAAACACCGTGGCTGGCATTGGGAACAACGCCTGGAATACCGGCAGTGCCGATGGCGCCCGGGGAGGCAACGCCGGCACCGGTGGCGCTGGATACGGCGGAGCGAGCGGCGGCTCTTCCGCGAGCATGTCAACAGCCGGCGGAAACGGCGCTAAGGGTGCGGTCGGGGCCTCCGGTGGCTCAGTTACCGCAGGGAATACCAGTAATGGCAGTGCGAGCAACGGTAGCGCGCATGCCGGCTCAGGTGGGAACGGCGGAGACGTCGGTTTCACTAAGACTGGGTCGGGCGGTGGCGGAGCCGGAATGGGCGGCGCTGCGAATGGTGGTTTGAGCGCCGCCTTGCATCGCAGCTCCAGCGGTAATGGCGGCAGCGCCAACGGCGGTAGTGGAACCGGTGGCGTGGCTGCAAATACCGTTGCCAGCACCAATACCGCTGGTGGCGGTGGCGCCGGTGGTTCAGCGGCCAACGGTAGTGCCACCAATGGCGGCGCTTCGGCGTCGTTGGGTAGCGCTGGAGCCGGTGGCAGTGGCGGCAACGGTGGCAGCGGCGGATCCGGAACGGGCGGAACGCAGGCCACGACCACCGGAACGGGCGGCGTCGGCAACGGAGCCGTGGGCGGCGCGGGCGGTGCCGGTGGCATGGGTGGAAACAACACCGTGACTGCCGGAACGTTCGACATGTCGAACAACATAAGTAGTGCGTTTACGAACAGCGCGGGCATCACGGTGGCGAGCCAGAACAGCGGCATGTCGTCGCTGATCCAGCAGAGCGTCAACGTACAGGCCAATATGTCGCTGTCGGCGACCGGTCATTAACGCCGGGGAACGGGCCGGAGCGTCGCGCGATGTGGCGTGCGCTCCGGTCGTTTCTGGAGGTTGCCATGAAGCACCCCAATGCAGCCATTGTTTTTCTCAGCCTGGGCCTGTGTGCAGTTCCGATTGCAATTGCCGGCACGGCGACGGTGCACGCAAGCCACCAGGATCCAGAGCGTCAGGCCGCCTCACCCAAGGATGCGCCCGGCACCTCGTCCTCGAAGGCCATTCGCGCGGTGCGAAGCGCACCGATTGCCAGTTCCCGCGCAAAGTCGTCGCGACGGACAGATACCGTGCTGCCGGATCTTCTCAGCGCGGCCGTGATTGGCGATGCCCAGCTGGCCAGGGAGCGGGGCGGGACCGACACACATCTCGATCAGAACAATTCGAATGGTGCTGTGAGCGGGAACGTCGCATCCCAGCTGACTACGGGTTCGAACTCAATCAGCAGCAGTGCATTCTCCAATGCATCCGGGATCCCGATCGTCATTCAGAATTCCGGCAACAACGTATTGATCCAGAATTCGACGATCCTGAATCTGCAGTTGACGGGACCGAAGTAGGCCGAAGTGATGAGGCGCCTATCCTTTCTGATTGGTTTGCTCGTTGCTCTGCAACTCGGCGCATCGCGGAACGTCTTCGCCGGGTGGGCCCCGGTACAGGTCAATGCGGGGCAGTCCTACAGCGTGCCGGTTCATACCCTGCGGCAGATGCGCTTCTACTGGGCGTTTCGCCGGACGGTCCACCAGCGGTACGACTTCAGTTGCGGATCCGCTGCAATTGCCACATTGCTCACCTACCAGTACGGACGCCCCACCACTGAGATGGCCGTATTCAGGGCGATGTACGCGGTGGGGAACCAGGCGCAGATTCGCAGGGAGGGATTTTCACTGCTGGATATGAAGCGCTACCTGCAGCGCCTGGGGTACGTTGCCGATGGCGTACGGGTTCCACTCAAAACGCTCATCAGGGTGGGAATTCCGGCGATCGCGCTCATCACAGATCACGGCTATCGCCATTTCGTCGTCGTCAAAGGAGCCGATGCCGACCAGGTTCTGCTGGGCGACCCGGCTCTCGGGCGGCGACTGATGTCCCGCCGGGCGTTCGAGCGTGTGAGGGTTGGGAACCTGTTCTTCGTGATTCGAAATGACCTGCAACTCGCGCGGTTCAATCTGAGGGCAGACTGGGCCACCGCGACGCCGGTCCCGCTGTTTGCGGGTGTCGATCGGCATTCCATGGGGCTGGAATTACTCAAAATTCCCAGCGCGAATCGATTTTGAGCGTAAAGAGAGATCTATGGGCATTCTGAAACCCCTCATCATTGGGCTGTGTGTCGGGGCCGGTGCGCCGTCTGTCGCCGCGGCGCGTGATGTTCTGGCGCTGGAACGTGCCGTGACGTCCTGGGACGTCGTTCCGGATTCGCAGCTCGCTCGGTTGCGCGGCGGCATCGATTTCGGACAGGGCAATCTCGTCGGTTACTTCGCGATCGCACGTACGATCGAGGTCAATGGCCAGGTGGTTGCGCAGATGCAGCTCGTGATTCCCAATCTCGGCAGCCTCGGCGCCGGAGCTGTCCCGCAGATCTCGGTAAGCGGTCCGCTGGCGCAGCTGATCCAGGTCATCAACGCCGGTTCAAGCGCTGCCGTGGCGGGCACAATTGCGGCTCTGCCGATCGCGGCAAGTTCCGCGAGCACGGCCTCGCCCCTGGCCAGTGGGGCGGCGATTCACGGATTCTCGGTGCCGACCCCAACCACGGGTGGTCCGACGCCTGCATCCGTGGCCGAGGCGGGACCGGGTCTGAGCACGCCGGGGGCAGCTGCGGCGCTGACCAGTACAGCTGGGCAGGCGAGCGGAACGGTTTCGACCGCCGGGCAACAGAGTGGTTCCACTGCGCAGTTCGGCAGCGCACTCTCGAGTGCCGTCGCAGCGGCGGTCGGTGCCACATCAGGGTCAGGCACGGGTGGCGCGACGGCGTCGCCGCCGAGCAGCATGACGGGAGCCGCAGCCGGGCCGTCCGGAGCATCGGCGGCGCCCACGGCCTCTGCGATTGCCTCCAGTCCGGGAATTTCACGTTCCTCCCCTGTGTCGGCAGCGAATAACCAGCCCCAGGCCGCGAGCGCTCCCACGGTTGTCAGCTCCGCCGGAGCCAGCGGGGCTCCGGTCATCGTGATCAGTAACCTGCCGAACGCCGCGGCAATCACCACCGCAGTGCAGAATGAAGTGCAGGCAACCACGATTCAAACGCAGACCACCATAACTGCGGCGGTCGGCAGTCTGAGCACGGCGAATGCGCTGACGCTCGCCAGTGCAATCCAAGCCCAGGTCGCCGCGTCGCTCGGTCATTGAAACAGCAATTTTGCTCAGAACGATACTGGCAAACGGACTGTGGCCTCGAGATCGGGCGTATCGCGTGTGACGCCGACCCCGAGGGTGACGTTGAGTATCGATTGGGGGTTGACGCGGTACGTCACTCCGAATCGCAGTGTCCCCAATTGCAGGGTGCCTACGCGTGCGAGGGCGAGGCCGCTTGCTGAAGTGCTCTGTGTCGTTTGAAAGACGATACTGTGCTGGTACCCGATGCTGAACGAGGCGCGATCGTTCAGCGCGAGTCCCATGCCGAGCGTTATGTCCACGATGGCGCCGGGGTTGACGTTCCCATATCCGTGGCCGACATCGCGGCTGAAGCTGTAAGTGTAATCGGCGCCGCCGAAGAACACCGCCGGATCAGACGGCAACAGGAAGGTGATGCCGGGCTGAATTGCGTCGAATCCAGACCCGGTTGCAATCTTGGTCTGCAGTCCCGTGGTCGGGTCAATCGGTTCCTGAAAGACACTGGTGCCGGTGTGCGATTTGAAGCGCAGCGAGCCGATCCAGACGAGGTTATCGCCACGAAACTCGTTCAATTGCGCTCGCAGGGCTACCTCCACATCGCCAATGTCACTGCCGGAGGCGTCAAAGTACGAGTTGGCCGTTGCGGCAGTGGCAAGGGGGCGAGTTTCGGTAGTGGTATTGGCAATCACGTAGGGAATGCGGACCTCGAGTTCGAGACGTGACATGAGTCCATAGCGTGCCGTCAAATTGAACGTTGTGAGGTTGCTTTCGATGCGCTGTACGTCGATCAACCCTATGGTGAGAGCCGGAAGTACCGTGTAGCCGATGAGCGCTATCTGATTATTGGTCGAGTGTACGTACTGGATGGATGGTTCGAGGACCCACGTCCCCTTGGGGGTCAGTGCCGTGGGTTCTGCAAAGACCTGCGCGGGCGCTGCAGGTGCCTTGGGCTTTTCTGGGGCTTGCCCGACCGACGTCGGTTGTGGTGGCGTAGCGGCGTCACCGGCGACGCCTATGCAAGGAATTGCCAGTACTGGCCCCAGCAGCGTCATGCCGATCAGAGCACGGAAGGTGTGCATTTTTCTCACTCCCCTGGTCAGGAGCCTGTGACCCAGATCTAAAAGACATTGAGTCCGCCTCGCGGCGACATCCCCAGCCGTTTGAGCATTCTGTAGAGTGTGACGCGCGAGACACCGAGCTCCCGCGCTGTCGCAGCGATGTTGTGGCCGCTGCGATCCAGGGCGTATTCGATTACCCGCCGTTCCGTGCCGGCGCGTGCATCCGCAAGGGAACTCGTCGGGTGCAGATTGGTTTGCTCTTCGAGCTGAAGATCCGCGGGTGTGATGAGCGATCCATTCGCCATGACTACGGCGCGCTGCACGCGGTTGAGCAGTTCGCGGATGTTTCCGGGCCAGCTATGCCGTTGAATGGCAGTGAGCGCGGAATCTGAGAATCCGCGCACTGCCCGCTGTCGCCCGTTGATTTTCTGGCGCAGGAAGTGTTCTGCAAGAAGAAGGCTGTCCGCCCCGCGTGCTCGAAGCGGCGGCAGTTCGACGTGCAGCACGTTCAGGCGATAGTAGAGATCCTCCCGAAAATCTCCGGTGCGCACGGCGGTGCGCAGATCTCTGTGAGTGGCGGCTATGACGCGGGCATCGATGCGCACTTCGCGCGTCGATCCGATCCGGGTTAATGTCGACTCCTGTAGGAAGCGTAGCAGGCTTGCCTGCGCAGATCTCGGCAGGTCGCCGATCTCGTCGAGAAAGATCGTACCGTGGTGCGCAGCCTCGATGGACCCGATTTGTCGTTCATGTGCGCCGGTGAAGGCGCCCCTTTCGTGTCCAAAGAGGAGGCTCTCGATCAATTGCTGGGGCAGCGCTCCGCAGTTGACCGGAATGAACGGTCCGTGAGCTCGTGTCGAGCCGAGGTGAACGGCGCGAGCGGCGAGCTCCTTGCCAACACCGCTCTCTCCGGTCAGCAGCAGCGGCGCGCTGGCTGACATGACGCGCTCGAGATGTCGGTAAAGGGCGAGCATGCAGGGGCTCTCGCCGATCATGCCGTACCGACCCCTGTCCGAGCTGGAGTCTGCGAATGCCATGTGGCGCAGCTGGGATTTCCCGTAGGCGTGCCCGAGCGAATAGAGCAGACGCAGGTCATCTAGCGGCAGCGTGTGGAAGTCAAAAAAGCTTGTCGCCAGCGCACGGCCGCTGCCACGCTTGCGCGGTGTGTCCTTCGGCAGGAGCGCTATCCATTCCATATCGAGCGACTCGACGCGATCGGCCACCTCTTCGGGGCTGCAATCAAGCGCCGCGTCAAATACTGCGACTCCGACTTGGCAGTCGGAGCCGTGTGCCGTGTCGGTAACTTCCTCTAGGGTTCTCGCGCGGCGAGTCTCCCAGTGGTGGGCGTCAAGTGCGGGACCGAGATCCAGGTCCGAAACGGCGCCTTGGAGGACGAGGACTTTCCGCGACATCAGGGAGTTCTTCCGCGCTCATTGTGTTCCCGGAGGCTATCGCCAGAACAAATCTCGACATAACTGGGAGTTTTACTTAGCGTGGTATTGCGTGCGCCCGCAGGTACACTGCCGAGTGGCATCGGCCCGTGGCGCGAATAGCTCAGAATGTGCCGTGTGTGGCGTTGAGTGGGCTTGAGGGTCTGCCGGCACGGAGTGCACTCGCATGTGATTCCCGCGATGCGTATCAAATGTGAAACGCATCATCGAAGCAGCTATGCCGATTGCGAAACGGGGACGGACGCCATGGTCGCGACTACCATGGGCTGGCAAGTTCGGGGTGTATTCGTGTTCCGCGGATTCGGCAATGCTCAGCAATGCTGCGGCAGCTACTCGAGTTCATTGCTTCGTCAACTCAACCGGGGCGGCGCTGAGCGGCAGAGGTGGAAGGATGGATGGGACGGCTGGAGCGTGGCGGTCACTAGGGGGGGTAATTGGGGGGGATCCACCCGTGGCACATTTTCGAGCCGACCGGCTCCCCGGCAATGCCAAACGGAGCAACTGGTGGCCGTGGGGGGGGCCGGTGGCGTGCGATGGAGCCGGTTGGCGGGTCGGGCGAGCGACGGGAGGGGGTCCGGTGCTCGTCAGCGCTCGGAGAGGCCTCTGAGACCCGCGGCCACGAACGGCCCGAGCCGTTTGCGTAGCGCGGCGACATCCGCGGAACGGCACAAGCCGTCGGACAGCACGTCGAGCCGACCAGTTTCGGCGAGTGAGAGCGTCAGCGCACCGGTGAGAAAGTTGTAGCCCCAGTAGACATCCTGCGGAGCCGTGTCCGGCAGGGACTGCATCAGTGCCTCGATGAACTGCTTGACCGTGGTGTTGAACGTCTTGCCCATGAGGCGCTTGCCCCACTGCGGGGAATTGTTTACCTCGGCGAGCAGCGAGAAGTAGCTGTGCCAGCCCGGATCGGCGTGCTCGAGAAAATCCAGGATGGGATCGAAGAAGGCGCTGACCACCGCCTCGGTCGATGGTGGCTGGGGGGCTGCTTGACGGCGAATCTCGGCCAGGCGTCGCAGACGCTCCTCATTGAGCACTGCGCCACGTCGCTCGATCACGGCCTCGAATAGGCCCTGCTTTCCGCCGAAGTGGTAATTGACGAGCGCCAGGTCGACGCCGGCAGCCCGGGTAATCGCTCGCAGTGAAGTGCCGTGGTAGCCGGTACGGGCGAACAGTTTCTCAGCGGCGTCGAGCAGCTTCTCTTTGGTCGGGCGCCTGGGTCGAGCCATCATAAGTTCCGGGTTTCAAACGCCTATTTTAGTCGCGGCGCCGTGACAATAGAAAGGCCTGTGGCCCCTGGTCGGCCGAATCAGCGTCCGCCCTGGCGGCCGAGCGATGGGTCCCTGCGCTGCTCGGGCCCCGAACCGTCCACGGTCTATTGATTTTTAACTTGCGGAGTTTTATCTTCAACGAACGTTGAAAAAAGTACAACGGGCGTTCAACTAAAAGAGGTCGCCTGCCGTCGTGACGACAGACCACGAAAACAGTAGGGGGTCTCATGCGTAACCGATTGATCCAGGCGGTCGTCGTCTCGTGCCTTGCCGCCGGTGCGGCCCATGCTCAGACAGCCACCGGAGGCATCCGGAAGGGTCCCGCCGAGCAGCCAGCGCCCGGTAAGGCCGCCGTGCCGCAGCTCAAAGCGATCGTCGTCACCGCGCGGCTGCGCGCCGAGAATCTGCAGAACGTCCCGTTGACGGATACCGCGATCACGGCCAGCAAGCTGACTGACTGGAACGTCACGACGTTGGCGGACCTGAACAGCTTCGTGCCCAACGTGAAGATTTCACAGGACCGCGCGACGAGCAGCACCATCAACGTCTACATCCGCGGGGTCGGCCAGTCCGATCCGTTGTGGGGATTCGATCCGGCGGTCGGCGTCTATATCGATGACGTCTACATGGCCAGACCCCAGGCGGCGCTCCTCGATGTGCTCGACGTCAAGCGGATCGAGGTTTTGAGTGGCCCACAAGGCACCCTGTACGGGAAAAACACCATAGCGGGTGCGATCAAGTACATCACGCGCGGTGTGGTTGGTCCACGACGCCTGAGCGTCTCTCTCACCGGAGGCAATTACGGCGAGAACGACTACAAGCTGAGCTTTTCGACGCCGCTCGTCAATCACCACGTGTACTTCGGGGTGGCGCTCGGTGACTTCAGGCACGGGGGCTACGGGCACGTCGTTCAGCAGCCCGGCGTGCCGCCGAGCCCGTACAACTTCGTAGGCCAGAGCGTTTCCAACAAGAAGATATTTGCCGGCAGGGCGCAGTTGACATTTTTATGGGGATCGAGTTCCGAGCTCAGGCTCGTGGCAGACGACATCCTGGACAATTCAAACGCTTCTGGCGGGCACCGCATGACCAATTACCTGGTGCCGCAGCTGTCCAACCCGTTCGACCTCTATAACGGGATGCCGGTGGCGAAGGATTACTTTCACCGCAACGGGTTTTCGGGTACCTACACGCAGAAGCTCAGCGACAGGTTGGGCTTGAAACTCGTGGGCGCGTATTACCGCGGCCGCGGTCGGCAGTTCATCAATTTCTCCGAGACCACCCAGAACCTCTTCGAGGTACCGGCGATGTACCACGATCAGCAGGTCTCCGGCGAGGGCCAGCTGACTTACACCGGGACTCGAGTCAAGGGAGTCGGTGGTCTGTTCTTCATGAACAGCACGGCGTGCGGTGCGTACAACGCCTCGATCGGGACGCTGAATCTGCTGGGCATCCCGGCCTATGACCTGTACATCACCCAGTTGGTTCGAGGGTGTGTGCGCACCAAGAGCTATGCCGTCTATGGCGATACGACGTGGAAGCTCACGGACAAGTTGAACCTCGACGTGGGTTTGCGGTGGAACGAGGACCGCAAGCAGGCACACGTGTACCAGGCCAGTTACGCCAGCCTTGCGCCCACCCAGCTGTTGCCAAACCAGACGTTCTTCGATCCATCGGCGGTTCCTGCCGGGTTCTTCCCGGATCCGGGTGTGGTTACCGATTACACGCGCAGTCGGCCGTTTGTGAACATCACTCCTCGGTTCGGGTTCGATTACCATTTCACGCCGCACGTGATGGGCTACGTGATGTACAGCCGTGGATTTCTCAGCGGCGGGTTCGACATGCGTGGTAATGCTGCGGTCTTTCCCGGGACAAAGAACGGTTACGCCTCCGAGGTGGCGAACAACTACGAGGCAGGACTCAAATCCACGTGGTTCGACAACAGCCTGTTGCTCAATCTGACCGCATTCTATGACCCGTACACGAATGCTCAGCTGACCGTGCAGCAGTTCGTGCAGTACCAGGGAACACCTCAGAACCTCACGGCCGTTCTCAATGCCGGTAAGCAGGTCAATGAAGGTGCGGAGCTCGAATCTGCGTGGCGCCCGAGTGACGCGCTCACGTTGGGGCTGAATTTGGGTTACCTGGATGCCTATTACCAGGACTACCTCGTGCCGTGCAACATATTCACCGCAGCGCAGGGTTGTTCCGGCGGGGTTGGAGCAATCAACATCGCGGGTCAAAACCATCCGATAAATGCGCCGCACTGGACTGTTTCGGTCATGGGGAGCTACACGTGGCATTTGCGCTCCGGTGCGCTGGTTGCGCGTGCCGGTTATGATTGGCACAGCTTCACGAAGGTCGCCAATACCGGGCCAAGCGTGACGGATCAGCCGGCCTACGGCCTGCTCAACGCGCACCTCGCCTTTACCGCCGATAATGGGCACTGGCGGTTTTCGCTCGATGGGGAGAATCTCACCAACCGTCTGTACCGGGTGGCGGGCTATGATTTCGGGCCGCCGCCGATCGGTCCATCCAACGCCTTCATCGGCGGTGTGAGCCAGATCGGCTTCTACGGGGCGCCGCGCACGTACTCGGCGACTGTGACTTACCGGACCGAGTGAGGCTGCGTTGCCCATGCGGATGAAAGGTAAAGTGGCGCTGATCACCGGCGCGGCGAGCGGCATCGGTCTGGCGATAGCCCGCGCGTTCGCCCGGGAGGGCGCGTACGTGATGCTCACTGACCTCGATCTCGAGCGCACTGAAGAGGCGGCGGCGCAGATTGCCGGCGAGGGCGCGCAGGCGGGAGCTCGTGTCATGGATGTCACCGATGACGCGCAGGTGGAGGCGGTGACTGCGGAGGTTGCACGGATCCATGGACGTCTCGATGTACTGGTCAGCAACGCCGGTATCCAGATTGTCTCACCCGTGGAACAGTTCTCGCTCGATGAGTGGAGAAGCGTGCTTGCGGTGCACCTGGATGGAGCGTTTCTGACGACCCGCGCGGCGCTCAAGCAGATGTATCCTCAGGGTCGCGGCAGTATCCTGTACGTGGGCTCGGTGCATTCCAAGGAAGCCTCCGTCCTGAAGGCGCCCTATGTCGCGGCCAAGCACGGTTTACTCGGCTTGGCGCGCGTCGTGGCCAAGGAGGGCGCCGCTCGCGGTGTGCGCGCAAACGTCATATGCCCTGGTTTCGTGCGGACACCACTGGTCGAGCGACAGATTCCCGAACAGGCGAGCGCGTTGGGAATGACGGAGCAGGATGTCGTTCGTGATGTCATGCTCAAAGAGACCGTTGACGGGCAATTCACGACGCTCGAGGATGTGGCCGAGGCAGCGTTGTTCTTGGCCGCCTATGAGTCGAACGCGCTCACCGGGCAGTCGCTCGTGGTGAGTCACGGCTGGCACATGCAGTAAGGCGCACTATGAGCATCTTCCGCGAGCAACGCTGGACGTCCGAGGAGGGTCTGAGGCTCTACAGTCGTGTCTACCCGTCGCGCAGCGAAAGCGCCTCGACGGTGTTGTGCCTGCCGGGATTGACTCGCAACAGCAGGGATTTCGAGACGCTTGCGCCGTACCTTGCGCAACGCTACCAGGTGGTGTGTCCAGACCTGAGAGGCCGAGGTCTTTCGCAGAGAGATCCGCAATGGTCCAACTATCACCCGGGGATCTACGTGAAGGATCTGTGGGGGCTGCTGGAGGTTCTTCAGCTCTCCCGGGTCGCCATCGTGGGCACATCGCTGGGCGGGCTGTTGGCGATGCTGCTCGCCGCGGCTGAGCCGTACCGGGTTGCCGGCATCGTGCTCAATGACGTCGGTCCCGAGGTCGATCCCCGCGGCATCGAGCGGATCCGCAGCTACGCCGGAAAACTTCAACCCGTGGGCAGCTGGACCGAAGCGATTGCGCAGGCCCGCCAGGTCAATGGTGAGGCGCTTCCTGGCCTCACGGGGCAACAGTGGTCCGTGCTTGCGCATCGGTGGTATCGCGAAGACGCCGCCGGCATCCCGGTACTCGATTGCGATCCCATGGTCGGGGAGGCCGTCCGTGCCGCGCCAGCGGTGCCGGGCGGGTTGTGGCCGGTGTTCGCACAGATCAGGAGCACACCGATGCTGGTCGTTCGCGGAGCGCTGTCGGATATCCTCAGCGCCGATGTTCTCGCGCGGATGCAGCGTGAAAAACCTGACCTGGAATCCATCACCGTAGAGCGGCGCGGCCACGTACCGCTGCTGGACGAACCGCAAGTCGTGCCCGTTCTCGATCGGTTCCTGGCATCGCTCGATCTGACCGCTGCGTCGCGGGCCGGCGGATGAACGGGCCACCGTGGCAGCCCGCCGCGACGAATGTCGAGGCGGCGCGCGTAACGGCCTTCGCCCGCTGGCTCGCTGCGCGGCACAACCGGCGCTTTGCGGACTACAACGAACTGTGGCGCTGGTCGGTGAACGACCTGGAGGGGTTCTGGAGTGCGTTTTGCGACTGGATTGATCTGCCCTCGACGCCGCGGGAGTGTGCACTGGCGGATGAAAAGATGCCCGGTGCCCGCTGGTTCCCTGGCGTTGAGCTGAACTATGTCGAGCAGGTGTTTCGCCATGCGGATGAACAGCGCCCCGCGGTGATCGCCGCTGACGAGAGCGGCGGCCGGCGGGAAATCTCATGGCACGAGCTGCGCCGGCAAGTTGCGGCGCTCGCGCAGGCACTTCGCGACATGGGCGTCGCTCCGGGTGATCGCGTCGCGGCCTACCTGCCGAACATCCCCGAGGCGCTCGTCGCGTTTCTGGCGGTGGCCAGCATTGGGGCGATCTGGTCCGTGTGCGCTCCCGACATGGGCGCCCAGGCCGTGCTGGATCGATTCGAGCAGATCTGCCCACGTGTGCTGATCGGGGTGGATGGATATCGCTACGGCGGCAAGTCGTATGCTCGGCTCGAACTGCTGAGTCAGTTACGCGCGCGACTGCCGAGCGTGCGCCATGTGGTTCTGGTTCCCCTGCTCGATACTCACGCCGACCCGGTGGGGCTGGGTGACGCGGTGTCTTGGAAGAGCGCTACGGCGGGCGAACATGCCTTGGCGCCACGGCGCGTCGGATTCGACGCCCCGCTGTGGATCGTGTACTCCTCGGGTACCACCGGCCTGCCAAAGCCCATAGTCCACTCGCACGGCGGCGTCGTGCTCGAACACACCAAGCTGATCATGATCCACCTGGATCTCGGTGAGTCGGATCGCTTCTTGTGGTACTCCAGCACCGGCTGGATGATGTGGAACGTCCAGGTGGCCGGCCTGCTCGCCGGCTGCACGATCTGCCTGTATGAGGGGAGCCCGACCTACCCCGACCCGGCTGCGCTGTGGCGTTTCATCGGCCGGGAGCGGCTCAGCTTCTTCGGCGCCGGGGCAGCGTTTTTCAAGGCGGCAGAGAAGGCCGATGTACGGCCGGCAGCGATCGCCGAACTCGGGGCGCTGCGCACCATTGGTTCAACCGGCTCGCCGCTCACCGAGGAGAGCTACCGGTGGATCTACCAGCACGTCAGTCGCGACGTGTGGATCAACCCCATTTCAGGGGGGACCGATATCGTCAGCGCCTTTGTGGGCGGTGTACCGACGCTGCCGGTATATCCGGGGGAAATGCAGTGCCGCTGCCTCGGTGCGAAGGTCGAGGCGTATGACACTGCAGGGCAGGGGCTGATCGACCAGGTCGGGGAACTCGTGTGTACGGCGCCGCTGCCGTCGATGCCGGTGTGCTTCTGGAACGATGCGCAGAATCACCGCTATGTCGGGAGCTACTTCGATACCTATCCCGGGGTTTGGCGCCACGGCGACTGGATACGCATCACGCCGCGGGGCGGGGCGATCATCTACGGGCGCTCCGATGCCACCATCAATCGCCACGGGATACGGATGGGCACCGCAGAGCTGTACCGGGTGGTCGAGGCGCTACCGGAAGTGTTGGACAGCCTGGTGGTGGATCTGGAATACCTCGGGCGGCCCTCCTACATGCCGCTGTTCGTGGTGCTGCGCGAGCCGCAGACGCTGACGCCGGGGCTGCGGGAGCGGATCCGTCGATCCATCAGGGAGGGTATCTCTGCCCGCCACGTGCCCGATGAGATCTTCGCGGTGCCGGCGATTCCGCGAACGCTCTCGGGCAAGAAGCTCGAGCTGCCCGTGAAGCGCTTGCTGCTCGGCAAGCGGCTCGAGGAGGTGCTCAACCCGGGGGCCACGGCGAACCCCGAGAGCCTGGCGTGGTTCAGCGGCTTCGCCCGTGATCGATGCCGTTAGCCGCTGCCGCTTCGCTCCGTGACCCCCTCTGCCAGGCGTAAACGGGCAGCCCCGCCAGCATGACCAGCGTGCCCCAGTAGAGCGAGCGTGTCCCCGTGCC
>OFHJ01000405.1_pt1 | contig 16798 bp, 13 predicted proteins | sample 1522001 | NCBI WGS metagenome assembly OFHJ01 (sample SAMEA2464838, study PRJEB22497) | soil metagenome | biome: Grassland; feature: Farmland; material: Clay | place: Australia | collected 2013-02-01 | depth 1.2 m | reverse complement strand
GGCTGGCTCCTGCTGCCGATCAACCTGACCGCCGTCCTTTACGTGGTCCAACGCATGGCCAGCCTGGCAACAGCCTTTGTCCTGCTGGGCCTCATCGGTTATGTCCGGGCCCGTCAACGAATGCAGCACGACGGTCGTGGATTCTTCGTCGGAACAGGCTCTCTGCTGGCCGGTACCCTGATCGGATTTACCGCCAAGGAAATCGCCATTCTGACTCCTCTCTACGCGGCGTTAATCGAATGGATTCTATTTCATGGACAACGCCGCAACGGGCAACCGGACCGGCGGATCTATGGGCTCTTCCTTGTGGTACTCCTATTACCCCTTGTGGCAGGGCTTGCCTGGCTGATCCCGCAAGTCCTCCACTCCGCTGACTGGGCAACGCGGGATTTCACCCTTGGACAGCGCTTGTTGAGTGAAGCCCGCGCCGTAATCGATTACATCCGATGGACCCTACTTCCAACGCCTCATGCACTGTCTTTCTACCATGATGATTTCCCGGTTTCCCGGGGATGGCTGACGCCGTGGACGACGCTACCCAGTATCGCCCTGATTATTGGGTTGATCGGCTTTGCCATCTGGATTCGAAAACGCATGCCTTTGGTCGCACTGGGATTGATGCTATTTTTCGCCGCGCAGTCGCTTACAGCAACCATCCTTCCACTCGAACTTGTGTATGAGCAGCGCTGTTATTTCGCCAGCTACGGGTTGCTGCTGGCCAGTATTCCACTGCTTGCAGCAGGCGCACAAAAGATACCGATGCCCAAAGCCCGGCATCTTCTTTTGGGTGGACTCCTGATCATCTGGTGCGGGGAGACAGCCAGCACCGCTTACGCTTGGGGCAATCCACTACGCTTGGCCGAAACCCTGGCGGAACGGGCTCCGAATTCACCACGCGCACAGTATGCCCTTGGTCGCATGTTCGTTGTCCTCTCCAACTATAACCTCAAGTCCCCGTTCCTTGATGCAGCCTATGCTCCTCTGGAACGAGCAATGCGGCTCCCTCACAGTTCGATCCTGCCTGAGCAAGCGCTGATCATGATGAACTCGCACCTGCATCGGCCACTGAAGCCGGAGTGGTGGGATCGCATGATTGAGGCCCTGCGGGCCCGTGAACCGGGCGCGCAGGCCGAGAGTTCGCTCGCTGCGTTGACGCGTTGTGCCCGAGAAAAGGCTTGCGCGTTACCCAAGGAACGCATGATTGAGGCTTTCCGTGCAGCGCTATCGCACCCTCACAGCCATGCCAAAATCATGGCGGTCTATGGAGATTATGCATGGAATGTCCTTGGAAACAGGACATTAGGATTGCACATGGCGCAAGAAGCCGTATCAACTGAGCCCAACGTGGCAGCATACCGGGAAACGTTGATCCGCATGCTGGCGGCGCTAGGCCGGTACAAAATTGCACAGCAACAATTTCAAGCGCTCCAACGTCTTAATTATGGGGGAAGACTTGACAATATCCTCCCAGAGCTAAGAAAGCTCACCCATTCGTCCTAGATATCACGAGATCTCGGCGTGCGGAATCAACCCCACGGACCCATTGCCCGAGGCACCATTAAAACGAGCGCTGTCTTTGCGGTTCGCCTTCTGATTCAGGCAGCCACCTTGCTGATCGTTGCCCGAATGCTGGGCACAACGCATTTCGCTACATTCGTTGCAGCTGCGTCACTCGCTCTTGTGTTGGGCTCCCTATCTGGCTTCGGAACCCATATCCTGCTATTGGCCGAACAATCGCAAAATGCACGCATGCACTCTGTGGTTCTTCCATTTGCACAGAGCGTAACGTTGATCTCGGGCATCCTTTTACTCATCTTGTATATGCTGATGGCCCACCTGTTACCGAAAGGGCACTCCATAGATCTAGGTGCACTGGGCGCAATTGGATTGACGGAATTAATTCTCCAGCCGATGCTTCGCCTGCATAGTGCCGTCTCTCAGGGGCGAGGCAGGATCGCAACCTCACAATTGGTTATGACCCTACCGTTAGCCCTGCGCCTGATAGCCGCTGCAGCGCTCTGGATAACCATAGCCCCACACCCTTTTCGCGATTACGCTTACGGTTATCTAGCAGCCTCGGTCATTGCCGTTTTGATCGTTCGCTTCGGAAATCGGCTGCCTCGGACTCATGCTGCGGGAATTCGGCTGCCTACGCTATCCGAATTGCGAAACGCAGGCGGCTATGCGGTCATGAATCTCACTTCGACTAGTCCTGCCGAACTGGACAAGATTCTGGCGACACAACTGCTGCCTTTAGGCGTCGCTGGGGTGTACGCAGCCGGCGCACGGATCATTGGGGCCTTCACTCTGCCAGTCATTGCCATGATGCTTTCCGCAATGCCCCGGCTCTTCCGCGAGGGGCCTCGGCTTGGCTCAGACAGCAGTCGCCTCCTTCGGTGGATTTTTCTATCTGCAATAACATACAGCCTCGTATTAGCACTTCTGCTTTGGGAGGCCGCCCCGTTCATCGAACATTTGTTCGGGATACATTATCAAGACCTGACCACCATCCTACGCTGGTTGACGCTGGCAATACCCGGCATGGGGCTTCGTATTGCTGCCGGCAACACATTGATTACACTTGGAAAACCATGGATGCGCAGCGCCGTCGAGATTGGCGGAGTTGCAATACTGATCCTTGGTTCAATCGCACTGACACGATTTCTTGGAAGTATTGGCATGACTCTCGCTCTAAGCATTAGCGAATGGGGCATGGCAGTTGCCGCGTGGTTGATAGTCGGTCTTGTGCTGCGTCGTGGCAGATGACAAGAAACGGCCACGCTGGCGGAGGAGTAAAATTTCGGCAGGGTCAGTACATTAACATCGACGGCGGCAAAGATCAGGCCATAAAACGGCACGAGGGAACGGTGGCGAAAACTTCTCACAGTGGCTTGAATTGGCAATATTGTGCATTGGGCCGTCACAAACACCTTTCTCTCCCACTGCGATCGAACCAGCTTGCCCGCCAATAGCCAGTTGTGAACGGACCATGTGGAATTCGTAAAATATCGAACCATTCCTGACACTGGAAGATGCCACATCGGCCACGGCAAATTTTATGCATTCGGTGAAGGAAACGCTGCCTGGGCAAACTTAAAACCTTGCATCACGTCACCACCCCAAATGAAGAAGTCGCAATCGAATATCCCGGTGATAGCCAAATCCCGCTGCAGCAAGAGTCACAACGCTGTGCATCGAATGAGACGATTCACTGTTTGAGCGACCTGATTGACTGCTTACTGCTGCCAAACCTAGATTTTCCGCATTGGATAATTAAGTGGCTTCACAAAAATGACTCGACAAGGCCATGCAGCTCTTCAGCCAGCCTTGCCTCCGATTCATTGTCATTAATCAGTTTAAGGCTTTCGGCAGGCAAAACAGCCGACTGTCGAAGAATATCAAGCTCCGGATTGAAGACAACCGTTGCAATCGCAAGGCTCGCTGGGTCAAAAGCAAAAAGATCATTCATGGCCGGATACGTTCGATTCGGCAGATCAACGTCGGGATTACCGGGCGAGCCCTTCGCAAAAGCCAATCTGGCAGACAGCCTGCGATACGCCAGACGAGACCGGCCGCCCCCTCGATCTCTAGGGTCACCTGCAAGGCTTCCAGCTCCAGGTGACGCCAAACGAAGCCGGTTAACTCCAACATCGCGTCCAGTGCCCTTAACGTCAGCGGCTCACAATCGTATCGTTCGCCTCGTCCAGTCAACCGAAGATAGGGCGTTCGCAATGCAACAGGCAACCAGCTAAGGAATACGAGGCGATAATGGGGTTCGACCAGCATCCAGCGGTTTGGGACCGCTAGATAACCGACGCCGTCTCGCCTTAGGACACGGTGGATTTCCTGAAGATGCATGCGCTGTGCTGTGATGTCACCCACGTGTTCAATCACATGATTACTGAGAACTACATCGAAAGACTCGTCAGGAAATGGCAGTCGAGTATCCGTCACCTGATGATACCGATAGCCCTCTGTAATCAGCCGGTTGTCCCGCGTATCGACAGCGTCCACTTCAATGCGCAATGTTGGATGAGTGGCAAAATAGTGGGCGATCCCGGCGGAGCCGGTGCCGATCTCCAGCATCCGGATCGGCTGACGAAACCGGTACAGATCGAGCAAACGCTCAATCTTTTGTCCTTTGTGACGCCGTGAAGGGAGATCGAGCACGGCGTGCGGTCGGCGCGCAGCATTTGATTCCGGCTCCTTCATCTGTCGGCTGCGAACAACTCGGAAACCTGTTCACCAAAGACCGTCCAGGTGTGGCATTCCGCGAATCTGCGACAAGATTCTGCATTTCCCGAATCTGAATTCTGAGTTAGGTAATGCATCACAGCTTCGTGGAATTCGCTGTAATCGCCGGCTTCCACCAAGGCACCACTACGTCCATCGGCGACAGCATCTGGAATGCCTCCAACCGCGAACGCAACGGTGGGGACTCCATGCGCGGCTGCCTCAAGCGCAACCATGCCAAATCCTTCGGCATCACCCGGCAGGTCCAGAACCGGAAACACATGTACCTGCGCAGCCTGATAGGCAGCACTCAGGCTGGACTCGTCACAACGCCCTGTGAAACAGATATTTTGAGTAACACCAACCGCATCTGCTGCGCTGAGAATCCGGAACCGTTCGGAGACACAATGCGCCCGAACAGCATCTGCTGCGTCATCTCCAACGATCACGAGCCGAACGTCCGGGCACTGTGAAACAATTTTCGGAAGGATCTGGCCAACAAATTGGACAAGTCCCTTTCGCGGCGTTAACCGGCCAACGGACAACATCAAGGGACCATCCCCAAGGCCAAACCTTTGGCGAAATCCCGCTGCCGACGCCCGGTTCACAATTGGCAGATCCGTACCCGGATTAAGAACATGGATTTTTTCAGGGGCAACACCATAAGCTTGCGCGAGCCCTGCCGTATATCGGCTGTTTGCTAAGACGAGATCGCAGCGTCGGATCAAGGGGATCCATGCCCGCTGATAAAGCCAGCTTTCAGCCACGATATCGAGGCCATGAAGATAGACTGCAACACGACTGCCACTACAGCGGCCCACAAGCCATACCACCGGGGCAGTCAGGCCGCTACCCGCAATAACCCAACGCGGCCGGCACCTGAGCGCCAGACCGAACGCGTTCCACAGGGTAGCCAACAGAAAATACGGTAACGGCCGGATCCGACACTCGCGGACCTTGGTTTGAGGGGGGGTGAAACGGCAGCAGCCGGATGGTCCGCATAGGGCAACAGATCCAATCGATTTCAGCTTCCAAAGAAGCTCGCGGTTCAGTTTTTCCATACCCCCCAAAAGCGGTGGAAAATTGCGTGTTATCAGGAGCATGCCGGATCGCGTCTGGCTGGTTGCAGCCCACCGATTGCCCAAAAATAATCCTCGCGACCTTGTTGTTTTCAGTTCAGGTGATCCGGATTTCTCATCACTTGGCATATGTAGGGACTTCTTGGCAGCAATGGAGCGAGGCCAATCGGTTGTCATCGTTTATAGATGCCAAAGAACATGCCTCCAGTGCTGTAAAGCTTCAACAAAGAAAACGCATTATCGTGCAGACGCTAAATCGAAAAATCAGTCCTCTCGTCGATACGTCAGTGATGTTATCTGTTCTGAAACCAGACCGATCAAAAAAACGATGACAGCCGCAGAAAACAGCAACGCGCTCATGTTGGTGAAGCGGTGCTGGGTCGCGAACGTATAGGCATAGTAGCCAATCCCCAGAAGAAAGAAGCCCGAGGCAGCCGGGACAAATAGTTTCAGCGGGGAATACAAGGTCGCGATCCGGAAAATGATTAACAGGAAACGAAGCCCGTCACGCACCGGACGGATGTGGCTCCGGCCGATTCGCGCGGAAACCCGGATCGGCTCATAAGCAACCGCGTAGGCGTTGCGAAAAAAAGCCATCGTGCAGGTCGTCGGATAGGAGAATCCGTTCGGAAGGAGGTGCAGGAACTCGCGGAATTTCTCAGCGCGAGCCGCGCGGAAACCCGACGTGAGGTCAGCCACGACATGACCCGTCATCCAGCTTGCAAGCCGATTGTACAGGGTATTGGCCAGGCCACGAGGCACCCCGGCCTGGCCCGACCAGCTGCGCGCACCCACAACCATGTCATATCCCTGGCCAATGCGATCAAGGAGTCGGGGAATATCGGCCGGATCGTGCTGTCCGTCGCCGTCCATGAACACCAGGATGTCACCACTTGCCGCACGTGCACCCCGCTTGATGGCGGCGCCGTTGCCCATTGAATAAGGTGTCGACAAGCAACGCACGCCCGAATCCTCACAGCAACCTTTCGTGTCGTCGGACGAACCGTCATCCACCACGATGATCTCAGCCTCCGGTTGCATGACACGTACACGAGGTAGCAGTTCCCTCAGCGCCACGGCCTCATTTTTTGCCGGGATGATAATGCTGATCAATGGATGACACCCCCTTGGCGCTGATCGCTCGGACATGCACAAAAGTCACCTCCATGCCCGGCGGGTTTGAATTTTCATGTCAGTGCGTATAGCTTTATGCAACTATAGCGTTTTGTAACTATAACCGAGTCTTGGCAACCATAATTCAATCGAGTCTCTAAGAGTCAGGGAGTAAAGTTGGCGATCAGCGCTGACGCAACGAGCGACACCAAGAGCGTCGGGAAGGCGGGGGCGACTGCGTCTGGCCTGACGGGGCTTGCGCGCCGCCTGGTAAGCGAAGGATTGCTCAGCGCCGACGAAAGTCGGGCTGCGCAGGCCAAGGCACTCCGCGACGGGACGTCGCTGGTGGTGCACCTGGTCTCGAACAAGCTGGTGGCACCCGGACCGCTGGCCCTGACTGCCGCCAAGGAATTCGGCCTGCCGCTGGTCGACATCAATGCGTTCTACATTGACGTCACCCCCTACAAGAAACTAAGTGAACGGTTAATCCAGGGTGCCCATGCCCTGCCGCTTTTCCGCCGCGGCCGGCGGCTTTACGTGGCAATCTCGGATCCCAGCAACCAGTCGGCCCTCGATGAATTCAAGTTCGCGACTGACCTTCTCACCGAGAGCATCCTCGTCGAGGAAGACAAGCTGGCACGCCATATCGAATCGATCGTCACGCAATTGCAGTCAGCCCGGCTGGGCATGGATGACGAAAGTCTCGACAAGCTGGAACTGTCGGGAGGCGAGCAGGAACTGCTGGCAACCGACGATGTAACCCGTACGGAAGCCGAAGAGGCACCGATCGTCCGATATGTGAGCAAGATCCTGCTGGATGCGGTGCACTCCGGCGCATCGGACGTTCACTTCGAACCGTACGAACGTCGATACCGCATTCGCTATCGGGTGGATGGGATCCTGCGGGAGATCGCTTCCCCGCCCGTCCCGCAGGGCATGCGCATCGCTGCCCGATTAAAGGTGCTGGCGCGGATGGATCTCGGTGAGCGTCGGGTGCCACAGGATGGCCGCATCAAGATGAAGCTGTCCTCAAACAAGATGATCGATTTCCGCGTGAACACCTGCCCGACGCTCTGGGGTGAAAAGGTGGTCACGCGAATCCTCGATGCCGCTAGCGCCATGATGGGCATCGACGCACTTGGGTTTGACCCGGAACAGCAGGCGAAGTACCTCAAAGCCCTGCAGCGCCCCCAGGGCATGCTGCTTTTCACGGGCCCCACAGGGTCCGGCAAGACTGTTTCCATGTACACGGGCCTCAATATCCTCAACACGGATGGAGTCAACATTTCGACCGCTGAGGACCCTGCGGAAATCAACCTTCCGGGGGTCAACCAGGTCAATATCAATCCGAAAGTCGGGTTGACCTTTGCTGATGCACTGAAATCGTTCCTGCGACAGGATCCGGACATCATTATGGTGGGAGAGATCCGGGATCTTGAAACCGCCGAGATTGCCATCAAGGCAGCCCAGACCGGTCACCTTGTGTTGTCTACGCTGCACACCAACGACGCGCCGCAAACATTGACGCGACTCCTTAACATGGGAATACCTGCGTACAACATCGCGTCATCGGTTTCATTGATCGTCGCTCAGCGTCTGGCGCGGCGACTGTGCCAGTACTGCCGGCGTCCATTGGAAATCCCGCGAGAGGAATTGATCCGGGAGGGCTTTGAGGAGGGTGAACTCGAAACACTCACCATCTATCAGGCAACCGGCTGTGACCAGTGCTACAACGGGTATCGGGGACGGGTCGGGGTCTACCAGGTGATGGAAGTGTCGCAGGAGATTGGGCGCATCATCATGCAGGGAGGCAATGCCATTCAGATCGCGGATCAGGCCCGGAAGGAAGGCATCGCCGACCTCCGCGAGTCCGCCCTGCAGAAAGTGCGCGCAGGTACGCTCGACCTGACCGAGGCCAACCGAATCACCACCGATTGAGGTATTCTGCGGCGGATTGCATCTAGCGGGGGACGGATGGCATGGCAACGACGACAGTCAAGGAACACACGTTCAACTGGGAAGGGACGGATCGCAAGGGTTCGCGCGTCAAAGGACGCAGCGTAGGCTCCAACGAGTCCACGGTGAGGCTGGAGCTGCGCCGGCAAGGAATCAACCCGGTGCTCGTCCGCCGTCAATCGACGCTTTTCAGTCCACGAAAACGTCGGGTGAAGGGCCAGGACATCGCCATTTTCAGCCGGCAATTGGCAACGATGATCGGGGCGGGCGTACCGCTTGTTCAAGCCCTGGAAATCATCAGTCGCGGTAACGCCAATCCCTCGGTGAGTCAGTTGATCCTGCAGATAAAAACCGATGTCGAAACCGGTTCTACACTCAGTGAAAGCCTTGCCAAACATCCGCGTCACTTTGACGATCTCTTCGTGAATCTTGTCGAGGCGGGCGAACGGTCCGGGACCCTGGAAACGCTACTGGACAAGATCGCAACCTACAAGGAAAAAACGCAAACCATCAAGAAAAAGGTCCGGAAAGCGTTGACTTACCCGACGGTGGTAATCATCGTGGCCTTTATCGTGACCACCATACTGCTGTACTTCGTAGTGCCCGAATTTGCCGCGCTCTTTCAGGGATTCGGCGCGAATCTGCCGGCCTTCACCCAGATGGTCGTCAACATGTCGAATTTTGTCCGGGACGAATGGTGGGTAGGCGCCGGCGTGATCATCATCGGAGCCGTGGTGTTTATGGAAGCCTACAGGCGATCCCGCGACTTTCGCCGTTTCCTCGACCGCGTGGTGCTCCGGCTTCCCGTTGTCGGGGATGTGGTCTACAAATCGGCCGTTGCGCGTTATGCCCGCACCCTCTCCACCATGTTTGCCGCCGGCGTCCCGCTGGTGGAGGCACTGGAATCGGTGGCCAAGGCGGCCGGAAATATCATTTTTACCGAAGGCATCATGGCGATGCGTGAAAGGGTAGCGGCAGGCCAGCAACTCCAGATGGCCATGCAGCAGGCCGGTCTGTTTCCGGCGATGGTCACCCAGATGGTGGCAATCGGTGAGGAATCCGGATCCCTGGACACGATGTGCGCGAAAGCGGCCGACTTCTACGAGGAGGAAGTTGACCACAAGGTCGACAACCTGTCGACCCTGCTCGAGCCGATGATCATGATCATCCTTGGCATTCTGGTGGGAGGGCTGGTCATCGCGATGTACCTGCCGATCTTCAAACTCGGCGAAGCGATCTAGACAGTGACGTTCGGTGAGGGGCTGCCCGCGAGCCCCGGGCTGTTGCTCGCGGCGATTACCCTGCTGGGTTTGGTGGTTGGCAGTTTTCTGAACGTCGTCAGCTTGCGTCTCCCCCCAATGATGCAGGCCGGATGGCGACGGGACGCCCGCGACATCCTGGGTGTTGAGCAGCAGGTCGAGGAGAAGCCGCCGGCATCGCTCTGGTCTCCACCGTCCAGCTGCCCCCATTGCGGCGCCCGCATCCGGCCATGGCACAACATCCCGGTCCTCGGCTGGATCCTCCTTCGGGGACACTGCGCCGATTGCAAGTCGCCCATATCCCTGCAGTACCCGGCGGTCGAGCTGGCTTCCGGCATCCTGTCTCTGGTGTGTGCATGGCATTTCGGATGGTCAGTTGAGCTTGCTGGCGCACTGCTCTTTACCTGGGCGCTTCTGGTGCTGACGATCATCGACCTTCGCACGCGGATGCTTCCGGACAGCATCACGCTGCCGCTCCTGTGGATGGGACTCCTGTTCAGCGTCTGGCAGGTGTATTGCACACCGACCGCATCCATTCTGGGCGCTGCCATCGGATACCTGTTGCTTTGGACGGTCTATCACCTGTTCCGGCTGGCGACCGGGAAAGAAGGCATGGGGTACGGTGACTTCAAACTGCTTGCAGCGCTGGGCGCCTGGCTCGGCGTCGTCACGCTACCAGCAATTCTGGTGATCGCATCCGTCACGGGCGCGATCGCCGGCCTTACCTTGATCGCCTCGCGTCGCCAGACCCGCGCGGTGCCCATCGCCTTCGGCCCCTATCTGGCCGCTGCCGGCTGGATCGTATTGATCTGGGGTCCTTCGCTTGCGATGATTGGCATGCCTCGGCTCGGCGTCGGCGGATGAGCCTTTGTGTCGTCGGACTGACGGGGGGTATTGGTAGCGGAAAGAGCTTTGTGGCCTCCTGCTTCCGCAACCTCGGCGCCCCGGTGCTGGATGCGGATGACCTGGCCAGGCAGGTGGTCGAGAAAGGAACTCCTGGCCTGCAAAAAATCGCGGCGGCATTCGGAGCCGACCTCCTAACCGACGATGGACGGCTCGATCGGGCAATCATGCGCCGATTGATCTTTGAAAACCCCGACGCGCGCCGCCGCCTTGAAGCGATTGTCCACCCGCTCGTCAGGGTGCACATGGCGACCTGGCGGAACACCTTGACGGTGCCATACGGGCTCTACGTGGCCCCGCTTTTGGTGGAATCGGGGATGCACCTGGAAGTGGATCGACTTCTGGTCATCGATGTGCCCGAATCAGTGCAGATGGCGCGTGTTTCCCAGCGTGACGGGCTTGATGGGGCGCTGATCCGCCGCATCATGGACGCTCAAGCCAGCCGGGCAACCCGGCTGGCCCAGGCGGATGACATCCTTGACAACACCCTCGGGGACGAAACGATCTTGCCGCAGATCGGACGGCTACACGCCCTTTATTTGCAACTTTCTGGCCAAACAACGCCGCACGGATAATGGCCAATGGCTTGCCCATCACCGATGGGGACGACACAATGACCATTTAGGGTCACGTGCCTTGGAATGGATGAAAGTGCCAATCAGCTAGTTGATTTCGAGTATCCGCTGAACGAGCGGGTGCGGGCGTTGCTGCGCCTGGAGTTCCTGTTCGACCAGTATGGATACCACCGGGAGGGGACTTCGGTATGGTGCGTCCGGGCCGCACTGCACTGTCTGATGGATATCCTGTCCGTCATCGGCCACAGCGACCTGAAATCCGATCTTTTGCGCGACCTGGGACAGCAACGACTGCATCTTTCGCGCCTCTCTGATCACACGGATGTCGACCAGTCACGACTCCATGAGGTGCTGGATGCCTTGGCGCACGCCCAGCAGCAGCTCATGCACGGGTCCGCCCATCACCCGTCTGCTGCGCTAATGGAGAGCGAACTCCTGAAGGCCATCTTTAACCGCTTCGCCATGTCGGGAGGAAGCTGCGCATTTGATCTCCCTGCCTATCACCGTTGGCTAGCGCGACCGAACGCACGAATATTCGCGGACTTGGAGCGGTGGTATGGTCACCTCAGCATCCTTGAGCAAGCCGTTCGGGTCTACCTTCATCTTCTGCGGGAAACCGGTGCACCAAGTGAGGAGGTTGCCGAAAACGGCATCTTCCTCTATACGCCGCGAACGCGAAACTACCACCTGATCCGTGTCCAGATCGGCCGAGGGCTCGATATCTATCCGGAAGTCAGTGCGACGCGCCATCGTTTCTCGATCCGTTTCATGTCCCTTGGGGATGTGGACACGCGTCATATGCAGACTCCCGAAGCGATCCCCTTCCGTCTGCAGTGTTGCAGCCTGGCCTTTTCGTGATGGACAAGCTGCCGTCACGCATCGGCAAGTGCGCGCGCTGCGGACAGGGCATCCGCCTTGATGCCACCAACGCATGGCGGCCATTCTGCAGTCGGCGCTGCAAGCTGATCGATTTGGGGGAATGGCTCGACGGCCAATACCGGATTCCGGCAGAGGAATTGCCGCCGCGGGATCATTCTCCCAACGACCAATAAGCGGTAATCCCTGCGACCCGTTGTATGCCTCCCTCCCGCCAAGACCCGATGGGTAAATCATCAGGGCCTACACCGCCGATCGCATAGACCGGGAGACCGGCCTGACGTGCCAGGGATGAAAAAGCGCCCCAGCCCAGCGGCGACCTCCCTGGATGGCTCGGTGTCGCTTGCACCGGGCCGAGCACCGCGGCGTCCAGATCAGCCTGCCAAGCCTGTCGGAGCTGGGTTGAATCATGAGTTGACGCGAGACACCAATACCCGTGAGAAAGCGGTCGTCGCTTCAGTGCCTGCAACGTTGCTCCGTCAGCATGCCATCCAGATGCTCCCAGCGACGCGACATGCGCCGGATCGCGGTCAAGCACCAAGGCTAATCCATTGCGAACGCACACTGGCAGCAAATGCATTGCTTCAGAATAATAGCGATCATCGTCCAGCTTCGGACGTCGCAATCGCAACAATGCATTGTGTGGCAACGCACCAATTAAGGGGAGCCATTCCTCCAGAGCCTGATCGGCGGGTGTAAAAACGTAACATTGAGGCAGTTGCAATGCGGCAAGGACCCTCCAGCAGGAAGGAAGAACATCATAGTTGAGCACCCTCGCGGGCGGTACCCACGCGAGCTTCTGCAATTCCCGCGCCACGGGCCGGCCCTCGTACGCATCAATTCGCCAGGTATCCAGCAATACCATGCGGCCGTGGTAACTCTGCCGCAGCCGGGCAAGAAATGTCGCGGCCTCGACCCGGATGCCGAGCTCTTCATCCATCTCGCGCCCGAGTGCCTCGGCTGCCGATTCACCCACTTCAATCTTTCCGCCAGGAAATTCCCATTTGCCGCCCGCCAGCTTGCCAGGGGGTCTCTGGGCAAGGAGGACTTCCCCGTCGTCACCGACAATTACGCCGCACGCAACCTCGATTGTTTGCGAGGCATTTTCAGGTTCGATATTCACCATTGATGCGAACATAGTCGTAACTCAGGTCACAGGTCCACAGCCGTGCTTGCGCGGCGCCGCGTCCAAGCCGAACGCGAATGGTGAACTCGGCCTTTCGTACTACCGCCGAACCCATTTCATCCCGATAATCGGGATGAAGCTGCCCACCCACCATCAATGGGACCTCATCGAATGCTATATCCACGCATGCGGGATTCAACCCGCGAACTCCTGATTTCCCGATAGCCATCGCGACCCGCCCCCAGTTCGCATCACTGGCAAAAAGCGCAGTTTTGACAAGCGGGGAATGGGCGATGCTGTAAGCGACCCGACGGGCCTCCGCGCGCGTTCTGGCGCCTTCGACCGCCACGCAGATAAACTTGGTCGCTCCCTCACCATCCCGCACCATTGCCTGCGCCAGCTGAAGACAAACGGAACGAACGACCTCCGAAAGCATCGGATAATCGACATGATGCTGATGGATCTCTTGCCTGCCGGTGAGTGCCGTCGCCGCCATCACACAAGCGTCGTTGGTCGAAGTGTCTCCATCCACGGTGATGCTGTTGAACGAAACGCCGACCGCATCCTTCAGGCATCTCCTGGCTGCTGCCGGCGTAAGGCGCGCATCCGTGGCAACGAATGCCAGCATGGTTGCCATGTCCGGACAGATCATCCCCACACCTTTGGCAATACCAGTCACTGTTATATCGGCGCCGCACGACAAGCGAACACGCTGGCTAACCCCTTTGGGAACGGTATCGGTTGTCATGATGGCTTTCGCACCGTCATTCCAGCCGTCCTCACGGAGGTTTGCCACGGCTCGGGGTATCGCAGCCAAGATTCGCCGGACCGGTAGCCGGACGCCGATAACACCGGTCGAGAACGGAAGCACGGACTCTGGCTCCAGGCCCAGGACTGACGCCACTTCGCCCGTGGTGATGCGGGCATCGGTTAATCCAGCCTGGCCGGTCGCTGCATTCGCATTGCCGGCATTGAACAGCAGGCCACGAACCGACCCGTCGATCCGTTCCCGACAAAGAATAATCGGGGCCGCACTGAATGCGTTGCGCGTGAAAACGCCCGCCACGCGGGCCCCCTTGTTCAAGGCGACCACAAGCAAATCGGGCTGGCCCGGCCGCTTGATCGCCGCTTCAGCTACCCCTAACCGGATTCCCGGCACGGGCAAGAGTTGCTCGGGCGGTGCGAGCCTAACGGCCATACGCGGAAACGGATCCGTGGACGCGCAATGCCAACCCGTGGACGGCAACTCCCGGGGGAAACGGCCTGAAACGATGCGGCCTCAAGCCAGTCGCCCGTGGCAGTTCTTGTACTTCTTGCCCGAGCCGCATGGGCATTGTTCGTTGCGTCCGATCTTGCGTCCGTGGCGAACAAATGGTTCCGCTGGCGGTATTGGAGAAGGTGCACCGGAAAACCCGGCGGCGTCGGCCATCGCGGCTGCCGACTCGGTCCGCTCCATCGCCATCGCCTCGGCATGCTGGAACTGAAGAGCCCGCGCCATCTCCCGCTGCCGACGAGCCTGTTCGGCCGCCGCTACTTCATCTTCCGACTGGACCTGCACCTTGGCAAGCGTGGTGACCACTTCATGCTTGAAGCGCGCGAGCATGTCGTTGAACATGCCAAAGGCCTCTCGCTTATAAGCCTGCTTCGGATCCTGCTGGGCAAACCCACGCAAGTGGATTCCGAGGCGAAGGTAGTCCATTGCAGCCAGATGTTCACGCCAGAAATTGTCCAGGATCTGCAGCGTCATGACCTTTTCAAAATGCTCAAGCACATCGGCACCGACCTGCTCCTTCTTGGCCGCATAAGATACGTCCACTGCCTCACTGATGCGCCGCCTCAGTTCGCCTTCGTTGAAATGCTCATCGTCCTCCAGCCACTTGCGCACCGGCAAGTCCTGGGAAAAATCCCGGCGCAAGGCGTCCTCTAGGTCGGGGACATTCCACATTTCCTCCGGAGACTGCGGTGGAATATGGGTGTCGATCGCGGCGGCGATCACGTCACCGCGAATTTCATCGATCATCGGCGTCACGCGATCTGCGCCCATCAACTCATTGCGCAACTCGTAAACGGCCTTCCGCTGCTCATTGGCAACGTCGTCGTATTCAAGCAGATTTTTTCGGATATCGAAGTTATGCGCCTCAACCTTGCGCTGAGCCGTTTCTATGGAACGGCTGACCATCCGGTGCTCGAGAGCTTCCCCTTCCTGCATTCCGAGCCGCTGAAGCATCGAGCGCATCGATGGTGGAGTAAAAATGCGCATCAGGTTGTCGTCCAAGGAAAGGTAGAATCGGGTAGCCCCGGGGTCTCCCTGGCGCCCCGAGCGTCCACGCAGCTGATTATCGATGCGTCTTGACTCATGGCGTTCCGAGCCGACAACGTACAGGCCACCCGCGTCCAGCGCCTGCTGATGGCGCTGCGCCCACTCCGATCGGGCCTTTTCGACCGCTGCGCTATCGTCCGGATCGATCTTGGCAAGCTCGGCGGCAACGCTCCCGCCAAGCACGATATCAGTACCGCGACCGGCCATGTTGGTCGCAATCGTCACCGCACCGGGACGACCAGCCTGAGCGACTATCTCCGCCTCTCGCTCGTGCTGCTTGGCGTTCAGCACTTCGTGAGGGATATTCTTGCTTTTGAGCAGCTTGTCCAGTGTCTCCGAGGTCTCGATGGAGGCGGTCCCCACCAGCACCGGTTGCCCGCGTTGATAGGCCTCTGCGATATCCTGCCCAATCGCTTCAAATTTCTCCCGTTCCGTCATGTAGACGAGATCCGGCCGATCGTCCCGGACCATCGGCCGATTGGTCGGAACAACCACCACTTCAAGACCGTAGATGCTCTGGAATTCAAATGCTTCCGTGTCTGCCGTACCTGTCATGCCGGAAAGCTTTTCGTAAAGCCGGAAGTAGTTCTGGAAGGTGATGGACGCGAGGGTCTGGTTCTCCTGTTGGATCGGAACGCCTTCCTTGGCCTCGATGGCCTGGTGTAGGCCATCACTCCACCGGCGGCCGGGCATGATACGCCCGGTGAATTCATCGACAATTACGACCTCACCATTGCGAACGATGTACTCGACGTCGCGATGATAGAGATGGTGCGCGCGCAACAGCGCGGTCAGATGATGCATGAGCATGATCTGGCCCGGATCATACAGGCTGTCCCCCTCTCCAAGCAGTCCGACCTGCTGCAGCAACATTTCTACCTTTTCGTGACCGGCCTCGGTCAGATAGACCTGCTTCGCCTTTTCATCGACACTGAAGTCCCCCGGACCATCTTCTTCCTGTTGGGGTTGGAGATTTGGAATCAGGCCATTGATTTTCTGATATAATTTTGTGTCATCATCGGTCGGGCCGCTGATGATCAGCGGCGTACGGGCCTCGTCGATCAGGATCGAGTCGACTTCGTCGACGATCGCATAGGCCTGTCCTCTCTGCGCCCGGTCCTCGATCGAGAACGCCATGTTGTCACGAAGATAGTCAAAGCCCAGCTCGTTGTTGGTCGCATATGCAATATCGGCGGCGTATGCGGCGCGCTTTTCCTCGGGTTCTTGCCCCGGGACGACAACGCCGACGGTCAGGCCGAGAAACCGGAACACCCGCCCCATCCATTCGGCATCCCGTCGGGCGAGGTAATCGTTAACCGTTACGATGTGAACACCATGACCTGGCAGCGCATTGAGAT
>OFHJ01000404.1_pt1 | contig 16829 bp, 13 predicted proteins | sample 1522001 | NCBI WGS metagenome assembly OFHJ01 (sample SAMEA2464838, study PRJEB22497) | soil metagenome | biome: Grassland; feature: Farmland; material: Clay | place: Australia | collected 2013-02-01 | depth 1.2 m | reverse complement strand
CATAAGAACGGCACCGATCAGTCGATGTGACGGCCGCCCGATCCTCAATATCATTTCAGCAAGTCCTGTAACCATCGTTCCGGTAGTGATTGTGCCGCATTGGCGCATGAGGCGTACTGCCGGGGCGCATAGCCTCTCAGGAAAGGCAGGGTGACCGCATTGGCACACCCTCGATCGGCGCGCAGACCACTTGCGGGGTCGATTTCCTCGGTAACGATATCGGGGGGAGGCGTCGGATTCAAAGACCGGGCATGCAGGTCGCGCATCAGCGGCGCCCAGATTCTCAGTGCACCGGTCGCCCCCTGCAGGCGCGTTGCGCCATCATCATCCCGCCCCACCCAGACCACAGCCAGCTGACGGGCTCCGAACCCTGCGAACCAGCTGTCACGGAACTGGTTGGTCGTTCCGGTCTTTCCTGCCAAAACGGTGCCTGCTGGCAACACGGTCTTGGCCCAACGGCCGGTTCCGATCCGAAGTACGTTTTCCATAGCCCAGGTAATGAGGTAAACGGGACCCGCCGCGAAAGCCTTCCGGATTTCAAAGGGGTAATGGGTGAGCGGTTTCCCGTTGCTGGTCAGCACGTCACGGATCGCCTGGAGTGGAGTGTAATAGCCACCTCCCGCCAACGTCGAATAAATCTGAGCCACCTCAACCGGTGACATATTGACGCCACCCAGAAAGATCGATGGCAACGCGGGAACCGCACCGAATCCCGCTTTTATGAAGGCTTGTCGGACCGGACCGACACCAACCTGCAGTCCCAGGGCAACGCTGCACAGATTGATGCTATCCGCCAGTGCCTTGTACATCGGGCATGGTGCATGCTGACCCGGATCGAAATTGTGCGGACGCCAGATCTGGCCGTTCGACATCTTGACCGCGATTGGAAGGTCCGGCAGGACTGTCCCCAGATTGAATCGGTTGGGATCCTGCAACGCGGCCAGGTAAACAAAGGGCTTGGCCAAGGAGCCGATCTCACGCTTGGTATCGAGTGCGCGGTTGTAACCGTCATAACGTAATCCCCGTCCTCCGACCAGAGCCTCCACCTGTCCGGTCCCCACCGCGGTCACCACGCCGGCAGCCTGCAGGGTGCCGGGTTTCATCCCGTTCGCGCGCTCGATCTTCGGGAGCTTGTCGTCGATTTCACTCGCGAGAGTACGTTGAACCCTGGGCACCAGCGTTGTAAAAACCCGCAACCCCTCCAGACTCAACTCCTGCTGGCTGTACTGTTTCCGCAACTGCCGTTGCACCAGATCAATGAACGCCGGATACCTCGACGGCGCAGCCATGCCACTGTCGGTTATGCCAAGCGGCCTCTGAACCTGCCGTGCGCCCTCCGCCTCACTGATCAAATGCGCGCGAACCATCATGTGCAGAATGAGATTGCGCCGTGCCAGTACGCGTTTCGGGTAGCGGCGCGGGTTGTAATATGAGGGGCCACGGACGATGCCGACCAGCATGGCAATTTCACTGGGCTCCAGCTCGGCGAGCGGTTTATTAAAGTAAAATTCGCTCGCAAGTGCGAAACCACGAATGGCGATAGAACCATCCTGACCCATGTAGACTTCATTCAGGTACGCCTGAAGAATCTGGTTCTTGCTGACATGCTGCGTCAGGAAAATCGCCATTAGCGCTTCCCTGATCTTGCGGGTGAGTGTCTGCCTGTCACTGAGAAAAAGGTTGCGAACCAGTTGCTGTGTCAGCGTACTCCCCCCCTGGACGATCCGGCCCGCAACCAGGTCCGCCCACGCAGCCCGCACAATCGATTCGGGACTAACCCCGAGGTTGCTGTCAAAGGTTCGGTCTTCCACCAGGATAAGTGTCTTCGGAAGCAAGGGAGGAACCTGATCAAGCCTGACCAGCACGCGATCCTGACCACTGCGACCCGGGTAAACGCTGCCGATCAGTTCGGGATCGAAACGAAATAGCTGAATTGGCTTGGCGCCGTTTAGTGCCAGAATTCTGCGAATCTTGCCGTTGCGGTCCAGTACCTCGAGCTTTCTCGCGGGCTGCGGCCCATCCCAGAAACTGAAGGGCCTTGTATACACAAGGGTAGCGGACGACCTGGCGACGTAGCTGCCGGAGCCCTGGAGGTGCCTTACCTTTCGATATCCCAGTCGCGACAGCTCGCTGCGCAGTGCGCGGGCCGAGAGGCGCATCCCCGGGTAAATTTCCATCGGGGCCGCATAAACCTGTGCCGGCAACACCCATTGAATCGCCGCAAAACGCCGTTGAACCGCGTCGTTTAGATGCACGAGGTACAAGGCAATCGCAGCAAGCAGTACGCTGATCAGAACGACCAGCGCAGTCTTGAAGCGGCGTCGGGCAGATGATCTCGCCTTCTTTCTAGAGCGCGCCATAAACCGGGTAACAGCCAGACCGGAACAAACCTATTTCTGCAAATTTCACCCGCCCAGAATCTCGCGCTCCATTTCTTCAAGGCCGATATGACGGACATCCTTGCCCTTGACGAAATAAATTACATACTCGGAAATGTTGCGCGCATGATCTCCGATGCGCTCCAACGCGCGCACCGACCAGATGACGTCCATGATCTGCCCAATGGTCCTCGGGTCTTCCATCATGAAGGTAATGCATTGCCGCAACAACGCTTCGTACTCCCGATCGACCGCGACATCTTCTCGGACCACCGACATGGCCGCTTCTGCGTCCACGCGCGCAAAGGCATCCAGTGCATCATGCACCATCTCCGATACATGCTTGGAAAGGTGCCCGACTCCAACGAGTGGAATCCCGCTGCGATCGTGTGTGTACAGGTTACCAGCCATGCGGGCAATCTTCCCGGCTTCGTCCCCGATGCGTTCAAGGTCGGTGATGGTCTTTATGATTGCGTACACCAAACGGAGGTCGCCGGCCGTGGGTTGCCGCCGGGCGAGGATACCGCTGCATTCCTCGTCAATGGAAACCTCGAAGCGATTGACCTGTACATCCTTTGACGAAACCGCCGAACCGGCCTCGGAATCCGCGGCGACCAACGCCTTGGTGGCATCGACGATCTGCTGTTCCACCAGCCCCCCCATGGCCATTACACGCTGCCTGATATCTTCCAGCTCGGCGTTGTACTGGCTCGACAGGTGCAAGCGGTTCGACGGGGTTTGGGTCATGGCAGTTACGCTGGCTTGGGGGGTAAGAACAACTCAGCCGTGGGGTCGCATCGGATCCTCGGCCGACTGACTGGAAGTGTACCGCGTTTTATACCGTAAGCGGTGACCGGTTCATTAAATCTGCAAATCCGCGCGCAAGAAACGGCCCCCGTACTAACCGGACGGCACCCCGCGACGTTCCGACGCGGGGTGCCGTCACTGCCAGTTTTATCGGAACTAGAACTTGTACTGAACCATTATCCGGCTGTAGATGAAGGTAATTCCCTTGCCGGAACTGTTGTTGCTTTTGTCGCCAAACACCAGATCCTCGATCCGATAGCGAAGGGTCAGCCCCTTCAGCATGCCGGAACAGTGGTACTGAATATCTCCGTAGGCGTTATTCGAGTTGCCGCTAAACACCGTGTGGTAACGCGCGAAGGCGGTAGCGAAATCAAGGTGTCCATCCATGAACTTCTTGGTGTACTTGACCTTCCAGGCGTGTCCCGGTCCCTGCTCGACCAGACCGTCGATCATGGAGCTCGTATACAACGGATCGGTCGTGTAGTTAACCGTATAGGGCGAAACGACTCCCCCTCCCGCGACCGCACCGGCTTTTGAGGCGACATCGTTATAGGCCAGCATCAGGTTGCCCAGCGAGCGGGTAGCGACGCCGAACTTCAATCCGTAAACCAGGCTGTTCGCCCCGTTGCCGATTCCAAGTCCATTATATTTGACGCCGTTGAGCATCGAGTTGTTTTTCCACTCGCGCACATACTGCGCACCGACGTAGGGATTGAACCCGAGACCGGTGTGGATCGTCCAGGTCCCGTTGATATAGGCCATGTTGGCAAACTGCTCGAAACCGTAATACCAGGCCGCCAGTTTCGTACCGTCGAAGCCGTAGGATGCACCGACTGCGACCGCGCCCTGAGTCGCGGGCGCACTGGCGCTGAGGCCACCGGCGCCACCGTACGACTGGTCCCCGTTCCAAGTGGACGGATAATACAGATTGTCTTGGTAGTAGCTGGTGGACGTACGCCCCTTCCAGCGGAATACACGCAGCGCGTACACGTTCAGGCCAGCCACCGGCTTGAAGTCGGCAAAGAGTCCCTGATAGGTCGCCGGCACGACACGGGAGTCGGACGCGCCTATCCACGGCGTATTGATGATCTGATCGCCGACCTTCATCTTAAACCAGCTGTCGGAATAGGCGATGTAGGCTTGCGTCAGGCCACTGATTGAATAGGCTTTCCCCATGAGAGTGCTGTCCAGATGGGCGCCGTTGTCGCTGAAGTCGTTGAAGCCCAGCGAATGCGCCGTAAATAGCGATACGCCGGCATGAAGATGCCCGAGAAACTTGGCCGTCTTCACATTAAAGATGCCGGCCAGCGAGAAGGCATCCTGATTGGGGGTGATGCGGGAACCATAGTCGCGGTTGAAGTCATAGGCGCGGATGACGCCACTGACCTTGCTTTGCTCCAGAAACCCGCCCAGTGTTTCGGCCGAGCAGACCTGCCCCCCGAGCACTGCCAGTACCAGGCCGGCGGCTGCCCATCGGATGGCGTGGCGGGTTTTCCCAGCCGAAGAGCCGACAATGCTGCTTTGTTTCATTGCTTCTCCTTGTGACGGTTGATTAGTAACTGCGTGACGCGAAAATATCTGGCCCATTCCGTTCGGCAACGGATGCTCCTGAAGCTCGACGTCGCGGGGTACCGCGGACGACTTGCAGGTAACGAGGAAAGGGCCTGCAGACGCACAAGTGGGCAGACGTCTACCCGATGTTGGTTGTTGTTAACGCGAGATGCGGGATCGCCCATGTCATGCGTTCCCCAATGGTTCCCATTCCTGAACCGTTCCCTTTCTTTCGTTGTTCTAGACATTCGCCGACTAGCTCCCACACTCAAGGCGGGCAGCCTCCCTGCCGTGGCTTACCTTTGGTGCAAGGATGGACGTTTAATGTGTAGAAATAATGGCAGCACAGTGACACTTTTATGACACTGCAGGTATGGCATTGCAGGGCCGGTCCTGGCCGAACCGGATGGCCGCTCGGTTACATCTACCGGTGTTGGTCCTAGGCTGGCGCCGCGAATGACGTCAGAGACGATGCTGCTCGATATTCGGTCGTGGCGGGACCGTGGAACCGGATGACTTTCGATGCACGCGCTGGATCGGGAATTCGCAGATAAAGGTGCTACCAACCCCCGGTTCGCTTTCGACCTGAAGGCGCGCTTCATGCCGCTCCAGCGCATGCTTGACAATCGAGAGTCCGAGTCCGGTACCTCCACTTGACCGCGAACGACCGATGTCAACGCGATAGAAACGTTCGGTGATGCGAGGGAGATCCTTTTCCGCAATGCCGATGCCGCTGTCCGCTACTGCCGCATAGGCTCCGCGATTGTCACCCCACCACCGAACTCGGATGACACCCCCCGCAAGCGTGTAGTTGACGGCATTGGAAACAAGATTGGAGAGGACACTCTGGATCTCGCCCTCGCGACCGTAAAGACACAGGTCGGGATCGATTTCGAACTCGATGTGGTGGCGGCCCTTGGAAAGCGCAGCGGCCTCGACGTGCACACGCTCCAGCAGTTTCGGCATATCGATCAGATTGCGCCGTTCCTGCGGGACTTCCGATTCCAGGCGTGCCAGCTTGGTCAAGTCGTCCACCAGCGCTTCCATGCGGGTAACCTGGCCACGTATTTCATCCAAAGGCGTTTTCCAGGCCGCCAACGCCTTTCCCCTGGCCGACTCCGGTTCCATCATGTCCAGATAGCCGTGAAGCACTGTTAACGGCGTCCGCAACTCATGCGAAGCGTTGGCGACAAAATCCCGGCGGGCGACTTCAAGCCGGCGCGTCTCGGATACATCCCGGACGATCAGAAGTCGCTGTCCATCACCGTAGGGAATGATATGGAACGAAAGCGTGATGTTGGCGTTGATAGGCGATGGTGCCTCGACTTCCTTCGAATATTCGGTCCGCGAGAAATAATTGGTGAATTCCGGATGACGAACGAGGTTGGCTATCCTTTGCCCATTATCTTCCGGGTCGCGGAGCCCCAGAAGGAATTGTGCGGCGTTGTTGAACCATGCGATTTCACCCCTCGGAGCCAGCACCACAACCCCGTCGGGTAGCGCCGCGGTTGACGTCTGGAATTCCGAAACAATCCTGGCAAGGCGCTTCTTCCGCTTCCGGTCCCGACGCTGCATGGCAATGAGCCGATCAAATACATCTCCCCAGAGTCCACCAACGGCCGGCAGGTCGACATGCTTTGGCTTGTTGACCCAGATACTCAGGCGGATCAGGCTGCGAATATCGTCAACGAGGTACAGGAGCACAGCGACCAGCGCCCCGAGCTGCCAGTCAGCGGTGACCCAGAGAGCGAGCAGACCCGCGACTGCGAACCAGCACAGACGTATCAGTTCCTTTCGTAACACTAAAACTGTCGAACGTCTCAATTCATTATCCCGCTTTAGCGTTTCTCCGAAAATCGGTAGCCCGTCCCTCGAACCGTTTGGATCATTTCATTACAGCCAAACGGCTCCAATGCTCTTCGCAAACGGCGGATGTGCACATCCACCGTCCGCTCTTCAACATAGACATTCTGACCCCAGACCCTGTCCAGCACTTGCTCCCTGGTATAGACACGCTCCGGATGACTGGCAAGAAAGTGAAGCAGCCGGTACTCCGTAGGGCCAAGGTGCACGGGCTGGCCGGCCACGGTCACCCGTTGACTGGCGGCATCGACTTGCAGGTCGGAAACAACGATCTGCTCGTCTTCTCCACCCGGTACACTACGCCTCAGCACCGCCGATATGCGGGCGATCAGTTCGGGAAACGAGAACGGTTTTGAAACGTAATCGTCACAGCCGACGTTGAGACCACGAATCCTGTCTTCCTCTTCGGATCGGGCGGTTACCATAATCACCGGGATATCCCGCGTGTGTGCCGATGACTTCAGTTCACGGGCAAAGTCGATTCCGGACATCCCGGGCAACATCCAGTCGAGCAGAAGCAGGTCCGGGCGCGTATTCGCGATCGAGATCCGGGCTTCCGCCGCATCCGCTGCCTGATCGACATCCAAGTTCGCCCTTTCAAGCGCAAATCGCAGCATTTCCCGAATGGGCGCCTCATCTTCCACTACCAGTATTTTCTTGTGCTGCATGCCCACGTTTCATTCCTGACCGATACCGGCGCGAAGGCTAACGGCACAATATGACAGCTTTCTTACACACCATGAAGCATCCCCCGGTCCGCTGGTCGAATGATAACCGATTGCCGCTCGTCATCCCCGTCGGAAACGTTGCCGAACGACTGCATCGGACAACTCATCGATGAACCGCCTTCGCAAATGATCATGCGACAAGAGTCGCTCACTCGGTAGCTGAGCTTTTGTCGGGGATGCCGGCTCGACCATCGCGGGTGGCATCGGGCCAACACGTCCACATCCGTCGCTTATGACCACACGGACTGCGCGCAGCCACCGAGATCATTCGTTCCACCCAGCAGCCGCCATCACGCTTCGGATGGCCTCACCGATGACGGGTTCGTTTCGAAAGGTAAGGTGCCCCCCCGAATACCAGCGTACCGGCACCCCCCAGTGCCGGGCGAGTTGAAGCGGCTGGCTCGGCGGAACCACCCGATCCACCGTACCGGCAAAGATCGCTAACCGCTCCGGTGGAAGCCTCGGCGGCATTCGCAAAGGGGAAACCGTATCCAACAGCGCCTCATAGCTTTTCCGGGACAGGCCCTCTGCCTCGAAATAACGACGATGCGGTGCCGGAAGCGACAGCCAGATAACCGACGCGAAGTCCGACACCGGGATGCCGGCGATCACAAAGTCCAATCCGCTCAGATAAGAAGCCATCAAGGCCGCGTTATATCCCCCAAGGCTGTATCCCAGCACACCGATCCGCGCATCCGGATCCTGCTGGCGAATCCACGACACGGTCCGTCGAAGATCCCAGAGAGTCTGTGACTCGGCGTAGTACAAATCCAGCAGTCCGCCGTCGAGAAACTGATCTCCACTCCGGGGACCGTACCGCCGGGAACCATGCAGTGGCAGCGTCGGCAGCACCAGATTTACACCCAGGCCATCGGCCAGTTCACGAGGCGGGAACAACCGGAAATCCAGCCAGTCAATGCCCATTCGGTAACCGTGAATGCCAATCAGCCACGGACGGCCCGGCCGGTCATGACGGAATACCCTGAGTCGGCAACGCGCATTACCCAGGGCCTGAACCCATTCCGGGGAATAAGGCATGCCAGCAGGACAACGATACCCGCTGTCAAACGAGACCACTTCCAGCGTCCGGCCCATCGCTCCCGTCACCACAGTTTTCAAGTTACCCGACGCTTCCGGATTTTCACTGGCCGCGTCTGCTTGCTTGGTCCGTAAGGAAACGCTTGCCCTCTCGAATTCCCTGAGCTGTTCAACCGCCTTGCGCGCATGGTCCCCACTGGGGATTCGAGCGAAACATATGAAGTATCCGGCCAATGCCTCGTCGGCCGCCGCTTTTGCGGCAAGCCGCCACCGGGGCAAGCGCCCCCCTGGCTCAGCAGGGACCCAGGCGACCGGAAATGCCGACGTCCCTGCGGCAAGAAACGCCCCGACCGACAACAACGTAGTCGCCAAGCCGTACGCCCACCCGCCCGTCAGAAACGCCGGAACCGCTAACGCCAAGCCCGCGAGCGCACCGAGCGCCATGCAACGGTAGATCCTCGCATCTCCCGGCCAGAACAGGAGGCTGACGCCGCTTGCAACGAGAGAAGAGCCGGGGAGTAGACCTATCAGCGCCTGCCACGGCGTTGTCGATCCGCACAACCAGACGATTCCGGCTACGATTGCTGGCCACGCCATCGGATTCCATCGTTTGGGCGGGACAGGAGGTCGCCGCGTACTCATGGCGAGATCGTGTCCGTCCCCACAGCGCGAACGCTCCCGCCGTGTACCCTGACCTGAACCCACGCGGATGTCTGTTCGCGGGTTCGGTGCATCTGACCTCCCAATTGCATCTGGCGCACGCGCGGCCCTCCGGTTTTCATCTAGGATATCGGTGATCATGAAAAACCACACTGCCCACAGATATTGAACACCCGGGACGGGCGTGCTGACTGCCCATAGCCGGCAAGGATCTCCGGAGCCTGCAAGCGGCCGGAAGACGGCTGGACTCAGAATGCGTTTGACGCGCGAGGTCATTCGCCTTGTCAGCACAAAGTGCAAAACGCCATCGCTCTGCGTCCACGATTACGGACGGATCGTGCCAAGGCTCGGCGTGGTATTTAATCGATTCCCGTCCCTTCGGAAACTGCATCTCCCAAATGGTTGCAGGCCATCCTCTAATGAGAGATCAGCGCGATTGTCCCTGCGGGGCCTCGACCATGTTCCCTTCGGGAATCCCGAATGACGGCGGCTGACCCCATGGATCCGGCGCGGAGTGACCATTTGGACGCCGCCTATCGACGTACCCTGTATTGCATTTGCGCAGTGGATGCCGAAATCGTGCTGCGCGTCGATCACTACGATCCGGTGGCGGAAAACCGGATCCTCTCCCTGTGTGCGTTCAGGCGCTGGTCAATACTCACCCCGTTCAATCCCTATTCGCGCCTGATGACGCCCGCTGCAAACGGTAAGCGGCTCGAAGAGCTGGTTGATCGCCTCAACCGGCGACATCAGCGCTGGCTGCCGACTCTCAACCGCGACCCGGAAGGCCTCTGGCCGGACGAGCCAGGGACGTTCCTGTGTGATCCACCTCCCCAACTGACTGAATCCCTCGGGCATCATTTCGGACAATTCGCCTTCCTCGGGGGTCAAATCGGACAGGCCCCCCATCTAATCTGGCTGAGGATACCCAAGAAGAACCAGTAGGCCAGTTAGAACCAGATCGGACGGCGAGCCGCACGGCCACGTGGCGTCTTCTGGCAACGCGTGCCTCACCTCGTCCGTGACAGAAACACGTTGACGCGAAAAGCCCCGCTGTGCCCTTCATCCATCGGGTGCCAGGCACTCAAGCGTGCGTGACTTCCCTTCCGGACCAAGAAGCGTCCATGGCATCATGGCAACGGCGCCCAAAAACCAGAACCCGGCGATCACCGTGAAAGCTGCCGCGACCGATACCTGGCTCGCAACGGCTACCAACAAGGGCGGCGCGAGCGCAGCTCCAATGCGTCCGAATGCAACCGAAAATCCGATACCTGTGGCCCTGAGGTGCGTTGGAAAAATCTCCGAAAAGGTTGGATAGGCGCCAACCCAGCTGGCCGTCGCACAAAAGTTCGCAAGGATAAAGGCTGCCAGCACCCATCCGGGCGAGCCGTGCACGGTAGCCCGGCCCATGATCCACATCGAAAGCGCCGCCATCAGGTAACAGGTGGTCACCGTCATCTTGCGTCCCAGAAAATCCAGAGCGAACGCGGCACTGATTCCGCCCAGCAGGGCTCCCAGATTGCCGATGATAAAAAAGTAGGGTGTCTGGGCGTTGGCAATGTGCAGCCGTGGAAGCACCACCAGCGGGACCAGTGCAAACAACCCGTAGTATCCGGAGGCCTCGGAAAAATCCAGCGCGCAACCCAACATCAGCCGACCAGGATGCTCGCGTAGTAACAGCCACAGTTGCCGGATGAACCCTCTGCTTGCCGATGGAAGTACAGCTTCTGAAGATCCCGTCACGCTGAAGTGCTGCTCATCGGCGACGATTTGCCGGGAGACCAATCGCGCTTCATGCCAGCGCCCTTGACGAGCAAGCCAGCGCGGCGACTCCGGCAAGGTTCGGCGGATCCACAACGTGAACAGAGCAACGACGGCGCCCAGGGCAAAAGCATACCGCCACCCGACTGAGGGCGGAAACAGATGTATGAAATACAGCACGGCCAAGCCGGCCAGCATGGCTCCAAGCGGCCAGAACGTCATCACCAACGCATTGGCTCGCCCGCGGTAGCGTGCCGGGATCAGTTCACCAATCGCCGCGTTAACCGCCGAATACTCTGCCCCTACACCGATGGCGGTCAGGAACCGGAAAACCATAAACCAGCCGTAACCGGGAGATGCAGCTGAAACCACAGTAAAACAGGAATAGAGGAGCAGCGTTCCGACAAACAATTTCCGGCGACCATAGCGATCGGCAAAATAACCGAACAAAAGAGCGCCCACCATGATGCCGATGAGCCAGACCGAGATCATTAATGAAGCCTGGGTCCCGGTTACGTGCCACAGCGATTTCAGCGTTCCCAGCACGTTGCCGATGATGTTGACCTCGAAGGCATCGAGCATCCATCCGACGCCAAGGGCAAACGCGATCCGGGTATGGACGGGACGCCATCTGAGGCTGTCAAGAACACGGCCGATCTTTTCTGGCAGCGAAGCCGCAGCCGTCGCTCCTGATATCGTCGCATTCATCGTCTGGCCCCCATCGGAGCGGCCGAGTCCTCCCTTCTCCCGAAGGCGCTCCGTATCCACCGCCAATCCTGAAACAGTTCGGTACCGATTACGCTAAACCAGACATGGGCGGGTCCGCGCACACCATTAATTCCGTAAGGCGCGGGCCGATTCACCGGCTGCATGCCGCGCCCCCCAAAACGCAGAAACGAGCACAATGGGGGTGGTTCAGGGACACAGACCGCTCGGCTTCCGCAAGCGTTCGACCGAGCTCAAATTCCGGTGGGTACGGCAGGAGCGTGCACGCAACCACTACCGGATTCGGCGCATTCCGCCGTTTGATGATCATCCGAGATGACGCGCACATGACGTCCCCGGGAGATTTCCCGAGCACTTGCCAGCATGTTTCGGTGATTTCCGGAACATCCGCATCAGCGTCCATTTCCGGGAAAAGCATCAGATCCGCACTGTCATTTGTGTCCAATCGGAGCCCCAGGTGCCGAAACAGCCGTCGGTAGCCATCCCGGATTGCCTCTTCCCTTTGTCCGGAAAACTTCCGGCCGGCAACCGACACGTCGAATCCGTTCCGAGCGAGCCAGATCAGCCCCTCGATCGTCGGCCGCCATGTCTTCCCGCCGCGCTCGTCCTCGTGCAGATAGCGCCGGTAATGATCCAGCGAAACCCGCAGGGCCAGTCTGGATCCGTACTGGTTACCAAGCGAAAGCAACAACTGCTGCCGTTTCGCCATCGGCCTCATGGCATTCGTCAGGACCAGCACCCGGAAACCCCGTGACAGCGCCTCTTCAAGCATCCGCGGAAACTCCGGGTTCATGAACGGTTCCCCACCGGTAAAACCGATCATTTTGGTATCCCATTTGCCGTCACGGATCTCGTCGAGATACGGCCTGAGGTCGACAGCCCGCATATACGCCAGCCGATCGTTCCGTGGCGATGATTCGATGTAGCACCTTTGACAGGAAAGATTGCAGAGTGTGCCGGTATTGACCCACAGGGTCGAAAGCTTCTGCAGGCTAACGTGCGCGCGGACCTCGCCGTCCGCGGTCAAAGCAGGGTCGGAAAATTTCCTTCTAGAAGAGTCAGCGACCCGTATCGGCCGCTGCGGTACGTCATTGTTTTGAAATTCCAGCAGTTCCATCAATGTCTCATCCGATGTTTCTAGCTTGGGTTCAAAAAGCCATGCTTTCTGCTTTCTGCAGCTTACCGGCCTGGCAACTCGGCAAAAATGAAACCCGAAGATCCTCGTCCGGCAGCCGGCGATTCGGTAATCTCCCAGCCACGGCAATTATTCCGCGGCATCGCACGGGCGGCCAAATACCCGCGCCACACGAACCCCTGACCTGCCACCTCACTTTCACTCAGCCGTCGCTCCCGCACCTGCACTCGCGCTTGATGCCACGGTCAGCAGGCGCTAAACTTTCAATATCATACTAAAGCAGTACGATATAGATGTTAAAACTTGGCAAAATGACGGATTACGCGATATTGGTCATGGCGGGACTCGCCGCCACACCCGATATCGTCCATAGCGCCAATGAACTGGCGACCCGCAACCATATTGGATTACCAACCGTTTCAAAACTGCTTCGCCTGCTTGGGCAACGCAGGCTGGTACGTTCGGTGCGCGGCGTCAATGGTGGTTACCAACTGGCGCGCAGGGCTGAGCAGATCACGGTGGCCGAAATTATTGCCGCGGTCGAAGGGCCGCTGGCCGTGACGGAATGCTCAGGTCAGGACAGTTGCTGTTCAATTGAGAATCACTGTGTTGTCCGAACCAACTGGCGCCTGATTAATACCGCCATATCCGGTGCACTGGAAGCGGTCACCCTGCAACAGATGGTGAACTCGCAATTGTCGGCACAGCGAATGGCGGTGCTGCCTCTGCATTTTGTCGGCACCCAGCCGACGCACAAGACTTCTATCTAAAAGTTATGATGGCTACACAATCCAAGGAAATCCGAGAACTGGTCCACCGCCGCGAATACGCGGCCGGCTTTATAACAGACGTCGACACCGAAACCCAACCGCCCGGTCTCTCCGAAGACACTATTCGCTATATCTCGGCGATGAAGGACGAACCGGAATGGTTGCTGGCGTTCCGACTCAAAGCCTACCAGCGCTGGCTCAAAATGAAGGAACCCACGTGGTCGCATGTGAAGTATCCGAAGATCGACTATCAGGCAATATCCTATTATTCGCGGCCGAGTTCGCTAAAGGACCGCCCTCAATCACTGGATGAAGTCGATCCGAAGCTACTCGAAACCTACAACAAACTGGGTATTCCGCTACGGGAACAGGAAATGCTTGCCGGCGTCAGAAACGTTGCTGTTGACGCCGTCTTTGACTCCGTTTCAGTCGGCACCACTTTTCGCAAGCAGCTTGCGGAAGCCGGGGTAATCTTCTGCTCGATCTCGGAAGCCGCGCATGAATACCCGGAACTGGTACGCAGCTACCTAGGTAGCGTGGTTCCGTTTGCAGACAACTTTTTTGCGGCACTGAACAGCGCGGTGTTTACAGACGGGAGCTTCGTCTTCGTGCCGAAAGGGGTACGCTGCCCAATGGAGCTCTCGACCTACTTCCGCATCAATGAACAGAAGACGGGGCAGTTCGAGCGAACGCTGATCATCGCCGAAAACGAGAGCTATGTGTCCTATCTCGAGGGCTGTACCGCGCCCCAACGAGACGAGAATCAGCTCCACGCAGCGGTTGTGGAGCTGGTGGCGCTGGACGACGCACAGATCAAATATTCGACGGTCCAGAATTGGTATCCCGGGGATGAGGAAGGCCGCGGCGGCATCTACAACTTTGTCACCAAACGGGGTGACTGCAGGGGGGCCCGCAGCAAGATCTCCTGGACCCAGGTTGAAACGGGATCGGCAATCACCTGGAAATACCCCAGCTGCATTTTGCGTGGCGATGAATCGGTCGGTGAGTTCTACTCGGTCGCGGTAACTCATCACCATCAGCAGGCCGATACCGGAACAAAGATGATCCATATTGGCAGGAATACGCGATCAACTATTGTTTCCAAAGGTATTTCTGCAGGACACGCGGATCAATCCTATCGCGGCCTTGTGCGAGTTCTGGCAGGCGCTTCCGGTGCCCGCAACCATACCCGCTGCGACTCGTTGCTGATTGGTCCACATTGTGGCGCTCACACGTTTCCCTATACCGAGGTTCGGAACTGGACGGCACAACTGGAACATGAAGCGACCACCTCGAAAATCGGCGAGGACCAGCTGTTCTACGCGCGCTCGCGTGGCATCTCTGAAGAAGATGCCGTTTCGATGATCGTCAACGGGTTCTGCAAGGAGGTTTTCAGCGAACTGCCGATGGAGTTTGCCGTTGAGGCCCAGAAACTGCTGGCTGTCACCCTGGAAGGAGCGGTCGGTTAGGCATTTTATTCACCCACCGAACTAACGCAAGACTTTCGGCGGCTTGTGCTTTTCAACGGAATCAGCAGATGCTCGAAATAAAGAATCTATACGCCCGAATCGCTACCGAGGGCGGCAAAAACGTACTCAACGGCGTGGACCTGAAGGTAATGCCGGGCGAGGTGCATGCGATCATGGGTCCTAACGGATCCGGGAAATCGACCCTTGCCGGTATTCTTGCAGGACGCGACTCCTACGTAGTCACCCGCGGCACCGTTCGTTACGAAGAACATGACTTGCTGGAGATGACTCCGGAACAGCGCGCCTGCGAAGGTGTGTTTCTGGGCTTCCAGTACCCGGTTGAGATTCCCGGCGTTTCGAACCTGACGCTGCTGAAGGCAGCCGTGAATGCACGTCGGAAGCATGGCGGACAACCGGAAATCGATGCCGTTGACTTCCTTGCATGGGTTCGTGACCGGGCACAGCTCGTCGGCATCGATCCCAAGATGCTCTCACGGGGGGTCAACGAAGGTTTTTCCGGGGGTGAAAAAAAACGGAATGAAATTCTTCAGATGCTGATTCTTGAGCCCCGCCTGGTGGTTCTTGATGAAACCGACTCCGGACTCGACATCGATGCCCTCAAAATCGTTGCTCAAGGAATCAATGCGATGCGCGCTCCCGATCGCTCCCTCGTGCTTGTCACCCACTACCAGCGTTTACTGGACTATGTGAAACCAGACCAGGTGCATGTGCTTGCGGGTGGGCGGATCGTGCGAAACGGCGGAGCGTCGCTGGCCCGTGAACTGGAGGAAAAGGGTTACGGGTGGCTGGACGCGATGACCGCATGAGTGCCGGGATGCTAACTACCTATCGGGAAGCCTTCGAACAGCTGGCCGAATCACGCCCCGCCGCGCAGCGAATGGAACGGCGGCGGTTTCTGGAGCAGTTTCTCGAACAGGGATTCCCTGAAAGACATGAAGAGGCATGGAAATACACGGACCTTTCCGGCCTGGCACATGCGGAATTCCGGCCGGCGGATCACGGAGAATGGCCCGCCGAAAAAGAACTGCCGCGTCTGGCCAATACCCGCCGCTTCACCTTTCTCAACGGGCACTATGATCCCCGGCAGAGCGACGATACCGAACCACCGCCAGCGGCGGCATTACCGGAGACCCCCGAGGACGGCCTCGCAGCGCTCAACGCAGCCCTAGCCGGCAACGGATTCAATTTTCATCTCCCTGCAGGAGCGCGGACGGATTGCCCGGTCCATGTGCTGATCCACCACCGCGGTGAAACGCCGACGATGGCACATCTTCGCCACCACATCGCACTGGAGCCAGGAGCAGAAGCTGAAGTAATTCTACATTTTACCGGTACAGGGCATTATTTTACAACGCAATTTTTTGATATCCGACTTGGTGCTGGCGCTCGCCTGAAACTGTGCAGGGTGCAGGATGACGCCGCCAATGCAACGGCATTAATCCGCACGGACGCCCGTGTTGGCCGAGATGCGTGCCTACAGGCCAGCATGGTGGAGCTTGGCGGTGGCCTCATTCGGCACGACATCACGGCGGTTCTCCAAGAAACCCGCGCGGGCAGGAGTTTTTTCGGGCCGTGTGTGCCGGGCGGCCGCGCCCCGGCTGGCGGCGGCAGAGGCGGGGGCGTAGGGGCAACCGCCGGGGGCGGGCGCCCCCGCCGGCGGCATAGACGCTGGCCGTTCCGGTATAGGCGAAGAGGTTGAGGACGTCTTGTCCCCGCGCGAGGGCGCCGACCAGCGCCCGGGTCGGGCGGTGGTCGAGAAACAGTCCCGTGTCGAGATAGTCGGTCAAGTTGACGAGAAAGCGGTAGCCCCCCTCGCCCACCTCCTGAAACGCTCCGCCCTGCGCGAGCCGGTCGTACTGCATCGTTCCCTTCTGGCGGCGGCGCACCTTGAGAACGATCCTCTCGCGCGGCACGTCCAGAAC
>OFHJ01000402.1_pt1 | contig 16907 bp, 14 predicted proteins | sample 1522001 | NCBI WGS metagenome assembly OFHJ01 (sample SAMEA2464838, study PRJEB22497) | soil metagenome | biome: Grassland; feature: Farmland; material: Clay | place: Australia | collected 2013-02-01 | depth 1.2 m | reverse complement strand
CGCGATCAGGATGCCGTGCAGGGTCGCCGAGATTGCCGCTCCCGTGCGCAGCGAATGCCTGTTGTCCTGTTCCGACATTACCCCGACACCCGGTCTAGCGTGGTGCTCGCGACAGCAGGGATACCTTGTAGAACCCGGATTGCCCAACCACTTGCAGGAGCCTTACCACACGACCATACGCCACGGATTTATCGGCCCGCACGTAAACAATATTGTCGGGTTGACGGATGGCGAGCCGGTGAAGCTTGTCTGCCAGTTGACCGGGCGCCACGAGATGGGAATTGATATAAAAGTCATCTCGTTTGTCCATCGAGACGATTATGGGGTCCGGCGGCTTTCCCATCTGGTGCAGAGACGCCTTGGGAAGCTGAATCGGCAGCTGGGACATCATCAAGGGCGCCGTGACCATAAAGATGACCAGCAGAACCAGCATTACATCCACAAGCGGTGTTACGTTAATGTCCGCCATCGGTGCGAATTCGCCGTCGGCGTCATTTCCGGGCAGTTGCATGGCCATGATCAGTTCCCCGGTGCGAAGCGCTTCGAAAGGCGGCCGGCATAGACGCCAATTGCGGTACTGATTCGCCCCGAATAGCGGCTGATCTCGTTCGCGAATTTGTTGTAAGCCATGACTGCTGGGACGGCGGCAACGAGGCCGATGGCAGTTGCAATCAGGGCTTCGGCGATCCCGGGCGCTACGGTGGCCAGGCTGGTGTCGTGGCTGGCGCCGATATCGACAAAGGTGCTCATGATTCCCCAGACGGTACCGAAAAGACCGATAAAGGGTGCCGCCGAACCGATCGTAGCGAGAAACGACAGGCGATTGTTGATTCTCCGCACTTCAGCCGACAACTGCAGTCGCATGGCCCGCTCGATGCGGTCGCGCACCTCATGAAGGGCTTCGTGCTTGTGGTCGCCTGAGCCTGACCGCCACTCTTCGTTGCCGGCCGTAATGACCAGCGCAACCGGATGGGCGTCCTGATAGCGGACCATGTCTTCGATCTTCCCGCCATCAAGGGCGTGCTCCAATCGCTGAGCCGCCTTCTTGGCGCGTGTTATCTCGATCAGCTTTTCCACGATGATGGTCCAGCACCAGACGGAAAAGATCATCAGGAAAACCAGGATGACCTTGACCAGCGGATCAGCCTGCAGCAGAAGATGTTCAAGGGAAAGACTGCGCAGGATGACATGGGTTGAAGTTGAAATCGGGGTGACACTAGTCATTGAGGTACTCCAAACACGTTTGCTAAGCCCTGGGGTCTGCAGCGAATGAAGCTCGCTATGGCTCGGCAGTCAACGTAGGTAACGTTGCCAATGCAGCTCCGTGTTAATCGCGGGGGGCCGAAATTGGACCGAGCCATCCCGCCGGAACAGCGACCGGTCCATCAGGACCGGCCGCTGGATGACAACCTTCACCTCACGGGCGCTAACGCGGCCCGGCTCACATGGACCGACATCAGAAGCTTGCACTGACGGTGCCGAACACCCCACGCCCGGCGCCCGGATAGGCCAATATCGCGCCGGTGCCCGGCCCCTGGAAGTAGCCGCCGGCCGAGATCCATTCGTACTCGTTGTACTTCGTGCCCAGAAGATTCGAGATGTCCAGTCCCACCTTGATGTTCTTCAGTCCGAACGCCCGCGCCGGAATCTTGGCGTCGATGCCGAGGTTGACCGTCGTATACGACGGGACTTTCAGCGAGCTTGTCGCGTTGGTGACGTCATTGAACATGTGCTGGGATCCCGTGTACTGCAGGAAAAACTTCGGGGTCAGCGTCATGGCGTTGAGGTAATACCGGTACGACGTGCCAAGGTCGAATGTCGTCGACGGAACGTAGGGGACTGCGAGGCCATGATAGTTCGGGCCGCCATCGGGGTAATAGCTCTTGAAGTGGGCCAATTCCCAGCTGGCGTTGGCAAAGACATACAGGTTGCGCAGCACCATGTCGCTGGCGACGAGATTGACCCCGCGGTAGACCGAACTGCCGAAGGCGGAAATCGTGTTGCCATTGGCCAGGGTATGGCCGATGATCTGGTGACTGAAATTCTCCTGGTAGACATTGGCCGTAAAGAGGAAGTGATGGAGCAGATGGCCGTGCTCGATGTCGACCTTGACTCCACCCTGCAGGTCACGACCCCTTTCCAGCTGGATCGTGGATGCCTCGATCCCCTGGTACGGGCCACCGCCGCCTCCGTTTTCCGGGACCCTGGTCGCTTCGGCATAGCTGGCATACAAGGCCACCGTCGGCAACACCTTCCAGTGGATGTCTATTGATGGCTCGATCCCATAAAGCCGCGAAAATGCGCTGGGCAGGGATCCCTGATTGCTGGCCCCATTGGCGACAGCATTGGGGAACTCGGCAGATCCGTTGTTCACATAATTCGTGGCGAAGCTGACGAACCGAACGCCAGGCAGAATGTACAGGGAGGGCGTGAGGTCAAACTTGTCCTGGAGGAACGCGGCAACCGTGTCCTGGTACCAGTAGTCTGCCCGGAACTTGTGGTTCGGGTTTGCAATACTGCCGTTCTGATCGGGGTTGAAGAACGACTGTTTTGTCTCGTAGACACTGTGGATGTAGTAGAAACCGCTTGACAGCGTATTGTGGTATGGCAGCTTCCAGTCAATGTAGGCTTTGTCGCCAAATACCTTGCTGTACGGGTTGTTCCACTCGCGGGTGTTGCTGGCGGTGGGGTCGAAGTAGTTGAAATGGTTGTGCAGACGCATTTCGTAGTTGTACCAGAGCATGTTGTGCAGCTCGGTATGCGCGTTGAGCGCGAGATTCAGCTTGCTGTAGACCAGCGAATACTGATTCTTTGTTTCCTTGCGCCAGACATTCGGATTGACGATGCTGTAATAGCCAGTCGTTGTTTGGCTATAAAGGGGACCGGGCACCGGATTGCCGCTCATGTCCAGGCCGTTGACGGTCAGTCCCGCCACAGGTGATACGGGTATCGCCGTCGGTCGCCAGGCGCGGGCCAGCGCATAGTAGGCGCCCAGGCTGATCGATCCATTGCTGAACGTTTTGCGGATTTTTGTGTACCACGCATAGGCGTGCGAACCGTTATCGAAACCAGCATAGGCGTTGCGGAAACTGTCTGCTTTGGTGTAGCCGCCGCCAAGAACCATGCTGTACCCGTCATGGGATCCGGTTTGCAGTAGCACATGGTTACCGAAGGTGCCGAAGCTGCCTGCCGTAACCCCGACCTCACCGCCCGCCTGGTAGGACGGCTGCACGGGGAGGAAGGCAACCCGGCCACCGATATCGTCGTAACCGCGACCGAGCGCATCACCCGGGCCGTAGGTGAGGTTAATGCCATCGATGAGCGACATCTGGTTGATCAGGTCAAACTGGAGCAACCCGGTCGACGGGTTGTTCATCGGGATGCCATCAAACGTGACACCGATGCTTCCATAGTCGATTCCGCCCCCGGATGGTTCACCGCCCCAGCCTTGCTTGATGCCATTGATGCTGACTGAATAACGTGTGGTGCTCCCGGTACCGTAGCTGTTCACGTGGACACCCGGTGCAACCTGAAGGGCCTGGGCGGATCCCGCCCCGGCCCCTACAAAGGCGAACTGCTTCTTGCTGATCAGTTTCTGGCTTTCGGCCGATTCGAAGCGCTGCTTATGAGTTGGCACCGATGTCGGGGTCGTACGGTGCGCTTCTACCGTCACATTACCCAGATTGATCTGCTTGCTGCTTTTTGATCCCTGTTCCGACGATGGTGTCGAACCGGCATTTTGGGTTCCCGATGATTGGGCATTCGCGCGTCCAATCGGTACGAGAGACGTTGCAGCAATTATTGCCGCAGCCGTGATCCAAAAAGAGTGTGAACGCCGTTCCTTTTTTCTGATCATGCTGGTTTACTTCCCTTTGTCGAGGTTGACGGTGACACTGCACGGCTACTTTTGTTTTTGCGGGTCCGGGATGCGCCGAACGGCGTGCAGGCAAATTCGTAACGACGACAGGCTATAAAGGTGGAATGACGGCACGGTGACGATTTGATGGCATTCAGATGACAGGGCGGCCATTGCCATCGTTGCCAGTTACAGCGAACGCAGCGAACGAAAGACGGCTGCGTACAGGAATACAATCCGGAACGATCCGATTAAATGTTTAGCTCGTGTACCGCAATCCCTGTTGATCGCGGGGCAAATACACTGCAACACCATTGATAGGGCAATCGTGATAGGGCAATCGGCCTCATAAGGGACGGGAGCATGGTCGTCCCGACGGTCAAATCCGATGCTGTTGCCAAAGGGAGTGAGGTTTCGATCCTTGACCGATCCCGGCGTGGAGCAGCAGCTGCGGCTGAATAAGCGCGGGACGTCAGTCGAACGCCGGCTCCAGGGGTTTGTTCCGGAAGTCGAAGGCGTCGAGAAGATCGTAAGCATTCCGATCTCGGGCATCGAGAGGGCGCAGATTGAATCGCGTTTCGATAAAGCGGAGGATGGAGGTGGTGTCGGCAACGGTGTGATGCGCGTATCCAGGTTGCGCATAAGGGCTCACGAGAAGAGCGGGAATGCGCGTACCGCAGCCGTAGAAGTCAGGCCGTGGAGGCGCAACGTGATCCCAGAAACCCCCGCCCTCGTCATAGGAGATAAAAACCGCGGTCTGTTCCCATAGGGGGCTCTCACCCAGCACTCGGAGGTGTTCCATTACCCAGTTCATGCCCCACTGGGGCGCGGACTGGGCGGGGTGTTCATCGTGTTCGGCCGTGGCCTTCAGAAAGCTGACAGCAGGCAGGAGACCACCGTTGATGTCCTCGAGGAAATCATTCGCGTCACGGATGTGTCCGTCGCGGACGTTGTCGAACCAGCTGGGGTAGTACTGGAAGGGGTTGTGGTGTGGCTCATAAGTTGCCGCGCTGTCGATGACGGCGGAACCCTGACCGGGTCCATCCGCCCGTTTCATCGCCCAAGGCTTGACCGCATCCCAGCCCTCGTTGTACCAGGCCCACGAGATCCCCGCGCCGTTGAGGCGGTCGCCGATGTTGGGATAGGTCTGCTCTTCCGGTGGTGGGGCAATCCGGAAGCGCTCGTGTCGGACCTCGGTGGGGCCCAGGATCGGTGGAAGGTCGTTGATCAGGAACCCGTTGTGGTCGTAGGGCAGGTCAAAGAAGGGTGGGCTCAGACTGCCGCGGTATTTTTCGGGCGCCTGATGCCACACGGCCGAGCGGGCCGCCGCGAGGTAGAGCGCGTTGCCCGTGGAGCCACCCGACATGGCTTGAAAAAAATGGTCGAAAAGGCAGTAGTGATCGGCCAGCCGGTGGTAAGCCGGGATGTCATTACCCCGATAAAAGCCGAGCACAGCCCCCGATGGACGGGATTCGGCAAAGGTTTGTGCAATGGCATCCAGGTGCGCGCCCGGATCCCTGTCAAACGGTTTGTGGTGGTTCGCCTGGGCCAATGCGACAAAGCGGTCCATGCGACCGCCATCCACCTGTGCATACATCCGGAAAAAATGATGCTCCGGATCCCATGGCACATTGTGGGTCGCCGGGATATAGGGTGCGAGGTGAAACGGTTGATTCCGAAGTTGTGCCGCATCGAAACCTGGAATGTCATCGGGAACCGGAAGAAAGCGGTACGGTATGCCGGCTTCGTTGCGCTGTTGTCCATTGAACCGCGGATCGAGGTGTCCGCTGGCGTCCAGCAAGTTTTCCACCCACGCGTTGCCCCTGCCGACGTAGGTACCGAAGTAATGATCAAAGCTCCGGTTTTCCTGGTAGATCACAACTACATGCCGGATTTTTTCCCGGAGCCCCGCGAGATCGCCCATCGGGGAACGTGCCATGGCTCGGACCGTCCTAGCCAGAGGCATCAGGGCGAGTCCGCCTCCCAGGGTGATTGCTCTAAGAAATGTGCGACGGTTCAGTGTCAGCGCTCCCATGTCGGCGTTGGCTGGATAATCGATCCCTGGGTGATGAGCGGCGGTACGGACGGCATGCGACGTGAGAGCCTGTCATGCGCAAACCATCAACCGCCTTTTTTTGGCGAATTGACCGGAATAATAATATTAGCTTGTGACTAACAGATGACATCAGCCTGCTGCCGGAAATCAGAGGCGGAACACGGCGAGCTGGCTTGAGCAATCAGCATCTCGCAAACCCAAGCCGCGAGAGTTGTCCCGGTCAGCCGCTTTTTAGTCTTTACTTATTACAGTTAGGGATTGGACACCTACGGAGGGATGGCGTAATTTTGATCGGTTCTGTCGGGACCGGAAGCCAATCCGTGGTTCAATCTACCAAGGTTCTCTGCGCACGCTGTCGCGTACCGATGGAATGGCTCGCTGAACCGAATCCAAAGGACTGGGTGTGTTGCACTCGCTGCGGGACAGGTGACCACTTCGAAGTGGTCATGGCCGAGGCGAAAGATTACATCCGTGAGATGGCGGCGAAGAGTCTCAACGAGATGTTCGACAGCGCTACCACGAAGTCCGACACCCTTAGCCTCAGGGCTAATTACAGCCCCAGCGGAAGGCAATGGCGCTTTATCGCGGACGTTGAATTCTAGTGTTTGGTTTTCCAAATCCTGGATAGTCGGCAAGGAGGTAAGGAATGGCACAATCAACGTTTCCGCTTTGCTGACTTTAGCCGTCGACGGCGCTGGCCGGGCAATCCGTGGCGCCAATGTTGTTCCGGAGATCGTCGGCTCGATCAGTGGCGATGGGCCGGCGGCTGACGACGACGAGATTCTCGTCTGTGACGCGATATCGGCGTCGGTCGGCGTGGTGATCGAGGCCGATGATCGTGCCGCTGGGGAGGGTACAGCCTTCCTCCACGATCACGTGACGGAGGGTTGATCCCGAACCGATGGAGGCGCCCGGCAACACGATGCACCCGTTCAGCCGGCAGCCCCATCCGACGCGTGCACCGGGAAAGAGGATGGAACGTTCAATGTGAGCGAGGGCCAGCATGGCGTTTCGGGGTACGACGGAGTATCGGCAGGCAGACTCGTGGTCGCTCGCGCGCTGCCACCTTCGGGCATCCATTAGACTGGAATGCAGCGGCCAGCTGGGATCCTCCAGGTCGATAAGGCACGTCGGATCGGCCAGCTCCAGGCAGGTGCGCCAGTAGGCGCCAAGGGTTCCGACGTCGCGCCAGTAACCATCCTTCATCGGCTGGTGGCGATCTCGAAAGCGATGCGCATGGACTTGGCCCATGGTCAGGGAGGCCGGGATAATATCGTGACCGAAGTCATGGCTAGAGCTCACACGGTTTGCGTCATCGGCGAGGACCGCAAGCAGGAACTCCGTGTCGAAAACGTAGATCCCCATGGAGGCGAGTACCCGGCCGGGATCCTCAGCAGCTGCCTTGGGGCTCTGCGGCTTTTCGGTAAAGCGACAAATTCGACCGGCCGGATCGACCGAGAGCACGCCAAAAGATGATGCTTCGCTCCTTGGGACGCTGACGTAGCCGACAGTGACCTGCGCGCCTGCGCGACGATGCTCCGCAATCATGACGCCGTAGTCCATCGCGTAAACATGGTCCGCCGCCAACACGAGTACCTCAGTTGGTGCCAGCGCACGAAGGAGTTGGCGATTCTGCCAGACCGCGTCGGCGGTTCCCTGATAGGCGGGGTGCGTGTCCCCTGGCGGAAGGGTATGGAGTGTCGGCGCGTGGGGGATCGCGGCCCATGAGCGAAGGGCTGGTCGGAGGGAGTCGTTCAAGTATTGGGTGAGTACGCCGACCTGACGGATCCCCGAGTTCATGCAGTTTGAGAGTGTGAAGTCGAGGATTCGGAATCGACCCCCGATCGGTATTGACGGTTTGGCACGCCAGTCGGTCAGAGGTTTCATCCGATGGCCACATCCGCCGGCGAGTACAAGCGCTAGCGTGTCGCAGGCTGGTTGCGAGCCGACGGCGTCCAGGGGGCGACGGAGTGTGGAGGTTCTGGCCGGTCCCGCCATTTTATTTCTGGCCAGGACATCCCCGGCGTCCAAGACGGGTGAATTCAGCGAGGATAGGTGGACGTGGCCGTGGGATTGTGTCGTCATGACGAGCTCCTTAAGCGAGTGGGAGGACCCGCGATAAGATCTGGATCAGGTGTGAGTGATCGAATCCGATAGCCAGGCACAGCGATCGACGCGTGATCAGAAGTAATAATGGGAGCGGGATGGTCCAGAGGAGGCGATGTTCGCCTAGCAAGCGAAGAAATGCGCCGTTGGTACCGGCAGTCTGCGTGCCGACAGCGTGTGTAATGGCTTCGAAGGCGAAAAGAGTGGGCAATGCGATGAGCCGGTGGGGACGGAGGCTTGCCGACAATCGAATCATGCCGTTACTCTTTCCGCAGTCGATACGGGCCTCTGCGGCATGCCGGCCATGGCGTCAGGCATTAACCCCAGGTCCTGCATAAAGCGGAGCATGAGCGGTTCGGCCTGGTAATCCTCGACCCGTCTGCGTGCGGCGTGACGCATTGCGGCGTGGCAACGGGTTCGCGCAAAATGATTGACGATTTGATGGGCCATGGCTTCGTTGCTATCTACGAGATAGCCGTTATGGCCATCCTCTATGATGTCCTTCGGTCCTCTTACGTCGAAGGCAATGACCGGCATGCCCTGTGAGAATGCCTCGAGCACGACATTGCCGAACGTATCAAAACGCGAGGGGAATACGAACAGGTCAAGGCCGGCGTACAGTTGCGCCATGCGCTCACGGTTGACCCAGCCGAGGTAGCAGGCCTCAGGAAGTGCCGCGCGAAGCTCTGCTTCGGCCGGACCGGTTCCAGCGATCGTGATTTGCAGGCCCGGGATCCTGGCTCTTGCACGGTAGTAGATCTCGGGCAGTTCGAGGATGCCCTTCTCATGGCTTAAACGGCCAGCGTAGAACAGCACAGGAGTGGTCTTGTCGGCACCCGGGAATAGCGTATCTTTTTGTACCGGTATGATTTGCCCGCATGCTTTCTCAACGTGGTGAGCGGTCAAGAAGACCGATTCAGGTCGGAGGCCTATTTGTGTACCGGTTAGCCACTTCCGATGGTCGCTGTTCAGCACGAATACACGGTCGAAGCGGAGGTATAGTGCACGGATCAGGCGACGCAGCCGATCCTGTTCGTGGGAATCCAGGCCGGCCGTGTGGCGAAAGAAATCGAGCCAGTCCGTGTGCATTACAAAAAACGCCGGCACGTTGAACATGAATTTCAGGACCAGCGCGACCAGCACCATTGGCCCTTCGGTCGAGCAGATCACTCGATCGTAGCCGCCGCGATAGAAGATTCGCACCAACTCCAGCAGGTCGGGGACGCGAAGCATCTGTTCGCCGAACGCCGGAAGGTTGAATTCAGCTAGCGGTGACACGACATGCAGGTGTGGTTCCGGCACGGCATCGGTGTGACACACGGCAAAGTCAACCGGGTAGTCACAGCGCTGTATTTCGCGGAGCTTGCCCGTCAGAGAATTGGATACTCCGTTGCGATCACGTAGCGTATCGGTGAGATAAAGTGCGCGCCGAGGGTGTCGGCTGTGACCAATGATTTCGGCGAATTCGTTCAAAAGCACCCGGTTGGCATACAGAGCTCGGGTGCTCGCAATCTGTGCGCCAGCCAGCACCAGGCTGACCATTAGCGGAAAGGAAAGCCCGTCGAGCAAATCGGTGACGTTGATGCCGCTGATGTTCCTGCGTGTCGGACGTTCACCGAAAGCCAGCGCCGTCAGCTGGCTGGGGATCTCGAACTTGCGAATCAACGTCTCGGTGGAGAGATCCCTCACGGACAGCTGGTTTGCCGTCTTTTCGGCGTATTTACGTGCTCGGCGCACAATAAGTTGACACAGACCGGTAAATAGATCGCTAAGTGAATCGTTGACGGTCGTGGCGAAGGTCTCGGCATCGGCATGTGCATCGGCGATGCGCTTGAGGTGCTTCACGCAGAATTTGTAGTCTCTTGCAACCGCGATCTTGATCTTCCAGCTTGATCGTTCGCCGTGCAGGGCATCGTGCAAAAAGCTGATGAAGCGTTGTGTCTTCCTGTGTTTCTTCATTTCCAGAAGAACGTTCGCGATCGCGAGGCAGGCCAGTTTGTCGGACGTCTGACCTCGGTGAAGCAGCATGCGCAGGAGGCCCGGGTCTTCGACCTTTGTTGCGACCTGGGCGAAGTAATCCAGCAGGGTGACGCTCAGCCGCTGGTTTTCGCCCACATGGCCGAAGGGTGCGACGTACCCGGCTCGGATCGCTTCCAAGGCGAGCTCCGATGGTTTCGCTCCAGCTTTATGGCGCTCTGCTACCTGTTTTACGCAGAGCAGTGATCCGCTTTCCCCGGCGGAGAGGCCCATGTGGTCGTCGGAACCGCCGGTTAAAACTTTGGGCTGCTTTATATCGACGCGGAACTGGCTTGGGTTTAGATGGTGGCGACGTGCATAGTCAGCCAGCTTCTCCTCGGTAAGACCGCGGATCCAATTCATTACCAGAACGCTTTGCCAGAGGTCGCGCTGGCCGTTCAGAACCTCGAAGCGCTGAAACATCAGTGCCAGCTTCTCAAACAATTCCGGTGACAGCTTCTTGTTAGGCGTATAGAAATAAAGCGGGTGGGGCAGGATAACCGGTAGGTCGTGCTCAGCCGTGTAACGCAGGAAATCGAAAATGTTTCGGCGTTTCCGGTTCAGCGTTACTTCCTGTTCGGGTGTGAAGCCGTAGGTCAGCACGTGCAAGTAAAGCTGAGACTCGACAAAGTGGCAGGTGAATTCAGCGCCTACCAGCACGTCAGTGCCGCGGTTGAGCAGATCCCAGCAGGACCGAGCGTTGTTGTGGTTGGTTATCGTTATAACATCACTGCCATTCCTTCGAAGGGCTGCAACAAGGCTGTCTGTTGCGAGCCAGCTCTCCGGAAGACCGAGAAGACGTCCCCAGAGCTCATCAGGGACATCGCTGTTGTGGTCGTGGCAGTGCAAGTCGACACGTAGGCAGTCGGTTGGGTCGAAGCGTTTCGCTTGCTGACGCAAGAAGAACTGGAATTCGATCTGAAGTCGGTTCCGGAAAGAGGAAGTACCGGATTCGATCATTGCGAGACCTCGTCAGCGGTTATCCGCCATCGCGGTTCCATTAATGCTCGACTTAGTACTTCTCGGTACCGGGTACAAAGCGCGCCATACCAGCTCTGGCGCCTGCTCCATCGATTGCCGCGGCAGAGCGACAACGGCCGCCAGGCAGAGACCGGCCCGCGTGCCGCGACCAACGGAATATAGGCGACGGCGACCCAGCAGAATACTGCGACAACAGCTTCGGCTTTAAGGGCGCTTTCCATCGCGCCGATTGTCGCTCGGGATAATGGCAGATTGATTGCGTTTTTAAGTCTGAACGATGACGCGACTCTGTTAGGAGTGCGTTCATGGTCACGCCAGTTCGGCAGTTACCCGTCGGTAGCCGAGGTCCAGGCTGGTCCGATAAAGCAAATCACGATGCCTGCGAGGCCAAACGCCCGTGTCCAAATCGGCTTGTAACCGCTTGAACCCGTCATCTGGCGCCTGGACTCGGGAGAACGAAGACATTCCCGGACGGACGTTGTCGTCGAGATAGGCTGTCGGTCTTTGCCAATAGGTGCCCAGGAATCCATCGACGCAGTCGGCCGGAATAAGCACTTTGGACACGCTAATCTTTCCGAAGCAATTTCGGAATGTTTCCATGGATGGAAAAATGCGTCGATCGAATTCGATAATTTCGGGAAAGTAGTCCTGGGTGAGCTAGAATCCCGTCGTGGCGGGATCCCAAGTGAGAATAACCACCCTCCTCCTGGCGACTCGGCCGCATTCACCAAGCCCCTGTCTACGATCAGACCAGTGGTGGACGGTCAGTATACTTCCAGACTTACGTCAAAGTAGCCATCTGCAAACGGAAACGCTTCCGCAACGCCTTGGACCACATTGAGCCTATTCCGACGCTGTCGGATCATTTCGAAAGAGGGTTCTACCGCAACCGTCTGGATACGGATTGGCTCGTACGATCCTGTACCGGCTCCCACATTCAAAATCGAGTTCGCTGACCCCAGTGCCACCATTATTCGGTGAAAAATGCGTTTATCCGGTCTGCGGCGACGGGAGTATCCGATTCCGAGCTGGTCGTAACGCTCAGGCATATCTTCCGCTTTTGATTCAGACGATGACAGGTTTCAGCTGGCGGCGTCTCCTGTTCGCGCTAGCGGGTTGCTTGCCAGCTCACCCCGGCAAGAATTACGATAGGTATCGCAAAACCGGCGGCACCGGCAAGGCCGCTGTGGACGCACAAAAACTCCAGTGCCAGCACTATCGCAACGAACGCGATGTTGGCTCTATCTCCGAACAGGGTTTTGAACAGCGCCTTCACGATCCGACCTCCGGGGCTGCCAGTCGACGCTGACGGAGAACGACGGATGCCAGTAGACCGCCCGCTACATAGAAAGCGACCAACAGTGGCAAGCTCCAATCTCCCAGTGACCAAGCGCGAGCTCCGGCCAACGCTTCCAGGGTCCAGAACGTCCCGAATGACACAATCATGGTGCCGACCCCGAATTTAATAGCGTTCTCCGGTACACGTCGCAAAGGTGCCCGAATAAGCAACCCCATGACGGATACAAAGATGAGTGCTAACGCTGCGGCTCCCGCGGCCAACGCTGGATGGCCGCTCTTCATGCCCAGCGCCACCACAATCAGCCATACCTCCAGTCCCTCAAGCAGCACCCCCTTGAAAGCGATTGTCCATGCGGCGCGACGGTCGCCGGTTTCCAACTTCTGGCGGGTTTCGGTGAATTCGGCGTCCTCATCGTGCAATGCCTTTAGCCCCGCGGCTCGCGCAACGGCCTTCGCCAGCCAGCGTATGCCGAATAGCAGCAAGAACACGCCGACCATAAATTGCAGCCAATGCATCTCGCCACCCAGCCTGAGCGCGCCGCCGGTGGCTACTGTCATGACTGCAAGTACGAGTAGCGCCGTGGCGGCGGCTCCCGCCGCACGGCCCCAACCAATGGTCAGGCTCACCGCCAGCACAATCGTGAAGGCCTCGACCCATTCCACGGTGGCGGTGAGAAAAGTAGCCAGAAAAATTCCCCAATCAGACATTCGTGTCGTCTCCATTGGACGGGAATACAAAGATGTGTTCGGAGGAGATCTGCAGGTGTGCTTCTATATCGCGGGGCACGGCGACCTCGCGACTGCATAGCGGCGTGCTGATACCGGATAGTTGCCAGTAGGCCCGGTAAACGCCGGCTTCGAAGGTGCAATGCATCAGGCGAGCGGGCACCCCGTCGCCACCGTTGACGCGGATGCCATCTGGCCGGATAAACACCTGAGCCTCGTCGCCTTCATGAACGTTTGCTACCTGTGCCCGATAAAACCGTCCCGCTAATTCGATGCCCAGCCTGTCCTCGGAACGTCGCACTCGCGTGGTGAAGCCGCCTTGGGCCCCCATGAACCGTGCGACGCGCGCCGTTGCCGGGCAGGCATAGAGTTGCTCAGGTGCCGCCGCCTGGGTGACTGCGCCGTGCTCTAGTACCGCAATGCGGTCACCAAGTCGCCATGCATCCATCGGATCGTGACTGACGAATAGCGCGCCGGCTCCGAATTCTCGGGTCAATGAACGGATTTCCAGGCGCAAGAACTCTCGGACATCCACGTCCAGGCTCGACAGCGCTTCGTCGAAGAGTAGCAAGTCGGGACGTACCGCCAAGGCCCTTGCGATGCCGACCCTCTGCTGTTCGCCGCCGGACAGCTGGGCAGGTCGCTTGTCAGCCAGATGACTGACGCCGAGACGTTCCAGCAGCTCCCCTGCCAGGCGACTACGCGCGTCCGCGCGCTGGGGGATAACGGCGGCCACGTTCTGTCGGCAGCTCAAGTGCGGCCAGAGGGCATATTCCTGAAACACCATGCCGAGGCCGCGGCGTTCCGGTGGTACCCACACACCCTGTGCTGGCGCATCCACGGTACCGCCCCTAAGTCGGATGCTGCCGCCATCAAGGCGTTCCAAGCCGCCGATCAGGCGTAGCAAGGTCGTCTTGCCGGAACCGGAACCACCGATCAGTACCACGAACTCACCGGGACCCATGCTGAAGTTGACATCATGCAGGACCGGAGTTCGGCCGAACCGCTTTTCTACGGAGTGCAATTCCAGCAGGGCGGTCATACGGTGTATTCCTGATTTCGGTGCGCCGGCTCCGCGGCACGTAGCAGAAGCGTCATCAACGCAGCCGTTGCGAACGCGAGCGCAAAGCCCGCGAGGGCGAGCCGCGCTTCGTCCCCATAGCGAAGCTGCATGTTCAGGGAGAGCAAATCCACAGCCACCGGCGGCCGGCCGGCCGGATAGAGCAGTTCGGAGATAGGGAGCTCGAAGAAGATCTGATAAAACGCCATGGTCCAGCCCCACAGAAAGGGTGACAGGAGCAGTGGTGCTTGAATTTCAAGGACACGGCTTGCCCAAGGCAGGCCATGCAACCGTGCGGCATCCGATAAATTGGTATGAAGCTGGCGCAGGGGAGCCTGCAGAAACCGCATCAGCATGGGTACCTGGGCTGCAACGTAGGCGATGATCAATAGCAGCGGCGTACCATAGAGGGGCAGCCATCGTGAGTTAAATGCAATGACGTAGGCAGCTCCGAGTACCAGACCGGGGATTGCCATATTGCCAAGGCTAATGGCTTCGAGCAGGCGTCCCGCAACATGGCCGCTGCTTCGGCTGCTGCGTATCAGCGGGATGGCGATTGCCACTGCCACCAAAGCGCCGACGCTCGCGTAGAGCGTCGAATACAGCAGGCTGTCCCAGCGCAAGGGACGGGCAGCATTGGATACCACGGGCCATAGTGCCGCGTGTACCAAAGCGGTACCCGGCAAGAGCAAACCGAATGCGATGAGGCATGCCAGGCTTCCGAAGGCCACGAGTCGTTCCCCCGGTCCGCAGGGAATGGACAATGCCCGGCGAGCACGGCTGTGTACCAACATGCCACCGTGTTGCTTGCCCAGATACATGTGTATAAAGGCTGCCAGGGCGGCCAGTCCGACGAGGGCCCAGCTCAGTTTGGCAGCAGCGGCAAACTGCACGGGCGCGGTGGCTAGGCGTTCGTAAATCGCGTAGGTAATGATAGGCAGGTGCAGCTGTGCTCCGAGGGTCGCCGGGATGCCGAATTCCTGGATGCTTTCGACGAATACGACGGCGAAGGCCGAACCGGCAGCGGGTAACAGCAAGCGCAATAGTACCCGGCGCCGACGCAAGGCCGACAAACCGAGGATTCGGGCCGCGTCTTCCAGTTCGGCACCGACAGCGGCCCAGCTGCTGCGTGCTGCCAGTGTTGCGAAAGGGAGGCCCTTTAGGCCCAGCAAGAATACGATTCCGATCCGGCTAAAGAACAAATCCGCCAAGAGGCTATGATGGAGGTCCGGCGAGGAGAAGATGATCTGCCAGCCTGTCGTTAACAGGTAACGGGGCGCCAGGAAGACCATCCAGAGGGCCGCCGTGAGCAGGAGGTTGCCGCGCCAGCGCCGCCGTTCCAGCAGCCAGCCAAACCAGACACCCACTGGCACGGCCACCAGGGTACTGGCCAGCCCCAGCTGCAGCGTGTTGCTGATCGCCAGCAAGATGGGACCGCCGGTTACCTCCAGCGGCGCGGTTTGTACCGGCGCCAAAGCTGGAAACCAGGGAAGAATCAGCAGCCGGACGGTCGGATAGACGAATAGGCCCGCAAACAGCACCAGTGGTAGAGACGCACCGGCACGCCGGATGGTGTGATGCAGCGTGGTCCTCACTGGCCGACAACGGTCCGGCTGAACCAGCTGTTCACTTGCGCCTCGATTGCGCCCCAGTGGCGAGCCGGCACGACCTTCACATCAAGCCCTTTAAGGGATGGCAGCAACTCGTTTGGCTTGGGTGCATTGCGGGTTAGGGGCCAGTAGAGACTGTCGCCTTCGTCGCCGGCCATGCGGAGCCGCTGGGTGTGGCGAGCCATTGCGAAGCGGATAAACCGCTCCGTTTGCCGTCGCGTGTGCCCCGCTACCCCATGGGCGACTACGATCACACTGGGCAGGGCGAAGGTGGGCCTGGGAATTACGACACGAAGGCCTGGGTTTCGGGAAACGAAGTTCCAGGCTGCTGAGGATTGGGTGATGGCGACTTTGATGTCGCCGGCCTTGAGTGCCGCCAATGTATTGGCGTTCTTCGGATAGACGTGCAGGCCGTTGGCCTTCAGGGCGAGGACGAACGGTGTGCCTGCTGGCCAGCCGCCCGACAGAGTCAACATCCCCGCCAGCATGGGAAACATCGGTCCCGAGATCGCGGGATTATTCATGCCCACCGCGTTACGCAGGTTCGGGGCGTCAAGGTCGGACCATCCACGGGGCGGGTTCGGGAGAACCGACGGCCGATAGGTGAAGGCGCCGGCGAGCGTAAGCCCCGTGGGTGTATAGCTTCCGTCCGCAGGGACCAGTCGGCGGCCCAGCTGAGTCCACGGCAGTGCTGGTACCGTATGCCGGGCCACCAGATGCGCGCTGTCGAGACCCGCGGCCGCTTCGTTTCCGTCAAACCAGGCCAGCGTCCACGCGGGGCGCTTTCCTTCTGCCGAAACGCGTGCAAGCAGGTCTCCGGTCGATAAATCCACGACGGCGACCGGGATGCCGGTGGCCCGCGTGAACGACTTGGCAACTTCCCGCCCGTAATCGACGGCGCTGTATAGGACCAGATCTTGCGGGCCCCGTGGCCACAGCGCCCAACCGGCGGCTACGAGTAACGCCAGCAAAAACAAACCGATCGGCAGGACTCGCTTCATAGAGTTGTCTTCCGGAAAATACCCTATGCTAGAAAGGGAATGTTTAAGAAAAATGACGGCCGGTTAGAGCCTCGTTCATGACCAACAACCTTCTGTCCTTTGGTCCGGGCTGTGCCTACGCCGTCCAAGGCACCTATTGGGCTCTCGCACACCGATTCCAATTCACCGCGGCCGCCGGGCAATTCCGCACCGCGTA
>OFHJ01000401.1_pt1 | contig 16925 bp, 8 predicted proteins | sample 1522001 | NCBI WGS metagenome assembly OFHJ01 (sample SAMEA2464838, study PRJEB22497) | soil metagenome | biome: Grassland; feature: Farmland; material: Clay | place: Australia | collected 2013-02-01 | depth 1.2 m | reverse complement strand
CGGGAGCCAGCCCGAGGAGCCCGGCACCCGGGGGCAGCCGATGGGCGACGGACGGGTCCTGGTGTGCCGGCAACCGTCTACGCGTGACGACAGGCGTTGCCGGGGTAGCTCCGGGGGCGCCGTGCACTTCGTGCCGATGAAGCAATCGACGATCGAGGCGCAGAACGGCGTGCTCAAAGTGATGCTGGTCCGAAAGGTGACGTGAGAGCTATGGGCGCGCCCGCCGTGCGACGGGGCGACGGTGAGCGATATCGATTTGCTCTCGCTCCGGGATGCGCTCGAGCGCCTGGGCCTGTACGCGCCGGACCGCGGGGTCGAAATGTATCTCGCCGATGGGATCCAGATCTCGCCCTTCGTGCCCTCCCTTTGCATCGTGGAGCCCCTCTCAGGTGTCCTGAGACCGCGCAACTTGGCTGTCTTGCTTTTCGGCCGATCGCCCCAGCGATTCATACCGGGGGCGTACGCCATCTTTTCCGCCTATCCGGGACCCGATCGCACCGATCCGGTGGCCCGCCGGTTCGAGATTGCAGGCACACTGCTCGAGCAGGCCCGACGCCTGCGAGAGCTCCTCGATGCCGAAGCGGTGACACTCTTCGATAAGACCAATCTCGAGGAGCCGAACGCGGAGAAGTATCCGCGCCCGGCGCTGCAGGAAGCGATGGTGAACGCACTCGCGCACCGCGACTATGAGCTCGTGGATCCCGGGCGGTTCACCTCTTTCAAGGACCGCATCGAGATCGTCTCGCCGGGACCGCTGCCCACCGGTATGGCGCTGGACGATCTGCGCACGCGCGCCGTGACGCCGCACTGGCGCAACCAAGCACTCGCCTGGTTCTTCGCGCGATTGCAGCTCACGCAAGCCGAGGGACAGAGCATCCGGACCATCCGGAGCGGCATGAAGGCGGTCGGCTGTCCCGCGCCGCTCTTCGATGCGACGGAGGTCTCTGTCAGCTGTGTCTTGCGAGCGCACCCGCGGTTCGAGTCGGTGACGGGAACCGAGAAACGGGCGCGGGCCGAACTCCGACCGATCAAGAAACGGGTCCGGACCGCCCAAAAGACCACGACGAAGACCCGCCGGGCGACACCCAAGAGGAAGGCTGCAGCTACCAAGACCCGCCAGCGAGCCAATGGCAAAACCAAGAGCCGGAGAAAGCAGGGCCGGCGCGGATGAGGCTACGTGGGAGAGGGGCGGCCCCCGATTGCAATGCCGGCAAGTTTGCCGGCAAATAATTGCCCTGCTCCTTCAAAGACTGTATATTGCCGGCAACATTGCCGGCAATCTCAACGTGACGACATCTCAAGCCATCCGTCTGCAGCGAAACGCCGAAGGCGAAATGCCTCAGCCCGCACTCATTGCTGGGCTCAAGGCACATGCCAAAGGGACGCACTCCAGTCGGACGATCATGCTGCAGGACTTGGCTGCCGTGCTTTCAGCAACCCGAACCGATTCGCGCCGCCCCGAATACATTGCGGCCATCACTGAGTCGAATTGCCTCGGCAAGCCGACGGGATCCACCCGGCGCCTCAGTGCGCAGCGCCTTTCCGAACTCTACATCCTCGATCCCTCCTTGGCCCTGTACCGAGCTTTTCGCCGATTATGGGATCAGGACGCCGCGGGTCGAAGCCTGTTGGCGATACTGCTCGCCGTTGCCCGCGACCCCCTGCTGGCTGCGACCGCTGACCCGGTTCTCTCCCTGCCCGTGGGCGCTGAGTATCAGCGCGAGGCCAGCCGTCAGGCACTCAGGCGGCTCGCCGGCGAACGATTCAATTCGAGCATCCTCGACAAAGTGCTTCGAAACACGGCCAGCTCATGGACTCAATCGGGACATCTGCAAGGGCGCACCTTCAAGAAGCGATGTACCGTGAAGGCCACCGTTGGTTCGGCGGTGTTCGCCCTTTATCTTGGCTACCTCACCGGCTTTCGCGGTTCCGACCTGTTCGCCTCCGGCTGGTTCCGGCTGCTCGACTGCACGCCCAGCCGTGCTCGGGAGCTGGCTCTGGAAGCCAAGCGGCTCGCGCTGATCGATCTTCGTATCGCCGGTGACGTCGTGGATTTGAAACTGGATCGCCTCGTGGGCCAAGGATAGACGATGTCGCGCATCGAGGATCTGGCCGAACGCTACGCCCGACACATCGCCGCACCCTGGCAACGTACCGTATCGGGTGCGCAGCGGGTCATCATGGTGGTTTACGACAAGGAATTGGAGCGCACCCTTCGGGCGCGCATGCTGCTGTTCGAGAATGCGACCCGCGCCGCCGGCCACGACTGGCGCGAAATGGACGTCACCGATGTCTTCGCCCGATGGCTGGTGAACGACGAATATCGCGAGGACTACTTCGAATCTCCAGAGGATATTCGGCTCAAGCTCGACGCGGAGTTCCCGGCTCACCTGGCCGATCGCGTTCGTGGTGAGCTCACTGTCCCGGAAGTCACCGAAAATACGGTTACCGCGCTGCTCGGTGTGGGCTCTCTGTTTGGCCTGATCCGCGTCTCGCAGTTGCTCAAGCTCGTCGAACGTGACATTCGCGGGCGGCTCGTCGTGTTCTTTCCTGGTCAGTTCGAAGGCAACAACTACCGACTGCTCGATGCCCGCGATGGCTGGAACTACCTGGCCGTTCCGATTACGCATAACACGCAGAACGATTGACGAAGGGGGCTCCATGAAGATCAAGGACATCCTGCAGCGCAACCCGGCCAGCCATCCGCTGGTCAATCAGGGGCAAGCCCGCATCTCCGATGAGGAGGGGTTGGCGCTGGAGGAGCTGCACGGTGAGTTGAGCACCTTCGTCTGCGAAGGCCAGCATGCCGATGGCCTGCAGAAGATCATCCGCTCATACCTCGATAATCCCGGCCGCACGAGTCAGCGCGGCGCGTGGGAGAGCGGCTTCTTCGGTAGCGGCCAGTCGCACCTACTCACAATGCTCTGCCATTTGTGGAAAGACACCGTGTTCCCGGATGGCGCAACGGCGCGCAGCCTGGTGCCCGAGATGCCCGAGGAGCTGCGTGCCTTGCTGCGCGAGCTGGATACCGCCGGCAAGCGGGCAGGCGGCCTGGTGGCCGCCGCGGGCTCGCTGCCGAGCGGCACGACGGAAACAGTGCGTCTCACGATCCTTGGCGTGCTGCTGAAGGCCGTCGGCCTTCCAGAGATGTATCCACAGGCGCGGTTTTGCCTCTGGCTCAAGAGCAATGGTTACTACGATCAGGTGAAGGCCAATCTCGCGGCCGCCGGCCGTGATTTCGATCGTGAGCTGAACAACCTCTATGTCAGCGGCCCACTGATGCGCGCGATATTGGCCTGCGACGCCGGCTTTGCCGCGGACGAAGCCCAGGCCAAGCAGCAGATCAAGGCGCAGTTCCCTCCGCAAACCAGCGACATCACCACCGCTCAGTTCCTGGCGACCGCAAAGGAAGCCTTGATGCTGGCGGGCCGGGATGGACGTCTGCCTTGCACCCTGCTCGTGCTGGATGAAACGCAGCAGTACATCGGCGAGTCGAACGATCGTTCGGTCCTGGTCACGGAAGTCGCGGAGGCGGTCTCGAAGCAACTCGACAGTCACGTTATCGTGGTGTGCGCCGGTCAGAGCGCGCTCACCGACGTCCCCCTGCTCCAGAAATTGATGGACCGCTTCACCATCCGCGTGCCGCTGTCGGATGCTGAAGTGGAAACCGTCACCCGCAAGGTGCTTCTGCAGAAGAAGCCCGCGATGATTGGTGCCGTTCGCAGTCTGCTCGATACTCACGCGGGTGAAGTCTCCCGCGAGCTCCAGGGAACCCGTATTGGGGAGGTTGGGGAGGATCGCGGTGTGATTGTGGACGATTTTCCGCTCCTGCCCGTGCGTCGACGATTCTGGGAGCATTGCTTCCGCCAGATCGATGCCGCCGGCGCCCAGAGCCAACTGCGCTCGCAATTGCGCATCATTCACGATGCTGTGGCACGACTTTCGGACGAGCCCGTGACCAGTGTTGTGCCGGCGGACGATCTTTACGATGCGCTCGCGCCGGAGATGGTCAACACCGGCGTCCTGCTCCGCGAGATCAATGAGCGAATTCTCCAAGTCGGCAAGACCGAAGGCGAGCTCGCCCGTCGCCTGTGCGGGCTCGTGTTCCTGATCGGCAAACTCAAACGGGAAGCTGGCGCCGACATTGGCGTGCGCGCCCAAAAAGAACACCTGGCGGATCTGCTGGTCCGTGATCTGGCGGCCGACAACGGCAAGCTGCGCAGCGAGGTCGAATCTACGCTCAGGAAGCTGGCAGATCTCGGTGTGCTGATGCAGGTCGGCGAGGAATACCGGCTCCAGACGCGCGAAGGCGCGGAATGGGATCGCGAATTCCGCACCCGGCAATCCAGGCTCGGCGGCGATCCGGCCAATCTCAAGTTCCTGCAGGATCAGCTTCTGTACGGCGAAGCCGACCGCATCATCCGTGCACAGCGCCCCACCCAAGGCGCGGCCAAGGAACTGCGTCAGTTCCTTGTCCATCGCGAACAGACGCCGCCTCCGGTGGACGGCGCTGGTATTCCGGTTTGGATTCGCGACGGCTGGTCCTGCTCTCAGAAAGAGGTGGAGCAAGCCGCCCGCGCCGCCGGCACCGATAGCCCGATCATCCACGTCTTCATCGGCCAACAGGCGGCCGGCGATCTCAAGCGCGCGTTGATCGAGGCGGAAGCTGCTCGCCAAACCCTTGACGCCAAAGGCAGTCCCAGCACTGACGAAGGCCGCGATGCCCGCCAGGGGATGGAAAGCCGCCGCAGTCGCGCAGAGGCCGAACGCGACCGCTTGGTTCGCGAAATCGTCGCCAACGCGAGGGTCTATCAGGGCGGCGGCGGTGAAGTGCTGCTGGCCGGTCTGGAGGACAAGCTCCGTGCCGCAGCGAATGATTCGCTGGTTCGCCTGTTTCCGCGCTACAAGGAGGCTGATTCTGCCGCCTGGGAGGCCGTCATCAAGCGTGCGCGCGACGGCGCGGATCACCCGTTCCAACCCGTCGGGCACACTGACGCCACGGAAAGGCACGCGGTATGCCAGCAGGTGCTTGCCACCATCGGGGCGGGCCGGAGCGGTACCGAAGTACGTAAGGCGCTGCGGACCAGCCCTTACGGCTGGCCGCAGGATGCGATCGATGCGGCGCTGATTGCGCTCCATCGAAGCCAGCACATCACGGCCGCGCTCAACGGTGCTCCTGTGCCACTGGGACAGCTCGACCAGAACAAGATCGCCAAGTCCGAGTTCCGCAGCGAGGCGATCACCCTGACCGTGCCGGACCGCTTGCGTCTGCGCAAGCTGTTCCAGGCCGCCGGCGTAAGCTGCAAGAGTGGGGAAGAAGCTGCAAAGGCCAGCGAATTCCTGCAGACGATCTTCGGTCTCGCCCAGGCGGCCGGTGGCGATGCGCCGCTGCCGCCGGTGCCTAGGATCACGGACATCGACGATCTGCGCAGGCTCGCCGGAAACGAGCAGCTGTCCGCTTTGAGGGAACGGGCGGATATTCTCGAATGCCAGATCCAGGCATGGCGTACGGCCGCGCAGGTTGCGACGGCGCGCAAACCGGCCTGGGCACTCCTGGAAAAGCTCGCCCAACATGCGCGAGACCTGCCCGCTGCTGAAGCGGTGCAAGGCCAGATTACGGCCATTCGGGAGCAGCGCCTGCTGCTGGAACCCATCGACCCCATCGCACCGCTGCGCCAGCAGCTCGCCAGGCTCCTGCGTGAAGCGGTCACCGAAGCCAACGCCGCATATCGCAACGATTACGCTTCGGCTGTCGCGTTCCTGGGAGCCAACGATATCTGGAACGGTCTGCCACCTGCGGATCGCGCCGCCATACTTCGGGATGTGGGCCTGAGCGAGCCCATTGATACGGATATTTCCACCGATGAACATCTGATCGAGGCTCTGGATCGTCGCAATCTAGCCGCGCTTCGCGCCGAGTGCGATGCCATTCCAGCGCGCGCCACTCAGGCTATCGAGCGTGCCGCGCGCATGCTGGAACCCAAGGTGCAAGCCATCGCTCTTGAACGTGCCACGCTCAGGAGCGAGCCAGAACTGGATGCCTGGCTGACGCGCCAGCGTGAAACAATTGTGGCCCGCCTCAAGGACGGCCCCGTGCTGCTGAGCTGAGAAAGGCGTAATGACCACGACACTCACTCGCGAACGCCGTCGCCATCTCGAAAGCACCGTGCGTGAAGCCCGGCGGGTGGCGGAGGAAGGCGCGGCCAAGGCGCTGGAGCAGCTCGGCGTCGGCCATGCCAAGGCACCGTCCCACCTGTCGTCGGAGCTGGCGAATCTCCGCAATGCCCTGCGTGCGCACGGCCGGCAGGTGGGTGATCGGCGCAACGGAAGCACTGGTGAGCAGGCGATCGGGCATCTCACCGGCGAGGTGGCGTATGAGCACTGGCACCGGATGCTTTTCGCTCGCTTTCTGGCGGAGAATGATCTGCTCATTGAACCGGACAGCGGCGTCGCGATCACTCTCGCCGAATGCCAGGAACTGGCACGGGAACGGAACGAAGAATGGCTGGCGCTCGCCAGCAGATACGCCCAGACCATGCTGCCGCAGATCTTCCGCGCTGGCGATCCGGTGTTGGACGTTCAGCTTCCGCCGGAAACCCGTTCGCAGCTTGATGACCTACTCAAGGCTCTGCCGCACGATGTCTTCACCGCCGACGATAGCCTGGGGTGGGTATACCAGTTCTGGCAAGCAGACAGAAAGACCGAGGTTGATTTACTGATAAAGTCTGGCTTGAAAGCAGGAGCCAATGAGCTGTCACCGATCACTCAGCTTTTCACCGAGGATTACATGGTGTGGTTCCTGCTCCACAACACGTTGGGCGCGTGGTGGGCAGGCAAGGTGCTGGCCGCTCGCCCCGAGCTGGGTACGCACGCGGCGGCGGAGTCAGAGCTGCGCGCGGCCTGCGCGGTGGCCGATGTCGATTGGACTTACCTTAGATTGGTGCGGGAAGAAGGTAAGCCTTGGCGCCCCGCGGCCGGCACCTTCAACGGGTGGCCAAAAGCCGCGAAGGACATTACGCTGCTCGACCCCTGCATGGGCAGCGGCCACTTTCTCGTCTTTGCCCTGCCCATCCTCGCAGCCATACGTGCACAGGAAGAGGGCTTGCCGGCGGACACCGCCATCGAGGCCGTGCTGCGCGACAACCTCTACGGGCTGGAACTTGATCCGCGTTGCACTCAGATCGCCGCCTTTAACCTCGCGCTCGCGGCGTGGAAGCGTGTCGGGTACCGCAAGCTGCCGGTACTGCATCTGGCCTGTTCCGGCTTGTCGCTGGGTGTATCGAAGGAAGAATGGCTGAAGCTCGCCGAGTGCGCGGCTATGGAATTGTACGTGGCGCCGGATGCCGACCTGCTCGGCATAAAACAGGAAAACCTCTTCTCCGACGCCACACGGCGCGGCTTCGAGCGACTCTACGAACTGTTTGTCAGAGCGCCGGTATTGGGCAGCCTGATCCAGCCGCGGGTGGAAGGCGATCTTATCGAAAAAGGCTTTGCTGATTTGGAGCCATTGCTCGACAAGGTGCTGGCAAAACAGAATAGCGAAGAAGTGTCGGAGATGGCTGTTGCTGCGCAGGGTTTGGCGAAGGCGGCATCGATTCTCGCGGGAAATTTCACACTAGTTGCGACGAATGTTCCCTATCTGGGGCGTGGCAAACAGGATGAGAGCTTAAGAGAGTATTGTGAGAGAGCTCATCCGGTAGCAAAAGCAGATATCGCAACGTGCTTCATAGAAAGATGTCTAGCCTTTTGCGCGAAGAACGGTAGCGTCGCGCTTGTTACACCACAGAACTGGTACTTCTTAACCACATATTCTTCTCTGCGACGGGCGCTATTCACGAGCGCGACTTGGAATTTTGCGATCAAGCTGGGGCCGGCAGCATTTCAGGATATGAACTGGTGGGCGGCGAACACCGCGCTCGCAATTCTCTCGGGGACCGCAGCCGACAGCACGCATCTAATATCGGGAGTTGACGTGTCAGAGTCGCGTCAGCCTTCGGTCAAAGCGTCTCTGCTAAGGACAGATAACGTTTCCAACGTTAGTCAGAATGGACAACTCGCCAATCCAGACTCCCGCCTTCTGCTAAAAAGCTTACCTAACCTTCCTTTGCTTGAGAATTACGCAGAGGCGTACCAAGGCATATCTCCTGCGGATTTCCGGAGATTCGGCCGCAACTTCTGGGAAATTACACATGTCGACTCATTTCGATTCTGGCAGAGCACGATCGATAACACACTTCCATTCGGCGGAAGGGACTTGCTACTTTGGTGGAATACGGGCTTAGAAGAAGCAGTTGCGGCCGGCAGCGCGTTCATAAGGGGCGAGAACGCCTGGGGAAAAGTTGGCGTGGTGGTTCGCCAGATGCGACATCTGCCCGTCACGTTATACACCGGCGAAGTGTTTGATACGAATTGTGCTGTGATTGTGCCAAGAGATTCTGCGGATCTCCCGGCGATCTGGGCTTACTGCTCTTCCGACGAATTTCGACGAGATGTCAGAACAATTGACCAGAAGACAAACGTTACAAACGCTACTCTGGTCAAAGTCCCTTTCGACATTAATTTGTGGCGGCAAGTTGCCGGCCAGCTGTATCCGAGTGGCCTGCCAAGCCCTAACTCCTGCGATGCCACGCAGTGGTTGTTTTCAGGTTTCCCGAGAGATTCGACAATACCGCTGCAGGTGGCCGTCGCCCGCCTCGTTGGCTACCGCTGGCCCCGCCAAACAGGCCGCAGCTTTCCGGATTGTCCCGCGATCGGTACTGACGGTCTCGAGTCGCATGCGGACGACATCGGAATCGTTCCGCTGATGGCCCTAAAGGGCGGGGCCGGTGCCGCTGAGCGAGTCATCGCCTTGCTCCAGCGGGCCTACGGCCGCGAATGGTCCGCCGCGAAGCTAGTCAGTCTTCTAGCGGACGTGGATGCGGCCGGATCTTCGCTCGAGGGCTGGATGCTCGACAAATACTTTGAGCAGCATTGCGCGCTATTCCAACAGCGACCCTTCGTGTGGCACATCTGGGACGGTCGTCGCGACGGCTTCAATGTGCTGGTCAACTACCATAGGCTCGCCGCCGGCAACGGCGAAGGTAGGCGCTTGCTGGAGAAGCTCACCCACACCTATCTCGGCGACTGGATCGATGTGCAGAGCCGCGATAGCGCTGCTGGGGTGGAAGGCGCCGATGCGCGTCTCGCTGCTGCAGTACATTTGAAAAGCGAGCTGGAGAAGATCCTAGCCGGAGAGCCGCCTTATGACCTGTTTACGCGCTGGAAGCCGCTCTGCGAGCAGGCCATTGGCTGGGAGCCCGACGTCAATGACGGTGTACGCCTGAATATCAGGCCCTTCATGACCGCACGGCCCTTTGGCGTCCGCGCGAGGAATGCCTGCATCTTGCGCACGGCGCCGCGCATCAAGTGGGATAGAGATCGCGGTAAGGAGCCGCAGCGTACGAAAGAGGACTTCCCTTGGTTTTGGGGCTGGGATGAAGCCACACAGGACTTTGCAGGCAGCGATACCTTCGACGGCAAGCGCTGGAACGACCTTCACTACACCAATAAAACTAAGCACGCGGCTCGCGAAGAGCGCGCAAGGAGTGCACGATGACCACGGCTGCACCGCGCAATTGGCCCTATCCTGGCTCGGGCTGGTGGAAATTCGATTTCCATACGCACACGCCGTTCTCACACGACACGCCCTGGCACAGACTGATCGGAACCGCTGACGAATTGACGCCGGAGGCATGGCTTCAGCACTACATGGACGCTGGCATTGATTGTGTGGCTGTGACCGACCACAACGGCGCGGGCTGGATTGGCAAGCTGCAAGCCGGCTATGCCGCGATGAAGGCCGCCGGGGGACCGACCTTCCGGGAGCTGCACCTGTTTCCCGGTGTGGAAATATCTGTAAGCGGAGGCTTCCATCTGCTCGCAATCTTCGATTGCGGCAAGACCGAGAACGACATTGTGAGTCTGCTCGGTGCCGTGGGCTTCCCCGCTCATCTGCACGGCCAGACGGACGGAGTCGATGAAGCCGCGGTGACCCGTGAGGCTGGCGTCAAGGTAATCGAAGAGATATCGCGAGTAGGAGGGCTTGGCATTCCTGCACACGCGGACTCCGAGAAGGGTCTGCTGCGCCTCAAGGATGGCACGGCAACGAAAGCTCTATTCGATTCGAACACATTGCGGCAGATTCTGAATTCACCACATATCCTTGCGATGGAATGGGTGAACCCCGGTATTCCAAAGCCCGCAATCTACAAGGACGAGAAGATTCAATGGGCAGAGGTGCTCGGGTCTGATTGCCACAACTTCCGCGCAGAACCCACGCCCGGATCGCGATACACCTGGGTTAAGATGGCTGACCCGCCGTCCCTTATGGGACTGAAGCTAGCGCTTCTGGATGGCAATGGCGTGTCGGTCCGTCGCAGCGACGAAGATGGCTTTGATCCATATTTGGTGCCGGAGCAGTTTATCACGTCGATCGAGATTTCAGCCGCCCGCAAGATGGGCCTCGGAAGCAAGCCGGCGGTGTTTACGTTGAATCCCGGTTTCAACTCGATCGTCGGCGGACGAGGCACCGGAAAGTCAACTGTCATACACTTTCTTCGGCTTGCGTACAAGCGCGAGTATGAGCTCCGAGAACCGCTGTTGAACAAAGAAGACCCGGCAGCGAAGACCTTCACCCGCTTTGCACAAAAGCCTGATCGGGATGGAGCCGGTGGGTTCAGCGAGAAAGATGAAACAGAGGTCACGGTCACCGTTATGCGCGACCGGGTGCCGCATCGTCTAATCTGGCAGCAGAAATCTAATCGTGTGCGGGTGGAGCAAGAAACTGACGGTCGGTGGAACCCTTCCCTGAGCCAGGACGTGGCTACGGAACGCTTCCGCCTCCGGCTGTTCAGTCAGGGCCAGCTTGCTGGCTTGGCATCGGAACGCGGACACGCGCTGTTGGACATCATCGACCAGGAAATCAATGCTTCCGCGGAAAAGCAGACCTTGGAAGAGGAAAAGAAGCGCTTCCTGAGTTTGCGCGCGAGGCACCGCGAATTGGAAAGCAAGCTAGCGGGGCGCAGTGCCTTGCTCGTAAGCCTTGAGGACGTCAAGCGAAAGTTGCTGAGATTCGAACAAGCGAAGCACGCCCAAGTCTTGCAGGAGTTCCAGCGACGAAGCCGCCAGGAGCGTGAGGTCAAGCGTCAGATCGACAGCGCACGAGGCATCGCGCAGCAGGTGCGCGGTCTTGCCGCCGAGCTGCACCTGGAAGACCTGCCGGATAATCTGTTCGATCCGTTGGACGCTGAGGACGCGACAGCCTGGCCACATCTGCAGGCAATGCGGGCAGCAGTGGGGGAGTTGGTGTCGGCGCTACAACGGGAGGCCGATTCACTGTCCAAGACGGTGGACGATTCCAGAGCGTCGTTGATCGGCAGCTCGTGGGCGAGCGAGGCGCAAGCGGCCAAGCAGCGATATCGGATATTGAGTGACGACCTGAAGACGCAAGGTGTATCGGACCCGAGCGAGTACGGCAAGCTGGTTCAGGAACGGCAACGTCTGGAAGGCGAGATCGGTAAGCTTGACTCGCTGGTGAAGCAGCGCGAGACCGTCGAAAAGCAGGCGACGGAAAGTCTTCAGGCCGTCATCATTGCACGTCGGTCGCTGAGCGAGGTGCGGCGCGCCTTTTTGGACAGCGCGGTTGCAGACAACCAGTTCGTTCGGGTCTGTCTGGAGACTTACGGCAGAGACGCGGAAGATATTGAGCGTTCGCTGCGTACTGCGCTAGAAGTGAACGATCGGCGCTTTTCGAAGGATATTCTGGAGGACGAGAATGAACAACCAAAGCGAGGCATTGTTGCGTCTCTGTTGAAAGGACTGCCCAAGGCGGATGAGGACGCGCGAACCGAGATTGAGCGTCGGCTGGAGGCTCTGCGCAAGAGGCTGGTCGATACATGCACCGGACTCGAGAAAAAGCATTTCGGTGGAGATTTCTCTAATTATCTGGAACGGGAGTGTAAGCGGCGGCCAGAGTTTCTGGATCGGCTGTTGACCTGGTGTCCGGAAGACAGCCTTGATGTGCTGTTCAGTCACAGCGGTGACGGGAGGAACTTCAGACCCATCGCGCAAGGCTCGGCGGGGCAGAAGGCGGCAGCGATGTTGGCCTTTCTATTGGCACACGGCACCGATCCAATCGTCCTCGATCAGCCAGAAGATGATCTGGACAACCACCTGATTTACGAACTGGTCGTCCGGCAAATTCGTGATAACAAGCGGCGACGACAGATCATCGCAGTGACCCACAACGCGAATATCGTGGTCAATGGTGACGCTGAGATGATCATAGCGATGACGGCAACGGGCCGTGAATGCCGCGTCAGTAAACAAGGGGCGCTCCAGGACGAGGACGTACGGGAGGAGGTCTGTACCGTGATGGAGGGTGGCCGGGAAGCCTTCGAAAAGCGTTACCGACGTCTGGGAAGGAGCTGAACATGTTCGACTCCCCAAAAGAGTTAATCGACAAGATTCGCCTTGGCGAAGATTCCCTGCTTGAGCTGAAAGAGGTGCGTTTCGCCGGTAAGCGCGTCAGTGCACCGCGTGGCGACGCGGTGGCCGATGAACTTGCCGCGTTTGCCAATAGTCGCGGAGGAGTTTGCGTGCTTGGCGTTGAAGACGCAACGCGTGAGCTGATCGGCATCCCAGTGGATCAACTGGATCGAGTGGAGACGTTCGTGCGCGAACTGTGTGTTGCGCTGATCAATCCGCCCCTCAATCCATCCATCGAACGCATGCTTCTTCCGTCTGGTACCGGCGAGGAGGTGGCGATCGTCAAGATCGACGTAATGCGCAGCTTGTTTGTGCATCGGAGCCCCGGTGGATACCTGCTGCGTGTGGGGAGTTCTAAGCGCGAAATGTCGCCGGAATACCTTGCGCGTCTTTTCCAGCAGCGCAGCCAAGCCCGCATTATCCGTTTCGACGAACAGGTCGTACCGGCGGCCAATCTGGACGACTTGAGTGAAGCGTTGTGGCGGCGTTTCGAGACACCACGCAGCATTGATCGTCGTGACGACTTGCTAATGAAATTGGGAATGGCGCGAGTGGACGACGATGGTACTGTGCGGCCGACGCTTTCCGGAATTCTCATGGGCACCGAAGACCCGCGGCGGTGGATACCCAATGCCTTCATCCAAGCGGTAGCGTATCGAGGGCGCGAAGCGAGGCCGGATATGGCCGGCGATGTGTACCAGCTTGACGCCGCGGATGTATCCGGGCCGCTGGATCGTCAAGTGATTGATGCCTGCCGGTTCGTCATGCGCAACATGAAGACGGCGGCATCAAAGGATCAAGGTCGCACCGACATTCCACAGTTCGACATGACGGCCGTATTCGAGGCCATCGTCAACGCGGTGGCGCATCGAGATTACTCAATCTACGGCTCCAAAATTCGTCTCCGTTTGTTCGAGGATTGCCTGGAGCTGTATTCGCCAGGTGCAATTCCCAATACCATGACCGTGGAGAGCCTTCCATACCGGCAATCTGCTCGGAACGAGGTGCTCTCGAGCCTGCTCGCGAAGTGCCCAGTGCCAGCGGATGCACCCTGGTTGCGCACGGATCGCCAGACACTGATGGACAAGCGCGGTGAAGGCGTGCGGATCATCCTGGACAACAGCAGCAAGCTCGCGGGTCGTGCCGCGCAATATCGGCTGCTTGATGAATCCGAGCTGCTGCTCACGATCCCAGCCGCATCTCCATGAATAGTCCCGCTTCGGGCGACGTTCGGACGCTTCTAGATGCGCTGGTCCAGTCGTTGACGGCCGCGTTGCGCGCGCCGGACGGCGTGGTGCCGCCAGCGGCGCTGCTGTGGACGGACGCCGACGGCCAGTGGCAGCCGCTGATGCCGCAGCTCATGAAGGTTTTGCCGGAGCTCCTGTGCCTTGGGGCCTACCGATCTCAGGAACGGACAGGTCCGGTGATCTGGCTGAGATGCGTGGTAGATGGTGCGCTTGGCGGCGTGGTTCCGCCCGGTGATGTGCCGGTTCTGTATCTCCCGAAGGTCGCGCGCCAGGACTTGCGCGCCGGAGGGAATTGCTCCCCGGACCTGCAACCGCTAATCGAACTTCAATATCGTGGCGGGGTATGGCATCAGCGAAATGGCCGAGACTGGACGGTCGATGCCTTCCTCACCGCCGAGACCGGCTGCGGTCTGGACATTGCGCAGGACATCCGCACTCAAGACGCCATGCGCCGCGCCTTACCGCTGCTGGCAACCGAGCCGCTGGCCGCGCTGCGCGGCCACCGATTGGAAGCCGACGATTTTGACCGAATGTTCATCGGCGATCCGATTCGCGACCTGCTCGCTTGGATGAGCGATCCACAAGGCTTCGAATCGCGCTGCGAGCCGCCGCGCTGGCAGACCTTCCGGGAAGTGTGCCGCCGGGAGTTTGGCCTGGATCCGGACGGCGACGGGCCTCAGGCGGCCAGTGATGCACTGCTCAACGGCGGTAGCGTGGCCTTCGCGAGCAAGTGGGACGAGGTCTGGCGACGCTTTGCGGAAGCCCCCGCACTGTATGGAGGCGTTGCCAGGCGGCTGCGGGACGCGCATCCCAGCGGTCTCTTTGTGGATACGTCGAGGCAGCCGCAAGCAAACGAGGCTGCCGAGGACAGGCTGCGCCAAGCGCTTCGGAATGCGGCCGAATTGGCGCACGCCGCCGCCTGCGAAGCAGTACTGGCACTCGAAGCCGAACATGCGCAGAGGCGTGGCTGGGTCTGGGCGGCGCTGGGAGCCAGCCCCCTCGCCATGGTTTTATCCCCGCTGTCGCGGTTGGCTACTCTGGCGCGGCAGACGGTGCCCGGGACGTCCGTTCGAACGCTCGCGGAGAATTACGCCGCCAGCGGGTGGCAGTGCGACCGCGCTGCAATGGAATCGCTGGCCAACCCCGCGCTTGCTGGCGATGCGCCTCTGATCGCCAGAGTGGTCCGCACCATGTACGAGCCCTGGTTGGATCGAAATGCCCGCCGCTTCCAAGAACTCGCGGCGACATCGGATTACCGTGCGCTCGTTGGCGGCGTGGTCGCCGAGAAGGACACGTGCGTCCTGTTCACGGATGGCCTGCGCTTCGACGTGGGTGCGCGATTGCACGAACGACTGGAGGCGCGCGATCTGAAATCACGCCTCGGATTTCGCATTGCACCCGTTCCGACGGTGACCGCGACGGCCAAGCCGATGGCTTCCCCCGCATATGGGCTCGTCAGCGGATTGGCCGAAACCGAGGACTTCAACCCAGTGCTCGCGGGAGACGACAGGCCCGTCGTTGCACAACGGCTGCGCGACGCGATGACACGGGAAGGTGTCGAAGTTCTGGATGCGGAGAGCGCGCGGTTCTCAGGCGGTGCGCCAGCCGGCGGCTGGGCGGAGATCGGCCGGTTGGACGAACTGGGGCACTCGATGGGCGTTCGGCTACTGAGCCAGATCGAGGTGGAACTAGAAATTATCGTTGAACGCATCGTCGGCCTGTTGAACGCGGGCTGGTCGCGGGTGCGCGTAGTGACGGATCACGGATGGCTCTTGCTTCCGGGCGCGCTTCCCAAAGTGGAAGTGCCGGCCTACCTAGTCGCCAGCCGCTGGGCACGATGCGCGACGGTGAGAGGCGAATCCTCGACAACTGTGCCGACATATCCTTGGCATTGGAACCCGGAGGTCCGGATTGCATCGCCGCCAGGAATCGGGTCATTCATCGCCGGTGCGGAATATGCGCATGGTGGTCTCAGCCCGCAGGAATGCCTCGTCCCCGAGATCGTTGTTGAACGAAATTCGGCCACGGTCGGCGCGAAAATCGTCGGTATCGTCTGGCGCGGGATGCGTTGCAAGGTGACGGTTGCGCCAGCGTCGGAAGGCTTGCGCATAGACCTGCGGCGTAACTGGAAGCAGGCTGACAGTAGCATCGCGGTATCGGCGAAGGATGTCGCAGCCAATGGCGAAGCGAGCCTTGCGTGCGCGGATGATCGCTACGAAAGCACGGCGGCCATGCTGGTCCTGCTCGACAACGACGGTCAAGTGCTCGATTACGAGGCGACGACCGTTGGAGAAAGTACATGAGCGTCTCACTCGATTCCTTGGATCAAGTCGCGGCGTCGGTCTTCGACGGCTATCTGGTTCGCAAGGACCTCGTGCGCAAATACGCCCGGCTCTATCCGGTGCCGACCTATGTCGTTGAGTTTCTGCTCGGCCGTTACTGCGCCAGCGTGATCGAGGAGGAAATTCAGGAAGGACTGCAGATCGTCGAGAAGCAGCTCAGGGACCGTACGGTCCGTACCGGCGAGGAAGAGCTTTTCAAGGCGCGCGCCAAGGAAAGCGGCTCAGTCAAGCTCATCGACATCGTGCGCGCGCGTCTAGACGCCAGGAATGATTGCTACATTGCTGAGTTGCCGAGCCTCGCGCTGCGCGATGTGCGCATTGATGACGCGATGGTCCACGAGAACGAGCGCATGCTGACCGACGGCTTCTATGCCGAGGTCACGCTCAATTACGACGGCGTCATCGCCCAGCAGCAGGGCGGCAGGCCGTTCGGAGTAGAAGCGTTGCGCCCGATCCAGATGTCCAAAGCGGATGCGCTGACGGTGTTCGCCAAGGCCAGAAGTGCGTTCAGCACCCCGCAATGGGTAGATTTCCTATTGCGCTCCATCGGCATTGAGGCCGAAGCGCTGGATGAACGTGCGAGGCGTGTGGCCTTGCTGCGCATGATTCCTTTCGTGGAGCGGAACTACAACCTCGTGGAACTCGGGCCGCGTGGAACGGGCAAGAGCCATTTGTTCCAGCAGATCTCTCCGTATGCGCATCTGATCTCCGGTGGGAAGGCCACTGTGGCTAAGATGTTCGTCAATAATGCCACGGGACAGCGCGGTCTGGTATGCCAATACGACGTGGTGTGCTTCGATGAGGTATCGGG
>OFHJ01000400.1_pt1 | contig 16966 bp, 17 predicted proteins | sample 1522001 | NCBI WGS metagenome assembly OFHJ01 (sample SAMEA2464838, study PRJEB22497) | soil metagenome | biome: Grassland; feature: Farmland; material: Clay | place: Australia | collected 2013-02-01 | depth 1.2 m | reverse complement strand
CATCTTTTTCTTCGAGGACCATCGCCCTCGCTCTTCATCAGTTGCTCCGTTTTTTCTTCGCATTGGACACTCCTCGGGCCTTCACTTTGGCCCAAAATCATGTCCAGAAAAACTCTATACCGGGGGAGGAGTACTCGTCGGACCAGTCCAACCCCCTCGGGGCTCGGAAGGCCGTCGATCAACGCACACGGAACTGAGGCAGGTTAGCTGGTCACCGGGCCGGACTTCCGGATTGCAATGCGCCCGCAGCGAGCCAGTGCCCGGCTCACTTTCCACCGATTCATCAACCAATAGGCACCATTAAGGGTCATCGATCTGGACGAGCTTCATGCGTCCCGATGCGCCGCTCTTGATGGTCACTTCCCGTTTTTTGCAATGGAAGTGACGGGCAACGAGACTGATGAGCTCCTCGTTGGCTTTCCCGTTGGTGGGAGGCGACCGGACTTGAGCGTGCCAGAGACCGGTCGGCGATGGCTCAAGCGCGCTGACGCGGGAGTGTGGCTTGACCCTGACCCGGATAATCGTCGTTGGCATGACAGTACGATGCAGAGGCTTTGGAGCAGGGCCTGTGTTAGGTGGTCATTTGCATCAGTCGCCCGCGTCTGACGGGAACATCGCGCGAATGACCGCAGTCGGTCAGCAGTCCACCCGTAGCCACCATTCAAATCAATGACCTACGAAGCGGAACCACGTCCGAGGGTAGCCGCTTTCTACCAGTGGCACACAGCATCGCGTCATGCAGACGCCGGCTATTTAATGAGACGGATAGCAAACGGCACGCGGAAGTATTTTCCTTCGGAGCAAGCCACCGCTCCCATGATGCAGACGATCAAATTTGCAATGCCGACGATGACGAACACGAGGACACCGATCAGAATCATGGAGAGAATAACGCCCGCCATGTATCCGATAAATACGGTGATGAACCAATTCAAGGTCTCCTTGGCCTGGTCAAACACATACGGATCGTCTTTCTTGATGAGGTAGACCACAAGACCCGGAACGAAGCCGAAGATAATCGTGCCGATCCAGGTAAGCAGGGAAATATTTTTGGAATCTTGTGAAATGGCAGCTACTTCATTCATGGTGTTGCCCCTCTAATGCATGCTGGATCAATTAACGAAGCCATATACGTCAAAAGGACAAAAAGGTGCGCCTCTAAACTCGCCCCCATTCCTAGAGCGTTCTGTTGCTAACTCGGCAGGCGAAACTAGCCTGCCTGCCGCCGCTTTAGCCGTTCGTTCGCACTATCAGGGGCTGAGTTTTGCCACACCGCTATTCAGTTGCTTCGTTAAGTTACCTGCGATGGGAACGTCGATCGCTCGCGTTATCCCAAAACATTGCTTTGCCTTGGCTGAAACATCAAGGTCATCCGCCACCCCTATATCGGTCATTGTGGTCATTGAAAGAAACTGGCATTCGTTAAAGTTTAGGTGCGGCTTCCGGGTGCATTTCTTTTTTATATGCCACGACGACCGCCGCCTGAAGCTGCTTCAAAGCCTCATTAAACGAAATCGCCTCATTGGCTTGGTTACTTAACTGTAGGTCAATCTTATAAATGCGGGAGGAATCCTGCCCTGAACTCGCTAGGTTTGCTTCGATAGCGACATAGTTTCCTCTCAAATAAAAGCTCCTACGAACTAAATGCGCTGAACTATAATAATCATTGAGCGATGGGTCATATCGCTCGCTGCCGAACGGGTTATATGGACCTGTAACGGCGTCACAAAAGTCGTCACTTGCTTTTGGACATGAAGGCAGGAGATGTTTTTTTCCAAAGACCCATAGCCTAAAGTACTTCGTCGGAGAAAGCGGGGTTTTGGTTACGGGGCCGTACTTTTTATCGAGAGCCGCATAAATTTCATCCATCGTTGGGGCGCTCTTGACATCAGGAAACACAATAATGCGATCTATCTCGACCGCTATATTTCCTGTTGCAGGGCCTCCAAAATAAATCGCCATAGAGCCGCCCTTCCCGTCTTCTGCTGTTAGACTGCTCACAAAGATTTGGGATGACAACGTAATGGTTTTGTAGGCAACGGACATTGATGCGAATTCGGCTGTCGGCTTTGAATGGGAATATCTGCCGAGCGCTTTTTTTACGGCATCGACACTCATTCCCAGTTTTATCCCAAGACTGTCCAGCGAAACACCTGGATAGGCCGCCGGGATGGGGTCCGCTGTCTTTTGGAGTTCGCAGGTCGCCGTCTTGAGGTTACAGGGGGGGACTGTCGTATTTGCGGTCGTCATCCGCATCTTGTCGGCAGACGACTTGTCGCCAGACAATGCCCCGGTGGGGGGCGTTGCGGGGGTGTTACTCTCGCCAGTCGGGCTCTTGCCGGTCTTGCTACCGAGGATACCGGCGGCCGCACCGGAAATCGCTGGCTCAAGCTTCTGCACAAACGAGAACACGGAACTTACTTGTTGCGCGTTGGAGCAAGGCGTTAATAGGAACAGTGCGGCTAGCCCAATCAATACGATCCGTGCGATTTTCATAAGACACCCAATTCCATTCTCACCGACCCTTGCAGTTCGCCCTTGCAGTTCGCCTGAACCAAGACATTCGGTTTAGCGTCAGCATCTGCGTATGCTTTTGTGTCAAACGGCGCAGTAGCACCTGTCTTCGCTGCATCTCGCACAGCGCAGATTCCCTCAGACTGACTACCCGTCCCACACATGACGAGCCAAGGTGCTCGCCAGAGCCGATTGCTGCAACTACGCCTTCAATCACCCATTCAGTCACAAATGGCATTGCATTTTCTTGAGAACATCATTCGTGCCTGAGATATCGAAATTGACTACTTCTTGCTGTGAGTTAAGCATCGTAGTGAACTGAAAAAGCATGCGTTTGGCGTTACTAGCTTTTCCAAGAAGTTTCACAGGGTCGTTAAAGAAATAGCCTTTACCGTTGTTCGAGGCTGAAACGTTCCACTTAAGCTCCGTGTTATTATCAAATCCAATGTTCACCGGATGGACATTGCGGGCGATATCTCCACTAATAACAGCAACGTTTCCAAGAGAAATAAATAGTCCAACCTCTTTCTTAGCGGCCCCTCCGCACGCCAATATCAGCTCCGGGCTATATTTCATACCATAGGTGTTGGCTATAGAAGATTTCGCAGTGTCAACGGCATACACCATCTTTTGGTTCGTCATCTGATTGACACTAGTTTTAATCGACCAAGCATTTGCCGCCGATGCGTTATTTGATGACGATGAGTGCGACCCGCAGCCACTAAGAGTCAGTGCGGCAATGGCGAAGATTGCCGTGCGATAAGGATTCATGACGTCCCCTTTTTTTGCGACACCCCTTATGAAATATCTATTGCCTGGCTTCGATCGCCTTTAGCCGGTTCCGAATGTCCGCCAGAACCAGAAATGCACCGAAGACTACAGCTCCCGATATCGCTGCAGTTATTAACCCGAATACCGCCCCCAGAAACCCGTGATAGGCCCAACCCCCTATCAAGCCAATTACCAACATGAACCACAGTCCGACTTCCAATAACACCGTGTAGATATTTACCACTAATTTTGACAGTACCATTTCTTCCTTCCTCCCTTGAGCAAAAGGTCGATCTGGTTGCAAGATGGAGCACTGCAACCAAACAGAAAGTTGCACGGACAGCTTGAGCGCTACATCAAATCAAACATTGCGGCGCAAGATTATTATTTTGCCGCTGCTTCCCTAGCGTCCCTATATCATAGTGTTTAACTTATTGCAATTTGGTTACGGTTTATTGAATTCTGGACATTATTGAATTCTGGAGGACATTCAATTGTTGACGAGGCGGTTACACATCGGAGTCGATAACGAACGACGGCTCGCTCGAAAAATCGCCGCGTTGTGGCCTTAGCACCAAAGGTACGCGAACTGAAACTGAAATGCGCATATCGTGCTACATGCGACAGTGGCAAACGCCACAAGTGGCTTTTTATCTAAGACAACAAACTGCGTCCGGCCACGCCTCGTCATGCTGAGGTCAGTAGTCAGATCCACCCGTGGCTACCAATAATGTTCCCTGGCCATCACCCCGTGTAACGGAGACAACGCGTTACGGTAGGTTTCGTTTCAGTCTGTGTCATAGATACAGCGGACTCGAATCAGGGGAGCAACAACGCGTGGGTAAGCAACGCCGCAACCGGCGGTGGCGGACTTCGTTCTTACAAACGCAATCAATTACGGCAGTGCTTCTGCCAGGCTTTATTGCTATGAGCATATGGACACATCCGACAAAAGTGGAATTCCCAAGGTTTAGTGAACACCTGATTTCGACCGCTGGAAGCTGAACGATGCCGGTTACTTCGTTCCCTCCGATTAGTTACCCACTCCTCATCCACAGCTAGTCCGACACGAAGTGAAATGAAGCTCAAGGACTCTTTGCTGTCCGATGGTATCCTTGGGTGGTGAGCGTTTTGATTCAGAAGAGCTACGGGAGGCCACTGCCATGGGATTTGCTTTATCTTCGCTGCAACTCACCAGCCCCGCGTTTACGTCGCTGGGAATGATCCCCCGCAAGTACACCGGTGAAGGCGACGATTTATCGCCCCCGCTCCACTGGCGCAACATCCCGCCGCAGACGCGCTCGTTGGCCATCGCCTGTCATGATCCCGACGCCCCACGGGTCAGTGCGAATGGAACCTATGGATTCGTGCACTGGTTGTTGTACAACCTCCCACCGTCGGCCACCGGCATCCCCGAGGCGGTCGAAGGCTACAGTTCCGGTCCGAACGATTTCGGGAAGACCGGATATGGCGGCCCGATGCCCCCCAACGGCCACGGCCTCCACCACTACTATTTCTGGCTGCTTGCGCTCGATGCCGAGCCGGACCTGCCGGCCGGCCTCACGCTCTGGGAGTTCCTGCAGCAAGTCGAGCCGCAGGTTATCGGCATGAATCGGCTGGTCGGGACCTATGAGCGTCGCTGAAACCCTGTATCAATTCGTCGTGGGAAAAACTGAACCATCTTATCTAGTGTCTGAGCCACTTGAGGTGCAAGCGACCTCGTGTAACTCGCTGTAAGGTAACGTTAAGGATGGTGCCCGGTGTTTTGCCTAGAAGGGGATACCTTGGGCCAAACTCCTTCCCTGGCATGTGAACTTAAGCCCTCGCTGCTACAGGAACGTCACAGAACACATTTCAGATTTCCAGTAATAGCTGTATCGGTATTTCCTAGCCAGAAAATATTTGCGGACTGATTCACCCAGTCAAACGCAGTGCTATGGCACTTCAGGAAAAGTTACCTGAGCTGCAGTGAAATCGTATGCATAAAACTACATTAAACAAAGGCGAACACCACAGTCGGCCGCATATACGATAGGCTTATTAATGGCGGCCACGCATCATAATGCTGAGGCCGTTCGAGGCTGCCCGTAGCCATCACAGAAATGTTATTAAATTCGCGTTCGCTCTTCCCAAGAAAAGTCGCTCGCCTGCCCTGCCGACTCTGACTCTAGCAACTTCGATCCGTGAGTCACAAAAAAATGCCGCTCGTTTGGTTGGTGTCGCCCGCGATTCTGGCTCTCCCAGCTTTCTTTGCCTGGTATAGATTCTCATCAAGCTTCGCCAAAAAAATTTTAGCAGCCTCTTGATTGCCCGCCTTTTTCCACATTCGCTCAAATGAGCAGATACCAGCAGAAAATGTAACCTGAATGCAGTGCATCGAATCGAGCTCGATCGGCTTGCTTTTGAGCGCGTCCAGACAACGTTGCGTGGCGGTCGTCGCCTGAATGTGACCGCAGTGCGGCATGGGAATCAGAAATTCATCCCCCCAGACGACCCAAGATATCAGCGCCCCGGAGTTCCGCCTTCAGGATTGAAACTATCACCTTGATAGCCTTGTCCCCCGCAGCATGCCCGTATCGGTCATTGACCTCCTTGAATTTGTCAACGTCAAGCATCGCCGCCGAATAGCTCATATCGTAGCGGGAGAATTCCGCAATCCCCTGACCAAGTCGCTCCATCATGTATCGGCGATTAAATATTCCGGTTAACGGATCGCGATCCACCTGATCTTCCAGCTTTACCCTCATCTCATGCATGCGCTCGACCATGCCCCAGATCAGTAACGCCTCGGTACCCCCTATGATGCCGCCCGCAGGGCCGCTCCTACGCAATTCCACGTCAACCGTGGCATCGCCGGTCACGTTAAACGCTAAGCAAGATCCGCATTCGCTCAGGGCCTGGTCCAACGTGGAATAAACCCGCAGGCCATACTGTCTGGCCAATTGCAAAGCAGGCGCATCGTGATTCTCATCAACGATCCCCGAAACTCACGCCAAATGTTCGTTCCGCAGCATACTGAGCAGGGCCTTGCCGCCGTTCCCTCCACCGATAATCAACACTCAGGGATTTCTTTTCTCAGTCATTATTCTTACCGAAACCCTTGTTGATGAGACCCACACGCAGAAAAGCACTGCTCTTATCGATGCAGTAGAACTAGCATTTCCCGCCATATACCCAAGTCAAAACTAAAAACTGAAAGAGGTACCGACCAACGCACCCTTCACAGATGCGCGCAGATTTTCCCCACTGTTTTCTAACATTTTTTGCTACCACACCGAACTACTTCTGAAAGCTACTAATTTTTGCAGTCTTCACCTTCGGCGGTCAACGAAAGACCACTGGCTTATGCTCTCTTCGCACCCTTTGGTGCAATCCTGAAGGAAAGGTGACAGCTGACGAAGACCTAGAAACTCACGCTGGAATCGATTAGAAAGAAAAAATGAGGACAAGTGGGGCCCCAACAAAGCGGCCACCCTGGGAAGACATCTGCCCGCCTGGTTCGGTCGCTTTATTTATCGGCCATCTCAACCGCCGGGCAGTGCCGGTGGCATGGAATATCAGCTCGCGGTTTCCGCATTGTAGCGGGCTAAAAGCCCGCTACAAACAGCGTAGTGATAGACCCGACTGAATATCCATGCCGCTGCAATAACCTGCAATGCTGCAAGTACGAATCCGGCAAACAGTGGCGCCGGCGAAAAACCGCTACCGTCTACCACCGAGCGCATGCCTTCAAAAACGTAGGCAGGGGGCAACAGTCGGCCCATCATTTGCATCCACGAAGGCAGCACCGATAGGGGGTAAAAAACTCCGGCGAATGGGGCTAGAAGAGCGGGAATTGGCCAGACGAGCCATTCCGAGGCCGGACCAAGCCTAAGCACCATCGCGCAGGCCAGTATTCCAAGGGCCACCCCGAAGAGAAATAAAACCAAAAGAAAAGGTACTAGCAGTAATCCGTATACAAAGAAGGACAAACCGAAGACGCAGGTTGCCAACACCAGCATCACAGCCAGCCCGACGCTGCTGGTCACGATGCCGGTTAACACCAGTCCAGTGACGTATTCGGAAATACTTAGTGGCGTCGCAAACATGTTCAGGAAGTTGCGCGACCACACATCCTCAAAGAATGAGATGGTCACTCCCTGCATGACCCGCGTGAAGAAGTCCCATAACAGAACGGCACCAAGCAAGCTCGGAACGAAGTTTATAGCCGAATGGCTAACGCTATTCAAATAGCGGGTGATGAATCCCCAGAGGACGATATCGATCGCTACCCAAGTAAACATCGGCAGGATTCGTGTCGGACTGCTGCGCATCAGATCGAATTGCCGTAGCACGATCCCGCAGACAGCCTGCACTCTCAACGAACTTCTCCAAGCGTAAACGGCTCGCGTGCCACACGGACAAAAAGGTCTTCCAGTGATGCAGCCCCCAGTTCGCCCGGGAGCTGCCTCGGGTCACCGCGTAGGAGTATCCGTCCGTGAGACATGATCAAGACGCGATCGCAAACCTGCTGGACTTCCGCCATGTTGTGCGAAGTCCATAAAATGCCGGTTGCACACTCTCTGGCCAACTTGCAGATTATCGACCTGATATCTCTTGCGGTCGATGGATCGAGTGAAGCTGTTGGCTCATCGAGTAGAAGAAGGCGAGGTCGGTTAAGCATGGCCTTGGCCAAGATGACACGTGCCTGCTCACCGGACGAAAGCAGTCCGCATCTGGTGTGGATAAAGCGTTTCAGGGAAAACTGGTTGATCAACTCATCTACGCGTCGAGTCAAATCACCCACTCCATAGATCCGTCCGAAGAAAAGAAGATTCTGCCGAACACTGAGATTCCCGGGGAGCGGAGCATTTGCTGCGGCAAAATTGGTATACGCCAGCGCCTTGGCGCGTTGTGCAGCCAAATCCAAACTTTCGATGCTGATCGAACCCGCTGTAGGCTGCAATACCCCCAACACCATGTTGACGGTGGTGGTCTTTCCAGCGCCGTTTGGACCGAGAAGCCCGACGATTTCGCTCCGATTAACGTGAAATGACACGTCGTTAACCGCATTTACGCGACCGTAATCTTTGCGCAAACGATCGATCCGGAGCACCGCGGCGGAAGAAGGCCTAGCCACTTATAATTCCCTGATCTCTGAATCCATCACAAAGCGTACCGTGGATTTACGCAATCGCTGTCGGGCGGCCAACGAAATCAACAATCCTTCAATTTTACCCGGATAGCCAAAAAGCCAGTGCCCAGGATCCCGAACGGCCAATAACATCGGATTTGGGGTCCTGAACCGATGGGTGCCTTCAAAAAAACCGGTTGGGTCGGTGCGCTCTGTTACCATGGAAAGAGAATGGATGGTTCTGACGGGCATCTGCGGCAGGCTGGAGTAGACCTGCATACCCACTCGACGGCTTCTGATGGCTGGCTTTCGCCGGCACAGCTGGTCCATAGGGCAAAAGAGGCTGGCGTAAAACTGCTCGCATTGACCGATCATGACACGATAGACGGCCTTAAAGAAGCGAGGAAGACTGCCTGCGCGCTCGAAATTCGAATGGTCTCCGGCGTGGAGCTGTCGACGCGCTGGAATCGGGGCGTCATTCACGTTGTTGGCCTCGATTTCGACCCGGAAGGGAGAAGACTGGCAAATGGCCTGAAACAGCTTTGTCGGTTGCGTGCACTGAGAGCCACCACTATCGCCCGGAAACTTGAGGAGGTTGGGATTACTGACGCGTTATCGTGGATCTCCAAGAAGGGGTGGGCTACGCGGATCACGCGTGCCCATTTTGCCCGCTTCCTGGTAGACAAGGGGCACTGTCGAACTATCCAGCAAGCGTTCAAACGCTACCTGAATCCAGGGAAATTGGCCTATGCAGACTGCGACTGGGCGCCCATAGCGAGTGCGCTGAACTGGATCAAGGAATCTGGCGGCTGCACGGTGCTTGCACACCCTCTCCGCTATGGCCTGGACGACGGCAACCTGATTCAATTGTTGGATGAGTTCAAAGCCGGCGGAGGCGATGCAATTGAGATTTCTAGCGGAGCCGGATCACAAAGGGAGGCGGTGCTTTGCGCCAACTACGCACAACGATTCAAATTAAAGGGCTCGATCGGGTCCGACTATCATGGCGGGATACAAAACCGCTCCCTGCTTGGCCGGGTTCTGCCGTTCCCCGCGTCGATTGAGCCGATTTGGGGGGTATTCAGAAACCCGGGCGAACGGCGGTAGACAAACCTTCATCCGTTGCCTCCCTAGGTGTACCACACACCCATAAGCAATCTGTGCCTCGAGATCGCAAAACAACCGACCTGAATCATCCGAAGGTTCAGATCTCTACTCCTTGGAGCATTTCATGTGGTTTAAGAACCTCACCATCTTTACATTTGATCAGCAATGGAGCCTGACACCTGCCGCACTGGAAGAATTTTTGGCGAGCAAGCCGTTGATTAACTGCTCCGCTTTGGGGTTAAACAGCTATGGCTGGATCCCGCCTGGCAATACGCTGCAGCTAGTTGAAGCCGTAGGCAGCCACATGTTGGTTGCCCTGGGAAGCGAAGAGAAGCTCCTCCCGGCTTCAGTCGTCAGGGACCACAGCAGCGATATGGCTAACGAATGGTTCCAAAACCACGGGATCAAGCCAGGGCGAAAGTTGCTTAGAGACTTCAGGGAGCGGGCCATTTCTGAGCTTCTGCCACGCGCTTTGACGCGGAAACGGCGGACAATGGGCTGGATTGACCCCTCACGGCAACGCTTAGTGGTTGATTCGGCCTCAGCCACGCGAAGCGAACTCCTTGTCGAACATCTGCGTAAGGCCCTGGGCAGCCTTCAAGTGGTGCCACTCAAACCGTCACGCTCGTCTCGGGACACAATGACCAATTGGCTACGCACTCGGAGTTTGCCCGATTCGCTCTCCCTTGACGACGCATGTGAACTCTCGGCGGTTAACGAACCGGGTTCGCAAATTCGCTACCGATACTACACACCGTCCATGGCCCAGCTTCGCGAACAGCTTGATCAGGGTTTTCAGGTTTCCCAGCTAGCTCTGGTTTGGCGTGATCACATCCAACTTACAGTTGATAGCAAACTCCACATTAAACGCGTCAGGTTTACGCAGATGCACGAAGAGCGCCAGAATGCGCACCAGCCATCCGACGACAGGGAGCTAGAAGAGGAACTCACACTTATGACGGGAGATTATGGTCGCATGATAGATGATCTGATCAGGGCTTTTAACGGCGAGACTGTTGATCAGTAATATTCCCGCTGATTCATGACCCATGTGAAAAATTGTTGAAGCCGTGCGTAAAAGGCGTCGCATACGTTGTGTATGCGCACCGATGGATTCTGCGCCTGATAGGACCCTCAGCAATTCCAGAATTATTTATCTACATTTCAGGAAGACCAATATGCCGTTCCTCGTATTCCCGTTCCGAGAAATACTCATCAAGCCTTTCCTTGGCACGATCACCAAACAGGAGGCGGCACGCATCCAGTAGACCGGGCGCCTGACGGATTTCACCCTTTCGAACCACCAGCGCAATTTTCGAACGGCGACGGAGAAAATCCTCGAGTTTGAAAATCATCTCTCGGCGCGCTGCCTGATCGACTTCTGCGCGCGTGTACTCCGTTCCCCTGATCAGAATCTCTGCCTGCGACGGATCCTCGCGAATACGTTCGACAAGATCTAGTGCTTCCATGCCATATCGTCGCCAGAACCGTTCGCTTAGCGGTTCACTAGCATCGGGCGAAGTATAGTCATCCAGTCGATTTAGCCGTACCTGGTGAAGGTACTCATCTTTTACCGCTTCTGGTGGTTCACCAAACCAAGCATAGGCTGGATGCGGGATTGCGACGCCCATGGAGGCTACTCGTTCACACACTTCGTTACCAATATTTATGCAGTCAGTCAGCTTTCCACCAAAGATGCTGAGATGGTTATCGGCAATATTGGCCTCGATAAAGTGCTGACGTGACAGATGGAGGAAATCGCGATGGTTACCGGAGTGCCTTTTAAGAGCGAGTGGTCGGACCCCGCAACGGTATGCGATCGCGTCATTGCGACCCAAGGGGTGATCGAGATTGAGCCGCTTGTTAATGTTACCGAATATAAAATCAATATCATCTCCGGTAACGTAGGCGTATGGACTATCGACGCGGGTGTCCGTGGTGCCGATGCATGTTCTTGCGCCCATCGGGATAGCGAAAAACAGACGTCCGTCATCCGCAAAAAAAGCGAGAACGCGACGGCTTGAGGTCAATCGGTCGACGACAATGTGAACTCCTTTGGATAGCACGTGCTCGTACTCGGTCTTTTGGTTTGAGAGCCGGTTGACGGCATCCACGAACGGACCTGCCGCATTGACCAGCACTCTGGAACAAATATCGAAGCGGTAGACCTCCCCATTCTCTTCTTGCGCTTGTGCCCGGGTGACCCATAAGTCACCTTCGCGCCTCGAACCAAGTGACTCCACGTAATTTGCACATATAACGCCACGATCGAGCGCGGCGCGAACAAAATTCCAGACGAATCGAGCGTCATTATCGTGCAGATAAGCATCTGAATACTCGAAGCCCCCGATGCTCTTGTCGGTGTTCACGACCGGTTCAGCATCCTTGATATCTCCCACTGACATCAGGCGGGGCACACGGGTGACTCCGTTACCGATGAGCCAATAGAGCCATCCGCCTAGATACAGGTACCAAGGCCTGAAACGGGAATCTTTGCCAATCGTCGACAGGAAGCGCATTTCCTGCACCGTAGATGGGTAGCTGCGCATTAGTTGGTTACGCGAAATACTGAGCTTGCGCACCAAGCGGAAGTCATAGTCCTCCAGGTACTTGATCCCCCCCCAAGCCAAATTGGAAGAGTTCATGCTAGTGAAGCCGGCAAAATCGCCTCGATCGATGAGCGCCGTGGAAACTCCTTTACCCGCTAGTGCTGCCGCGGAAACAGCACCATTGATTCCACCACCAATTATCAGAACATCGAATGTCGTGCCACCTAGCTTGTCGAGATTGCTTTTACGAAGTGGCATGGTTCTCCTCGTCTGGTGCATAGATACTTCGACAACCGATCTCTCGCGGAATGAAAGCGTTGGGCACTGGATATATTACTGCCTCTTGATGCCTCCCCCCGTCTCAACCTATTGAGACAACCTATGCTGCACGATTACGTTGTTACGAAGCTTCGGGCACTCCGGAGCGCTTTGATATCACCGGCTATGGCTCGTAATCTTGCTCGACATCCGCGTTTCGTCCGCTGGGTCCTCCCAATGATTGAGCAGGTTAGGCTGGACACCGGTTCGGCGACATGAACGCGCCGCAACCCCGTTTCGCAGCGCCGTTCGAAACAGCGGTGCTAAAGCACGGAGGCCGCGCGCAGCCGCCTGATCCTGCAACCACCTGGGTCGCCCCGGGCAGATCAAGGCCCTGGCCCATGCGGGCAACAGGGCGGCACCGGCACCGAGAAACATTTCTCTAGCCGGGGTGCCCGCTGGAACCGGCAATCGCATGCCACGCAACACCTCCAGCACATGCCGCGAGCGACTGCTGAATGTCAATTCAGGTTGTATCTGCTGAAAGTAGCGGTCTATTTCGGCTTGACTTCGAGGGACATCCCGGGCTCCGAGCGCTTCGGCAATGCGACGCGTTTCATCGTAGTACTGGTCACGGATAGCTACCGGAAGGTGGATGCCGCGGTACCGCTGATATCCCTGCAGGAAGCTCCACATTTCCGTACAGTGGACCCACGTCAGGAGATCGGGATCCTCCGCCGAGTAGGGTCGGCCATTTTGCGCCGTCCCGTAAACACGCCGATGGATGGCCTGTACCCGATGGATCAGCTTATTTGCGCTTTCCGTCGGCGCGTAGGTCGTGGCTGCCACGAAGCTGGTGGTACGCCGCAGGCGACCCAAAATGTCGTTGCGAAAGTCGGAATGGTCCCATACGCCGGCAAGCGCCAGCGGATGCAGTGTCTGGAGCATCAGCGCACAGATTCCACCAGACATCATCCCGGGAAATTCCGCATGTATTTTCCAAGTGACACTTCCTGGGCCGAATAACCCGGGATCGCCTAGCGGCTGATCATAGTCAACGGTTGGACCAGCGCCCTGACTGGAGATCACCGTCAAAACCCATCGCCGCAGCAGTGACGATGCAGAATTCATGAACAATCATCGCCTTGGCATGATCTCCACACGCAGCGGACGACCCCATTAGACGCCAGGGTAGTCGCGTCCCGGCGGGAAAGCAGCGCCCGGACGCGAATGTCGCTGCTCATCGCCGAAATGCGTCGCAAAGAAACGCCACTGCTAGACACGGGATCATTTGTTGGCAAGCTATATGTATCCGATTTCCTAATCAACCTGATGATGATCATCGAATCGCTGCTCGACGCAGACCTGTATAAGTTCAGCATGATGCAAGCGGTCTTGCATCAGCATCCTGCAGCCCGCGTCGAATACAGCTTCTTCTGCCGTACACTCCAAGTGAGCCTCGGTCCGTTGGCCGAGGCCATACGGAGCGAGGTAGCCTCATTGTGCTCGCTCCGATTTAGCGAAGAGGAACTGCAGTGGCTTGCAAGGCTACGCTATGTTAAACCCGATTTTGTAGAGTTCCTGCGCCTGTTTCACCTTCAGGAGCGGTTCGTGGAGGTCGATAATCGCGGGGGCCAGCTGAATATCCGGATCAGGGGGCCTTGGCTACATACCATTTTATTTGAAGTGCCTGTACTCGCCATCGTTTCAGAACTCTATCATCGCCATATATCTCGTCCAGCGGACTTGAGCGAGGGACGTCACCGACTTGCAGGCAAAATTTCTCAACTCCAACTTATGCCTGAGGTTTCTGATTTTGTCCTGGCCGAGTTCGGGACACGACGTCGCTACGCTCGGAACTGGCAGCATGAGGTGGTGACCGCGCTAAAGCGGAACCTTCCGGGAACTTCGCGCGGTACCAGCAATGTCCTGCTGGCCCGAGAACTTGGCCTTAGCCCAATCGGCACGATGGGCCACGAGTGGCTGCAGGCTGCACAGGCGCTAGGACCCCGATTAGCGGATGCCCAGCGATTCGCGCTCCAGAGTTGGGCAAATGAGTATCGTGGCGATCTCGGCATCGCGCTCTCGGACAACTACGGTCTTAACGCATTTCTGAACGACTTTGACCTTTATTTCTGCAAACTCTTCGATGGCGTTCGTCACGGTTCCGGAGATCCGGTGACATGGGGAGAAATGATGTTGGAGCACTACCGAAAAATGCGCATCGACCCTCTCGGAAAGCAACTGGTGTTCACTGATGCGCTCACGTTCCAGCGGGCGATCAATCTCTTTTACCACTTTAACCGTCGGGCATATCACTTTAACCGTCGGGCAAAGGTACGATTTGGAATCGGGACTTATCTGACTAACGACGTCGGCGCGAAGCCACTCAACATCGTTATCAAGATGACCCGCTGCAATGGCCATCCTGTTGCCAAGATAAGTGACGATCCCGGCAAATCTTTGTGCGACGACCCGACGTATCTGGCCTATCTCCGTCAGGTTTACCGACTTGAGGGCGGTCCGGGTGCGAGGACTCCATCTCGTCCAAGCAGATGGAGCAATCGCCTCCCCGACACCATACCTGACAACCGATATCCAATTGCACCTCGGTGACCGGTGGCATCCCCTGCAGGAAAACGGTAAATACACTTTTCGGCATATGCGCGCGCCTTGCGCATGGCGAGCTTTCGTAAGCGCCGACCTTACAACCTCATGTGGAACCAAGACTTTCGTGCGGTTCCGTGCTGCACGTTCACAACGTGACATTCTGACGCCGCTTCTCTACGGACTTACCTCGCCGCTTTCGGGTGGTGCACCGGATCGTCCGCCCGTAGCGGGCCATTCACAAGTGATCCTTGGTCTCGATATGGGTCGCCTTGTGAATTTCATCCATCGCTACCAGCGAGTGGGTGTAGGCGCCTCCTGCCCGTACCTCTGCAGCAACCCAGATCGCTTCCATTAGCTGCTGGTCATTTGCACCAGCCCTTAGTGCCGCTTCAGTATGACCACGGATGCTATAAGGGCATTGCGTGGCATGCGCAACTGCCACGGCAATCAGGTGCTTGATCCGCATTTCAAGAGCCCCATCCGAGAAAACTTCACGGGAAAAGGCGTGAAAAGCTTTCAGAGTATCGGGGGAGAGATCCCGGCGCCGCTTGCTCAGCTCACCACCGGCAGGGGGGTACATGTGAGATTCCATGGCGATCCCTCACGTGAACTATATTTACGCCATGTTAGCGCCGTATGAACCGGCATGCAGCACCAGGTCCGGTTTGAAACGCTGCCGCTGCCGCTGCCGCTGTCAGACGGATCGTTTTCAGCCCTGCATACCTTCCTGGGTCGCCGCCAGAACGGGGGTTTGATCTAGAGCACAACTCTTGCTCGCGGATGTGTTACCAGATGTAGCTGGCAACAGGGAGATTCAGGGGAGCGACGATGGGAAAATCGGACCAGCTGGCACGGCTAAAGCGCCATTATCTCTTTTCCGCTCTTACCAATCACCAATGGCGACAGCTGGTGCCGCACCTTGCATTACGTGGGTTGGAGCCAGACTCGGATCTGCTCCTGGAAGCAAGCCAGGGCACCTTCTGCATCCTTCTGGAAGGAAAGATCAAGCTGTATCGCATTACTACGCAAGGCGAGAGAAAGATCATTCGGATCGTTTGCCCGAGCCAAAGTTTCGCGGAAAGCGCGTTGTTTTCCGATCACCCCGACGTCCTGATGGAGGCGCGCTTCCTTTGCGCCAGTCTCGTGGCTTTTATCAGTCGACACGCATACCTGAACCTCCTTCGGCATTCGTTCGAAACATCCCAAGCAGTGATGACGCGGATGATCGAGAGCATCTACACCTATTCAGACGAAATCGAACGATTAAGCCTTAACAGCAGCCATGCGCGCGTTGCGCACTATCTTCTGAAACTTCGGGCGGGTGGCGGCGATAATGTTATTCGCCTGCCTTCAAGCAAATGCAGCATTGCACGCCAGCTTGGACTGGCACCAGAAACGCTGTCCCGGGCTCTGCGCACCCTCATAGATCAGCACCTCATTAATGTCACTGGGAGTACTGTCGAAATCACGGATAGCGACGCGCTCGAGTTGATTGCCTACGCCTGACCATCGACAAATCCAAAGAGTTAAGGCGGTTCCAACGGTCCGCCGCTTGCCGTCGGCAGCAAAACGGGCACCCCGCTCTGCGCTCCATCGAACCGCTACAATTCGCCAGAGAGACTGCACCGCGCACCGATTCAGAATTCGCTTGACAGTGGGTGCGGAAACAAACACCGCAGGTTTAAGATTCCGACAAGCCGTGAATAAGCGCAAACCTCTAGCATCTTAGGACAAAGCATCTTTGTGCTTTGTATTGACTAATAAACTTTCAGTAGTAAGAATCGACGCACTATGGGATCCCCGGAAAAGTCGGTTGATTTGAGTCAACATACCTTGCGAATCACTCCACTAGGATGCAAACAGCGGTAAGAGACGGGTCGTACACAGGTTACTAACCGACGCATCGACTCTTTCATGCGGGCAAGTGGGAGAATAAAATGATGAGACTAGGATGCAAAGGGAACCACGGATACCTCCGGCGGGCCGGGGGATGGATGCTCGCGGCAGCCGGGATGCTGGTGCTCTCCGGACCAGCGGCCTGGGC
>OFHJ01000398.1_pt1 | contig 16999 bp, 19 predicted proteins | sample 1522001 | NCBI WGS metagenome assembly OFHJ01 (sample SAMEA2464838, study PRJEB22497) | soil metagenome | biome: Grassland; feature: Farmland; material: Clay | place: Australia | collected 2013-02-01 | depth 1.2 m | reverse complement strand
GTTGTTGACCAGAAAGACGGGCGAGGAATCCACTGAGGCATAATCGTCAAGCGAGGTGGAAACTCTCCTGAACTCAGTGTAGGGTGCCTTCCTCAGTCGCATGTAATGAAATACCACAATCATATTTCATGATTTCGGTTACGCGACGAGGACTGAGTGGAGTCAACTAAAATGTGACAATGTCGGTCATAACATGAGCGATACAACAACTGGTTTAAAAGCAGGATTAAGTGCAGGAGTCGTTTATGGCATAATAAACGGAATATTCGCCATATTCATTCTAATACTGTTCAAGAGCACCATCATGGCCGCACTTCAGAAGGAAGTTGATGCCCTTGCAGGAAGTGGCCTTGCCATAACTGCACAATCTCTCTATAATACTGCCTTGGCCATTGCAGTCGTAGCCTCAATTGTAGGTGGGTTGATCCTTGGTCTCATACTGGGTGCCATATTTGGAGCAACGTATAAGAAAATACCTGGAAGAACGCCTGTGATCAAGGGTTTGATCTTTGGCATCATAATGTGGATCATCTTCAACGTGCTCCTGGGCATGCTTGATTTAGGCACATACGGTGTTTCATACTATGCAACTGGTGTTGCAGCAGGAATAATACCAACCCTGATCTTTGGCTTCCTTACCGGCCTGCTGTTTGAAAGATGGCAGGAAAAGCCCATGGCTGAATCCAACTCGTGGACTGAACAATAGGCTAAACACGCTTGGAGATTTCATTCAAACACCCATCCAATTTTTTCTATTTTTCCTCCCTGACTGACACTTCTACCGCTTGTGGCATGAGAAGGGCCCACGGATAGACCCACTTATATTATATCACCAGTTTACATTATTCTGTATGCAAAAAAACGTCGACCAGGAGACATACAGCATTCTGCGCGATTCAGTAAGAGAATTTGTGGCAAAGGAAGTACTCCCTATAGCGTCGAAAATAGATATCAACGATGAGTTTCCCATAGAACTTTTCAAGAGAATGGGGAAACTGGGGTTTCTTGGTATCACCATCCCCGAGGAATTTGGGGGTTCCGGGATGGATTACCGTGCACAGTCCATTGTTGAGGAGGAACTGGGTTACGCATCAGCCTCCCTTGCACTTTCATACGGGGCACACAGCAACCTGTGCCTTGACAACATGTTCAGGAATGGTTCTGAATACATCCGTGAAAACTATGTGCCAAAGCTGGCTTCTGGAGAATGGATTGGTTCTCTGGGTCTCACCGAATCCTCCTCGGGATCGGATGCACTAGCCATGAAAAGCACAGCGGTGCAGAAGGGAGAGTTCTTTGAACTCAACGGGAGCAAGACCCTCATAACTAACGCCCCCTATGCTGATGTGGTCCTGACTTACGCCAGAACCGGCGATGGCTTTTCAGCTTTTGCAGTCCTCGGGGATGACCAAGGCTTTTCCAGGGGAAGAAAATTTGACAAAATGGGAATGAGGGGATCACCGACTGGAGAGATTTTCTTCGATTCGGTTCAACTTGGCAGGGAGAGGGTAATAGGAGATCTTGGGAAAGGAAAGGAGATAATACTCAGCGGGTTGAATTCAGAAAGGGTTATTCTCACATTCATATTCACGGGAATCTCGAGAAGGGCCCTTGAGCTGGCGGTCAAGTATTCCACTGAGAGAAAGCAGTCCGGGCAATTCCTGCATGAGTTTGAGATGATCGAGGAGAAGATAGCGTATATGTACACAAGGTACCAGACAAGCAGGTTGCTGGCAGAAAGGGCACTTGCAAATCTTGACACCGACCCCATGGATTCACTGGGGCCTGCAGCTGCCATCATGCATGCCGCCGAATCGTCAGAATATGTGTCAAGGGAAGCCATACAGATACTCGGCGGAATAGGTTACATGCGTGATTCCGAAGTGGAGCGCCTCCTCCGAGACGCCATACTTGGACAGATTGGGGCCGGCACCACAGAGATTAGAAAACACCTGATAGCCTCAGCACTGGTTAGAAAGTATAAGAGGGAGGATAAAATACCCGAACTGTAATGAAATGCATCATCTGCGACACCAATGAAGCAAAGATCCATGGTCAGTGCGAGGACTGCTTCATTAACCACATACAAATTACAACGAATGGTTCTATAGACCTCACCATTTGTCCCAAGTGTGGTGCATTCAAGATTGGCAATTCATGGTCTAAAGGCAAGCTTGAGAGACCACTGGCCAAAAAGATCACGGAAAGGCTCGTGTTAAATGATTCAGATGTTTCAGCAGAAGCAGACGTCAACTCGGTCGAGCTGAAAAGACTGGAAGGGAAAATTGATTTTGCAATCACACTAACTGCGGAAGGGCATAAAATTTCAGGAATCAGGCATGACATTCCTGCAAAAATCCTGCTCAACAGTTGCCTTACGTGCAACAAGATCACTGGCTCATATTATGAATCAATAATCCAGTTGAGGTCATTGACTGCCGAATTTTCACCTGTTATCAACACTGTCCTGAAGGAGATTTCCGGAATGCTGGATAAGTTGGACAAGAGCGACAATGATTCCTTTGTATCAAAGATACAGCCAGTAAAGGCAGGCATAGATATCTATCTCGGAAAAAAGAATGACGGGATAAAGCTGTCAAAGTTCATTCATGACCACTACTTCTCCGACACAACCAGAACCAAGAAACTTGCCGGTCGAAGAGAGGGTGAGGATTTCTACAGATACACATTTCTGGTGAGGTTGTTTAACCTCAACCCGGGCGCAATGCTCTGGTCAAAAGACAAGGCTTACATCCTGGAACGAGTGAGGGCAAACGCCATAACAGTCATCGACCCTGTCAACGAGAAGAGGCATGATATACTCCAGAATGATTTCAATTCAGGATCTTATACTTACTCCGAGGAAAAACTTGAGACCAGAAATTTCATTGTCGTGTCATCCCAGAATGATGAAAGCATGATAATGGATCAGGAGAACTTCCAGGTGCTGACTTTAAAGGGCACCTATGAAGGCGAGGTCAAAGCATTCGACTACAATGGCAAATACATTGTGTGCAGCTTCTGAACGCTTTCTTTCTCATTTCGCCAAAGTTTACCATATTCCAGTTGGGCGCTCATGTTTGATGAAATGTTAGACAGTTGTTGAACATTATTAGCATAATTAGAATTTTGCGATATGCCCCGAAAGCACATCCCGCTGATTATGGAAGTGATAGACAATATAATCTCGCCGGATACGAGGAAGAGGAAATATTCTGATTGGCAGATCCTGAAGATTCTGGTTCTTCGGCATCTCATATCGATCGTCAGGGATATTCCTCTCCAACCATGAGGAATATCTTGATCTCATTGATCTCAAAGAAGTACCAAGCTTCCAGACCATTTCACGGAGGGCACGGATACTTGACCTCCATGCACTGAACATAGAAATTTCATTCCTAGAATCGATGAATCACATTGCGGCCATGGATTACTTCATGATCCATACATGCAAGTATTCCACTGCACACAGGAGGAAGAGGACCGGAAATACAGAGATCCAGGCTCAGGGTGGTCCAGACCACAAAAGGATGGTTATATGGAAAGAAATGTCGTATGTCTTTAGATATTGATTCCCTGCTCATAGTGGACTGGGTCATCACGATGGGGGATAAGCAAGCTGGCAGAAACAGGGAACAATATTGACATTGCCTTTCATGAAAATGCCAACCACATTCTGAAAAATGAACTGAAGGTAGATCAGACCATGACCCGCCCAAGATTAACTTGAGATACTGCTCCGATGACACCATACTTGATGGGGAAACAAAGGAAATCATTCTGAACTGGCTTCATTAGAAGTTCTGGCACAACATAGCGCGATAACATTGTTTTTTCAGTTTTTCTTGATATTTTCAACGATCGCAAATTAATTGTTGTCTCACCCTATGTGGGATAAGTGATTTCATGAGGATTAAAGCTGAATGGCATTCTTTAAAAAAAGTTATGATGCACAGACCGGGAACAGAAATCGACTACGCAATGCTTTCTCCGAGACCGTTCCTCTTTGAAAGACCTTACAGAACAAGAGTTGCGATCAATGAGCATGAGGAACTTGAGAATACCTTGAAGGAAAACGGGGTAAAAGTTGAGATCCTCAGTGATTTCATAATGAAAAAGGCCGATCAGGACAAGAACTTCCGAAAAGCTCTGGAGTCGAAGGTGCTCTCCCTTGTGAGATTTTACGGAAACGTGGACTCTGCGGAGACAGCGCAGCTTGAACTTGAGAAAAACCTGCCCATTCTCGACTCATCAACACTGTTTAAAATCATGACACTTGAACCCTCCATAGACCTGAAGCTTGACGTCTCTGAGGGACTTGAATATCCAACAGTTTACTCAAACTTGCCACTGGCCAACCTGTACTTCATGAGAGACCAGCAGGCAGTGACCCCGGGAGGAGTCATCGTGGGAAATATGAAGCGAAAACAGAGGATGAGGGAGCCAGAGATAACGGAATTTGTTCTCAGGGAAGCTCTGAATGAGGAAAATCTGCACAGAATTTCCGGAAATGGCATTTTCGAGGGTGGAGACTTCATGCCAGCAGACAAGTTCTGCATGATTGGGATTGGTTCCAGGACGAATTTTGACGGGGCAATGCAGGCTATCTCATCCGGTTATCTTGATTATGATGAGGTTGCCATCGTGGAAAATCCAATCTACGATTTCATGGAGGACCTGCCCAAAGACCCAATGGTAAACATGCATCTTGACACATATTTCAACATTGCCGGCGATGGAATTGCCGTTGGATCTGAAGAGCTTATGAAGAAAGCGAAAGTGAGCATATTCTCCGGCAGAAGCGGGGAAGAAACAAAGCCTGTGGAGGAGACGACGCTTTACCAGTATCTCAAAGAGAAAGACTTCAACATCATAAGCCTCGGCGTGTCTGAACAGCTCAGCTATTCTTCTAACTTCCTGACATTATCAGACCGTAGGATTGTCACAGTGAATGTTTCAAACGTGCTGGACAGACTTCTCAAGGAGCATGTCTTCCCTGAGAACGTGGAGTCAGAAGTCATAACTGATATGCAGAAGAGAGGCAAGGAGAACCTTTTCCCGAACCGCAAGGAGATCAAGGAATTGGGACTGGACAACATACCAGTCAACCTCAGTGAACTGACGGGCGGTTATGGCGGTGCGCATTGCATGACCGCGGCGCTGGAGAGGTAAGGAGAAATGGTTTCGAAGGTAACGAAACATTTAATTTAAAACAGGCATTACCGTTGCATTACGCTTAAACGCGCCAAATTACGAGGGATTTAATGGCAAAGGAAAGAGCACAAAAGAAAGGAAAAGATAAGTGGAAAGAGAAGAACTGGTATACGGTTAATGCACCGGATTACCTTGGCGGAAAGGAGATCAGCTTCAGTGTTGGTAATACCCCGGAATCGATGGTTGGAAGGAAAGTTGAGGTCCCAGTCTCAGAGTTTACAGGCAATTTCAAGAGGGCTAATGCCAAGATGATTTTCAAGGTACTGTCATGCCAGGGTTCCAAATGCAGCTCTGAATTTGTCGGGCACAGCCTCAGCGATGACTACATAAGAAGGATGGTCAGAAGAAGGAAGGAGAGAATCGACATCATAAAGGGAGTGGCAACATCAGACGGTGTCGACATGGTGCTGAAAGTGGTAATTGTCACGGATGGAAAGCTCACAACCTCCAAGAGAGGAGAAGTGAGGAAAACCGTCGAGTCTTTCCTTGTAGAAAAGTCTGTTACGATGCCATATGGTGAACTCGCGAAGTATGTAATTGGTGATGAAATTTATGGTGACATAGTGAACGCCACCAGGGACATATACCCAATTAAGAAGATTGAAGTCCGCAAATCTGTGCTCTCTGGCACATCCCCGATACCAAAGCAGGCAATCCCGCAAGAGGAAAAAGAAGAAGAGCAGGAAAGCGTAGAACAATTACCATAAATCTTTTTTCTGCCGGGGTGGCTTAGCTGGAGGAGCGCCGGACTCATAAGAATGAATAGTTCTGAGAAATCCGGAGGTCTCGGGTTCGAACCCCGATCCCGGCATCCTTTACCATGATAGTGTGTTATTCCGATCATAATTGGTTGTTTATGCATGCCAGTTAGTAATAATAGTTCTTTTGAACTCTTTTTGGTAATCTTAGAACTTTCTCATCCAGATAACACATATACTTTTGAAAGCATAGCTCCATTAGTGCATATGCGCCATTCACCACGCGTTAGCCTCAAGGAATTCATCATCGTCCTTAGTGGCAGTCTGGCAGTCTCATTCTTGTTGTTGTTTCTTACAAACTTGATCTAACTGCAACATATGGTTAGTAACAAGGAGTATCAGCAAAATCTATCCCACTGATCCAAAGAGAACCGTAATAATCATAATTTTTTACAGGCAAAAAGGGAGTGTTTGTATTGTAAGCCATTTTGTTGTGTATGATGTACCTATATACTTAACACAAACCTGCTGCATTGTGCCTGACCTATTGGTTTGATTGAGACTTATTCTTACAAATTTATGTGCATTCTGTGAAAATATACCTTAAGAGAATATTTAATGACAAAAGATAGCCACAATATTGCTTCTGCTCTCATTTACTCATTTATTTGTGAAATAACAACCCTGAGATATTTAAATGAGATCAAAACTCATGACATTTCCGAACAGTCCGACATGGAGCCAGATAGATTATATCTCCAAGCTTCAAAACAGCCCATTGAGCCGGAACACTGTCAGAGAGTACCTGATACTACGGGGCAAGGGTGTCACCAATGATCTTACAAAAAAAGAAGCATCAGATCTCATCAACTTGCTTCTCTTCAGCAAAACTCACTGAATTGATTATTCCCACGGTTTGTGGTTGAGGGTATTTGCCAGAATATCGGCGAAATCAAAGTGAGCTCACTAAAAAGTTCCTGACCTGCCTGATGAATGACGCAACAACTTCCTCGCCCATGGTTTCATCACTAAATTGAGCTCCAGGTTTAACTACACCTTCAGTGAACATGTCACCATCCACATGTGGAGCCAGATGAACATGCAGGTGAGGTATGAGATCTCCAAAGATATACACGTATACGAGACGAGCCCCTGTTGCTGCACGAAGCGCCGAGGTCACGTTTGCCAGAAGTGCGCCGAATTCTGTGGCCTCCGGGCCGTCCAGCTCTGAAATGTATCGGATGTGCCTTAATGGCTCAAGATAACAGAAGCCGAAAACATCCCTGTAAGTTGACACGCTCAGCCTCCACCTCTCATTTCTCCACAATTCACGGCGGGAAAATGTTACATCGGCACTACCATCACAGATTGAACATTCAGACGCTACCATCCTAAGAAATAGTCAAGATCACAATATAATATGTTTGATCACGGCTCATTCGGGGAAACAGAAATTTCTGATCCTTTCCATCAGAGTATGGGGAAAAGTTGATAAATTGAATGAATTCTTCACATACATGGATAGAGATCTGGAAACCGCGAAAACAATCGCACTGATTGCGGTTATTTTTAATCTGTTAGGCCTTGTCTTCAGCATATTCATCTTATTTTTGGCAATACTGCCTTTCATTTTCATGCTCCTTGACTACCTCCTTGTTTATGAACCCCTGACTAAAGGTGATGGGGAGCGTGCAGAGACACCCGCCCTCATTCTCGGAATAATACAGGTCATTCCGTTCATAGGCGGAGTTATTCCGGGATTGCTTCTTATATTCACGTGGATAAAGATAAGGGACTCGGCAAACAGGCGAGCGGCAGGCAGTTCATAGTGCAGTGGAAACAAAAAATCCCTTCCACAACAGTACTGTTTTACTACGCAATTATTTGTAGGCCGCCAAACTACCTTCTTCCTTAAATATGACGATGAAATCAACCAATAGAAATAAAAACAGGGAATCAAAAATATTCTTAGTTTTAGCTAACAGAGTGTAAAAATGACAGATTTCGAGACTTTCGGATTAAAGAGTGAGATATTAAAATCTCTCGAAGAAATGAATTTTATCAATCCCACAGAAGTGCAGGAGAAAGCTATTCCACTTGCACTCGAAGGGAGCGACCTTATAGTAAGGTCGAAAACCGGTACAGGTAAAACCGGAGCTTTTCTCATACCCATACTTCAGAAGACTGAATCAAAAGAAAGGATGTCTTCCTTAGTCGTACTACCGACCAGAGAATTAGCCCTTCAAGTCTTCAATGTATCAAAGAAGATGATCACAAACAGCAACGTGAAAACAGCTGTTGTGTACGGAGGGGCAAGCATAGAAGTCCAGATTAAAGAATTGAGAAAAAATCCAGGCATTGTAATTGGTACTCCAGGAAGAATTATCGACCTGATGAAAAGAGGGGAGCTTGATCTTTCAAACCTCAAGTTTCTGGTACTGGATGAGGCTGATGTCATGCTTGACCTTGGTTTCATAGAAGATATTGAATTCATAATTGCCAAAACGCCAAAGAACAAACAGTCCATGCTGTTTTCTGCAACCATACCCGAACAGATAATGAGGCTAACCAAGAGATTCATGAAGAATCCGCAGTTCCTCAAAGTTGGCCAGCAGGAGCAGATGACCGTTAACACCATATCACACAGCTATGCAATTTCACTGGGTTCCAGGAAAGTGCCTGCCCTTCTGGCATACATAAACGAATACAACCCCAAGAAATCCATAATATTTGCAGAAACCAAGAGAGGTGCAGACCGACTCTACAATGTTCTTGCAAGTGAGGGATACAACGCAACTGTGATACACGGCGACCTGACACAGGCGCAGAGAGAGAAGTCTCTTACTGAGTTCAGGAATGGGAGCAGATTCCTCATCGCCACAAATGTTGCAGCAAGGGGACTTGACATAACCGATGTGTCGGATGTCATCAACTTCGATCTGCCAAACGAGCCTTTCGTGTATGTACACAGGGTTGGGAGATCAGCAAGGATGGGAAATACCGGCAGCGCTTTCACGATTGTGGAAGAAGCAGAGCTTAATGAAATAAAAACCATTGAGAGATCAGTCAAGATCCACATGATGAGGATTGAACTCAACCAGGAGCCCTACTTGGAAGTGGGCAAGAATGTCGGTTATTTCCATGACAGGAGAAATCAGGGAGGAAACAACAGACCTCCCAGGAGACCCTCTGGAAACCGCCCGCCAAGAAGAGGCAACAGCAGATATAAGGGGAATGACAGGAAGCCTAACAACGGCCGTCGCCCCTCGTGGTAAATTTTTCCGATACGGTAAATCAGGGCAAGACAAAGTTATCTTGCCTCTACTTTTTTTAGACAGAAACTACTGACTTCATGCGTGGTCAAGAAAACTGCTTTCGTGACCGGAGACGCAGAGGGCGTGGGGGTAGCCTTAAGCAGGTCGCTATCAGATGAGGGGTACACCGTTCACTTCTGTGACGTTACCCTTGAGAAGGAGAGGCAGCGACTGGACATACTGAGGAACGAAGGTGCTGAAGCACATTTTCATCGCCTGGATGCCAGAGATCACGAATGGTGGAAAAAGGTTGCTGCAGAGCTGCATTCCGACGAGATTTTTCTCGATCTGCTGGTCAATAATGCGGGAATTGCCGACCCATTCATGGAGTTTACATCCGAAAACACCGGAAACTGGTCAAAAGTACTGGAGACAAACCTTATGGCCATTTATTAGCATCCAATGCTCTGGTACCATTCCTGAAGACCAGCTCGAGCATCATAAACATAGCTTCAACAAGAGCCTCCCAGTCTGAGAAAATATTATCCCCTATTCCGCATCCAAGGGAGATGTTGTGGCCCTCACACACTCACTGGCCATAACTCTGTCATCGAGAAAAATAAAGGCCAACTCCATATCACCGGGCTGGATCGACACCTCAGGCATCCGGCAGGATAGGAAAACCGGAAGACATTGCAAAACTGGTGACGTTTCTCGCTTCTGACAGGGCTTCAGGGATCTATATGGGCAGGACATAATCATAGATGGAGGGATGACCCGCAGAATGATCTATTTTGACAGGGAAGTGATGGAGGAAGCCATGTTTCAGCTGACCGGGAACAGGGAACTTGCAGAAAGGCTCATGGATGAGGCTTACAAAAAGAAAAAATGAATTTGGCTGATGAAACTAAGAAGTGACCAACGTAAGCCACTCACTGTAGTAATTGTCTCTACCGTGGACAATCTCGTAGAACTTTGAGAATAGTTCTTGAGTGGTCTTTCCAGGCTTTCCGTTGCCTACATCTATATTGTCAATACTCACAACTGGAGTTATCTCTGCTGCCGTACCTGCCATAAACACCTCGTCCGCCGTATATAGTTCCTCCCTGTGAACAAACCTTTCCTCCACCTCAAGCTTGAAGGATTTGGCAATTTTTATGATTGAGTCTCTTGTGATCCCAAGCAGTATGTCCGAATCCTTGTTGGGAGTTATGATGTGCCCGTCCTTAACGATGAATATGTTAGAACCTGGCCCTTCGGCCACGAATCCGTTGCCTGAAATAATTATTGCCTCATCGTATCCGGCCTTGGAAACCTCCGAATTGGCTATAATGGAATTGAGATAGTTGCCACTGGCCTTCGCCTGTATGGGCAGAACCGATGATGTTATCCTGTGCCAGGATGAAACTTTGCACCTTAGCCCTTCTTCCCTGGCCTTTCCAAAATATGCGCCATACGGTATTGCAGCCACGAAGACGCTGAGAGGTTTCCCTCTTGTGTGCACACCTATGCTGCTGTCATTGTAGAACGCGAAAGGCCGAATGTAGGAAGATTTCAGGTTGTTGACCTTAACAGTATCCGTAATGGCATTCTTGAGCTGTTCATGGCCGTAAGCCAGATCCATGTAATATATTCTGGCTGTGTTAAGAAACCTCCTTATGTGATCATCGAGACGGAAAATGGCTGTACCCTTCGCTGTCTCATAGGACCTGATGCCTTCAAAGATTCCACTTCCGTACTGGAGGGAATGAGTCATTATGGGTACATTGGCTTCGCTTTGACTTATGAGATTGCCGTCTAACCAGACCTTAAGTTCATCTGACATAGATCAGAATAGAAGGTTCGGGTACTTATTTATTATTGAATGCTAATAATTACCGTGCCTTAAATAGGCTAGTCCGGGTATTCAAAATATGGTTACGGGAGATACGGAAAGAACTAACTTCCCATTCTCTCCCTTAGTTTGTTGAGCTGGCTTTTAATTTCTCCAGGAAGTTCTTTTCCAAGTGACCTTGTGAAATCCTCCATCTCTGATACTTCTGCGCTCCATTCACCGTAATCTATGGCGAACAGTTGCTCTTTCTGTGCATCCGAGAGACTGAGGCCGCCGAAGTTGAATGAAGATTCATCAGGCATCCTTCCGATCGGAGTGTCTCTTGATTTCGCCTTGCCTTCAGATCTTGCGATTATCCATTCCAGGACTCTTATGTTCTCACCAAATCCCGGCCATATGAAGTTTCCGTCTGAATCCTTTCTGAACCAGTTTACATAGTATATCCCGGGAAGCTTGCAGTCATTCTTCTCCATTGAGAGCCAGTGACTGAAATAGTGGGAAGCATTGTAGCCACAGAAAGGCCTCATTGCCATTGGATCGCGCCTAACTACGCCGACCTGACCCTCAGCTGCGGCCGTCTGTTCAACTCCCATAGTAGCACCCAGGAAAACGCCATGCTTCCAGTCGAATGATTCAAAGACCAGCGGTACTGTGTCCCCTCTTCTTCCGCCAAAGAGAATTGCCGTCAGGGGTACACCTTCAGGGTTCTCAACTTCCCCCGACAGGCTCGGGTACTTGCTCAAGGGTGTGGTGAACCGTGAATTCGGGTGAGCTGCCTTCTGCCTAGTTGACGGGTCATGCTCGTTGCCTTTCCAGTCCAGGAGTTTCCCCTCTGGTACGGGCAGCCCCTCCCACCATGGTTCATTCTTGTCAGTCAGGGCGACGTTGGTAAATATGGTATCTTTCCTTATGCTTTCCATTGCATTGGGATTTGTCTTCGGGTTTGTGCCGGGGACCACTCCAAAGAACCCGTTCTCTGGATTAATTGCATAAAGTCTTCCATCCTTTCCAACATGCATCCAGGCTATATCGTCGCCTATGAGTCTCGCTTTCCAGCCCTTCTCGGCATATCTCTTTGGAGGCATGAGCATTGCCAGGTTTGTTTTCCCGCTTGCACTTGGGAAAGCGGCTGCAAAGTAGTACTTCTTGCCATCTGGATTTTCAATCTCCAGTATGAGCATGTGCTCCGCCATCCAGCCATCGTTCTTCGCTTCGACACTTGCAATCCTCAGGGCGTGGCACTTCTTGCTCAGTAGGGCATTTCCACCGTAAGCAGAATTGATGCTGATTATATGGGCATCAGAGCCGAGCCTCTTCCACGGGAAGTGAAGAATGTAACGGTTTTCGGGATCCAGATCACCTGATATGTGAATGCTTTTAACAAAAGTCCCGTCCTTCTTGATCCTGTCCATGGCAACTTTGCCCATCCTCGTCATGATGAACATGTTCACGACAACGTACTGGTTATCTGTTAGCTCCACACCGGCTTCAGAGTAAGGGGAGTCTGCCGGGCCCATTATGTAAGGAACAACGTACATTGTTTTTCCTTTCATTGAGCCGTCCATCAGCCTGTCTGTTATCTTTTCTGCATCTTCAAGTGAGAGGAAATTATTGAGTGGGCCTACCTTTGATTCCTCCTCAGCACAGATAAAAGTGGATTTTTCTGTCCTTGCTACATCCCTTGGATCACTTCTGGACAGGTATCCTCCGGGAAAAGTCTCCTGATTAAGCTTTATCAGGCTGCCATCGCTAACCATTTCATCAATAATTCTCTGGTATTCCGCTCTACTGCCGTCACAGTAGACAACCTTTTCCGGTTTTGTTATACCTGAGATGCTATCAACCCATTCTTCGACAGAATTTAGTTCCGCTTTTTCCATTTTATCCCTACCTTCATGGCGCACGTACTTCGCCAGTCTGGAGTGCCAGAAGATCAAGCTTTTACGCTGTATCTGACGATATTCATTATTTTGTGCTCTATTTAATAACTTCCATACTTGTCTACTTCATGATACGACGATCGTCTATGCAAATTCTTCAAATCAACGAAATTCATTGATTTCCTTCCGAAATGGCAAAGGTAACGATAGGTGGTCCCGTAAAATTAAAATAGTATGATCCATGCTTAGCACTTCCGGGAATCCACTGAGAAGACATGAATCAGAGCAACACCAGGTAAAGAAGCAACGCAACGGGTATGGATGAAATGTAAGGGAGAAGGATTCCGGCAGGGTATTTGCTCAGCGTGTTCTTTGAACCGGTAAAATCAATGAATTGCATCGGCAGAATGAATATTGATGCGTAAATTAACACGGTGAGTGGAAGAAAGATGAGGATTGTAACCGGATCGGCAAATATCCTGCCATTTCCCACATACTCAAATAAAATGCCAGTAAATCCTGCGGTCAATAGGGCCTCGCTTTCGGAGAAGCTGTATTTTCTGGAGATGAACAGATACCACACTGAAAACCATGCAGCCCACTGCAGGGGAACAATTACAATGTCAAGCCAGATGTCCTGGATGGCAACCCTGTTTCCCAGTGCGTATACATACAACTCCTCAAAAACAGAAACGGAGAGTGCAGTAAGCAGGAAGGCAGCGAAGCGTGTTCTTGCCAGCCCCGTGAAAGCCAATCTCAGCCTCTTGCGCATGATATAGACAATGCCCCCATATCCTGGACCGAATGAAACTGCGAAAGCAACAATCCCCCACTGGAAAGAAATAGACAGTATGGCCACTGAAATGGCGAACCACACAAAAATGATGAGCCAGAGCACTCTTACCTTCAAACGCCGACTTATTTGCCGGCCGGTTAATATATTTTCCCGTGTTGGGCCTGCAGGCCACGCACAACAAGGAATTTAAAGTCAAGGCGGCTATTCACCCGGTCCAGCTGCAACTCCGGAGAGAACTTCCTTCAGGCGCCTCCGTGTGATGATCTCCCCCTCGACAAACAGGATGCCAGAGACTATTCCAAGCGGACTGAAGAAGAGTGAGACAAGAAGGAGTATCCAGCCATAATCAAGGAGAGGTTCCTCGAACTTTACAGCAAGCCGGTGTATTCCCATGAACACCCCCATTATGAAACCAACCAGCATGAGCACGCCACCTATGATTGACATGAAATCTGCAGCTGCGATCCCTCCCAGAAGCCCGGTCGGAAATGCTGTTGAATTCTGCTGAAGAGTGATAATTAAAGGTACTACCAGGGCGAGTATGATTGCAACCCCAATCATGGCAAGAATCAGTCCGATTATCAACAAGGTTGTGCCGGTTTTTGGAGATAAAAAATCATAGTCGCCCTTTGCCAGTTTTGAGAAAGAAGCTCTAAGATAAACGATTGAAATGGTCTGAACCAGAATTGTTGCGACCGAGATTATCTCAAGAATCAGGAAGGCCATTGTCAGGCTTGATTGGATGTTCTGTGCACTAAGAGTGCTGAAAAGTGAAAGTATTCCTACTGCAGACAGTGGCCCAAAATGCAGAATATTCAATGCAAAAGATGAAGTTTCAATTGCACCAAAGATCAAAACAACAATTGCGAAGAACCTGAAATCCCCATGGATGAAAGTTCCATTTCTATGGTTGGTGCCAGTGAACTTCCACATTTGGAACACACCGTGTTTCCCATTCGGCTGTAAGTTCCACAGCTGGGGCATCTTCGCGCCATACTATTTGAACAAAGAGTATGTTTATAAATTTATTGGGGTCTGTGAGATATTAGTATAATTAAAATCACGCATCGGGCTGTAATACAGTAAAATTAAAACATGACTTAACACTATCAGGGGATAAGGGTCTGTGGGGTAGCCTGGTATCCTTCCAGCTTCGGGAGTTGGAAACTCCGGTCCAAATCCGGGCAGACCCATATATTAATTACTTCAGAATAAAGTTTCAAATAGTCCTAGCTCAAGCTATTTTATGGCTTTTTAAAAGGGGCATAAGGACTTAGGAAAATAACACAAATTATCATTGGCACGTGGAATTGCTGGAAGATGAAACGGTCAGGCGCTTGGTCGAAAATCTGACCAGAAGATCCGATTTCACAGCTGGTGTTTATAGGCGGGGTCTGGGTTATTATTGCACAAAAATGAATACCACCCCTGCCAGGACCCTGGAAAATGCAAAGGAAATTGTGCCACTGCGAAGGCAGGAAAGGCGCTTATCTAGCACGTTATAAGAAGGTGCTGCACCCATGGACCAAGTTCAACAATATAATAAATTTCAGGCTTAATGCGAATATAGCCAATGAAAATATCAATGAAAGATCCCTTGCTGAGGCAGTCCCAACCAAAGAAGAATTGGCAAAGGTTCTAAGGAAAGCATCCTTGCATGAACGGGTATCAATTTCTCTTATGGCATTTTCCGGTCTAAGGCCCAAGTGCATGGCAATTCCAGCGGGACCGACTGCTTAAGGATCCGGGATATTCCGGACCTGAAGATCAAGAATGGTACTATTGGGTTTGATAACGTGCCAGCCCAAGTAAGTGTAAGGTTTAACCTTTCCAAAACTAAGATCGCATGGATTACCTTCCTTGCAGATGAAGGCTGCACTTACCTGAAAGAATACTTTGAAGATCGCATAAATGGCGGTGAAGAATTGAACGAAGATTCACCGGTCATATACTATGAAAGGAATGTTAAGAAATCCCAAGAATGTATGCCCACTTTTTACGTCACCAAGGGTATCAGGGAAGTTATCAGGGCTGCAGGCTTCGACTGGCGGCCTTACATCTTCAGGGCTTACTTTGCCAGCGCTCTTAGCCCAGTCCAACGGGATAATTACCGGTGAATGGCGGGGCAAATTCAGGGGTCATAAAGGAAACATTGAATCAATTTACAACGTGAACAAGAAGCTATCCCAGGATAAGATCGATGCAATGCGTGCTACCTACCAAAGGTGCCAGAAATACATCGGCACGGCTGCAGCTGAGGTATCAGACGAAAATATGAAACATTTTGTCTGGAACCAGTTCTTGATAATGGCAGGCTACGATCAAAAGGAGATTGTAGAAATGAACTTCAGCAATATGACTGAGCAGGACATCCAGAAAAAAGTGCAGGAAAGAGTGGGATCTCAAAATGGATCCAGGGCTGAGAATGGATCCGGCCAGATTTCAATCCCCGTCGACTCAGTGGATGATTACCTGAGCAGGAACTATCTGTTTGTGGCTTCCCTGGGCAATGGCAAGGTCAAAATGAGGGCACCATAATATGGAAATAATGTGCTCTAACGTTCAGAATAGAACTAAACATAGGCTTTGCTAATTCCAGTGTCGATCTTGATCCCAAGTTCCTGCATTGTGCATATTCCAATAGCTGCTTCAATTTCTCCCTCAATTACGGTAAATTGCACATTCCGGGATACTTTCTGATCGATCTGAAGTTTAGGAAAAATTACTACATCTCCGGTGATAGTATTACCACCAGGAACTATATATCTTCCTCCTTCAGGTAGCGCATCAAGCCACCCTATTTCCATGACCGAGGATCCATCTTCTAACGTGTCGCCTATGAAATTGACGTCCGCTCCTGTATCCAAGAGCGCAGTAAAATGTACGTTTGAATCGACTCCATACAGGATTGCTTCCTCGTACAGGCTCTTGCACTCATTTACCATTAATGGACACCAAGCTTAAAATGCCTGAATATTGTAGACTTTTCCTTCCGCATCCGTGGTTAAGGTCACATTTCTTTCCAGTCTGAACTTTCTACCTTCTGAATCTGGCTGGGACTCGGTTACGTATGAAACTGTGACATTCCACTTTTTACTATTGACGTCTTGGTGTGCAAATGTGATCTTGAAGTCATCTATACCGATCAATTCTTTCAGCTGATCTTTCAGTTTAGCTTTCAGTTCCACCAGTGTTAGCGACATTGAGGATTGAATACGAAAACAGATATTAAACTCTAACTCTGGCTATTTTACATAATATATTTTCTATAACTCGCTTACCTGATGGATTCAATGTAAAGATCTTTATACATTGATATTATG
>OFHJ01000397.1_pt1 | contig 17023 bp, 14 predicted proteins | sample 1522001 | NCBI WGS metagenome assembly OFHJ01 (sample SAMEA2464838, study PRJEB22497) | soil metagenome | biome: Grassland; feature: Farmland; material: Clay | place: Australia | collected 2013-02-01 | depth 1.2 m | reverse complement strand
CACGCTGGCGGCCGAGACGCTCTTGCCGAGCTCGGCGGACAGGGCGCGGGCGAAGGCGTCGGCGGCCGACAGGACGAAGCGGGGCCGGGTGCGCACCACGGCAGGCAGCCCGGAGATCATCGCGAGGCTGCCGTCCTTGCGGGTGAGGACCCGGGTGTCGTGGTCGAGCACCTCGACGCCGTCGATGCGCGCGCGGAAGGTGGTGACGGTGCCGCCGCGTCCGGCGCAGCGGAGCTTGCCGCGGTGAGCGGATTGCTCTGGCTGACGCCGGCCATGGACCGGCTCTTTATCGAGGCGCCATCCGGGCGGCGGCGGTTTCTCGACCGTCTGGTCTTCGGCCTCGACCCCGAGCACGCGCGCCGGGTCAGCGGCTACGAAAAGGCCATGCGCGAACGCAGCCGGTTGCTGAAGGAAGGGCGCGCCGATCCGGCTTGGCTCGCCGTGATCGAGGACCGCATGGCCAAGAGCGGCACCGCGATCGCCAGCGCCCGGCGCCACGTCGCGGCGCGGCTGAGCGCGGTTTCGGCGGCAAGCGAAGGCCCCTTTCCCAAGGCCGGGATCGGCCTCGCCGGCCTTTTGGAGGAATGGCTGGAGGACGCTCCGGAAGCCATGGTGGAGGCGCGTTTCCGTGCCCGCCTCGGCGAGAGCCGAGCCTGCGACGCCCAGGCCGGCGGCGCGCTCGAAGGCCCGCACCGCGCGGATCTCGCGGTGCGCCATTGGACGTCTGGCGCCCCGGCCGCGCAATGCTCGACCGGCGAGCAAAAGGCACTGCTGATTGCGATCGTGCTCGCCAACGCGAGGCTCCAGGCGGCGGAACGGGGCGCCGTGCCGATCCTGCTGCTGGACGAGATCGCGGCCCATCTCGACGCCGACCGGCGGGCTGCCCTGTTCGACCACGTGCTCGAGCTTGGCGCCCAGGCGTGGATCACCGGGACCGATCCGGACCTTTTCGGCGAACTGCGGCATCGGGCGCAGTTTTTCGCCATCGGCAAGGGCCATATCTCCGAGGCCGAAGCCGCCTGAGCGGCGGCTCAGGCAACGGTGCAATACGACGAAACGAAGCAGCTATCGAGGAACATGGCGTGACAATCGGTGAAACCAGCGGGCGGCGGCAAGCAACGGCCGAGGAATACGGCGCCGACGCCATCACGGTCTTGCGCGGCCTCGACGCGGTGCGCCGGCGCCCCGGCATGTATATCGGCGATACCGAGGACGGTTCCGGCCTGCACCACATGCTTTACGAGGTGGTCGACAACGCCATCGACGAAGCCCTCGGCGGCTATTGCGACCGGGTCGAGGTGATGCTGAACGCGGACGGCTCGGCCACCGTCACCGACAACGGCCGCGGCATCCCTACCGACATCCACGAAGAGGAAGGGGTCTCGGCGGCGCGGGTCATCATGACCCAGCTCCATGCCGGCGGCAAATTCGACAAGAAGAGCTACAAGGTCTCGGGCGGACTCCACGGCGTCGGCGTCTCGGTGGTGAACGCGCTCTCGTCCACGCTCGAGTTGCGCATCTGGCGGAACGGCAACGAATACTTCATGCGCTTCCATGACGGCGAACCGGAAGGCGATCTCGCGATCGTCGGCACGGCGCCGACGGGCAAGAGGGGCACCGAAGTCACCTTCACGCCCTCGCACCAGGTGTTCAGCCAGACCGAGTTCGATTTCGCGACGCTCGAGCATCGCCTGCGCGAACTGGCCTTCCTCAACCCCGGCCTTGCCATCTCGCTCGCCGACCTGCGCGGCGTCGAGCCGCATCACGTCGACTTGCACTACGAAGGCGGCATCGAGGCTTTCGCGCAGCATCTCGACCGCAACAAGGTGCCGCTGCATCGGCCGCCGATCGCGATCAAGGGCGAGCGCGACGACATCGTCATCGAGGCGGCGCTGCAGTGGAACGACGGCTACCACGAGAACGTTCTCTGCTACACCAACAACATCCCGCAGCGGGACGGCGGCACCCATCTCGCGGGCTTCCGCGCCGCGCTGACGCGAACCATCAACACCTACGCGACCGAGAGCGGCATCGCGCGACGCGAGAAGGTGCAGCTCACCGGCGACGACGCCCGCGAGGGCCTGACCGCCGTGCTTTCGGTTAAGGTGCCGGATCCGAAGTTCTCGTCCCAGACCAAGGACAAGCTGGTGTCGTCGGAAGTCCGCGCCGCGGTCGAGGGGCTGATCGCGGATCAGCTCGCCGCCTGGTTCGAGGAGCATCCGACGGAAGCCCGCACCATCATCGCCAAGGTGGTGGAGGCGGCCGCCGCCCGCGAGGCGGCGCGCAAGGCCCGCGAACTGACGCGCCGCAAGGGCGTGCTCGACATCTCGCATCTGCCGGGCAAGCTCGCCGATTGCCAGGAGCGCGACCCGAGCAAAGCCGAGCTTTTCCTGGTCGAGGGCGATTCCGCCGGCGGCTCGGCCAAGCAGGGCCGCCACCGCGCCTCGCAGGCGGTGCTGCCATTACGCGGCAAGATCCTCAACGTCGAGCGCGCGCGCTTCGACAAGATGCTGTCGTCGAACGAGATCGGCACGCTGATCACGGCGCTCGGCACCGGCATCGGGCGCGAAGATTTCGATCTCGCCAAGATCCGCTACCACAAGATCATCATCATGACCGACGCCGACGTGGACGGCGCCCATATCCGCACGCTTCTGCTGACCTTCTTCTATCGCCAAATGCGCGCGATCATCGACGCGGGTTATCTCTACATCGCGCAGCCGCCGCTTTACCGGGTGGAGCGCGGCAAGTCCGAGGTCTTTCTCAAGGACGACGCAGCGCTTGAAGAATACCTGATCAACTCCGCCCTGGAGAACGCGGTCATCGAGCTTGCCGACAAGAGCATGCGGGCCGGCGCCGACCTCCGGGCGCTGGTCGACGAGGCGCGGAGCGTGCGCGCCCTGGTACAGAGTCTGGCGCGGCGCTACTCGCGGCCGATCGTGGAGCAGGCGGCGATCGCCGGCGCGCTCAACACGCAGGTGTTGGCCAGCCCGGAGACCGCCAGGGCCGCAGCCGATTACGTGGCCCGGCGCCTCGACGTCCTGGCGCTGCCCTCCGAGCGCGGCTGGCACGGCGAACCGACGCCCGACGGCGGCCTGCATTTCCACCGCGAGGTTCAGGGCGTCACCGAATCCCATGCCATCGACGGCCGCGCCGTCCGCTCGGCCGAAGCGCGCAAGCTCGACCAGCGGGCCTCCGAGCTGCAGGCGGTCTATGGCCACCCGGCGGTGTTCCGGCGCAAGGAGACCGAAATCACGATCCACGGTCCAACCGATCTTCTCGACGCCGTGCTCGAGGCCGGCCGCAAGGGGCTGTCGATCCAGCGCTACAAGGGTCTTGGAGAGATGAACCCAGGACAGCTCTGGGAAACCACGCTCGACCCGGACGCCCGCTCGCTCCTCCAGGTCAAGATCGCCCAAGCGGACGAGGCGGATGGAATCTTCGCCACCCTGATGGGCGACGTGGTGGAACCGCGCCGCGAATTCATCCAGACCAACGCGCCGAACGTGGTCAATCTGGACGTTTGACCCGCCGCTCTTTTGCCGCCCCCAAGCGGAAAGACGCCGCGAACGGTCGGCTGGCGAATCAGGCGACGAAGCGAAGCGGCCGGCAATCCGGCGCGAGGCGAAGCTTGGCGCCGGTGACCCGCTGCAGGTCGGCGAAATCGAGGCCTTCAGCGATCTCGCGCACCTGGAGGCCGTCCGCCACCTCGATCACGGCGAGGTTCGTATAGATGCGGGTGACGCAGCGGGGTGCCGTCAACGCGTAGGAGCAGCGTTCGAGGATGCGCGGCGCGCCGCTTTTGGTCGTATGCTCCATCAGCGTCCAGATCTGCTTGGCGCCGACCGCGAGGTCCATCGCGCCGCCGACCCCAGGCGCCTTGTTGTCGCCCTCGGTGAGCCAGTTCGCGAGGTCACCCTGCTCCGAAACCTGGTAGGCGCCGAGCAACGCGATGTCGAGGTGCCCGCCGCGGATCATCAGGAACGAATCCGAGTGGCTGCAGATCGAGGCGCCGGGCAAAAGGGTTACCAGCTGCTTGCTCGCGTTGACGAGTTCGGGGTCCTCGGTGCCGGGCGCCGGCGCCGGACCGACACCCAGCAGGCCGTTTTCGCTTTGAAACACCACCTCGCGGTCCGGCGGCACGAAGGGCGGCACGGAGGTCGGCAGGCCAATTCCCAAATTGACATAGGCGCCGTCCGGCAGGTCCTGCGCCACGCGCCACGATATCTGCTCTCGCGACAAACCCGTCATATTCCCAGCTCCACGACCCGATCGACATAAATACCCGGCGTCACGACATGCTCCGGATCGAGCGCGCCGAGCGCGACGATCTCCTTCACCTGCACGATGGTAAGCCGGCCGCATGCCGCCATGACGGGGCCGAAATTCCGCGCGGCGCTATGATAGACGAGGTTGCCCCAGCGGTCCGCCCGATAGGCCTTGACCAGCGCGACGTCGCCGACGATCGGGCGCTCGAGCACGTAAGTTCGGCCCTCGAACACGCGCTGCTCCTTGCCGTCCGCCAATCGGGTCCCGGCCGCGGTCGGTGTGTAGAAGCCGCCGAGGCCGGCCGAGCCGGCGCGAATGCGCTCGGCCAGCGTGCCCTGCGGCACCAGTTCAAGCTCAACCTTGCCTTCGGCATAGAGCCGATCGAAGACAGGGTTGCCGAGAGAGGACCGAGGGTAAGAACATACCACCTTACGAACACGGCCGGCGGCCAGCAGCCGAACGATGGCGTCGTCGCCGCCGCCAGCATTGTTCAGCACGATCTCGAGCTCGCGCGCGCCCTGATCGAGCACGGCCTGCAGCAGCTCGAACGGCGTTCCGGAATCGCCGAAGCCGCTGATCAGCACCGTCGACCCGTCGGCAATGCCGCGCACGGCGTCCTCGATGCGGGCGACCCGTTTATCGATCATGACCGGCTCTCGCCTTCAGACAGCGCCACTTTCGTCTCCTTCCTCATCCTCTTTTCCGCCCGGCCTGCCGCCCATCGGGGCCCCCCGGACTGGCACGCCACCGCGCCGGCGACCCGCCGTGCCGGCCGCGGCCAAGAATACCCACTTTCCGCCGCATCTTCATGCTGCGAATTTTCCAAAATCCCGCCCGCCAGGACGGCCCGTCATCAGACGGCGACAGGGACGTCAGGCGCCCTGCCGCTCGCGATCCTTGAGGGTTCTCCGCAGGATTTTCCCGGTCGTCGTCTTCGGCAATTCGGTAAGGATCTCGACCTTTCTCGGGTATTTGTAAGCCGCCATGCGCTCGCGGCAAAACGCGATGATCTCGTCCGGCGTGGCCGACATCCCGGGCTTCAAGCTGACGAAGGCCTTCACCGTTTCGCCACGATATTCGTCCGGCGCCCCGATCACCGCTGCTTCCCGCACGGCCTCGTGGCCGTATAAGACGTCCTCGACCTCGCGCGGCCACACCTTGTATCCGGCCGCATTGATCTGATCCTTGCGCCGGTCGACGACGTAAAACCAGCCTTCCTTGTCCATGAAGCCGACATCCCCGGTATGCAGCGCGCCGCCCGGTATCGCATGTGTGGTTTCCTCGGGCTTTCGCCAATAGCCGGGCACCACCTGGGGACCGGAAACGACGATCTCGCCGACCTCGCCCGGGGCCAATTCCTGGCCCTGCTCGCCGACCACTTTGACATTGGTATTGAAGGTTGGGACACCGACGGAAAGCGCCCCTGACTGGGGATCGACCGGTGCGCGGCGATGGAGCGGAGTCATATGGCATGGCGACGTCGTTTCGGTGAGACCGTAGACCGGCATGATATAGGCCCCAAACTGATCCTCGAAAGCCTTGACGGTCGCCGGCGCTATGGGCGCGCCGCCGCTGCACGCCTTGCGCAGCGACGACAGGTCGCGTTTCCGGGCCTCCTCGTCATTGGTCAAGGCGATGAAGGCGGTTATCGCGCCGACGGTATAGGTCGTCTTCCAGCGCTCGATCAGCTCGGCGACCACCGCCGCGTTGAAGCGATACCCGAGAACAAGCGGCATGGGCGTGAGGAGCGACACCGCGATATGGCCGATCAGACCGGTGATGTGGAAGAGCGGCGCGATTCCGAGGCAGACGTCGGTCTCGTCCAGAGCGAGCCAATCGCGGTAGGTCATCGCGTTGAAAACAACGTTGCGGTGCGTATTCATCGCCCCCTTCGACGGTCCCGTCGTTCCCGAGGTGTAGCAGAGGATCGCCACATCGTCGGGCCCGAGGACGACAGGTTCCGGCTTCTTCCCGGCGTAGTCGCCCGCCAAGGCCATGAAATCCAGCGTGTCTTCCGGCCGTTCCCGCTTGACCTCGGCGAACAACGCCGGCGGCGGGTTGACGACGAATTCAAGCTCGGACGTGGTCACCACCGTAGTCACGCTCGTCGCGTCGACAACCTTGCACGCGACATCCCGATACAGCGCTTCCAGGGTGACCAACCCCTTGGCGCCGGAATCGTCCAGAATCCCCTTCAGTTCCTTCTCGCGCAGCATGGGATTGGCCGCGACCGCGATGGCCCCGAGCTTCCACAGCCCGATCATGGCGATGACGAACTGCGGGACGTTCTGCAGGTACAGGGCGACACGATCGCCCTTTGCTATTCCGCGGCTCGCGAGCGCCACCGCGAAGGCGTCGCTCAATGCCGCGACACGGCCGAGGCTGAGGGTAGCGTCGAGATAATGGATGCAGGGCCGCTCGGCCCCCGAGCGGACGGCCGCCTCAAACATATCGAGAGCGTTGGCGTACTCGGGCTCAATGTCGGGCGGCAATCGATCGTCGTAGAGGCCGAGCCAGGGCCGCCGTCCGTAATGCGTACGCATTGCCATCTCCCCATCGCCAGGCTGGTTCGCCGCCTGGATAAATTCACTCGTATTCACGTTTCTGCTCTGTGTATTTGCACGCAACCAGTCTTTGCATCGGAAGGCTTCGGGCGCATCAAGCCGGCGGCGCCAGCGTGAGGCCGCGGACCTTGTGCCGCGCGATGAGACCCGCGACGAAGCCGGACGCCTTCGCTTCCTCGACAAAGTCGCGCAGAAAGGCGGCCCCGGCGGCGTTTTTCCGCGCCGTCCCGACTGCCTGCTGCACCGCAGTAAACCGCCCCTCGAGAATCCGCGCGCCAGGCAGCTTTTCCACGTCCGAGAGCAGTCGCGGCCTGAGGCCGGCAAGGACCTCCAAATGGCTGCGAACGAACTCCTCGTAGGCGCTGTCGAGGGTATCCGATCGCACCAATTCAGCGCGCTTGATATTGCGGCCCAGCCAGAGGCCGTAGGCGGCGCGGCCCGTCACCGCGATGCGGATGCCGGGCGCGTCAACATCGGCGATCGTTTTCAAGGACGAGCCGGCCGGCACCAGATAAGTCGCCTCGATTTCGACATAGGCGGGGGTGAACGCGATCTTCTCGGCGCGCTGCGGCTCAGCGCCGATCAGCCCAACATCCCAGACGTCGCCGCCCGCCTGATCCGCGAGTTCCCCGGGCGACTTGAAGGTCACGTACTTGACCGGCACGCCGAGGCGCCGGGCGATTTCGCGCGCCATGTCAGAGGCAACGCCCTCGGGATCGCCCGCCGGGCTGGTTCCCGTTACCAGCAGGAAGTTCGAGAGGTTGATGCCGGCACGCAGAACGCCCGTCGGCGCAAGCTCGGAGATGATTTCCGGTGACATTGAGAAGCCGCCCCCCATAAAAGACCAGCGGCATCCTACGTTGGACCGTTCGGCGCAGGCAATCCCTAGCGACCGCCCCGATCCACGGCCTCCCGGCATCCGCGGCGCGACGACCAGGGCCCCGTCGTCAAGCCGGCCTGTAACGGGCACGATTATTTCGGGTCGGATCGGCCAAAATCACGTCGGCGCGCGGCTGCAATGACGGGGCGGATGATCTCGATCCGGGATATGCGCCCGCTTTTCGGGATCATGCGCTAGTGTCCTGATTCTGAATTGCCGACGATGGTGCTGCGAGCGTAGATCGGGAATTCGGAATCGAAAGGACACTAGCAACCTATTGAATCTAGTGTGGCTTTTGTCTCGCAATTGCCGATGATAGCAGGCCGAAAAATTGGTCGGCAATTGCGAGACGCCACACTAGCGTCCGGGCGGCGCCATCGCGGCCCTCAGCCGCGCCCATAGGCCATGATCGCGGCCGGGATCTCGGGAAGCGGCAGGCTGCGGTCGACGCCGCCAAGTTTCACCGCCTCTTTCGGCATGCCGTAGACGACGCTTGTCGCCTCGTCCTGGGCGATGGTGGTCGCGCCAACCTCGTGCATTTCCTTCAAGCCACGGGCGCCGTCGTCGCCCATGCCGGTCATGATGATGCCGAGCGCATTCCGCCCGGCGGTCTTGGCGACCGACCGGAACAGCACGTCCACCGACGGGCGATGCCGATTGACGAACGGCCCGTCCCGCACCTCCACGTAGTAATAGGCGCCGCTCCGCTTGAGCAGCATATGCCGCCCGCCGGGCGCGATCAGGGCACGCCCCGGGATCACCCGCTCGCCGTCGCGCGCCTCCCTGACCTCGATCGCGCAAAGACCGTCGAGCCGGGCGGCAAAGGACGCGGTGAACTTCTCCGGCATGTGCTGCACCACGACGATGCCGGGAACGACCTTGGGCAGGGCGGTCAAGACCGCTTCCAACGCCTGGGTGCCGCCGGTCGAGGTGCCGATCGCGAGCACCTTCTCGGTGGTCTCCGCCATGGCGCGATGGGCCGCGGGCAGCACCGCATCGGCCGAGAGCTTTCGCGGCGGCGCGGCTGGCCGCGGGCGCAGCGTACGCGTATTGGCCCGCGCCGCGGCCTTGACGATCTGAACCAGGTGGCCGCTTTCGTCCTGAATGAAGTCCTTGAGGCCGACGCGCGGTTTGGTGACGATATCGACGGCGCCGGCGGCGAGCGCCTCCATCGTGGTCTGCGCGCCCTTTTCGGTCAGGGTGGAGCAGATCACCACCGGCACCGGCCGCTCCGCCATCAGCACCTTGAGAAAGGTAATGCCGTCCATGCGCGGCATCTCGACATCGAGGATGACGACGTCGGGCCACTGCTTCTTCATGCGTTCGGCGGCGAAGATCGGATCGGCGGCGGCGCCGAGGACCTCGATGCCCGGATCGCGCCCGAGAACCGCCTGCAACACCTGCCGCACGACCGCCGAATCGTCGACGATCAATACCTTGATCTTATCGGCCGCGGTCATGCCGGCCGCGCCAGGACGGCGGCCCCGCTACCTGTCGCGCCCCGGCCCCAGAAGCGCAAATAGGCGTCGCCGCTCCACAGTTCGAACGTCAAGTTGCGATGGCCGCTGCCGCCGAGATGCTCGGCGACGAGCGGCACGTCGAGGTTGCGGATCAGCCGCCGCGCCGCTTCCACGTTCATGCAAGGAACATCCCGGCAACCGCCCGCGCTCGCGTACCCGGAAAACATGTTGCCGCCGCCGAACAGCTTGCCGATGTAATCGCGCGGCCGGGTGCCGGCCTGCGCGATCTCGCGCACGAAGAGGGCCACCGCCTCGTCGGCATAGCGCCCATCCAGCGCTGCGGCCTCTTTCGCGGCGCGGCTCGGCAACATGAAGTGGCACATGCCGCCGATCCGGCGCTCCGAGTGCCAGAGCACGATCGCGACGCAGGAACCGAGGACTGTGCGCACCCGCACCGGACCGCCGCCAAAGTAAAAGCCGCCGGGCGCAAGAAAGATCTCGCTGCTCTCCATGCCATCACACCGCGCGATAGACCGAGGGTTGAATGACGCGGAGGCTTTCGCTGATCCCGTTCAGGGATTCGGAATGGCCGATGAACAGATGTCCGCCCGGCCGCAACTGCGCCGCAAGCTGAGCACAGACGCGCTTTTTGGTCTCGGCCGAGAAGTAGATCATCACGTTGCGGAGGAAAATGACGTCGAACGCGCCGACATCCGGCAGCGGACCGCTCAGGTTGATCTGGTGGAGCTGGACGCGGCCGCGAAGCGCCGTCGTAACCATGAAGGTGCCCGCGTTCTGGCCGGTGCCCTTCAGGCAATAGGCCTTGAGATAGGCGGACGGGATCTTCTCGGCGCGCTCGATCGGGTAGACTCCCTTCCGCGCCGTTTCCAGTACGCGGAGACTAAGGTCCGAGGCGACCACCTCCCAGGGGCGTTCCTTGAGATGCGTCGCCAGGACCATGGCGATGCTATAGGGTTCCTCGCCCGTCGAGCATGCCGCGCTCCACACCCGGAACGGCCGTCCGGGCTGGACGGCGGGCAGAACCTTTTCAGCGAGGAAGGCAAAATGCTTCGGCTCGCGAAAGAAAAAGGTTTCGTTGGTGGTCAGCAGATCGATCACCACCTGCCGTTCCCGCTCGTCTGTGCGTAGGCGGCTGAGATAGGCGCCGTAACTCGGGCAGCTTTCGGCGCGGAGGCGCTTGGAAAGCCGCCCCGCCACCATGACCTTTTTGTTTGGCCCGAGATGGATTCCGGCAAGCTCCGCGAGCAGGCTGCGGAACTTCGCGAACTCTGGGTCCGAAAGCGGCTGTAATTCCACGGGATGATCCAACGCAAAGCTACCGTTTCGCCAATGCGGCGAGGCACTCGAAGGGGCAGCCGCGCGGAAGGCGCGGCTGCCGCCGATCATTGCAACACGGGCGGAGGACTCTCTTCCGCCAGGCGGGCGAGAGCCGCCATTTCCTCGACCGAGAACACCCGACCAACATCGAGCAGGATGATGAACCCGCCCTCGACCCGTCCCATGCCGGAGATGAAGTCGTGCCGCATCCCCATGCCGAGAGATGGCGGCGGCTCAATCTGATCGGCGCTGATGTCGAGCACCGCGTTCACGGCATCGACCAGAATGCCGATCTGCCGGCTGCCCTCGGCGGTTTCCGCATCGACGATGACGATGCAGGTCCGCCGCCGGATTTCCGTTGGCTGGCGGCCGAAACGCGTGGCGAGGTCGATCACCGGCACGACACTGCCGCGCAGGTTGATCACGCCGCGCAAAAACGCCGCCATCATCGGCACCGACGTCGGGCGGATGTACTCGATGATCTCCCGCACCCTCAGGATCTCCAGGGCGAAGGACTCTTCTTGCAAGGTGAAAGTGAGGTACTGCCCGCCCTCGCCGCGGGCAGCACCGGCATCGGCCGGCACGGGGCTGGTTTCGCCCCGCGCCGTGGTTACGAGTTCTGTCGCTGCCATGTCGGGTCCCCGAACTTAAAACTTCACGAATTCGGGCTCGAGGCTGGCCTCCGCCTTGTGCGCCGCCGCGCCGACCGCCTTCTTCAGATGGGCGACCTCGGTCTTGACGTGCCGGGTCGCCTTGACTGCCCTCGGCGCATTCGCCGCCGCCGGTTGGTCGTTAGAAATCTTGAACATGGCCATCAACTGCTGCAACTGCACGGCCTGCCCGCTCATCTCCTCTGAGGTCGCCGCAAGCTCCTCCGAGGACGACGCGTTTTGTTGCGTCACCTCGTTGAGCTGGCTTACCGCCTGGTTGATCTGTTCGATACCGGTCGACTGCTCCTCGGAGGCGGCGTTGATCTCCTGCACCAGTTCCGAGGTCTTGGCGATCGAAGGCACGATTTCGTCGAGAAGCTTGCCTGCCTTCTCCGCCAAACCGACGCTGTTGCTGGCAAGCGAGCCGATCTCCTGTGCCGCCACTTGGCTGCGCTCGGCGAGCTTGCGCACTTCGGCCGCCACCACGGCGAAGCCCTTCCCGTGCTCGCCGGCCCGCGCCGCCTCCATCGCCGCGTTCAGGCCCAGCAGGTGGGTCTGGTAGGCGATGCCGTCGACGGTCCTGATGCGCCGGCCGACGCTTTTCATGGTGACCAGTGTCTCGCGCACCGACTCGCCGCCTTCGGTCGCTTCCTTGGCGGCCTTGCCGGCGATGCCGTCGGTCACCTTGGCGTTCTCCGCGTTCTGCTTGATCGAGGCCGTCGCTTGCTCAAGGGTCGAACTGGTCTCCTCGACGCTGCTCGCCTGCTCGGATGCCGCCTGCGAGAGCGACTGCGCGGTGGCGCTCACCTCCTCCGATGCGCTGGAGAGGTTGTCGGCGGCCGAACGCACCTCGCCGATCACCTGGGTCAGCTTCGCGACCATGGCCTTCATGGCCTCGAGCAGCTTGCCGGTCTCGTCCTTGCTGGTCTCTCCGATGTTGGCCGTGAGATCGCCATCCGCCACCCGCTCGGCGACGTTGACGGCCTCGGCCATCGGCTGGGTGATGGAACGGGTGATCCAGAACGCCATGCCGATCGCGATCAACGTCGCGACGGCGCTCAGGATCAGGCTCAGAAGACGCGCACTGGCGTAATCCCGCGTGCTTGCCACATAGCTCGCGTCCGTCTCTTTGCGCTGCCTTGCCTCGAGACGGGCCGCGACGACCTTCAGCTTGCCGGCAATCGGCGCGTTGTCATGCAGATACGCGGTTGCCGCTTGGCCGAAGTGCCCCTTCTGGACAAAGCCGATGACCTCGGTCTGATAGCGGATGTCCTGCGCCATGAGCACCGTCATCTGGTGCAACATCCGATCGGTCGCCTCGCTCTCCGGCATGGCATTGAGCCGATTGAGGGTCTTTTTGGTGGCCATGATATCGGACTGAATGCTGGCGAGATCGGCTGGATCGGCCGATTTTTCCAGAATAATACGCTCCAACATCCCATCCGCGGCATCGACACCACTATGGACGTCGTTGGCGAGCCGTTCCTTGGCGGTATTAACGGTGACGATGGTGTCTATATGCCCCTTGATCCGGGCCATCTGCATGATTCCGAAGCTGGCCATGCCGACGAGAAACACGACCAGGAGGCCGAAGCCGATACCAAGGCGCAGGCCGATGCGCATGTTCCGAAAGATCTTCATTGTACCTTTTCCTTGAAGGGTTGAGACGTCATGCAACCTTGCGGGCTCGTTCGCTGTCGGCGACGTAGCCGATCAGGGACGGCACATCGAGAATGAGCGCCACGGTTCCCGTGCCGAGAATCGTGGAGCCACTGATCCCCTGGAGATGCTCGAACAGTTCTCCAAGAGGCTTGATCACCGTTTGGTATTCGCCGTGAAGCTCGTCGACGATCAGACCGGCGCGCTGCCCGCCGTATTGGATGATCACCACGTTCTCGCGGCGTGGCGGCGCCGCTTGCACGTGAAACAGATCGCGCAACCGGACCAGCGGCACGACCTCGCCGCGAAGATTGATATAGCCCTGCCGCGCGCTGCTCTGATGCCCGAGGCATTCCATGACCATCTCCAAGGGCACGACATAGCTCGCGTCGCCGACGCCAACGAGGAAGCCGTCGATGATCGCCAAGGTCAGAGGCAGCCGAATGCGCATGGTGGTGCCGCGGCCGGCCTCGCTCTGGATTTCCACCGTGCCGCGGATGGCCTCGATGTTCTTGCGCACCACATCCATGCCGACGCCGCGGCCGGAAAGATCGGTGATCTGATCGGCCGTCGAGAAGCCCGGCTCGAAGATCAGATTGAAGATCTCCCGGTCGGCGAGGACATGGCCGGCCGACACAAGTCCACGGGCTTGCGCTTTTTTCAGGATCTTGTCGCGGTCCAGCCCGGCGCCGTCGTCGCCGACCTCGATGACGATGCTGCCGGATTCATGCCGGGCGTTGAGCTGAAGCCGGCCGCGGCGCGGCTTGCCGCGGGCCTCGCGGGCATCCGGCGCCTCGATGCCGTGGTCGATCGCATTGCGCATCAGATGGGTCAAGGGGTCGGCGATGCGCTCCACCATGCTCTTGTCTAGTTCGGTCTCGGCGCCGGTGACCACAAGCTCGATCTCCTTGCCGAGTTCATGGGAAACATCGCGAACCACCCGATGGAAGCGGCTGAAGGTTTCGCCGATCTCCACCATTCTGAGGCGGAGCGCGCCATCGCGAATCTCCTCGACGAGACGCGTGACCTGGGCCGCCGCTTCCTGCTGCTCGGTTTTCGCACGCTCGGCCAGAAGCTGGTTTCCGGCGCTCGCGATGACGAGCTCGCCGACCAGATCGATCAGGATATCGAGCTTGTCCGCCGGAACCCGCACGAAGCGGCTTTCGCGGCCTCGCTTCTCTTTGGCCTGTTGCTGTTTCTCCAAAGCCGCTTGCACAAGCGGCTCGCGCACCGCGCCCTCGCGGACCAGGATTTCGCCGACTGGCTCGTGGGTGCCGGTCCCGGCATCCGCCTCGCGCTGCTTGGCGAGAGCGACATCGAGTTCCTGGCGCGTCAGCGTGCCGACCTGGACCAGAATCTCGCCGAGGCGCAGATCGTCCTCGGGCAGCGCCTGGATCATCTCGATGTAATCGCCGATCTGGCTGTTGGCGGGAAGTATGCGGATACGACCGTCTTCGCGCACGAAGTCGAACACCGCTTCGATCGCTTCCTTGCCGGCATCGCTGCGAAAGGCGATCTCGAAGCCGAGATAACAGGCTTCGGGGTCCATCTCGGCAAGGTCGGGCAGCGTGTCGTCCACCGTGGTCAGGCCGACGATCTCGCCCAAACTCTGCAGGTAGCGAACGAAGGACAGCGGATCGAGGCCATTGCGCAGGCTGTCCGCCCCGAAACGGAGCGAGAGATGCCAGTTACCGGCTGTCGCCGGGCCCGCGGGCATGCGCGAGGTGCGGGTGTCTGACTCCGGCAACGAATTGGGGTCAGCAACCTCCGCGCCGAGGCTCGCCCGCAGCCGCTGGCTTAGGGCCTCGCCACGGGCCAGGCAATCGTCATCGGGCTCGCTGGCGTCGGCGACGCAATACACGAGCTCTGTCAAGTGGTCGCGGCTCTCGAGAAGCAGAACCACCAACGGGGGGGTGACGGCAACCTCGCCGGCACGCAAGCAATCGAGCAGGTTCTCGAGGAAGTGCGTGAAGCGAACGACGGCGTCGAGCCCGAAGATTCCAGCCGAGCCCTTGATCGTGTGGGCGGCGCGAAAAAGACCGTTGACGACCTCGGGATCGTCGCTCGCCTCCAGCGCGAGCAGGCCCTCTTCCATCGTGACCAGCAGCTCCTGCGCCTCGGCCACGAAGGTTTGCAACGCCATCTGCATCTGCTGGTCGAGGCTCATTTCGCGTCTCCCTTCTCGGCGCGCTCGCTTAGGACGACCGGGTCGCCGAAGACGGACACCAAGCGGCTAAGTTCGAGGGTCGCCAAAACGGCGCCGCTGTGCTCGCTGAAGCGGAGCGTCTTCCGCTGTGCCGCCGCCTCGCGCTTGGCGGCGATCATGACCTGGAGACACGCGGTATCGAGCTCCGACACGTCGCTGAGCCGGAGCTCGACTTCCGTTGCGGCGCGGAGCCATTCGCCCATCCGGTCGCGGAATTCCCGGACCGCGTAGATGTCGAGCGGACCGCTAACGTTGACCCGGCAGAGCGGGCCTTGGCTTTCAACCTGGATATCCATGATCTTTTCCCTAGGGCGCGATGAGCTTGGACACGGCCGCCAGCATCTGGGCCGGCTGGAAGGGCTTCACCACCCAGGCCTTGGCGCCGGCGGCGCGGCCTTCCTCCTTCTTGCTCTCCTGCGATTCCGTCGTGAGCATGATGATCGGCGTGAACTTGTAGTCGGGCTTCTGCTTCACTTCCTTGACCAGCGAGATGCCGTCCATGTTCGGCATGTTCACGTCGCTGATGATGAGATGAACGCGCTGCCCGCCGAGCTTCTCCAGAGCATCCTTGCCATCGCACGCCTCGACGACGTCATAGCCCGCGGATTTCAGGGCGATCCCGACCACCTGCCGAAGGGAGGCGGAATCATCGACAATAAGAATGGTCTTTGCCATGAACTTTCTCTTCGCTCAGAAAAACGTGATCTCGGTATTGTCGGCGGGAATAGCGGCACCGCCGGCGTGATTCCGGCGTTCCTCTTCGGTGGTGTAGGTGTTGGCGAGGTCGGCAAGGTAGGCGTCGACATCGAGCCGAACCCGGCCGCGTCCGGCACCGCCCGCGACGAAGGCGGCGATCCGCTCGCCGAGGTCGTCCATGCTTTCCCGCACGTGAACCAGAATCTGGCTCACGCGGTCCTGGAACTGCAACGAGATCAGCACTTCCCCGATCTCATCGCCAATACCCCTACTCTCTTGCTGCAGCAGGTCGGCAGACGACGACATCGTCGTGATCATCTGTTGTAGCCGCCCGAGAACATCCTGAATCGCCGCCTCGGCGCCTGCCACGAACCGTTTTTCCTCCTCGGCCGAGGCCTGGGCCGTGGCCGAGAGGGTTCGGATCGCCTTGTTGATGACGGCGACATTCTCGACCATTTTCCGCCCGGTCTCGCGCGAGAGCTTCGAGAGGTTTCGCACTTCGTCGGCGACGACCTTGAAGCCGCGTCCGGCCTCGCCGGCATGGGCGGCCTCGATTGTCGCGTTGAGGGCAAGGAGATTGGTCTGGGACGCGATGGTCCCGACTTCCTGCGCCATGTGCTCCAAGGCCGTGCAGTATTCGCTAAGGGTCAGGACCTCCTGCAGCATGGTGTTGCGCTGCGCCAGCATCTCCTGCAATTGCCCGAGAACGGCGGAAAGCTCGCGCTCGCTGTCGCGGAAGACGCCCACGATCCCACCCGTTCCGGCCACGCCGGCTGCCGTCGCCTGCGACGCGGCGACCGCCTTGCCCAGCCGCTCATGCAAGCTGCCGAAGCGTTGCATGAGCGCGATGATGGCCGCTTCCATCTGCCCCCGCCCGGCTTCGACCTGGGCGCCGAGAACGGGCAGAACGCGCCGGCACATCTCCGCGACCTGGTCGGCGATCGCGGTATCGGCCCCTGCCGTCTCGACCACCCCCACCGCGGCGCTCATCGGCCCCCCGCCCCAAGGCACGTCCTGGCCAAGGGCCCGCAAGGCGGCTCGTCGGCCCGGCGCGGCGCAAAAAGACGCCATTGCGTAAATATTCGAAGCGCGCGCAAACGAATTGGTCCCGATTTATTAACCATAGCAAGCAACGCGCCAGGAATAACGTATTAGATTAATCAAAAACGGCATGATTGAGAGATTTTGACATCTAAATCTTAAAATAATGCTAAGCGAACAGAACATTGATGGCCATTTTCGCCAGATATATGAATTTATTGCGAAATATAGCTCGTTATATACATCACTTACATAGGTAC
>OFHJ01000396.1_pt1 | contig 17053 bp, 21 predicted proteins | sample 1522001 | NCBI WGS metagenome assembly OFHJ01 (sample SAMEA2464838, study PRJEB22497) | soil metagenome | biome: Grassland; feature: Farmland; material: Clay | place: Australia | collected 2013-02-01 | depth 1.2 m | reverse complement strand
GATCAGTCGGAGGAACCCTGGACTGTTTATTTTCTTGATCGATCAGTCCAGATCGATGAGCCACAAACTGGGGGGGACATTAAGGTCCAAGTCCCAGGAAGCGGCCGATGCAATCAACAGGCAAATCTATGAACTAATTTACAGATGCACAAAGAGTGACGGTGTTAGAGACTATTTTGACATTGGCATTATTGGATATGGTGCGGTCTCTGACACAGCACAGTCACTTCTGAAGGATGCGGATCTGGTGCCAATTTCAAGACTTGCCGAAACACCCCTCAGAATGGAGAAGAGGAAAGAAGTAATAACGGACCCTGAGGGAAACGACGTTGAAAGTGAATTTGAATTCCCTGTATGGTTTGAGCCAGTTGCAAATTCAAACACCCCAATGGTAAAGGCACTCCAACTCGCAAAGGAGTGGATTGATGACTGGGTAGCAGAACATCACGACTCATACCCGCCAGTTGTAATAAACATTTCAGACGGGGCCGCCACGGACGGAGATCCCATTGAAGTCGCAGAAGAGCTGATGGAGATGTCAACAAGTGACGGCAAGGTTCTCCTGTGGAACTGCCACCTTTCGGAAGCCAAGGATGCCAAGCCACTCACGTTTCCAGCAGACACCGGAGTACTACCGTCAAATGACAAATTCGCAAAACAGCTATTTGAAATGTCAAGTGTCCTTCCGGACGGCTTCATGAGCCTGGCACAGGAAAGATCACTAGAGGTATCTGACAGTTCTAGAGCATATGTGTTCAATGCTGGCCTTGACGAGCTCATGGAACTTCTGGACATCGGAACAAGAGCACCAACGGAAAACCTTCAGTAAACTACATGAGACTGAACTGGCGCTTCTTCCAGATGAGCAAACTTGGGAACAGGGAGTCAGATTGCGAGGACTCCTTCAGTTTCCGTACCAGGCAGATGAAATTTGCCATTGCAGACGGAGTCAGCGCTTCCATTTTTTCGGATATCTGGGCCAGAGCAGTCACAGACAGCACGGTGACCGGGAAGTATGACTTCTTTGGCAACCCGAACCAGTTCATTCTGGATCTGGTAAGGAGGGCCCGCGAGAAATGGTATGGAAAGATCAAGTGGGATAATCTCCCCTGGTATCTGAAAAACAAATCGGTATCGGGCTCGTATACAACACTGGTTGGCCTTCAGTTCTCCAATTCTGGGGGCCATTACGACTACTCCTCATTTGCCGTAGGAGATAGTGTGCTTTTCCACTGGGAAGGAAGCAATGATTACAGTTCATATCCGCTCACAACACCAGATGAATTCAACAACACTCCAAATCTTATCTGGAGTGGCAAAGGCTATCCAATGCCGCTGGAATTCAAGGTTCCTGCGCCTAAATTCAATACTTACAGAGGAAGGCTCAACCAGGGCGGTGCTATTTTCATGGCCACGGACGCTGTTGCAAAATGGCTGATGGAATACGAACGTTTTTCTGAGGTTTCAGAACTCATCGATTCCAGCTTTGAGATGACTGAACTTTTCACCAGGGAAATCAATGCCAAGAGAATGAGAAATGATGATGCTACCTTGGTCTCTATTTTTCTAGAGTGATCCCAGAACTGATGGGCTGGCCCCATCCCATAGGGGTCCGTGGGCAATATATTCCTTCAGGAGGCTGCACATTTTCTTGACTTTTTTATTCCTGATCTTGGCCAGTTCGTTGAATACGGGGGAAATGTCGAGGTTCAGGAAGTCCTTCTTTCTGAGAATAAGGCAGTCTGGATCATTGCCATTATACTTGTCCCACATCTCAGGTTTGAGGGAAAGGGCTGTGAGAGAAAGATGAATCACCAGTGCCGAGAAATTGTCGAGTTTTGCCGAGAATGAATCAGCAGATCTTTTTGGATGCTGGAAATCGGCGTGACCCATTTCCGTGGACTTCTTCCCCTTGAAATCCGGGATGTACATTCCATCATAGTCCACCAGTTTTACATCGCTGTTGCTGGTGATGATAATATTGTCTCCTGCCAGATCACCGTGTGATATCCCTGCGCTCTGCAGTTTTCCTATCTCAGAGATAAGGTTTTCAGAAATCTTTCTCAGGTTCCTTGGGTCGTTTATGTGGGAATTGATGTATTTATTCAGGGTAACACCATCGATCCATTCCATCTTGAGCAACGGGAACAGATATGACTGGCTTTTCCTGGTCTTAATACCATCCTCATAGTACCTGAAATGGGCAAGGAAATTGATTCCCTTGGTTTGGCTTGAAAGGTAATCGCTTATTTTCAGGTACCTCTCATTGAGGTTTCCTGATTTCCTCGTGAAGCATTTCAACGCAAAATATTTGTCATTTTCATCCTTGATTTTGTAAATTGATCCATAATTTCCTGAGGCATAAACATACCAGCCAGGAGTCTTTGGATTCTTCACGGCTTCCCAGTTCCCAACACTCCCAAGCTTCTTGCTTATGCTCAGTTTCATCATCTGGAAACTCTGCTCATAGTCCTGTCCAGAGGGCCACGGACCAGTGTAGGAAGGTCCCACAGCAGTTTTAGAGGGTGCTGGAACTGTCTGTTGTGGGGCTGGTATGGTAGGTGCCTGGGGTGGTGGAGAAGCAGGTTTTGCCTGGGCAGCAGGTTTTTTCTTTCTGGCAGTTGGCTGTTTAGCAGCTGCAGGTGTCTTCTGGGGGCTGGGGGAAGGGGGTTTTTGTGGAGCAGCTGGCGCTGCCGCCGGCTGGCTGGTTTGGGTTCCGGCAGTCCCAAGGGTACCTGCCGTTCCAGTTGCTATTCTTCTGTATATGCCTGCTGCAAGTGTAATGGATGAACGCCATTCATCAAAATCTGAAACGGTAAAAACATGCCTTTCGTTGGAGCCGTTGACAACTACACAGACCCTTTTCCTGACTACGCCTTCAAGACTTGCGTCCATTATCTTTTCTATGGGTATGTATAATTCCGTACCTCCATTATCGGGAACAAACCACAAGCCTTCGGCCGAAAGCAGAAGATTTCCTCTGATTCCATCGTACCTGGCAGATGTTCCCTTTATGAAAGATGACTGGCTAAGGTTTGGCATCTGGTTCTATACAATATTGGTGCTTATTCATAAAGCTAACCATAGGCAGATTGTAACATTTCGTACATTTATTCATGGAATGCTGTTTTTAAGCCGCTTTATTGCATCCCTATATCCGGTCACCATGGCTTCCCTGTCCATTCCGAGCATCAGGAAATTGAATCCTTCCCTGGCTGTATTCCTTAAGGGCTGGTCAGCGAGCGGCGAGTAAATGCCGGTCATTAGGTTATTCCGTTCAGCGGTTTCCCTGATCTTTTTAACTGCATCAAGGAATTCCCTGTTCTCCCATGAAAATTCGATCCCAAGTGCAATGGAAAGGTCGAACGGGCCTATGAATAGACCATCAAGGCCTTTGGTTTGTGCAATCTTTTCCACCTGCCCATACGCACCAGAAGTCTCAATCTGAACGAAAACAAGTGGCTTTCCATTTGTATACTCCATAATTCCGTTTCCATATCCTGATGCCCTTCCAGGCCCTGCTCCCCTGATCCCTTCTGGTGCAAACCGTGAAAACTGGACAGAAAGATGGGCATCCTCAGCGTTGTTTATCCCCGGGATGATTATTCCATAAACACCGGTATCAAGGACTCTTTTGATCTCATTCTTCTCCAGACCCCTGATTCTGGCCATTACCGGTACATTACCGCTTGCCATGCATATAACGTTCAGAGTTTCCACAGTGATTCCTGAGTGTTCCATGTCTACAATTATCATGTCAGGTTCTGTGTAAAGAAGGGTTTCAGCAACTCCTGGATCTGCAATTGTCAAAAGGGGGCCCGCCAGGTTCCTGGAACTTGAAATCTTTTTCCTGAAAGCTTCAAAATCAATTTTCACTGCCATTTCAAAATCATTCCTCTCCGAAGTCTATGGCTACTACTCTGGCCATGGAACCGCTGCCTTTTTCTATTTTCAGGGGCAGGGCCGCAATGAGGTATTCTTTACCCTCCTCCAGTTGGTCCAGTCCAGCCATGTCCTCAATAAAAGGTATCCCAAGGGATAAGAGCTCCTTGTGGACCCTGTAGTCGCTGTGATCATAGGGCTCTATGCCAAGCGTATCAAGCCCGATCATCTTGACTCTGTGTTCTCTGAAGAACTCAATGGCATCATATGAAAGGCCGGGAAACTCATACTGGAATTCTCTGTTGAAGCCTCTCTTGCGGTCCCAGCCTGTATGTATAAGCAGGATTTTTCCTTCGAATTCAGGTTTCCATTTCTTTTCAAGGGCAGCATGATTTATCTCAGTCCCTTTCACTTCCGGGCGGATGCAGTATCCTTTTCCAACGAGAGTTTTCAGGGAAATCGTGTCAACCGTCGGGGCTTTTGCAACAAAGTGGGCCGGCGCATCAACGTGGGTGCCGGAATGGGTAAATGACGAATAGGTTTCCACAAGGAACCCCTCTTTCTCGACACCTGGGGACGAAACTATCTTGATTTCAGGATTATCTGGCCAGGTGGCCATGCCAGATTTAAGTGGGGTTGAGAGATCATAAATGGCCTTGATTTCCATAATATGAGCATTCAACTGCGGATTTAAAATTAATTCATGCAGGGATTTCAGTAGGGGTACCTGGTGGAACCCCCGTCTATTGGTATGTTTGTCCCATTAACATAGGATGCATCGTCTGAACAAAGGAACGCAACAAGCTTCCCAATTTCCTCTGGTTCCCCCACTCTGCCAACCGGTACCTGTGCGCTGATCTTCCTCAGTTCCTCTTCCACAGTAGTCCCGTTGTTCTTGGCGTTTCTCTCAATTATGCTTTTCAAGCGATCAGTGTTGAAGAATCCCTGGGAAATGGAATTCACCGTAAGCCCTCTTGGGGCAAGCTCAAGCGAAAGGATTTTGCCAAGATTGACAACAGCTGCCCTCAATGCTCCGGATAAGGCGAAGGTCTCCCTTGCCTGCCTTGTTGTTGATGAAGTTATGAAAATTATCCTCCCTCCAGGGAGATTCATATGGGGAACCAGCCCTTTTACCAGGTTGACTGTCGCTCCTATAAACATGTTAATGGAATCATCCCAGTCATTTTTTTCCAGATTCATGAACTGGTCGAGCCTTGGATCGCCGTAATTGATAACTATAAAATCAATTGAACCGAATTTCTCCACTGTTTCATTCTTCAGTTTCTCAACATCAGACGGGTCCTTTAAGTTGCACTTCTTCCAGTGCACTGTATTGCCTGTAAGCTGGGATATCTGAGATGCAGCCCTGCTCACCCTGTCTTCATTTCCGGAACTGATGAGCAATTCAGCTCCATTGCTGCTTAATACCTGTGCAACTGCCCTTCCTATGCCAGAACTAGCTGCAGTAACGATGCCTTTCTTCCCTGAAAAATCATACACTCCCATGTTTCTTCCCTCATGCTTAAGATACGGTCGTTTATATAGTGTATATAGGTTAAACTAAAGGTCTTCCTAAATCTGGTGTTATCATGAAGCTCCTCATATTCTCCGATGTTCATTCAAACCTCGAGGCATTGAACGCAGTGGTCAGCAGGGAAAAATTTGACAAGTCAATATTTCTGGGCGACATTGTTGACTATGGCCCAAATCCTGCAGAAACCCTTGATCTTGTGCTGGATGAAGCGGATTACATTGTGCAGGGGAACCACGATTATGCTGTTGCCACAGGCGAGGACTGTAACTGTGCACCTGAAATGCACGATCTGAGCGTTCTCACGAGGGATGAAATTTCCCTTAAGCTTCTCTCCGATCAGGACAGGAGAAGAATTTCCGAACTGAAAACAAGGGAAACTGCAGTGATCGATGGTAAGAAGTTTCTAATGGTCCATGCATCCCCAAACAACCCACTTTTTGGTTATCTTTTCTCAACAGAGGCCGAAATGGTCTGGAAGAAACCGGATTACAAGGAATATGATTACATCATGGTCGGACACACCCACTTTCCAATGTTTTACCGGGGGAGAATTGTAAATCCAGGTAGTGCAGGCCAACCGAGGGATGGCAACTGGAAACCAATGTATGCTGTTCTAGACACTGAAACCGGTGACCTCACATTCAAGAGATTCAGTTATGACCGCGACAAAATGCTTGGAAAACTTACCTCTCTACTGGACAAACACCCGAATGAACTCAGCAGGCTGAAATCCCTGTATATCTGAGTTTGAAGCAGCTTATATAAGCCTGTTTATGCCTTCTCCCCTGGCCACTTTCCACTCGTCTTTCTGGCTGTTGGTCCGGACTCCATATTTCCTCCCAAGTTCCTCAATGGATTCCTGGAGATGCCGTTTCCACTCCGTATTTCCATTGAAATCCTGATCCGGAAGTGACCCCAAAAACTCTTTTTTCATAAAGGCAGATGAATTCTTGTACGCAGAATAGTAGTCATAGATAACCCTTGAACCGGTGTTGCCCGCAATCTCAAATATTTTCCCGATTTCATCTGTGTTGTCATTGAAACCCCTGATAATTGGCCCGATGAAAATCCACGTCTTAAGGCCGTTATCATGGAGTTTCTCCAGAAGCCTTATGCGCTGTGAAGGGGCTGGGGTTTGTGTTTCAATCTTCAGGGCTTTCCCGGGGTCGATGGTAGTAAGAGTCACTCCAATATCCAGTGTACTGCGGTGCTGAGTGAAAATGTCCATGTCTCTTGCAGCCAGCGGGGATTTAGTCTGCACCGTGACACGAAACCCGTTTTCAAGAAGAATCATCACTGCTTGCCTTGTGAGTTTGTATTTCGCCTCTGCCGGCTGATAGGCATCTGTCACTGTTGATATGCCCGTTATGCCGCGTCTCATGCCCTTTATCTGCTTCTGAAGCACTTCAATCAGGTTTGTTTTTACATAGACTGAATAACCCCAGTTCTCCCTTGCGTCGTCTATGCGGGTAAAATCTATTGCAAAACAGTAGATGCACCTGTGCTGGCATCCAGAATAGGGATTCACTGCATAATCAAGCTCAGGAAGGTTTGATTTCGATATTGCTGTCTTGGAGGTATATTCTACTGTTTTCATCTTAGAGATTGAAAAACCTGTCAAGGTTGTTGTATTTCTGAGTCGGTACAACATACGATTTGGCGACCCACTTCTCGAGTGGCACTTTCATGAACCTGGAAATGTAATTCAATGATTCATCGAGGGTGTCAAATTCTGCGGGGCTGCTTTCAAAGAGCTTTCTCATATTTTCCCTCACGTACCAGACTCCCACTGGCAAGTTCCAGCCTGGATAGATCTCCCTCCAGGTTATGGCCCCGCCACTTCTCCGCATGTAGAGGAACTTCTCAGCCACCGCCATTCTTGTGGAATAATAACAGCCGCCAATTCCCGGATAGTCTTTCCTGCCATGGTATCCCTCTGAATCGATCTCCACATGGGCTGTTTCTCCCCACTGGTTCCAGGTGCTTCCAGGAAACCACGACTCTCCCCATTCATAAATCCAGTTTGATGGTGTTAGCACTGCCATAAAGAGATTCCCGGAGGTTTCCCTGACAAAAGCCAGAAACTTGTCAATCTGCCTCAGGTCCTTGGATTTCTCAACAAGCTCATCTGAGAGGTTCTTGTCAACGGCAGTTATGGACCATCTAGTTGGCACAGCTTTCCTGGCAGTCTTGACACCAATGGCCCCTACACTGAGTATCTTGGATATCCTCGAAACATCCTGCCCATTCGCATACAGGTATTCCATTGCTTCTGTAGCTTTCAGGTCAGTGTCTCCAAAGACTTTCTCGGCATGTAATCCGGGGTTCGAATAATCAACTGAGAATTTCTTCAGTGGGGCAGAAGGGCCCATTGGTGGTGTGTGCTCATCAAGGATGACATCCTTTCCGGAGATATTTCCATCCAGGATCATCTCAACTTCCACAGATTTCTCGGAAAGCGCCATGAGCTGTATTTCCTGGAAGAGCCTGTCGGGGTCGGAGGCATTGGCAACTTTCACGTCAAGGCCGCCTCGTATCATGGAAAGCCTCATTGAAAGGAAGTTCTCTATTGGAACGTTTAGCCAGCCTCTTGGATCCTCATAGCTCGCTGTATCGCCATGAACTGGTGGCGTTGTGGGATAAATCTTGACTTTAGGGTATCCGTACCTGCCAACAAAGACACTGGGCGGAGAGGATCCTTCAAGGTTGTTGCCAGTTACCATTTTCAGGCTTGGCTGGACAAGATGTTTAACTGAAATAGGGCAGTATGAAAGGCCGCAAAGCATCTTGGTTCCCCTGCATCTAAGGCATAGGGATGCCGGTATCTTCATCTTGGCTTTCATCTGCATAATTCTTCGAAGCATAAGATGTATTTAAGTTAAATGAAAGAAAAAGACAAGACTACCTAGTAAATAACTATTACAACCATAACAACATACTGAAGGGATTGATATTTAACTTCAAGCGCGCTTCAGGAGTGATTTACCAGTGACACTAAAGTTGGATCCAAGACTTCTTTACGAAATAATGTCGGAGTTTCACACTCTTGGTGATGAGGATTATGGTGGACAGGGGACCTTCCAGGAAGCCATACTGGTAGGCTACATTTATGGCCTTCTTACAGAGAATTCACTCAGCCAGCTTACAATGGACTCAGGTGACAGGAAGGTATTCAGGTTCGGTGGCTACAACTACATAATCTGGTTTGACGAGGTGTATGCCAAGGAAGTGGATGAAGACGAGGACGAGCCTCAGTTCACACCTGAGACTTTTGAAGTTCACATACAGGAAATCAACGAAGATGCAGAAGACGATCTCGGAGAAGAGCCGGTTCTCCTTCCAGTTGCAGTGGAAGGCCCATACAGTGAGGAAGACATCAGGGAATTCCTTTCGAACGGTGATCTCTGAGAATATGATCCGGATTGAGCTTTAAATTCCTGTTTACAAGCTTGCAGGGAACCAACTTCAAACTGTATCTTTGATCCAAAGGTTATTTTATTATTTGAGCCATACTTCAATGGCTTGAACAGGGAAGAATTTACTGATGTGTTCTACCAGAACATACAGATAACTGGTGGAAAGGCGCGGGCATATTCCATGCTGGTGTATTCTGGCACTGATGGGGAATCGCTCATCCCTGCCTTGTCAAACCAGAATCTTCTGACTGTTCCGGTAGGAAACGGTTTCAGGATATCAATTTCCAGAAGTGAGAAGAAGCTTCTGGAATATTCAACAGGGAAGGGTTCAAAAAGTGTCAGGGCCACAAGAAAAGCATTTTCAGGAATAATGAAGTCTGGCAGAAACCTCGGCTTCAAACTCTGCGATCTCACCCTGAAAAGGGGAGAAAAGGAGATTATCACTGTAAAGAACGACCCAGTGATTGCTGAGGACATGTATTCAAGATATTCTGGCGACCCTTACATTTCCCCGACTTACCTGGGATTCACGAACGGACTTTCAACCGTGACATTTGAAATAGGCATGAAGATTGGCTTCACCGAGTATTCCAGGGAAACAGGTTATCTCATCTATGACGCAGTTTCAGGTGTTCTCGGTGACATTAACATTTACCACGACATCCAGAACGCATTCCAGCCAAAGAGATCGGATGATGAGGTGTCTGTTATCAATCCAGTAAAACTGGAATGCCAATTCGAAGACGCAACCAAGCTGATCAATTACCTGGAAGCTTTCTTTTCAGAAGAGCTGGAAATGAAAGCCTCCAGTGGCAAAAACGTAAATTTTGCCTCACCAGATGGCACCTGGGGGGAATTCGTGATCAAAGAAGACAGGATTCTTATTTACTACAGGTCAAGGGTGGATTTTAACCTGGGAATAAGGCTCCTCGATGCTCTGAATCTGGAGTTGATGAATTGACGGGTGAAATCATGGAAAGAACACGGGATATATTGAGGAGCCTTGAGGTCCACAAGCTTATCAGTTCAATATTCACGGCCTCGCAATCATCTGGCAACAGAAACCTGTCGCCTATTTCCGTAGGTTACCGTTCAGGAATCTGGTATGTCTTAACAGGAAGGCGTACCTCGTCGGCTTCAATTGCTGATTATATGTTCTACACCTATGGCCATGAAAGGAATGCTTCTGAGAGGCCAACAGTGTTGTCACTTGCCGAGGATCTGAACCGCGAGCTTGAATCATCCATCCGCCCTGTTAAACTTTTGAGCGTTGAAGATTCCGGAAAATCATATGATGCAGGCTTTCCCTCGCTGATGGTTGAAACTGACAGCGGCGAAATCATGAAGGGTGCTGATTATAATTTGGGGGACTCCCTTGATTCACTTTTAGAGACGAGCTCGATTCTTTCATCCAATTTTCCTTATCCTTATCATCCAGATCTTGACATGTTCATAAAATCCCTGTTTCTAACCAGGGGGCTAAGACTCAAGCCTCCACTTAGCAGGAAATTCATCCTGGAGAATCTGGTGGACGACGCCTACGAACACTCCATAGGGGTGAAGAGAGACCACATAAGGCGGGAATTCCAGGAAATATTGAGGGAAATGGTTGGGTCAAAGGTATTCCGCATCAAGGGCGCATACGTGACCTACCTTTCAGATCTCACTGAATACAGACGAAGATATCAGAGAGAATATATTGCCTATCTGGAAAGGATCTCAAGAAAAACAATTTTTGACTACGAACGCAAACTATACTAGTAGACCCAGGGCTAGCCCAATTAGTGGCGACGCGACCCAGGTTGCCACAGTTATGAGGAAAGGGCGCATTTCCATCAGTTTATTCCTGTAGGATAGGCCTGTTCCAAACACACTTGAAGTAAGAGTCTGCGTATTGCTGAGAGGAATCCCGAAGACTGTGGCCCCTTCAACAAGGACGGATGACACCACCAGCGACACAAAAGCATTGGTGTATCTCATGAGGTACATTTCCTGGCCGACCCTTTTTATGACGCCCCTGCTGAGGAAAACGGAACCGGCCACTATGCCAACTATGAGATAAAGGACAGAGAATCCGTGAAGGCCGGAAACCTGTTCTATGAAACCCAGGGTATTTGCCCCCAGCGTAAAGGCCGTAAGAAATGATACAACTATGAGGGCCAGTTTCATGGACAGTGCGAATCGCCATATGTTTCCAGGGCGGCTCTTAATGAATGCCCTGTTAATGGTAAATGCGAGAAAAATTGAAACAAGTGGGGCCGCAACCCACGTAAGTATTATTATGAGAACAATAGTGGAATCAAGGCTGTAGCCAAGCCGTATGGACATGCCAATGGAAGTGCCAACAAGGGCCATTATGAGTGAAAGGGGAACCCTGAGATAGGTGGCAAGAATGAAAATTGCCAAAGCAACACTAAGTGCGTAAACAATAAGGGGATCAGATCCGGGAATCAGGGTTCTAGCTGTGCCATGCAAACTTCCTCCCTGTATGACAAGTCCAGCAGAAAATCCGGCTATTCCGATTAATACGCCTCCGGTCCTGGATAAAATTCTTGAACCAATAAGGGTCCCAACTGCAGCAGAGAGGTTGTTGCCTGAAACCATTGCTGTAAGTAGAACAGACAGGACGATAATCAGAATGCTGTAAAACATATTATCTGGTTATTGAAAGATCTATTGTGTGCACGAGATCTGAGATGTCCTCACAGTCATCAAGCAGATCATCCAGCTTATGAACCAGCTCAGTCAGGTGGATAAAAATAATGTATGGCAACTTCTCGGAAGCCCTGTATAATTCGTCAATAAGATTGTCCTTAAGGTCATCCACCTGCTCCTCCATCCTCTCAATTCTGTCGCGTGCATCGGACATAACTTTCGTGTCTTTTGCCTCAAGCAGTATCCTGACATCCTTGATTGCAAGAACGGCCACTTCAAGGATTTTCCTGCATACAGCATAACCCCGGTCAAGAGTCTCTTTTGACTCTTCATCAAACTTGTGCGCATTTTCGTGGACCCTCTTTATCTCCCTGCTCAGGAAATAAGATTTATCCAGAAGGTCATCACAGGTCTCAACGAGCATGATAAGGTTATCCATTAAATTTGAGCTAATGGCTCCCCCTGTAATCTGTTGTTTGATATTCATTGAGATGTTGTCGGCGTCCTTCTCAATTTGCTTGATTTTCTCGTTGATTTCTATCTTTTCATTGTCGTCAATCTTGAGCATCTTTCCAAGAAGTTCAGCTGCTGTACCGGCCATTTCAGTAAAAGTGGTGAGTTGCTGCAAGATACTCTTCTCACCAACGACCATTATCTTCTTAAGAAAACGGGAATTGACCATTCTTACTCCATATTAATTTCATATAAATAGAGTACTTATGCGGGAAAAAACAAGCCTGGAATTTGCTGATACCAGAAACCTAATCTAACTGTGAGTTTTAACCCTAATATTGCTTGATCCGGTGGTATTTTACGTATCCGTCACTGCCGCAATGTTTGCGGTTCTAAACCCAATAGGCGCAGTTCCCACCCTCATGATCCTCACTGAGAATTATACCAGAAAAGAACGCAATATGGTTGTCGTGAAGAGCGTTCTCGTTGCCGGCGGCATGGTCATAGGCTTCATGCTCATTGGAGTCTACATCTTCTCTATTCTCAACATTAACATATCAGATTTCAAGGTCGCAGGAGGCATTTTGTTGTTCAAGGTGGCATTCGATATGCTGCAGGGAAAGACCTCAAACACTAAACTGACCAAGCAGGAAACCGAGGAAACTCTGGAAAGGGAGGCAATTGGCATAGTTCCTATTGGAACGCCACTGCTGGCAGGCCCCGGGTCAATTACAACTGCCATAATCTACTTCAACAACACAAGTACCACAATTGTGGGGAAGTTTGTGGTCCTGATTTCAATGTTAACAATTCTCGTGCTTTCATATGCAATTCTCAAGTATTCGGTCCCTCTTTTTTCAAGGCTTGGAAAGACAGGATCGCTTCTCATATCAAGGATAATGGGACTCCTTCTGGCTTCCATCGCTGTGGAATTCGTCACAACCGGACTTATGGCCATTTTTTCTCCCATGCTGGGTATCTAAGCCTGCTGGAGTCACTGCCACAAATTTATTAATTCTGGTATGTTAAGACGGACTGTTAAAATGTTCAAGATGACAGTGGTTTCGACCCCGACAAGAATTCTTGATGAAGACCTGGACAAGAATATAGCCTATTTCCTTTCAGATATTGGATACATACCAAGGCTGAAACCCAGCACTGATCTGCAGGTTATTTCCAAATCAGCCTATTTCAGGCTTTTCAAGGACTGTTTTCTTCTTAATTCGGAACGTTACTGGACAGGTGATGAACTCCTGGCGTACCTTAAGACAAGCAGGACAACTCTTTACAGGCATCTTAACAAACTTAAGTCCATGGATATACTGGAAGAAATACAGGATGGGAAGACCAAGAAATACAGGATGAGGTCGGGAGACATAATCAGGGCCTGGAACTGGGTAGAGGTCAATGTCAAGATGGCTCTTGACAACTACAAGAAGACGGTTGAGAGAATCTGGCAACTTTCAAGAGATAAATCTCAGACCGGAAAATGATAAAGTTTTTTATTCCATAGCCTATGAACGGACGAGGGGGATCAGACGAAAATTAAACTATCCCTGTTGTCAGAGTTGTTGATGAATATGGATATGATTGAAATCAAGAAAGGCGGCAAGTACAAGATTATCTCAAATAGCGGCAAGGAAGAACCCATGGAAACAGAAGGTGAATTTGTTGGCTACACACTCCTGGGAGAAGAGGGAGCTGTATGCTTCCGTGTGAAGCAGGAAGAAGGCAAGAGCCTGCTCAGGCTGATTCCAGTCTCGGGGCTTATTGCAATAGAGTTTACCGATGAGGAGCTTCTTGCCTCAAAGAAGAAAGTTGAAGAAGAAGACAAAGCAACCTACTTCAGCTGAATCTCATCTATTTCTGTATAAGTCGGGCCATCTTTCCCAAGTTCACTCTTGTAGAGTGAAATCTTTTTTATAGCCTTGCTAAAAGTCAACTTCTCATACCTGTTGGCCAGATCCCTGCAGTCATAGCTGTTCCTGAACCTTGAAACTGTTATGTGGGGCACAAACTCCTTCCCGATCTTCTCTTTTGGAGATAAAGAGGCAATCTGGCTCCAGTTTGACTGGATCTCATCATTGTTCACAACTTTCAGGAAGAGCACGTTAGCCGAGGAAACCCTTGGAAAAGCGTCAATTCCAAGAATCTTCAGTTCAAAGGCACTGCCTTGAATCTTCCTGAATTCTTCCCTTGTTGCTTCCAGGGCCCTGCCATCAAGTTCACCAAAAAATCGATAGGTAAGATGAAGTTCTGGGGTTCTGACAGGCTTGCTACCCCTTATTCCGGATAATTCAGCAACCAGTTTTTCCACATCTTCAAATCTCTCAATGGAAGATGCTGCAAAAACCCTCATGGCATGTGCAACATGATGTGAGGTAAAAAGTTAATTTTTGTCCAGTTTCTCCCTAAGCGTACACCAGTTCAGATCCCCTTATGCCTCTACATAGAACTGTTAAATACGGACAAAATATATTGTTACCATGTCCAAAGTACCAGAGGAACTCAAATTTACCAAGACTCACGAGTGGTTCAAGACGGAAGGCGATACTGTTGTCATGGGTATCTCGGATTATGCCCAGAGCCAGCTTACTGATATTGTTTACATCGAGCTTCCCAGCGTAGGCTCTGTCAAGAAGGCAGGAGATGTTATCCTCACAATAGAATCTGTGAAGTCTGCAGAGGATGTTTATTCCCCGGTTGAGGGTGAAGTGGTGGAAGTGAACAAGGCCCTGAGTGACAAACCTGAGCTTGTAAACTCGGATTCATACAGCAACTGGATGGTAAAACTGAAGAAAACAGGCCAGGAGAACCAGTCCATGAGTGCTGCCGAGTACAAGAAGTACATTGGAGAATAGCCTGAAAAATGCCTGATCGCAGGGACAGGTATTACTACCTGGCAAAGAAGGAACGTTATCGAAGCAGAGCCGCATTCAAGCTTCTTGAGATCCAGACTAAATTCAACCTTCTCGAGGAAGGCCAGAAAATACTTGAGATTGGTTCTTCACCTGGCGGATGGTCCCAGATCATTACAAGCATTACAAAATCACTCGTAATTTCTATAGACCCAAACAAAATGGAATCTCTGGAAGATATAGTGTTCATAAGGGGGAAAGTGGGAGACAGAACCCTTAATGAACGCATCAGGAATGAAATGGAAAAACATGGTTTGAGCAAGTTCGATGGCATCATATCTGACGCCATGTCACGGACCAGTGGGAACCAGGATATAGACCATTCCTCATCATATCTCATATGTCAGGGCATCATGGAGCTTGCAAAAACCTTCCTGGCCGAGGGAGGCTTTGTTATCATGAAACAGTTCCAGGGAGATCTTACAACCCAGTTTGTAAATTCCTGGAGGAAGAATTTCGGCTTTTCAAAGGTTACCAGGGTGGCAGCTTCCAGGGAAGGGAGCAAAGAAATTTACATCATTTTTCAGTATTTCAGGCCTGGACAGGATTCCAGCCGTCCTTCCTGAGTTGCTCCAGTAGAGGCTTGTAAAACTCATAATCCACTATTACCAGATGGGCCGGCGTATACCTCATTCTTGTAAAATTCAAGATCTGTTCCGACATGTAATTTACTCTCATTGAATCAATTCTGGCCAGCCCTTTTACCGCATTGATCCTTTTTATCCAGGCTTCAGCGAACTCATACTCGTTGGTGTCGCCATAATCATGGTTCAGGACTCTCTTCTTCCTCACTGAATGCCTTATCAGGTGCCTGGTCTTCATGGAATCTGTGTAAAGCCTGTCAAATTCAGACTGTGGCATATCTATGCCGGTACAGCTTGCTCCACTCTCTTCACAATAAAGCACAGTTTCTGTGTATATGGGCGGAGGTGTCATGACCTCTCCGTATTTTGAGAGCCTTACACCGTATATGACTTCGTAATCTGAGAGGTTCATTTCGAAAGGAGATTTTATGAATTCTGTCAGCCCCTTTACTTCCTCTGGGGAAATGGATACCAGGATAACTTCCGGTTTGTTGAACTGCAAATATTGCTTCAGTTCGTTGCCATGGGATACAAGTCCCTTGACCCCGGTAAAGATCTGGAGGTTCGCGTTAAAATTTATTTTTTCTAGTCTTGTTAACATTAGGCAGTTTTTCTCTTCTGGATAAGCATCTGAAGCTTTTCCTTCTCATCAATGTTTCTGAGTTCTGACAGGTTTATTACGGGGCATCCTGCCAGCAGTTCCTTTTCTGTCCGCAGTTTACTTATTATGAATGCCTCATTCTCAAAAATTTCGCTTATGTTTCTCATTGCCATTATTCTGCCCATCTTCTGGGACATGGATTCAATTAAGCCAATAAGGGAAAACTCTGCCATGGCCTCCCTCATTATTGCATCAAAGGGAGACTTTCTTACAGGATGAAAATCAAAGCCCTGCTGAATCATAAGATTAAGGACCTCCTTCAGAAACTCACTTTCCTCAGTGGCATCATCAAGTGGCATTTCAAGTACCCTGGTAACTTCAAAGAGGTCTATGGTTTTCTCCAGGTCTTCGCCAAGAACTTCTTCCAGCTTCAGGAATATGTCAATGGTTACTGTGCTACCGGACTCGTAAAGTGATATTGAACGCCTGGATGTTCCAATCTTGTTTGAGAGGTATCCTATTGAATACCCAAGTTCCTCACGTCTCTGGTGAAGTTTTCTGCCATCTATTGATGCATAATATCCGCCAGGGCCGGAGGAAATGAATGGCAGGGCCCCTTCCAAATAATCATGGAAACTTTCAGGTGAAAGTATGGGTACCCTGTGCCTGTAGTATACTACTCCTCTCTCCAGAGGCCCTCCACCAGTCTTTTCCCCAACTACAACCGGTGTTGCCTCAGTGAGTTTGGAGATTCTTATCATTTCCGCTGCGCTCGTTCCCCTAAGGGTATCGATGTTCTGGAGCACCTTGATGATGAATTTCAGATTGTCTCTGCGGGCTATCAGATCGAAGCTGGACGAACCCCCAGGATTCGGATTAGAGACCCTGAAACCTCCACGCATGAGGATATCGAAAATGTGTTTAACAATGGCGTTACGCCTGTCTTCCACGAAATACAAGTATTATTTGAACTATATAAGAATTGCGATTAAGTGCAATCAATACTCCGG
>OFHJ01000395.1_pt1 | contig 17074 bp, 15 predicted proteins | sample 1522001 | NCBI WGS metagenome assembly OFHJ01 (sample SAMEA2464838, study PRJEB22497) | soil metagenome | biome: Grassland; feature: Farmland; material: Clay | place: Australia | collected 2013-02-01 | depth 1.2 m | reverse complement strand
CTGTCAACGCTTCGCCGACACCCTCGCGGGCGCCTGCGCATGACTCGGGGCCGATGCGGTTCGCTATACCTTCATCGCAGTGGACTTTCACCACCTACTCCTCGCCGGTCTCCCGGCGCACCAAAATCGTGACTTCTCGGATGCCGAGGCGGCAAGAATGCAGTCTCGGGGGCGTTGACGTCCATAGGCAGGCCGCCCTGGGCGGGCGGGAGCCGCCATCGAGCCGAGCACAGGGCGATGTGGAGCCTGCGCGGCGCGGCCCGGGACCGCACCGCCAATGCCTCAGGGGTCGGCGCCAACCCCGGGCCCTTGCAGCAAGCGCGGCCCGAGCTCGCTCACCGAGCGGCAGCCGAGCTGACCGAGCGTCCGGTCGAGCTCCACGGTGAGCATCTCGAGCGCGCGGCGGACGCCGGGCTCACCGGCCGCGGCAAGCCCATACAGCGCGGCGCGGCCGATCATCACCACATCGGCGCCGAGGGCGAGCGCCTTGGCGATGTCGGTGCCGCGGCGAAAACCGCTGTCGATCACGATTGTCATGCGGTCGCCGACCGCCTGGACGACTTCCGTGAGCACCTGGATGGGCGCGACGCAATAATCGAGCTGCCGCCCTCCGTGGTTGGTGAGCACGATGCCGTCGCAGCCGAGGTCGGCGGCGCGGCGCGCGTCGCTGGCGCTGAGCACCCCCTTGATGAAGAGCTTGCGGGGCCAATGCTCTCGCACCCAGGCGAGGTCCTGCCACGTGATGGTCGGGGCGAACATCTGTGGAATGATGGTGCTGCCGCCGACGGCGCTCGCGGCGCCCGGCGGCAGGAAAGCCTCGATGTTCCGGAAGCATGGCACCCCATGGCGCACGAGCACCTGCGTCAGCCAGCGCGGATGACGCAGCGTGTCGAGCGCCACGCGCAGGCGCGGGCGGCCGGGCGCGCGGTAATTGCGTTTGTCCCATTCGCGGCTGCCGAATACGTTGGCGTCGGTGGTGAACAGCAGCGCCTCATACCCGCTCGCTGTCGCACGCTGCATGATGTCTTCAGCGATGGCGCGGTTGCGCATCACGTAAAGCTGCATCCACAGCCGCCCACCGGCCTGGCTCGCGACCTCTTCCAGGAGCGTCGTCGAAAGGGTGCTCAGCGTGTAGGGAATGCCAAACGCGGCGGCCGCCCGGGCGAGGGCGATGTCGCCGTGCGGATGCAGCATGCCGTTCAGTCCCGTGGGCGCGATGGCGAGCGGCGCGCCGCAGGGCGCGCCGAGCAGCTCGGTGGCCAGACTCCGCCCCTCGGTATCGACGAGGGTCGGCGGCACGAACCGCAGCGCCGCAAAGGCTTCGCGGTTGCCGCGCAGCGTCGCTTCGTCTTCGGCGCCGCCTTCGACGTATTCGAAGACGAAGCCCGGCACGGCGCGCCTCGCCGCCTCGCGTAGATCGGCGATGTTCTGTGCCGCGCGCACATTGCGCCCGCGGAAGGCGCGTCGTTTCCAGGGCATCTGTCAGAGGCTCCAGCCGCCGTCGATCACGTGGATCTGACCGGTGGTGTAGGTGGCTCCCGCAAGGTAGACCACCAGGTCGGCGATTTCCTCGGGACGCCCGATCCGGCCGATCGGCTGGCGGGCGACGAACGCGGCGCGAGTCTGCTCGTAGTTGCCCTGGGCGCTCAGCCGTTGCTCGAGCGAAGGGGTCTCCACGGTGCCGGGGCAGATGGCGTTGCAGCGGATGCCGCGGCCGACGAAATCGGCGGCCACGGACTTGGTGAGCCCGATCACGGCCGCCTTGGTGGTGCCGTACACGCAGCGCACCGGCACCCCTTTGACGCTGCTCGCCACCGAGGACATGTTGATGATGCTGCCGTCGCGGCGCTCGAGCATGCCGGGCAGCACCGCGCGGATCGTGCGGAACATCGCCTTTACGTTCAGGTCATAGGCGAAGTCGAGCTCCTCGTCGGTGCTGTCCAAGACAGTACCGTGGTGTACGCAACCGGCGCAGTTGAAGAGAATGTCGAGCCTTCCAGCGCGTCTTACGCCCGCCTCGACGCTGTTGGCGTCCCGCACGTCCATGCGCCAGACCTGAATGCCGTGCCCGGCGAGTGACGCCAGCCTTCCCTCATCGACGTCGGTCGCTACCACGCGGGCGCCCGCGGCGGCGAGGGCGAGCGCGCTGGCGCGTCCGATGCCCTGCGCGGCGGCGGTGACGAGCGCGGTCTTGCCTTGCAGGGATGAGGTGGCGTTTTGCATGGGTGTTCCCGAGTGAATGTCGTAAGTCTGTTTGCGAGCCAGGAATTCGCCGGACCGGATTACGACTGCGGAACCGGCGTCGCCGGCGCCTGGTCGGACCGGTAGCACGCTTCGACCAGCGCCATGGTGCGCCAGGCGTCTTCGACCGAGGTGCGCAGCACCTGGTCTTCGCCGCTCGCAAAGCGCTGGACGTTGGACATGGTGCCGATGAACGCATCGGGAAACCATGCGCCCTCGAGCGGCACGGCCTGCCACGGAGCGCCGCGTGGGGCGAGCCACAGCTCGTCGGGCTCGCCGCGGGGATAGTCGAGCAGCAGACCGAGCTTCACCAGCGCCGCGCCGCGCTCCCCCTCGATGCGCACGGTCGCGTCCTGGAACTGCCGGCCGAAGTCGTGATGATGGTTGATCGAGAGCGTCACGCGCCGCTCCGGGCCGTAGTCGAGGATCGCGGAGGTGCGCGTTTGCGCAAGCGCACTGCCCGGATAGTGGTACGTGCGTGCGAGGACGCCGCGCGGCTCGCCGGCGAGCGCTCGGATGGTGTCCAGGTAATGAATGGAGTGCGAGACGATCTCGACGCGGGGATTGGGGATGAGATGGGGAAACTGCTCCCAGGGCGTCACCAGGCTCAGGTGCACCTCGATGTCGAGGAGCCGGCCGAGCAGTCCCTGTTCACCGGCCGCGGCGACGGCCTCCATCATCGGCGCGAAACGCAGCTGGAAGTTGACGGCGGCGGCGAGCCGCCGGCCGCGGCAGACCGCGCGAATGGCGCTGGCCTGCTCGAGATCGAGACCCAGGGGCTTCTGAATCAGCACGGCCGCGCCCATCGGCAACGCCGTGAGAATGGCGCGATGCGCCACCGGCGGGGCGGCGACATCGAAAACGCAGCCCTCGACGGCAGCGGCCTCCTCGAGAGAGCGATACACACGCTCGATACCCCAGCGCTTCGCCGTGGTGTGCGCCTTGTCGGTGTCGACGTCGAAAATCCCCGCCACCGGGAAACCCGCCTTGCGGTACGCCGGCAGATGCGCATCGTTGACGATACCACCGGTGCCGATGATGACGATGGGGCGGACCGCGCCCGGCAGGGGGTGGCGCTGGCGCAGGCCGGCCGCGTTCCATTCGGTGCTCATTGCAGGATCGCCTCGAGGCGCTCTTGCGCCTCGCCGAGCAGCAGACGGCCCGGCTCCTCGGTGTCGAGCGCTCGCGCGAGCAGCTCGTCGATCACGTGCGAGACATCGGCCAGCCGCGGATGCAGCGGCAGCTCGCGGGCGTGCTCGTGCAGCGCATCGAGCTTGTGATAGAAGGGAATCAGCCGATTGACTTCCGCATCCGCCCAGGTGGAGCGGCGCACGCCGATGGCGCCCTCGAGGGTGGTCAGTTTGTCCATGGGGGCTGTCGCGACATGGCGCAGAAACGCCCAGGCCAACTCCTTGCGGCTGGAGCCGGAGGCAAGGGCGATGACCCAGAAGACGTTCAAGGAAACGCTGCGCCCGCCTGGTCCCATCGGCAGCGGCGCGACCTCCACGCAACCCCTGGCGCGGCTCTCGGGCCAGGACTGCGCGAGCGCCGCGAACCCGAACCAGTTGGCCATCAGCGCCACCTTGCCGGCGCAGAACAACAGGCCCGCCTTGACGCTGTCGAGATCACGGGCGCCGGGTGCGAGCGCCGCCTCGTCGCGCGCGAGGCGGCGCAGAAACTCGAGCGCCGCCTCGGCCTCGCGCGTGCACAGTTGCGGCCGCGCTTGCGGACCGAACGGCTCGCCGCCGCGCGACCAGACATGGATGCAAAAGTCGTAAAAGCTGTTGTGTCCGTCGGGATACAGCGCGAGGGCCGTCCCGTAGAGCTCCCGCTCGGGGGCATGCAACCGCCGGGCGGCGGCCTGGAACGCCTCCCAGGTGGTCGGCACCGGGATACCGGCCGCCTCGAGCAGGTCCTTGCGGTAGATGAGACACTGCGGACCGTCGTGGTAGGGCAGACCCCAGAATCCGCCGGCGAAATCCTGCAGGGTGACCAGCGAGCGGCTCCAGGCCGCCGGAAAATCGGCGATCGGTGTCCGGGAAAGGAAGGGGCGCAGATTCTCGATCAGCCCGCCGGACTGCGCCTCTGCGAGCCAGTCCGTCGACAGAAAGGCGAGATCGATCGATCCGTCGCCGAGCCCTCCCTGGCTGAACAGCCGCGCATGCAGGTCGTTGAGCTCGAGGGGCTCGATTTCGAGACTCACCGCCTCGGCGGTGGTGCGGGCGAAATCCGCGAACTGCCGCCGGAGCGCATTCTCAAACGGGTCGAACTTGCGTACCGCTATGCGGACTCGTCGCACTGCGCGCCTCCTCTTCCGGCTTCAACCCCGCGTGCACCGCGATGACGTCGGCGCAGGTCCTCAGCGCCGGGAGCATGGTTTCGAGGCTCGGTCCATTTTTTTCCTTCAGCGTGGCGATGGTGAGGGCCGCCTTGATGGACGAGCCCGGCGAGCCGACCGGCACGCCGATATCGAGCCCGCCGACGAACCGCTCGCCCTCGGAACGCTCGTAGCCACGCGCGCGGATCGCCGCCAGGCGCTTGAGAAATTGAGCGCGGACGGCGGGCTTTTCCCGCCGCCACTCCAGGTCATGCGTGAGCAACTCCTCGCATTCCCCGGGTTCCATGCTCGAGAGCAGCACCCGGCCCGAGGTGGTGTGCACCGGCGAGTGCTGTGAGCCGACTTCGACCGACAGACGGAAGGGCTTCGGGCTCTCCTCCTGGGCGAGCACCAGCACCCGCTCGCGGTGCAGCACGGACAGATGGCAGGATTCGCGCAGGTCCTCGGCGAGTCCCCGCATCAGCGGCTGGGCGGCTTTCAGGAGGACCTCGTACGGGGAGTGAGCCCGCGAGAGCTCGAACAGCTTGAGCGTCAGCGAATAGGCGCCCGTGGTCGGCTCGCGCCGCAGATAGCCTCGGCTTTCCAGGCAGGCGAGCATGCGGAAAATCTCCCCGGCCTGGCGATTGAGGGCGCGGGCGAGCTGCGCCTGGGTGAGCGGTACGGCCTGATCGGACAGGTATTCCAGGACGTCGAGGCCTTTTTCGAGCGCGGGCACGGAGTACTTCGTGCGACGCTCCTCGAGGCTGAGCAGCTTATCGTGTGTCATGCAACCTCCTTTCAGCTCAGAGGGCGGCTGGCCGGGATTGTGCCTGATGCGCATCCGGCGCGCCGGAGGGAGGATCGGTCTGCGGGCGCAGCGCGCGCCGCCGGCCGCCAACGGTGTAGATGGCGGCGGCCGCGATCAGCACGGTGCCCTCGATCAGGCCCTGGTAGTTCGCGCCGAGGTTCAGCACATTGAAGCCGTTGGTCAGGGTATACAACACGAGCGCACCCGCCACGGTCTTCAGCACGCTGCCGGCTCCGCCGAACAGCGACGTGCCGCCGAGGATCGCAGCTGCGATCACCGTGAGTTCCTCGCCCTGCAGGGCGGTCGGGTTCATGGCGCCGAACCGCGAGGCGTAGAGGACGCCGGCGAAGCCGGCCGCTAGTGCCGAGAGCACGAATGCGCCGAGCTTGTAGCCGCGCACGTTGATGCCCGCGAGCCGGGCCGCCTCCGGGTTGCCGCCCGCGGCGTAGATGCGCCTCCCCGCGGTGGTGAAGCGCAGCACCCCCCAGATGAGCAGGGTAAATCCCGCCATGTACAGAATCGGCAGGGGCAGGCCGGCGGCCCGCCCGCTCTCGAAGCTCGTCATGGCAGTGAGCGCGGCGGGGGTGCCGACCATCAGCGAGCGGCCGTTGGTCACGACCAGCACCAGGCCGCGGATCGCGGTGAGCGTGCCCAGGGTGACGATGAAGGCGTTGATGCCGACCCATTCCACCATCACCCCGTTGAGCAGTCCGATCCCGCCGGCGGTGGCGAGCGACAGCGCCATGGCGGCCCAGAAGCCCACGTGATCGATCACCAGGATATCGACGGCGGCGGCCAGCGCGGCGACCGAGGCCACCGAAAGATCGAAGTTGCCGGTGATCAGCACCACGGTCATCGCCACCCCCATGATGGCGACCGGCGCGGTCTGATAGAGGATATTGATGAGATTGACGGGACTCAGGTAGCTCGGCCGGCCGAGCGCGGCGGTGACCCCGGTCAGCGCGACCACCAGCAGCAGCAGCGCGTAATACACGCCCGCCTCTCGCAAGCCCAACATTCGTCGCATCGACCCCCCCGAACCCGTCACTGTATCTGTTCCGGCTGCCGCGGCCCGGCGTCGGCGCCGCGCACAGCCCCCGCGGCGAGCCGGATCAGCTCCTGCTCGTCGGTTTCGCCGGCCACGCGTTCCGCCACGATCGCCCCCTCGCGCATGACCAGGATCCGGTCGGCTTCCTCGAGCAGCAGCTTCAGCTCCGAGTCGACCAGAATGACGGCCGTCCCCGCGCCCGAGAGCTCGCGGACCTGATCGAGAATCTCCGCCTTGGCGCCGATGTCGATCCCGGCGGTCGGCTCATCGAGCAGCAGCAGCCGCGTCGGCCCGCACAGCCAGCGTGCGATGCTGACCTTCTGGGCGTTGCCGCCGGACAGATCGCCGACTTCGGCGTCCAGATCGCGAGTCTTGATCATCAGACGCCCGACGGCCGCAGTCGCGGCCGCGCGCTCGAGCTGCCGCCGCGGAAACACGCCCCAGCGCGAGAATCGCGCCAGATGCGCGAGCGTCATGTTCTGCCACAGCGGCAGCCCCGCCACGAGCGCCTGGCCGAGACGGTCCTCGGGGACCAGGGCGATGCCGGCGCGCACGGCGGCGACCGGCGAGCGCGGCACGGGCCGGCCGAACACGCGCACCTCGCCGCGGGCGCCGCGGTCGGCCCCAAAAATCGCATGCAGCAGCTCGCTGCGCCCCGAGCCGAGGAAGCCGGCGATGCCGAGCACCTCCCCGGCCCGCACGCTGAAGGTGCACGGCGCCAGGCGACCGGGCGAGCGCAGTCCGTTGAAGTCGGCGGCGATGTCGGCCCTGGCGCGCACGGCTCGTCTGGCGCTGCGGTGGATCGTGCGCCCGGCGATGGCGGCGGCAATCTCAGCCTCGCCGACCGCGGCGGTGTCCGAGCTCATCACCGCAGCGCCGTCGCGCAACACCGTCAGCGTGTCCGTCAGCGCCAACACTTCGTCGAGAAAGTGCGTAACGAGCAGCACCGCACGGCCCTCGGCGGCGAGGCGGCGGATTGCGCGGTGCACGATCTGCCGCTCGAGCGCGGCGAGCGATGCCGTCGGCTCGTCCATCACGATCAGCTGCGCGTCGGCCGCGAGCGCCTGCAGAATGCCGACCATCTGCCGCTCCCCGATCGCGAGCGCCGCCACCGGCTCATCGGGCTGCAGGTGGTAGCCGATCGAGTCCATCAGCCGTGTCAGCCGGCTGCGCTCCTCGCGGCCACGCCGCGCCCATCCGCGGTGCCCGAGAAACACGTTCTCCAGGACCGACAGCGTGCCGGCCAGAGGAATCTGCTGGTGCAGCGTAGCGATGCCGGCCGCGCGCGCCTGGGCCGGATGCGACCACTGCACCGGTGCTCCGCGCCAGAGGATCCTGCCCGCGGTGGCGTGCGCGGCCCCGCAGAGAATGCGAATGAGCGTCGATTTGCCCGCGCCGTTGGCGCCGAGCAGGCCGTGGACGGTCCCCGGCTCGACCGCGATGTCTACTCCACGCAGCGCGGCGGTGCCATTGGGATAGATCTTCGCCAGGCGTTCGAGCGATAGCAGGGGCTGCACGGCGGTCGCCATCGGCTCACCACTGCGGAGGGCAGTCGCGGACATTCGCCCGGGTGATCCCCGGTGTCCGGTACGTGATGAACGCCGCGTGCAGCGGTCGCTTGCCGGTGACGTCGCCGTAGAGTGCCTCGAACGCGAGCGCTCCGAGCTCGAGGGGCCGGTAACAGACCGTGCCGTCGATGCGGCCCGCCTCGAGCGAGAGAAGGGCCAGCCGGGAGCCGCCGATGCCGATCAGTTTCGCGTGGGATCCGGCGGAACGCACCGCGCGCGCGCAGCCCACCGCCATGTCGTCGGCTTCGTTGAAGAAGAGGGCGACGTTCGGATGAGCCTCGAGGATGTTCTGACAGGCCACGTCCGCGTCCTCCGTGCGCCAGTAGCCGGGCTGGGTCGCGACGATCCGGTAGCGCACGTGCGCGGCACGCAGCCCCTGCTCGAATCCTCTCTGGCGCTGCAGGACTTCGGGGAATCCCGGCGCGCCCTGGATGATGGCGATGCGTGCGAGCCGCCCCCGCGGCAGCAGCTTCGCGGCCAGCCGGCCGGCCTCGCGGCCCGCGGCCGTTTCGTCCTGGGTGACCAGCGCCACGAGCTTCGGATAGACGTCCCGCAGCGACCGCCGGCGCGGATTGCCGACCTGCGAGCCCACCGCCACGATCGGTATCCCGGCCCGCACGGCGCGATTCACCCAGCTCTCGGCGATGACCGAATCGAGCGGCATGAGTACGATGCCGTTGACCCGCTCGGCGACCAGGTCCTGCAGATCGTTGGCCTGCTTCTGCACGCGATTCTGCGCATCGAGCACGACCGCCCGGACGCCCGCGCGCGCGGCCGCCTGTTTGAAGCCGCGGGCGATCGCGGCGGCAAACGGATAGCTCAGCCCCGCGCTCGAGAAGCCGAAGCGCAGTGGGGCCGCACTCGCGGCGCGCACGAGCAGCGCCCCGAGCAGCGCCGCCGCAAACGCCGTGGCGCGCACGGTCTTCAAGGGCGAGATCCCTCCCGACTCATGCCAGCGCCTCGCGCCGCTCGACCAGATACAGGTGCTCGCAGGCGAGCACGGTCTCGCCCCGTTGGTTGGCGATCTCGACCTGTTCGACGACGATGCCGTGCGTCTTGTGCTTGGGATGATCGCGCCGCGCGCTGATGCGCGCGGTCACGGTGAGCGTATCGCCGATGAATACCGGACGAAGGAAGCGCACCCGATCGTAGCCGTAGGACATCGAGCGCGGATTGATCGTGTTGGCGGTCATCCCGATGCCGATGCTGAGCACCAGCGTGCCGTGTGCGATGCGCCGCTTGAACGGCTGTTGCGCACACCATTCGGCGTCCATGTGATGCGGGAAGAAATCGCCGGTCTGGCCCGCGTGCGTCACGATGTCCGCTTCGGTGAGCGTGCGGCCGAAGGTGCGCCGCTCGGTGCCGATCTGGTACTCCTCGAAGTATTGCTCGACGATCATGCGGACTCTCCCGGGTCCTCGAGCTCGAAGCGGCGCAGAATCTCGCCGGTGTCGCGCCCGAGCGGCGGAGCACCGCGCGGATTGGTGAGGATTGCGCCGTCGACGCGGATCGGGCAGCGCGTGGTGCGCAGGGTGCCGCGCTCGCCGTCGTGAATGTCCTGCGTCAGCTCGAGCCCGGCGAAGCCCTCCCCTGCGAGCAGCTCCGGCCAGGTGAACACCTCGGCGCACCAGATGTCGGCCGGCTCCAGGATGGCCAGCCAGTGCGCGGTGGGCTGCACGGCGAGGTGTGCGGCGAGGAGGGACTTGATTCGGGCCCGCTCGGCGAACCAGCGTGCCGGGTCGGCATAGGCGCGCAGCGGCTCGCAGCCGATGAGCTCCCCGAGCCGGTCGATGGGCGCCATGGCGACCGCGAGGTAGCCGTCGGCGGTCCGGTAGATGCCGTATGGCGCCCCGATGTACACACTGGCGTTGTTGACCGCATCGCGCGCCGGTTGCCGTCCGTCGCCGTTCAGAAATGCGGTGAACTGCTCGAACTGCATGTCCATGGCGGATTCGAACAGGCTCACATCGACCCGTCCGCCCTTTCCGGTCCGGCCGCGCCGGACCAGCAGCGCGAGCACCCCTTGGCACAGGTGCGCGCCGGCCATCAGATCGGCGATGGACACGCCCATGGGCACCGGCCCCTGGGCGGCATCGCCCGATAGCCATGCCAGCCCCGACATGGCCTGCACCAGCAGATCCTGTCCCGGTTTCCTGCGCCAGGGGCCCTCCGTGCCGTAACCGGTGATGGCCGCATAGATCAGGCCCGGGTTCAGGCTCGCCGCCGTGGCGTAATCCAGGCCGAGGCGGTCCATCACGCCCGGGCGGAAATTGTGGACCATCACGTCCGCGCGCCGGATCAGCGCCTTGACCCGCTCCAGATCGGCGGGATCCTTCAAATCCGCGGCAAAGCTCTCCTTGTTGCGGTTGATGGTATGAAAGAGCGCGCTGTCGCCGCCAAAGGCCTGGTCGGCGAGATAGAGGCGGCGGGACAGATCCCCCCCCTGTGGACGCTCCACTTTGATGACTTCGGCGCCAAGATCCGCCAGCCGCAGGCAACAGGAGGGTCCGGCCAGGAACTGGCTGAAATCCAGCACCAGCACCCCCTCTAGCGGTCGCTCCGCGGTCGCCGGCGCCCCGCGATCCGCGTGCGCTGTCTTCAACCGGGTTCCTCGCGTATAGTTTGCAGATAAATGCTATGTTCGTTAACAAACGGTGTCAACCCGACCGGGATGAGCCGGATGGACGAGGGGAATGAGCGATGGGGAAAAACCAGGCAATCGTGCTGCGGGGCATGACCTGGGATCATCCGCGCGGCTACGGTCCGCTGGCCGCCTGCTCGGCGGCCTGGCTCGGGCGTACCGGGGTGCGGATCGAGTGGGAGCGGCGCTCGCTGCAGGATTTCGAGTCCTTTCCCGTGGCGGAGCTGGCTGCCCGCTACGACCTGATCGTGATCGATCATCCGCACGTCGGGCAGGTGACGCGCGAGGGGTGCCTCGCGCCGCTCGATGAGGGCGTCGAGCCGCACGATCCGGCGTACGCGGCGGTCGGGCCCTCGCTGTCGAGCTACCGGTGGGAAGATCGACTCTGGGCGTTACCCATCGATGCGGCGGCCCAGGTCCAGGCCCGGCGGCCGGACCGTCTGTGCGCCCCACCCGCGGACTGGTCGGCCGTGCTCGAGCTGGCAGCCGCCGGCGAGGTGCAGTGCCCGCTGCGTCCGCCGCATAATCTGATGGCGCTGTTCACGCTGTGCGGACTGGCCGGACGTCCGGCCCGGAGGCACGGCGAGGAGCCGTTCGAGCCGGCGGCGGGCCGCGAGGCCTATGAGCGCTTGCGGGAGCTCGCCGGACGCATGGATCCGCGCTGCAGCGAGCAGGATCCCATCGCGGTGCTGGAGCAAATGGCGGCGCCGGACTCGAGAGCGGCCTGCGCGCCGCTCATCTATGGCTATGTCAGCTATTGCAGACTCGACGCCCGGGGGGCGCGCATTGCGTTCGCCGATCTCGCTCCGCTCGAGCGTGGCGGATCGTGCGCCGGCTCGGCGCTCGGGGGCACCGGCATCGCCGTATCGGCGCAGGGCACCGAGCGCGCCGCCGCGATCGCCTTCGCCCGCTGGGTGGCCGGCGCCGAGGCGCAATGCGGACCGTATCTGGCCGGCGGCGGCCAGCCGGCGCACCGCGCCGCCTGGGACGACCCGCTCGCCAATGGCGGCTCGCTTGGCTTCTACCGAAACACTCTCGCAACGCTCGAGGGCGCCTGGGTGCGTCCGCGCCACCCGGGCTACATGACTTTTCAGGATGCGGCCGCTGAGCGCCTCAAACGGGCGTTGGCGGCGCGCGAGCCCGGCGCCGTAGCCATCGCGGCGATCAACCGCCTTTATCGGGAGATATCACGATGAGCCGACTCACCACTCGCAGAAGCTTTCTCAAGTCCGCCGCAACGGCGGCCGGGGCCGGCCTCGTCGCGGGCCGCACCCGGTGGGCACGCCGCGCGAACGCGGCGGACGGCGGCTCCGCCGCCGTCGAGCGGCTGCGGGAATTCGACTACGCGGACGTCGCCCTCACCGGCGGCCCGCTCAAGGCGCAGTACGATTTCATCCACGCGCATTACCTTGCGCTCGACAACGACCGGCTGCTGCAGGTCTACCGGGAGCACGCCGGACTCCCCGCGCCCGGGATCGACATGGGCGGCTGGTATGGCAAGGGAGGATTCATTCCCGGCCACGCGTTTGGACAATACGTCTCCGGCATCGCACGCTTCGGGCGCTGCACGGGCGACGATGCGTGCCGGGCAAAGGTGCACGAACTGGTGCACGGCTTCGGCAAGGCCTTGGACGCCAACCCGGTTCCGTACGCCGGCGAGGGCGCGTGGAAGGTGTGGCCGGCGTACGTGCTCGACAAGCACATGATCGGATTGATCGACGCCTGCCGCCTGAGCGGGGTGCAGCACGCGCGCGAGCTCATTCCACGCGTGATCAAGGGCGCATTGCCGTTCATCCCGCCGGTCAGCCGCGACCGCGTCGGGGTGAAGAATCCGCCTTACGACGAAACCTACATCGTCTCGGAGAACCTGTTCACCGCGGCGCACCTGACGGGCGAGCGTCGCGCGCGCGATCTGGCGGTGAAGTACCTGCTGAACAAGCCTTACTTCGATCCGCTCGCGCGCGGCGAGAACGTGTTGGCTGGCCGCCAGGCCTATAGTCACGTCATGGCACTGAGCTCGGCGGCCATGGCATACATCGAGCTCGGCGAGCCGCGTTACCGCGATGCGCTCGTCAACGGCTGGAAGTTCCTCGACGCGCAGAGCTACGCCACCGGCGGATGGGGCCCGAACGAGCTGCTGATCAAACCGGGAACTGGCGCGCTGTACTCGAGCCTGGACAGCACCGCGAACCATTTCGAGACGCCGTGCGGCACCTACGCGACCATGAAGGCCGCGCGCTACCTGATGCGCTTCACGGGCGATGCGCGCTACGGCGACGGGCTCGAGCGGATCATGTGGAACGGGCTGATGACGGTGAAACCGCCGGATTCCAACGGCAACTCGCCGTATTACTCGAGCTACCACCCGGATGCGAAGAAGGTCTTCTATCCCGAGAAATGGCCCTGCTGCTCGGGCACGCTGGTACAAGGCGTAGCGGACTATGTGCGCAACGTCTACTTCCACGCGCCGGGCGCGCTCTACGTAAACCTGTTTACTCCCTCGCGTGTCCGGTGGCGCAATGGCGGCCGTGCCGTGACACTCACGCAGCAGACCGACTATCCGGCCGCAGAGACGGTCGAACTGCGCATCGCCGCCGGCGCGCCGGCGCCGTTCGCGCTCATGATCCGCATTCCGGGTTGGCTCGAAGCCGATGCGGAGATCCACGTCAACGGCCGCCGGATGGCTGTCGCCTCCGAGCCGGGCACGTTCGCCGCGCTCGAGCGCACCTGGCACGACGGCGACCGGGTGGAGGTGCGGCTGCCGCAGCCGTTGCGCACACAGTCCATCGACCGCTCTCACCCCGGCACGGTGGCGCTGCTGCGCGGGCCGATCCTGTACAGCGCGCTCAACTTCGCCGGCCCGGGCACGCCGGTGCCGCCTCTTGAGGTGGCGGGCCTGACGCCGGTCACCGGCGCCGCCGACACCTATCGGCAGATGGACCGCGGGCAGCAGATCCTGTTCGTGCCGTTCTACAAAGTTCAGAACGAGTCCTACAATGTCTACTTCGAGCGGGCGTGAGGGCTCGCGCGTCCTTGCGCGCTATTGGATCGAGACCGCCCGCCCGCTGGAAGAGGCCGTCGCGACCCTGGCCGGCGAGCAATCGACCGGCACGTTCGTGCGCGTCGCGGGCGAGACCGATGCGCTGCGCGAGCGTTTCGCCGCGCGCATCGAGGCTCTGACTCAGACGGGCGAGGTGAATGCGCCATCGCTGCCCGGCGCATGGACGCCCGCGGGCCCGGCGCGCCGGCGGACCGCGGAGGTGACGCTCTCGTGGCCGCTGCACAACTTCGGCCCCTCGCTGCCAAACCTGCTCACCGCGATCGCCGGCAACCTGTGGGAGCTCAAGCCATTCTCGGGACTGCGGCTGCTCGACATCACTCTGCCGGCCGAGTTTCTCTCGGCCTACCCCGGCCCTCGATTTGGCATAGCCGGCACGCGTGAGGCGAGCGGCGTGTATGACCGGCCGCTCATCGGCACGATCATCAAACCGAGCATCGGGCTCTCGCCCCTGGCCACCGCCGAGCGCGTGGCCGAGCTCGCCGCCGCCGGGGTCGATTTCATCAAGGACGACGAGCTGCAGGCCGATGGTCCGCTGTGTCCGTTCGAGGAGCGGCTGAACGCTGTCATGCGCGTGCTGCGCGAGCACGCCGAGCACACAGGACACCGGGCGCTCTACGCCATCAACATCACTGGCGAGATCGACCAGATGCTGCGCCGGAGCGATCGCGTGGTGGCCGCGGGCGGCAACTGCGTCATGGTGAGCCTGCACAGCGTCGGGCTGGCGGCCCTCACCGCGCTGCGCGCTCACTGTCAGGTACCGATTCACGGGCACCGCAACGGCTGGGGCCTGCTCGGCCGCTCGCCGGCGATCGGCGTGAGCTTCGTCGCGTGGCAGAAGCTCTGGCGCCTCGCAGGCGTGGATCACATACACGTCAACGGCCTCGACAACAAGTTTTGCGAGAGCAACGAGTCGGTCGTCGCGTCCGCGCGCGAGTGCCTCACACCCATGTTCGCGCCGCCGGCGCGCGGCTGCGAAGTGATGCCGGTATTCTCCTCCGGGCAGACGGCGCTGCAGGTGCCCGCCACCTGGCGCGCGCTCGGCTCGCCCGACCTCATTCATGCCTGCGGAGGCGGCATCGCGGGCCACCCGGGAGGCGCGGCCGCGGGGGTGCGCAGCCTCCGCCAGGCCTGGGAGGCGGCGATCGCCGGCATCGCTCTCGAGCAGTACGCGCGCGAGCATCGAGAGCTGGCCGAAGCGCTGTCGGCCTTTCGCCGCTGACCGACGGTTTTGCGCTGAGGGGCGAGTTGTGGCGCTATATGCCTACTACGGCGACGACTTCACGGGGTCGACCGACGTGCTCGAGGCGTTGGCTTCGGCGGGCGTGCGCAGCGTGCTGTTCATCGGCCCGCCGAGCGAGGCCCACCGGGAGCGTTTTGCCGGCTGCCGGGCGTTCGGCATCGCCGGCGACAGCCGCAGCCGCACGCCTCAGTGGATGAGCGCGCATCTGCCCGCGCTCTTCGCGCGCCTCGGAGCGTTTGGCGCGCCGGTGGCGCACTACAAGACCTGCTCCACGTTCGACAGCTCGGCGCAGTTCGGCTCCATCGGCCGTGCGCTCGAGATCGCACAGCAAGCCTTGCCGGGCCCGTTCATCCCGATCGTGGTGGCCGCGCCGCACCTCGGCCGCTATGTGGCCTTCGGCAACCTGTTCGCGGTGGCCGGCGTAACGGTCCACCGCATCGACCGCCATCCGACGATGAGCGTCCATCCGGTCACGCCGATGCACGAGGCGGATCTGCGCCGGCACCTGGCGGCGCAGACCTCGATGCGCATCGGAGGGGTGGAGCTGCCGGCGCTGGCATGCGGCGCCGGGGCCGAGGCCCTCTCCGCCTGCACCGCGGCCGGCGATGAGGCGGTGCTGTTCGATGGCGTGAGCCAGGCGGATCTCGCGCAAACGGGAACGCTGCTGTGGCGGCCGGCACAGGCGCACCGGCTGTTTTGCGCCGGCAGCTCGGGACTGACCTACGCGCTGCTCGAGGCCTGGCGGAGTGCGGGGGTGATTCCGCTCGAGGCACCGCCGACGGCTCCGGTCGCGCCCGCCGAGACACTGTTGGTGATGAGCGGCAGCTGCTCGCCGGTGACCGAGAGGCAGATCCGGTTTGCGCTGCGCGCCGGATATCACGGCATCGCGCTCGATCCGGCGGCTCTGCTCAGCGACACGAGCGGCCCCGAGGCGGGAGAACGCTGGGTGCGCGAAGCGGCGGCCAGCCTCGGCAGCGGACGCAGCACGGTGATCTACAGCGCGCTCGGTCCCGCGGCGGGCGCAGCGCCTTGGGGAGAGGCGCTCGGCCGGCGCATCGGCATGCTTCTCGCCCGCATCCTTCAGACGGCCGCGGTGCCGCGTGTCGTGCTCGCAGGCGGCGACACTTCGAGCCATGCGGCCGCGCAGCTCGGTCTTCACGCGCTCACTTGGGCGGGAAGCCTGGAGCCGGGCGCGCCGCTGTGCCGGGCGCACGCCGGCGCACGATCCGCATTCGATGGCTTAGAGCTCGTCCTCAAAGGCGGCCAGGTGGGAACCGAGCGGTTTTTCGAGCATGTCAGGCTCGGGCGCTAGGCCTGCGGTGCAGTCGATGCGCGAGAAGACGATCGCCGCGATCGTCACCATCATCGCGACGGCACGCACCGGCAGCTCGTAGTTGCCGGTGGCGCCGGCGATATAGCCGAACGCGAGCGTGCAGAGCACGCCCCCGGCCTGGCCGGCGGTGTTCATCACGCCGGTGGCCGCTCCGCCGTGGTTGCCGCCGATGCTCATGCACATCGCCCAGGCGGCAGGCAGCATCAGGTCCATGACGGCGAAGCCGGCGCTGGCGAGGACCACGATGGCGACGCGATCGCTCACCAGGCTCATGGCGACGAGCAGCCCGGCGCCGACGATCAGACAGCCCGCGGTCATGAGGCGGGTGGCGTTGCGCAGGCCGATCCTGAGGCCCAGGCGGTCGCAGACCACGCCGCCGATGAGATTGCTGCCGATGCCGAGCAGAAACGGGAACGAGGCGTACACGCCCATCTGCCGCAGCGAGAAATGCCCGGCATGCACCATCCAGGTCGGAAACCAGTTGAAGTAGAACCAGCTGCCGCAGCCGTAGCACCCATACGCGAGCACGATGAGCCAGAGCTGGCGCAGTTTCAGCAAACGGCGCAGCGCGCCCTTCCCGCCGTGCGCGCCGCCGTGGCGCGTGCCGATCTCCGCGAGCTCTTCGGCGCGGATACCGGGCTGCTCCGCCGGCCGATCGTGATACCACAGCCACCAGGCGACCGCCCAGGCGGCGCCGATGACCGCAAGAACTCAGAACACGGAGCGCCAACCGAACTGGATGGCGAGCGGCACCAGCACAAGCGGAGCGAGCGCCCCCCCCAGGCCGCCGCCGGCCCGGTCGACGCGGCACGCCACC
>OFHJ01000394.1_pt1 | contig 17089 bp, 12 predicted proteins | sample 1522001 | NCBI WGS metagenome assembly OFHJ01 (sample SAMEA2464838, study PRJEB22497) | soil metagenome | biome: Grassland; feature: Farmland; material: Clay | place: Australia | collected 2013-02-01 | depth 1.2 m | reverse complement strand
AACTGTTGCGTCGCTTTGTCTATCGCGAGGGAGACGTGCGCCCGGGGGAGCCGCTATACGACCTGCCACGGGTGCGCGACATGTGCCGCTTCACCACCCACACGCCGGTGGAGGCCGGGCACGATCGCTTTCCCTACTCGCTCGTGAAGCGCCTGTTTGCCAGCAGCGCCTACGGCTACAACAGCCACCAGGCGCCGGAGCTTGGAGCGGTGGGCAACGAGCACGGTCCGATCGACTTTCACACGCTGACCACGTTGGCGGGTAGCGATTCGCTCAACATGACCCGGCTCGCGCTCAACGTCAGCGATTTCGTCAACGGCGTGGCGAAGCGGCACGCCGAGGTGTCCGCGCACATGTACCCCGGTTACGCGGTCCGGGCCATCACCAACGGCGTGCATCCGTACACCTGGAGCGCACCGAGCTTCCGCGAGCTCTACGACCGGCACATTGCCGGCTGGTGCCACGAGCCGGAGCTGCTCGGGCGCGTGCACGGCATCGCGCCGGAGGAGATTCTCCAGGCGCATGCCAAGGCCAAGCAGGCCCTGGTCGATGCGGTGCGCGCCACGACCGGCGTGGCGCTCGATCCGCAGGTGGCCACGCTGGGCCTGGCGCGGCGGATGACTGCCTACAAGCGGCCGGAGATGCTGTTCGCCGACCTCGAGCGGCTCAAGGCGGTCGCGCGAAACCACCCGTTGCAGATCGTGCTGTCGGGCAAGGCCCACCCGAACGACGAGGAGGGCAAGCGGCTGATCGTCCGCCTGCACCAGTATGCACGTGACCTCAGCGGGAGCGTAGCCGTGACGTACCTGCCCGATTACGATCTGGACGTCGCGCAGCTCATGGTCTCGGGAGTCGACGTATGGGTCAACACGCCGCTGCCGCCGCTCGAGGCCTCGGGTACCAGCGGGATGAAGGCCGCGTTCAACGGGGTGCCGAGTCTCTCGGTGCTCGACGGATGGTGGATCGAGGGCTGCATCGAGTGCGTCACCGGCTGGGCGATCGATGATGCGGTTTCCCTGTACGAGAAGCTCGAGCACGTGGTGCTGCCGCTGTATTACGGCGCGAACGACGGCAAGCGCGAATGGGCGCGCCTCATGACAAGCGTCATCGGCGCAAACGCAGCGTATTTCAACAGCCATCGGATGATGCGCCGCTATGCCACAGAGGCGTACCTGCGCTGAGCAGCGCCGGGCCGCGCCGCGGAAGGCTCGCGAACCCGAGGCTGGATCAGGGACAGTGCGGATGGCGCACCGTGCCGGCCTGTGACACCTTCGCAACCCCGGGGTTGCCGGTTTGCCGGTGGAAACCTACGTCGAGAGGGCCTGCTTCATGGGCAAGACGAGCTCGATACTGGCCGTGGCGCAGCGCACGGCTTCCGATACGGTGCTGTTCGCCAAGGCAGCCGCGCTGGCGCGTTCCTTCGGGTTCGGGCTGGAGTTGTTCATGTGCGACGCAGAGCAGGCCTACACGCTGAAGCACGATTACCAGCCGGCCGGGCGCGAACGGGCGCTCAGCGAGTGCGTGGCGCGCGCCAAGGCGTACCTGGCCGAGCAGCGCAAATTGATCGATCCGGCGGTTGCCGCCGTGGCGATCGATGCGGTCTGCGAGAGCCCGTTGTACGAGGCCATCGTGCACAAGGTGCATCACGGCCGCGCCGAACTGGTGATGAAGGCCGCCAGCGGCATCGACCGGCGCGGTCACAGCGCGTTCGACGAGAACGACTGGCAGCTGATGCGCGCCTGCCCGGCGACGCTCGCACTCGTGCAGAACCGGCATTGGCGCAAGCGGTTGCGCATTGCCGCGGCGATCGACGTCTCCGACGATGAAACCGCCGGTCTCGCCAGCGCCATCATCAGGATCGCACGGCGGCTGGCGCTGGCGACCGGGGGAGAGCTGGAACTGGTGTATGCCGAACGCATGCCGGCCGACAGTGCGCAGAGCCGCTCGCGCGCGGCCCGCCTGCGACTGCTGGCCCGCCAGGCCGATCTCGACGAACACCACGCCCACATCCTGCCCGGAACGCCCGAGCAGGAACTCGCGGCATTCGCGGCGGGCCGCGACTACGATGTGCTCGCGCTCGGGGCGCTGGCTCACCGCAAGGTTGCGGTGGAGTTGGTCGGCAGCTTGACCTCGACGCTGGTCGAGGCGCTCGACAGCGACTTTCTCTTGATCAAGCCGGATGCGGCGGTCGCGACCGAACACGTGCCACGCCGGTCGCGGACGCACCGCTCGGGGGAGGCTCTGCCCCCGGAGGCGCGCAGTGCCGCCGTGCATGCCTGGATGGGCGGCGTACCAGTGAACCGATCCAGCTAGCTCGCGCTGCGGCGGGCTTCCAGCTCTTCCCAGCGCGCATAGAGCCGCTCGAGTTCCGTGGCAATCGCGCTGAGGCGTTCGCCGTCGGCGCGGATACGCTCCACGCCGCCGCTGTGATAGTCCGGCCGGCTCATGCGTGCGCCGATGTCCGCCTGCTCCCGCTCGAGGGCCTCGATCTGTCCCGGCAGCGCGGCCAGCTCGCGCCCTTCCATGTAGCCCAGGCGCGCCGGGCGCGTGGCACGCTGGGTCGGTGCCGCGGCGGGGCCCGCCGTATTGGATGTTCGCGCCCGTGCCGCTTGCGGTTGCGGCCGCTGCCGGAGCCAGTCGCTGTAGCCGCCCACGTAGGTACGCCACTGGCCGTCGCCCTCCGCGGCGATCGTCTGGGTCACGACGTTGTCGAGAAAGCGACGGTCGTGGCTGACCAGCAGCAGCGTCCCGGGATATTCCTGCAGGCGCTGCTCGAGCAACTCGAGCGAGTCGATGTCCAGGTCGTTGGTCGGCTCATCGAGGACCAGCAGGTTCGCCGGCCGGGCGAACAGGCGGGCGAGGAACAGCCGGTTGCGTTCCCCGCCGGAGAGCATGCGCACCGGTGACTTGGCCCGGTGTGTCGGGAAGAGGAAGTCCCCGAGGTAGGTCATGATGTGCTTGCGCTCCGTCCCGATGGTGATCCACTCCGATCCGGGACTGATCGCCTCGGCCAGCGTCGCGTTTGGATCGAGCTGCTCGCGCATCTGGTCGAAGTAGGCCACCTGGAGGTTGGTGCCGAGCCGCACGCTGCCGTGGGTCGGGGCGAGTTGTCCGAGAATGATGCGCAGCAGCGTCGACTTGCCCGCGCCGTTCGGGCCGATCAGACCGACCCGGTCGCCGCGCATGATCCGGGTCGAAAAACCCTCGAGCACGGTTCGCTCGCCGAAGGTGTGGCCGATGTCGGTGAGCTCGGCGACCAGGCGTCCGGAGCGCTCCCCGGCATCGAGCGCGAGCGAGATGCTGCCGAGGCGGTCACGTCGTTCGAGCCGAGCCTGGCGTAACTGCTGCAGGCGACGTACCCGGCCCTCGTTGCGCGTGCGACGCGCCTCGACGCCCTTGCGGATCCAGACTTCCTCCTGCTGCCAGAATTTCTCGAAGCGGCGCTGGGCCAGGTCCTCGGCCACCATCTCATCGTCGCGCCGGCTCTCGTAGGCGGCGAAGTTGCCGGGGTAGGAGCGGATGACGCCGCGATCCAGTTCGATGATGCGCGTGGCGATGCCATCGAGAAATGCACGGTCGTGCGTCACGACGATCGCCGCCGGCGCTTTCTGTACGAACGCCTCGAGGGTGGCGATTCCCTCGATGTCCAGGTGGTTGGTCGGTTCGTCCAGCAGCAGCAGTTGCGGCTCGGAGGCGAAGGCGAGCGCGAGCGCCGCGCGCTTGCGCTCGCCCCCCGAGAGCGCTCCTGCATCCCGGGTGCCCTCGAGGCCGAAGCGCTGCAGCAGCTCCGCCAGGCGGGAGTGAAGCTGCCAGCGTTCGCGGTCCGTTCCGTGCAGTTCTTCGGCGGAGCAGGCCGTGGCGTGGGTCACGGTGCGGGCCCGCTCGAGGAGGCTCTCGCTCATCGAGGCGTGCGCCGGCAGTACCGGCTCCTGCTCGACGAAGGCGATACGCAGTCCGGAACGGCGCTGCAGCTCACCGTCGTCGAGCGCGGCGAGGCCGGCGATGATCCTCAGCAGGGTCGACTTGCCCGTGCCGTTGCGGCCGATGAATCCGAGCCGCTCGCCGTCCTGTACCGCCAGCGCGGCACCGTCGAGCAGGGCATGCTCGCCGTAAGCGAGCTGCGCGTCGCGAAGTGTGATCAGGGACATTTCGTGCGTTCAAAACCATGGACGCCCGGCGTGGCGACCGGTATAGTCCGTCACGCAAGACTATACAGGCGCCAAGCGGTCTGCGCCTGCCTCGCTCGCGGTCAAGCCGCTCCGGCTTCGCTTCGATTCCAAAATCACATCCTCGCTCCGACCGCCACGGCCTGACAAAAGGCTTTCCCGCCGGCTTTGCCGCAGCGGGTTGCCGGCCGTATGCGCGAGCTTTATAGACAGAGGTATTCATGTCGTTTTCCAACCTCGGGCTGTTGCCCGAGCTGCTGCGTGCCGTTGACGAAAAGGGTTACACGGCGCCGACCCCCGTCCAGGCGGGGACGATTCCTGCGATTCTCGCCGGCCGTGACGTGTTGGCCGGTGCCCAGACCGGTACCGGCAAGACGGCTGCATTCGTGCTGCCGATCCTGCAGCGCCTGAGCCAGGATGCCGCGGGTACGACGCATCGCGCGCCACGTGCCCTCGTGCTCACGCCCACCCGGGAGCTTGCCGCGCAGGTGGCTGACAATGCCACCGGCTACGGTCGCTACCTGAAGCTGCGCACCGCGGTGGTGTTCGGTGGTGTGGGCATCAACCCGCAGATCGACCAGCTGCGCCGCGGCTGCGACCTGCTGATCGCCACCCCCGGGCGGTTGCTCGACCTCAGCGAGCAGGGTGAGCTCGACCTCGGGCGCATCGAATGCTTCGTGCTCGACGAGGCCGACCGCATGCTCGACATGGGGTTCATCCATGCGATCCGCCGAGTGCTGAAGCTGCTGCCGGCGCAGCGGCAGAACCTGATGTTCTCGGCCACGTACTCCGATGACATCCGCTCCCTGGCGAAGCGCTTCTTGCGCGATCCGGTCAATGTCGAGGTCGCGAGCCGCAATTCCACTGCCGAGCGCGTCACGCAGTCGCTGTACCGCGTGCCGAAGGAGAGCAAGCGCCACTTGCTCGCGCACCTGATCAACGAGGGCAACTGGCAGCAGGTGCTGGTGTTCTCGCGCACCAAGCACGGGGCCAACCGCCTCGCCAAGCAGCTCGAAGGTGCCGGTATCAGCGCGGCGGCCATTCACGGCAACAAGAGCCAGGCCGCGCGGGTCCGGGCATTGACGGACTTCAAGAACCTGCGCGTCACGGCTCTGGTGGCCACGGAGGTCGCCGCGCGCGGCCTGGACATCAAGGAGCTGCCTCACGTGGTGAATTTCGAGTTGCCGAACGTGCCGGAGGACTACGTCCATCGCATCGGCCGCACGGCACGCGCAGGCGCCACGGGCGCGGCGGTCTCGCTGGTCTCACCCGATGAGGAACCCTTGCTGCGCGACATCGAGAAGTTGCTGCGACAGTCCATCACGGCCGCCCCGGTGCCGGACTTCCCGGTTCTCAATACACCTGCAGAGCCTGACCGTGCACCGCGCCCCCAGGTGCGCCGGGACGGCCCGCCGCGCAACGGTGGTAACAGAGGCGGTCCGGGTCGGCGCGGTCCGCGTCGTCCTTCCCAGAGCGCGGGACGTGCGCCCGGGGCAACTGAACAGCCGGGCGCATCGCGTGACGGGCAGCGCCACTCGGCGCATCGCCACGGTGAACCGCATGCCGCGCGCCCCGCGGGCGCGCCGCGCGAGGAGGGTGGCAGGCGTTTTGGCGGTGAGCGGCGCGGTCCGCGCGGACCGGGCGGCGCGGGTCGGGCCGACGGGGGCTGGCGGCGCGCCTGATCGACAACACGGGCGCAGCGGGCCGACCGGCCCGCTGCGCTTGCCTCAAACCGATGCACGCGCCGCGGTGTGCGTTCGGCCGCTGTCCCGGTGAGCCGTACGGCGCCCTGCGTGCTACTGGATCGTGATTTCCTTCGGCTTCTTCTGCTCGGCCTTGGGAATGTGCACGCTCAGCACGCCATCCTTGCTCTCGCAGACGATCGCGTCTGCCTTGATGTTCTCCGGCAGCGAGAACGAACGGCTGAAATTGCCGTAGTAGTTCTCCACGCGGTGGAACTTCTCGGTCGTCTCCTCCTTGTGCTGCTTGCGCTCACCCTGGATGGTGAGTACGCCGTCGCTGAAGGTGACTTTTACCTCTTCCTTCTTCAGGCCCGGAAGGTCCGCGCGTACCAGATACTCCTTGTCGGTTTCGCTGATGTCAGCCGAGGGCGACCACTCGAACGTGACGCCGCCGTTGTCCTCGACTGACAGGCGTGCTCCGCGGGCTGCCCGGGGCATCATGCGGTTGAACAGGTTCTCGACATCCGCGAACGGATCCCAGCGAATGAGGCTCATGGCGACTCTCCTGTGAAGTCAATGACGATGTCCCGGATGGGACGCCGCAATGGTTGGGGAGAACTGCCGACGGCGTTATTCGGTCATTTACTTATCATTCGGGGCGCCGCGGCGTGCGAAGCACCGGCGCACCGCTACATCTCCAGGTAGAGTCGCCGCAGCCGCTGGGATTCATCCTGCGCCAGCGACTTCAATACGGCATCGAGCGGTTCGGGTTTGCCGAAAGCGTAGCCTTGTGCATAGTCGACGCCGAGTTTGCGCAGCACCGCGGCAACGGCTTCGGTTTCGACGTATTCGGCGACCGTTTCGAGCCGGTGTCCGCGGGCCAACTCGATGATGCCGCGCACCGTCGCCTCGGAGCGCGGATTCGTCGTCAGGTCGCGTACGAACGAGCCGTCGATCTTCACGCGCGAGAACGGCAGGGAGTTCAGGTAGGTCAGGGAGTTTGCGCCGGTGCCGAAATCATCGAGCGCGAACCGGCAACGCCACGGCTCGAGGCGCCGGATCATATCGTTGGCCTGTGCCAGACTTTTCACCGCGGCCTGCTCGGTAATCTCGAGCGAGAGGCTCCCGGGCGGCAAATGCGCCGCGGTGAGATCCTCGATGAGCTGACGCAGGTACTCCTCGCTGCCGACCGATTGACCCGACAGGTTGATTGAGAACGATACGCCGCGCGTCTGGAGGGTGCTGCGGTATGGCACCAGCAATTCAATGGCGCGGTGGGCAACCCACCGATCGATACCCGGCAGCAACTGGTAGCGCTCCGCGGCGCTGATCAGCGGCCCGGGGGAGATGATGCCCTGCTTCGGATCGTGCAGCCGCAGGAGAATTTCGTAACCGCCCGGGAGGTTCGAGTCGCGCAACGATGTAATGCGCTGCGCGTAGAGCGTCAGCCGCTCGGCCTTGAATGCCGTGCGCAGCTGGCCGACGGCGGTGATGTCCTTGTGGCGGCGCAACATGCTCGAGTCTTCGATCGCGTACAGCTCGACGCGGTTGCGGCCACGCTTCTTGGCGCTCTTGCACGCGAGTTCCGCGGCAGCCAGAGCCCGGGGCAGACCCTCGGGCATGTCCACGAGCGCGGCAACGCCGCAGCTTACGGATACTTCGATCGGGCTGTCTGCCGGCCCGATGACCAGCTGGCCGACCGCCTGCTGGATGCGTGCGGCGACCGCGGCTGCACCACGGGTGTCGGTTTCGGGCAGAACCACGGCGAAGCGGTCCCCGGCGATGCGGGCCGCGAGGGCCCCTTCGGGCACCTGCGGCGGTTGCAGCGCATCGGCAATGCGCACCAGCAGCTCGTTGCCGAGCTCGAAGCCGTGCAGCTCGTTGACGACATCCATGTGATCGACGTCGATGTAAATGACGCTGCGCTCGCTTTGCTCACCGGCGTCCGGTATGCGCGCGTACATCTGCGCCAGCCCGTCGCGCGTATACAGCCCGGTCATCAGATCGAACTGGGCCGCCACGACCGCCGCGCTGCGTTGGCCCAGGTGCCGGGCGAGGAACAGGTGTCGGTTCTGGAAGTCCTGGCCATCGGGCGGGTTGAAGAAGGCGAGCAGGCCGAGCACCCGGCCGGAATCGGGCATGACCGGCACGGCGAGGATCTTGCAGCGCACCACGGCGGACCCGGCGCGTCCCGCACCGTTGACCAGGAGCGGTCGCTTCTGGCGTTGCACCCAGGTGAGCAGACTGGAGCGGGTTTGCGACCAGGCTTCCCGTAATGCGCCGGCGGTTTGCGGGTCACGCGTATGCTCGAGGCAAAGCCGCTTCTCCGGAACGTACAGCACGCCGAAGCCGCTCTGCAGGCGCTCGGTCGCGGCGCTGATCAGCCGCTCCAGCATCCGGTTCTCATCGCCCCCGCCCCGGGGGTCGCCCGTGACGTCGACCAGCCACTCGAGCTCGGCGGTGTGCTCGATCAGCGTTTGCAGCTTCTTGCTGCGCGGCTGGCGCACACTCAGTTCACGGTTCAGCGAGTCGAGCACCGGCTTGAGCCGCAGCGCCAGCTGTGCTGCGTGGCGACCCAGCGTGCCGTGCAGCGCCGTGGCCGGCTGCTCGACACACAGTACGCCGAGCAGTTCCTCGTCGCTCGTGCTCACCGGCAGCACGCTGACGATTTGTCCGCCTTGAGGGCCCCAGGCACACGGCTCGCGACGCGTGGGCTGCGCGTTCGCCCAGCCGAGATCACGCAGCCGCAGCGCCGTCGCATCGACAGGGAAACCCTGCGTCGCACCGGCACGGCGCAGCTGCTCGTCGAACAGGCAGATTCCTCCGATCCGCTCGAGCATGGCCTGGGTCAACTGAACATAAGACTCGAACAGGGGCGCGGCAGCTGAGCCCTGCGACGTCGGGGGCTTTTCAAAAGTCATTTCATTGCACTGTCGCACGCCGCTTGAATCTCCCTTGAACTCACCTGCGGGTAACGGCCGCCTACCGAGAATCTGTATAGGTGCAAACGCGTACGCGGCCCCGTGCTCCAGCGAGGCGGGGTAGTCCCGGCATGCGCTGCGCTATGAGTAATTCCTTGCGGCGGCTGCAAAACGAACATGCCTGCACGGAGCGGGCAGGGGTACGTACTTTCACGAATGGACCCTGTGTGCCACGATGGTAAGGGCCAAACAGTGTTATGTTGATGATTGATTATTTGCAATAAAGTCAACGTATTACTGTCGCAATGTGCGCAATTGTTGATACGCATCAGGGTTGTGAAAAAAACATCGCGACACGACTGAAGTTGCCAACTGGTCGACCGATATCTGTAGCGGACTGTTGCTACATTTCTTGTATATTGATCGGCTCCGGGTTGCCGTCGGAGTACGGTCGGTACCATCGGCTACCTCGGTCACAAACCATGCTTCAGAAAATTCTGTCTCTCTTTGGTGTTGAATCACGTGTTGTCCGCGCCAGGGAGGCTCTCGAGCTCGAGGAGCTGCGCGGTAAACTGATCGCCCTCGACAAGTCCCAGGCGATCATAGAATTTTCTCCCGAAGGCGAGATTCTCGCGGCGAACGAGAACTTCTTGCGGGTGACCGGTTATTCGCTCGAGGAGATCAAGGGCAAGCATCACCGGTTCCTCGTCGACCCCGCGTACGCGCAGAGCCCACAGTACCAGCTGTTCTGGGAGAAGCTCGGCCGCGGCGAATACGACTCGGGCGTCCACCTACGTCGCGGCAAGGGCGGGCGCGAAGTGTGGCTGCAGGCGACCTACAATCCCGTCTTTGATCCGCAAGGCAGCCGGTTCAAAGTTGTGATGTTCGGCACGGACGTCACAGCAAAGAAGATGGAGACGGATGATCTGGAAGGAAAACTGGAGGCAGTCGACAAGGTTCAGGCAATCCTGGAGTTCGAACTCGATGGGACCATGCGGACCGCAAATCAAAGACTTCTAGATGTGATGGGTTATTCCCTGGAGGAGATGCGCGGTAAGCATCATCGTATTTTTGTTGATCGCCAGTATGGCGCAAGCGCGGAATATGAGGCGTTTTGGGCAAGGCTGCGACGCGGCGAGATTGATACGGCGGAAAACCGCCGCGTCAATAAAGAGGGAAAGGAGGTATGGCTTCATGCCTCTTACATTCCAATCCTGGATTCGGCAGGCCGACCCGTCAAGGTCATCGAATTCGCATCGGACGTCACGAGAGAGAAGCAGACCACGGCTCGGCTATCGGAATTGGTCGCTCGAGTTCGCGTTGCGGCATCGGAGTTATCATCAAGCGCCAAGGATATAGCGGACGGCAATACTAGCTTGAGTCAGCGCGTCGAGGAACAGGCGGCGAGTCTCGAAGAGACGGCAAGCTCCATGGAGCAAATGACCGCAACGGTCAAGCAGAACTCCGACAATGCAGCCACGGCGAAGCAACTGGCCTGCGCGGCGCGTGAGAGCGCCGAGAAGGGCGGTTCGGTCGTGACTCAGGCGGTCGATGCGATGCAGGCGATCAGTGCGGCGAGTAGCAAGATCGCTGCGATCATCACGGTGATCGACGAGATCGCCTTCCAGACGAACCTGCTCGCGCTCAATGCTGCGGTCGAGGCGGCGCGCGCCGGTGAACAGGGTCGGGGATTCGCGGTGGTCGCGACCGAGGTCCGTAACCTGGCGGGTCGGTCTGCCTCGGCGGCCAAGGAGATCAAGTCCCTGATCGAGGACAGCAGCACCAAGGTTGCCGATGGGTCGCGCCTGGTGGTCCAGTCCGGGGAAAGCCTCGAGGCGATCATCGGGTCCGTCAAGCGGGTGACCGATATCGTGGCCGAGATCGCGGCCGCCTCGGTGGAGCAGAGCGGCGGCATCGACCAGATCGCCCGCGCGGTGGCGCAGATGAACGACGTGACGCAGCAGAATGCCGCGCTGGTGGAGCAGGCGACTTCGGCCAGCGACACGATTCTCCAACAGGCCCGTGACCTGTCTGCGGCAGTCGGCGGCGAGAGCTCCGCGGTCCCTGCGGAGCGTGCAGGCCGGGAAGCGCCCGAGTCGGCTCATGCCGGGCGGGCCTCACTCAGGGCCGTGCCGCGTCCGCTCGAGAAACCCCGCACCCGGGGCGCGTGGACGAATCGCTCGGCGCTCGGGGGTACGCGCTCGGCCTGAACGGTTCGGCGGCTGCGGGGAAAGCCCAGCAGTCACGCCCTGCAGCGCTCGCAACGGTGCCGCAAGGTGATCTTGTACAGGCAACGGACTGTACGCGCCCGGGCCGAAACGGTGCCCGGGGCGTGTGTGCTCGGGAGGCGGATTGCGGCAGAGCGGCGGGTGAGGCATAGCCGGCCGACACGCCGTGTACCGCCCCGGGGGCGGCTCGTCAGGCTCGGATTCTACGGCCTGAAGCGGTCTACCCAAACACAACGCCCGGCATCATGACTCGATAGGCATCGCCATCATCGGAAACTCCGGGTCCGGAAAGTCGATGCTGTCCCGGGTAGTTGCCCGGGAGTATGCATGGGCGCAGCTCGATCTGAACATCGTGGCGTGGTAACTGTAGAAGCGTGCGGCGCCGCGCACTCGGGCCGACGCGGACGTGGAGTGCTTTTGCACCTCGCACTCGCACTGGGTTGTCGAACAGAAATTCGTGCGCTATTCGGCAAGCTACGGGGCTACTTCACGGCGATTGCGCTCCTAGGCAGCAGTCGTATCGTCGATGTTCATGTAGCCGCGGCGGAGCTTTATGCGCGCGCCAGGTGGCGCGCCATTACGCCTCCCAGTCCGCACGATTGCCTCATTGCCATCACCGCCATCGGGGCAGACGCGCTGCTGCCGCACGACGATCGGGACTACGAGCATTTGGTCGAGGTGGAGTCGAGACTCAAGCTTGTGCCCCGCAAATGAGGGGAATCGCCGGGGCCATACTGTGCTAAGGCGAATATTCTCGGGAGCGTGAATCTCGGGTGTTCGTCTGGCTCAGCATGTCCATTCCCGGACGTCGTTCTCGGCGATAACCCACCGCGCAACTCGCCAGTTGGATTTCCGCTTAGCGGACGTCTGTTTTGCTGCGTATCATGGAGCAGCAGCTCTTTGAAGGTGCCGCATGCTCAAGGCAATTAGCCATATCGCTCTCGTCGTGAATGACCCTGCCCGGACCGCCGCGCTGTTTCATGACCTCTTCGGCGCCCAGGCGGTTACACGTGAGGACGAAGACGGGCACTTGGAAACATTCGTCAGGCTCGCAGGCACCTGGATCGTACTGGTCGGTGCACCGGTTAAACGTGAGCGGACTGGCGATCATATTGCGTTTCACACGACACCGGAGATTCTCGAGGCTACGGCCGCCAAACTCCAGGCAATGGGGCGCGAGTTCATCACGGCACGTTCCGGCAGCGCCCTGTACTTCTTCGATTACGATGATCACGTATTCGAGTTGGATACGAAGGACATTGATGCGCAGCTCGGATGATGGAAGGCGCGCGGCTGCGCGGGGGGGCGGGCTCGGCCGGTCGCCAACGTGTTACACGAGTGGCTCATCGCTCACCGCCTGAAGATCCTGGACGGCTCAGCGACCGCAACAGAGATCGATTACGGCCTCAAGCGCTGGGTGGCGCTGCGACGGTACATCGACAACAATTGGTTCGAGAACCGCATCCGTCCGGTGGCCCTCGGCCGTTCGAACTGGCTCTTCGTTGGATCATTGCGTGCCGGCAAGCGCGCCGCTGTGGTCATGAGCTTGATCCAGTCCGCCAAGCTCAACGGGCGCGATCCATACCGCTAAATAGGGACTGGGAGTCAGACCCGGCAGTGATCGTTGGGCGGTTGAGTCTGTTTAACTTATTGAAATTATTGGTGCCGGGAATAGGATTCGAACCTACGACCCGCGCATTACGAATGCGCTGCTCTACCAGCTGAGCTATCCCGGCGCCGGGCCGCGATTCTATAGGCACTCGCTCCTGCCGTCACCCTCTTAGATGCTCGGCTCGGACGCTCGGCCTGTCCCCCGTTCGGGCGGTGGGCCATCCCTCGCCGCTCCGGGGCGCACGATTCGGGTCCGATCGAGCGGCCCGTACCCCTGAGCGAGGAAGAATCGGGGCTCAGCTGCCCGGGGTGGGGGCACCGGGGCCGCCGCCCGCCGGCGGGGAGCCGGCTCGCCCGGCGCCCGTGTCGCACGGCCCGGGCCACTGTCCGAAGGCGAGGACGTAGAGGAAGACCAGGTTCACCAGCGGCACGATGATCAGCAGGCTGAGCCAGGGTGAGAGCCCGACGCGTGTGCAAATGCGCCAGAACGGGATGACGGCAATCGCGACCATGACGAGCGGCCAGCCGAAGCCCCAGAAGCCGAACCAGCCGGGGTAGAAGCCGTGGTACATGAACACAGGGACCTCCTCTGCGCGGAGGGTGCGCGCCGCTCAGGACGCCTTTTTCCGCAGGCGGATCACCAGATCGATGCCTTCCACCTCGGTGCCCGGGGGCGGGGGCGGCAGGCGGCTGAACTCCACGTCCGGCACGGGCACGTCGATCAGTGCGCCGCTGGAGACATCGTGGAAGTGATAGTGGGCATCGACATTGGAGTCGAACCAGGCGCGTGTCCCGTCCACCGAGAGCTGGCGAATCAGCCCGCGCGAGGCGAACAGGTTCAGCGTGTTGTACACGGTGGCTTTCGAGACCCGCGCGCCGCTGGCGCGCAGGCTGGCCAGGATCTGCTCGGCCGAGAGGTGCTGTGGCTCGCACAGCAGCAGCGTGGCAATGCGTACGCGCTGCGCCGTCGGGCGGATGCCGCAGTCGGCCATGCGCTGCTGGCAGTTCGTGGCGACGGCTTCGGAGGACGCACTGGCGCTCATAGAAGCAGTATAGCGGCAATTCGCCGAGGATTGCGGAAAATCAGGCAACCGCGGCCTTGAGCACCCGCTGCGGTTGGGCGACGCCGTAGCCCTGGGCGAAATCCACCCCGAGGCTGGTCAGCATCTGGATGATCTCGGCGTTTTCGGCGAATTCCGCGATGGTCTTCTTGCCGGTGAGATGGCCGATCTCGTTGATCGAGCGGACCATTTCCCGATCGATCGGGTCGCGCAGGATCTCGCGTACGAAGCTGCCGTCGATCTTCAGGAAGTCCACCGGGAAGTGCTTCAGGTAACCGAACGAGGACAGGCCGGTGCCGAAGTCATCGAGCGCGAACTTGCAGCCGAGCTCCTTGAGCGCCTGGATGAAGCGGTTGGCCTGCGAGAAGCTCGCCACCGCGGCCGTCTCCGTAATTTCGAAGCAGATTTTCGAACCGTCGAGCCCGCTGCGGTGGAACTGGTCGATGACGAACGGCAGGAACTTGTCATCGCCGAGGCTCTGCCCGGAGAGGTTGATCGAGCACATGGCGAGCTTCTCGCGCTCGTCGGCCTCGGAGACCAGCCAGCGGAAAGCGTTCTCGATGACCCAGCGGTCGATCGCCGGGGTGATCCCGTAGCGCTCGGCGGCGGCGATGAAATCATTCGGGGTGACGATGCGGCCGGATTCGTCTTTCAGTCGCAGCAGCAGCTCGTAGTGCGCGCCAGGGTCGGCGTGCTGCAGCGGCTGGATGGCCATGCGGTGCAGTTCGAAGCGGCCCTCCTCGAGGGCAGTGTTGATGCGCGCGGCCCACTGCATCTCGCGGCGCCGGCGCATCAGCTCCATGTCGTTCTCGGCGAAGCTGTGAACGCGGTTGCGGCCGGCTTCCTTGGCCGCCGCGCACGCGCTGTCGGCGGCGGAGAGAATCGAGGCGACGTCCTCGTTGTCGGCGGTGATCGGCACCACCCCGACGCTCGCGCCCAAACGAAATACCCGGTCTTCCCAGGTGAAGCGGAAGTTGCGCACGCTCTCGCGCAGGACCTCGGCGGTACGCATCGCCTCATCGAGCGAACAGCTCTCGAGCAGGATCCCGAACTCGTCGCCCCCGAGGCGCGAGAGCGTGTCCCGCCAGCGGATCTTGGACTTCAGCAGCGCGCCGACTTGCCCGAGCAGCGTATCGCCCGCACTGTGTCCGCAGGTGTCGTTGACGATCTTGAACTGGTCGATGTCGAGGTAGCACAGCGCGTACGAGGACTCGCGTGCCTTGGCGCTCTTCAGCGCCCGTTCCAGGCGGCTCTCGAACTCGCGCCGGTTGACCAGCCCGGTCAACAGGTCGTGGCTGGCGTGGTAGGAGAGACGGCGGTTCAGCTCCCGCGCTTCGCTCACGTCGTGGAACACCAGCACGCCGCCGGTCACCTTGCCGGCGCCGTCACGGATCGGCGCGGCCGTGCTCTCCACGTACAGCTCGTTGCCGTCGCGGCGGATCAGCAGCATCGGGCGGACCGACTTGATCGGCCGCACGCGCCGGACCGACATGGTGAGCGGGTTCTCCAGCGGCTCGCAGGTCTCCTCGTGGAAGGCGCGGAAGATTTCCTCCACCGGCCGTCCCATCGCGTTCTCGAGTCGCCAGCCGGTCAGCGCCTCGGCGACCGGGTTGATGTAATCGATGACCGATTCGGCATCGGTCGTGATCACCCCGTCGCCGATCGACTGCAGCGTGATCTGGGCGCTTTCCTTTTCGCGGAACAGCGCTTCCTCGTAGAGCTTGCGCTCGGTGATGTCGAGTTCGACGCCCACGAGGCGCAGCAGCCGGCCGTGCTCGTCGACCCGGGCGGTGGCCCGGCTCATGACCCAGCGCCACTCGCCGTTGCGGTGGCGCATGCGGTGGGTGCTCTCGAAAATCGGCGTCTTGCCGTCGATGTGTTCGCGGATCGCCGCCTGCACCCGCGGCAGATCGTCCGGGTGCACCAGGTTGCTCCAGTCCGGCGAGCCGCGCAGGTCCTCGTCGCGGTAGCCAAGCATCGCCTTCCAGCGCGGCGAGAAGTACACCTCGTTGTTCTCGACGTCGAAGTCCCACAGCCCATCGTTCGCGGCGGCCTGCGCCAGGGCGTTGCGCTCCTCGAGCTTGCCGAGCCGCGCCTCGACCCTGACCCGCTCGAGCCCGGTGGCGAGGCTGGTGCCGACCAGCTTCATCAGCAGTTGCTGGCTGACGTCCCAGGGACGCGGCAGGGTATTGGCGAGGCCGAGCAGGCCGGCCGGCTTGCCCTGCACGCGCAGCGCCACGAGCAGGACCGAACCCATGTACAGCGCCGCAAAGCGCCGCGCCTCGACGCTCTGCTCGCTCGGCGCATGGGCGGTGTCGGATATGTGGGACAGGCGCAGGTGATCGAGGCGTCCATTCAGCCACGGAAACGACTCGAGGGGGGTTTCCTGGAGAGCCTCGGGACGGCACTGGCTGAGGGCGGTGCGCTCGAGCTGGACGTCCTGGATGACCGTGTGCTCGGGGCGCAGCAGCGCCAAGAACGCGCAGTCGACACCGGTCACCTCCCGCAGCAGCGCCAGGTTGCGCTGCAGGCTCGCGTTCAGCGTGTCCTTGCGCATGTTCTGCAGATCGACCGCGATCTGCGTGCAGGTGACGTCGATACCGAGCTTCGACGCGCGGTCCTTCCACGCGTCGGACGCCAGGATGTCCGTAGAGGTGAAATCCGCTGGTTTGTCCGGCGGTTGACTCGACATGAACCGGTAACCTCTAGCCCCGAGCCGCCAGCTTACGCCCCGGCTCTCTCCGGGCACGTGAACTGCCGCTGTACCTCGCGGGGTGATCGGACCCTTGGTCTTCTACAGCTTTGCAGCGGATTTTCGCACACCTGTTCAAGAACACAAGCTAACGCGCTGTTCGGTCAAGGGTTGCGAACTTGACAAAATCCACAAAGAAACGCTCCAGGGTGAGAACCGGCGCACGGTTTCGCCATTTTGGCGCTGCGCTCAAGCGAGCGCCCGGCGCGCCGACTCGAAGGCGCGCTTGAGCTCCGCGGCCATCTCCTCCTGCAGCGCGGCGAGCCCCTGGGCATCGAGGGTACGCGGCACGTGGCGCGGCGGGCCGATGGCGATGACGATGCGGGCAAAGGGCTTCGGGATCACGAACCGGTCCCACTTGATGCGCCAGGCGCTCGAGGCGGCGTAGGCCATCGGCACGATCGGCCGGCCCGACATCTGCGCCAGCAGGATCGCGCCCGGCTTGAACTGGTAGCGTGGTCCGCGGGGCCCATCCGGGGTGATCGCCGGGGAGATGTTCTCCTTCACCAGCGCCTGGTAGTAATCGCGCAGCGCCCGCGCGCCCGTGTGAGTCGAGGAGCCGCGGATAACGTGCGCCCCGAGGCGGCGCACCAGCATCGCGCCGATTTCCCCATCGACCGACGGGCTGATCAGCCAGCCGGCCTCGAGGCCCTGGGCGTGCTGATCGA
>OFHJ01000393.1_pt1 | contig 17107 bp, 17 predicted proteins | sample 1522001 | NCBI WGS metagenome assembly OFHJ01 (sample SAMEA2464838, study PRJEB22497) | soil metagenome | biome: Grassland; feature: Farmland; material: Clay | place: Australia | collected 2013-02-01 | depth 1.2 m | reverse complement strand
GCCACCAACTGTAACTCGGAAATTTATATATTTTAATAAAATATCTAAATCATGACATTTTACAGGAGCATCACCACCAATGCGCCGTCTGGTGGAGTCAGTTATGAAAAGCTTGATATTGACCTGAGTGAATTTGAAGTAAGACTTAAACCAGTCCTTACAGGTATCTGTGGCACTGACAGGGGCATTGTGAATGGAGCACTCCCATTTGCCTATAACCCGCATGGTTCTCAGAAACTTGTTATTGGCCACGAGAGCCTTTGCATTGTAACAGAAGCTAAAGACAACGACTTTGGGATCTCAAAGGGGGATTACGTAGTTCCAATGGTGAGAAGGCCCGGGAAATGCATAAACTGCCTCGCAGGACGCTCCGACAACTGTTCAGACGGAGACAAGCACGAAGCAGGGATCACAGGCCTTCATGGTTTCATGAGAGAGGAGTTCGGGGACAGCGCCGAGTATCTTGTAAAGGTGCCCGATCCAAGCATAGGTGACGTTGCTGTTCTCACTGAGCCGCTGAAGAACGTATGCAAAGCTTTTGAGATGTTCGACGTGGTATCAAGGAAATCCATATTCACAGACACAGCTGGCTCTTACCACGAGAAAAAAAGCCTTGTAATTGGCACTGGCAGCGAGGCATTCCTTTACGCCCTAAAGTCAATGGACTATGGTTTCAACACCTTCCTCACAAACAGGCATGATCTGGATGATACAAAGAACAGGCTTGTGGATGAAACAAAATTGAACTTCTACAATTACAACACAATGGACCCCTTTGCAAAGAGCGGAATCGATCTTGTGATAGACACCAGCGGAGATCCGGGCACCATATTCAAGTTTGTCAGAAAGATGAACAACAACGGAATCATGATACTCTTCGGAACCAATGGAAAGGCACCGGGCACGCAGGTCGACGGCATGGACATAGATTACGTTATCGAGAGAAATATATCCCTGATCGGTTCCGTGGACGGTTCAAGAATACATTACGAGAAAGCACTCCAGGACCTCACAAGGTGGAAACACCAGTACGGGTCGTCCCTGGATGACATGATCACGGCCAGGGTGTCTCCCGATCACACAGAAATATTCACGAAGAAACCGTCTGACGAGATAAAGACTGTGATCGACTGGAGTTGAATCAATGACGGAAATACTTGAAGCAAAGCCCATTACGGCCTCCATAAAGAATGACATCAAGCAGAAGATCCTGGAGGCGAGGGAAAGCGGGATCTCACCTGCAATGGCCATAGTGAGGATCGGCAAAGATCCGGCTTCAGAGTTCTACTTCAATGCCAAGCTGAAACGCGCATCCGAATTCGGAGTTGAAACAAGGGCGCTAACATTAGATGAAAATGTTGACGCAGAAGAGGTGGACGGGTACATACGAGAACTGGCCTCTGACAGGAATATCCATGGAATAATTGTGGAGGCGCCTGTTCCGTCACATCTGGATTACAAGCACATAGTCAACGGGATACCATGGTACAAGGACATTGATGGTGCAACCTACGAGAGCCTGGGCAGGCTCATGTCAGGCGAAGACTGCCTCGTGGCAGCCACCCCTCTTGCTGTCATGGAATACTTGAGGCACATCGGGCTGGAACCGGGCAGCCTTGTAGCGGTTATTAACAGGACCATAACAGTGGGCAGGCCTCTATCGCAGCTCCTTCTCAATGCCAGCTACAGCCCCGTGGTCTGTCACAGCAAGACTAGAAATCTTAAGGAAATATGCCAGAAATCGGATGCAATAGTTGTTGCAGCCGGCAGGCCCGGCTTCCTGACACGCGATATGGCAGGTCCGCATTCAATAGTGATCGACGTGGGCATAAATTCCGTCAACGGCAAGATAAAAGGAGATGCGGATTTCGAATCACTTAATAGCTATGTACGGATGATTACACCAGTGCCAGGTGGCGTTGGCTCCCTTACAAGCCTCATAATTTTCGCAAACCTAATGCTTGCAATCCAGTACCAGAACAACAGGGCATCAGAAGCATGATGGGAAGAAGCGATATTGGTAAACACGGATAATATTTATCTATTCACCACAGATAAAGTTACGATAAGCATTCATGCAGGCTCAGAAAGAAATTACGAAAATCGTCGCCTTCTTGCGGGAGAATATAGGTGAGAGAAATCCTGTCATAGGGGTGAGTGGCGGCGTCGACAGCGCGCTTTCCCTCATGCTCCTCACCAGGGCGTTTCCAAAAGAGAGGATCAAGGCATACTTCCTCCCGGACGACAATACTCTGCAGTCTGATTACGAAGATGTAGCTGAACTTGGGAGAGTTTGCGGGGTGCAGATCGACACAATAAATATCCAGCCCATGGTGGACGCTTTCCAGAAAACACTTGAAGTCAAGAGCCGGGAGGCGCTTGGCAACATAAAATCCAGAACCAGGATGATATCCCTGTACTATCATTCCAACACAGCCAACGGAATGGTTGTTGGAACAACAAACCGATCCGAATACATGGTGGGATACTATACCAAATTCGGTGATGGTGCCTGCGATATTGAGCCATTAATGCATCTGCTCAAAAGGGAAGTCAGGGAACTCGCTGCTGAACTGAATGTACCAAAAAGGATAATCTACAAAAAACCGTCAGCTGGTTTGTGGGCTTCCCAAACAGATGAGTCTGAACTTGGGCTCACCTACGACGAACTTGACCAGATGATTGTAGAAATGTATGACCAGAATCTGGACAAACATGGGCCAAAATATGACAGGGTCAGGGAACTTTACGCGAACTCGTCGCATAAGAGGGGGTCACCTGCGTCGATGATAAAATGAGAGGAAAAGGATGGTTGCAACATTTGCTGAACAGTACTACCAGATAAGTCTGATTTTGATACTGGCAGCTTTTGCTATACCGATTTCCCGCAAGATTGCGGTTGCAGACATCCCCATCCTGATCCTTCTGGGCATATTCTTCGGGCCAGTTCTCGGGATAATAAACAATCAGTTCGCATCCGATTTCCTCACACAGTTTGGAAGCATTGGCATAGGCCTTCTCGGAGTCATGTTCATTCTCTACTATGAAAGCCACTACATGAATTTCAGGATTATCAGGAGGCACTTCTTCAGGATAGCATCGCTTGACATACTGGGTGTTCTAATCACCGCGGTGACCGCCGGGTTAATGTTCTCCTTCATATTCAAGGCTCCACTCTCAATCGGCTTCCTGTTCGGGGCTATCATATCTCCCACGGATCCGGCCACACTCATACCTCTGTTCAAGAGAATCAACGTGAAGGAGGATGTGTCCGGGACCCTTGTGGGGGAGAGTCTTTTCAACGATCCAATAGGTATTATCCTGGTGTCCATAGCAATCCTCATTGTTGCCCCCGGTGCTTCATACATTTCAGGTTTTTCAGGAATAGTCAACAATTTCGGTGTGGTTGGAGGGGCAATCATCTATTTCCTCATACAGGTCAGCATTCCGGCAGCCATTGGGATAGCTGTGGGCTTCAGTGTTATAATACTGAACAGGTTCCTGAATTTCGAAAACCTTATCGTTGGGCTTCTTCTTGGAATAGTTATACTTGAATTCACTGCCCTGGAAGCGGCAGGAATTACCCCTTTCCCGGCAATAATTGCAACTGGGGCCATTGTTGGCAACTTCTCAGACAAGAGCATATTCTGGAACAGGGAAGCAAGCTTCCAGGAGAACCTTTCATTTCTGGCCCAGGCCATCATATTCCTGAGTCTGGGAAGCATGCTGACGAGGACTCAACTTGCTGACTATGCGCTCATCGGAATAGCCATGACACTTCTGGTCCTATTTGTATCGAGGCCAGCAGCCGTCTTTGGCGCACTGCTTCCTCTTTTCAGGAAGAGCCGCAGGAACATTGATCTCAAGACAATGGGATTTTTTTCCCTTGTTGGGCCCAGAGGAGTTGTATCCGTCGTCATGGCCACGGTGCCATACAGCGTCGGCTTGAGTTCAAACAACCCTGAGCTTATTCAGTATGGGCCAACCATAGCGGTTGTGGTTTCATTCATAGTCCTGTTTTCAATTGTGCTGCAGACAATATATATTCCATATGTTTCCAGGAAGCTGCTGGGCCAGCCCATGGCTGAGGAAAACAATACGAATCAGTGAAGACCTACACTTTCCAGGGCCTTTTTTTCATCTGTCTTAAAAAGCGTGAACAGCCTTAGTGCACTATCAAAGTCAGATATGCCCAGTTCTTCCATTCTGTCCAGAAACCTTTTCCGCTTCTGCATCTGACTCACAAGATTGTCGTAAGATACGCCATCTCTTGCTGATATGAGCCTGAAAACGTGGCTGTCAAAGGTTCCGGAGTCGGGTGAATTGTAGGACAGCCTGTTTATGATCAATTCTCCAGTACCCGGATCAACACTGACAATCTCTGAAATCTCCCTGACCTTTCTCTGCAGCCTGCCGGAGACGTAGCTTGTATCAAGTATAACCACTGTGTTGAGGGACGTTATGAGGGTCCTGGGAATGGAGATAGGTTTTGCCTCGAGTCTGTGGACAAAGGTCTCAATATCATCTGCGTGGAATGTTCCCATACCGAACCTGCCGGCAAGCATTGCCTGGAAAACCGTGAAAGTCTCTGCACCGCGCACTTCCCCAACTACAATGTAGTTGGGCCTGTGTCTCAGGGCAGATTCAAGGAGGTCAAACATGTCTATTTGCACAATGGTGTCATCCTTCCCTTCTGTTCTTCCTGCGGTGGTCCTGGTGATAGTTGAAATCCAGTTTTCGTGTTTCAGGTTAAGTTCCTTCGTGTCTTCAATTGTAACTATTTTCTTGTCGGGTGAGACAAAGCCGAGTATGGCGTTGAGAAAAGTGGTCTTGCCCGTTGCAGTGCCTCCAACAACCATTACGTTTGCCCCATACTCCATTATTGTCCAGAGGTAGGCGAGCTGTGGGGAACTCACAGAGCCCAGGCCAATGAGATCCACCGGGCTTATGGGAACTTCCCTGAATCTCCTTATGGAGAAGCTCGGGCCTCTTGTGGTAACATATCTGCCCAGGGATGCCGACACACGGGAACCATCTTTCAGTGCCGTTTCCACTACAGGTACTGACACGGATATCTGCTTGCCTCCATCCTGTGCAACTTTCCTTATGAAAAAATTCAGGCTGTCTTCCGAATTGAATGATATGTTTGTGGGAACAAACCCGTACTCCTTGATAAACACAAATACAGGTATCCCGACCCCGTCACAGGAAACATCCTCAATTCTAGGGTCCACCATCAGGGGTTGGATGATTCCATATCCCAGGTAGAACCGGTCAAGGAAATAAACACCCCGCCTGTCCAGATTTCTGAAAAGCTGGCTTCTTCCGGAGAATTCATCGAAAACTTCAGGGGTGCTGCTCAGGTTCTGTTTCCTGAAATCCCTTATGATGGTGTCGATCACTTTTCTCTCGGAATCAAAGGGTTTTTCCTCATCCACAATGTACTTCATGGAACCGTTTTCTGCCATTATCCGGATGTGGACAAGCCCTTCCAGCAGATCGTATGTTTCCATCACGGTCTCCCCGTTGCTTTCCATACTCACAGAGCCCCCGCAATAAAAAGTATTATTGCACTGACCAGGAGCATTGCACCCGTCTCCATGAATCCTGTAACGAAATGGCGGTCCTTGATCAATCCAATAATCAGGCCTATGCCAAGGGCTTCAATGTAGATGCCAGTGTCAAATATTCTCTTGAGAAGGCCGGCTCCTGCGGACTGGAAGAGGAAACCTCCAGACGAACTGATATTTATCGCATCAAAGAAGCGTACGTCAATAACAACCATCACGAATAGAAAAACTGCGAAAGAGACAACGAGGATTAGGTTATAGTTCTTCATCTCGGCATTTCTCTCATCATTGAGCAATTGCATCTGGGAGCTGAACCTTGAAACAAGTGAAATAACATCGGAGGTATTGCTTCCGGACTCTCCCGATTTTTGGAGTATGATCCCAAACCTTTCTATCTCCGGGTCATGCAGCGATCCACCAAAATGGCGTAGTGCTTCCTCCACCGGTGTTCCCACGGAAATGCTCGAAACAAGCTCTCTGACATCTTCATTCAATGAGCCATAGTCATTTTTCGAGATATGCAGGACTGCCTCGGAGAGCGGAGTTCCATACATTGTGTATTCTGACAGGTCTCTCAGGAAATCGGAAATCCTCTTTCTAGCATCAGATATCCTGGAGTTCCTGATCCTTCTCTCGAGACCTGTGGGTATCATGAAAATAGCAAGAGCAACCGGGACAAAGAAGAGTGGTTGATGGAGCGAATCATTGAACCTGTAGAGAATTCCTGCTGAGAGTACGATGAACATTAGTGCGAGCAGAAGCGAGCCGGGAACAACTAATTTCCTGAAGTTCATAGCTCGATCTCCCCCATTGTGCTTGTGAAAAAGTAGCCAAATACCACGAGGATTGCAGGAATTATGGCTGCCACTGTGACAATCAGGATGGATATGAGACTGACAGGAGAGGAAGGGGAAAGGAAAGCAACTATACCCACAATGATCAGCAGTATGAGCGGGAAAGCTACACCCACCGTTACGAAGCTCTCAGCAAGCACACTCATTGAGTTGGAATTCTGTTTTATCAATGTACTCAACTCCCCCTGATACTGGCTTGCCTTGGATACAAAGTACTGTTTCAGGTCTCCCCCGGAATTAACACTGGTTATTATGCCCTGCAGAAATTCGGCAAATTTCTGTGATGGAGAGGCCCTTATGCTTTCCTTGATGGATGAAATAATGTCCATGCCGAACAGTTCAGAACGAATCCAGATGCTTCGTGATTCCCTGGAAATTTCACCATACTGATAGCTCTCCCCAAGATCCCGGATGATTATATCTATGGGAATATCTGCAGATGCCATCGTTGCAAAAAAACCTGAAGCAATTGTGAGAACCGAATCTATCCTTCGCCTCCTTGTTCTTATGAGTGTGTTTGGTGTTTCCAGGACTACTGCAAGAACTGATGCAACACCAAGGAAGGAAGCGGCAATGACAAGGAAGGAGAGCTTTGGGAAGAAAAAAATCAGAACTCCGTCAATCACTGCCAGGGCAACGGCAGTGAGCGTAACTATCATCGATGCATAGGAATAGAACTCTACACGCCCCATCCCCATCTTTGCCCTTCTGAGGCTCAGTTCTATGTTTGTTGACTTGAAGGTGCGCGTGATGAACTTGCCAAACAGCCTGAGTGAAATGTACCTTAACCTTGGAATGCGGAAAAGCTGGTCAGTTCCATTGTCCGGGTTGTTCTTCATCAGTTGGTTCCACCCCGCATCCATTCCCATTGCGCGAGCCTGATCTGCCGGGCAATTTCCTCATTGTCCCTTAGATCCGACTTCGATAGCTCACTGAGCATTAGCGATCTTTTTCTCACCTGATTCTCAAACTCTTCTCTGGTAATACCTCTCTGCTCCGTCAGTCGATTATAGAGCCTGCTGGAACCTGCGTAGACGAAAGAATCGCTATGCGGATCGTACCTGAAGACCCTGTTGTAAAGTATTTCGTTGGTCTTGCCATCTATGCCGACTATCTCATCTATCTCGGTAATCCTTCTGGCAATTCTGCCTTCAAGCCTCACGAAATTGACAAAGACCACGATGTTAAGGTATGATACAAGAACTCTCGGTATATTCATGGGTTCATTTTCGAGCCTGTTCAACAACGATTCCATGGAGTCTGCATGGATGGTTGAATAAGTGGTATGTCCTGTGGCCATGGCCTGAAAGAGCGCGTAGGTTTCCTTCCCCCTGACTTCTCCCACAACAATGTAAGTTGGGCGCTGTCTCATGGCCATTGAGACAAGATCGAACATGTCGAGTTTCTCCACGCCCGTCTGTCCTTCTATGCCGTTCTTCCCACGGGTCTCTGCCGCCACCCAGTTTTCGTGCGGTATGTTTAGCTCTCTTGTTTCCTCGATACTGAAAATTTTCGTGTTAGCCGGAGTGAATAGAAGTACTGAATTCAGGGTGGAAGTTTTACCGGCACCGGGTGCACCTACTATGAGGGCGGAGTTGAGACCCTCTGTCATGAACCACAGGTAAGCCATGAGTTCCGGGCTGGCGGTCCCACTCCTGATGAGATCCACAGGTGTGAACGGGCGTTCCCTGAATAATCTGAGTGTGAAAACAGGACCTCTGCTAGAAATTTCACTGCCATAAACCGCCTGGACCCGATGCCCATCCCTGGTTATTGCATCGAGAATAGGGGAGTTTATGGAAACAGACTTGCTGCTTATCTGTGCAAGTCTTATGATGTATGAATCAAGATTTTCGGCACTGGGAAATGATAAATTGGTTTTGATAGAACCAAAATCCTTGTGGAATACAAATATGGGCATTTCAGGCCCGTCGCACGATATATCTTCCACTCGCTGATCCCTTATCACAGGATCAATAAGGCCGTAACCACGGAAATCCCGAACGAGGTAATACTGAATTTTGTCAAAGGAGTCTCCCTGTAACCAGGGTCTTCTCTGTCGCACGAATGAGCCAATGATGTTCTCCAGGTCATTAGAATAGTTGTGAACAGATCCAAGGATATCAGGCAGGAGATCGTTTATCTCAGTTTTCAGGGAGAAGAACTCCTCAGTCTCCTTCCTGTCCAGTTGCGGCTCCCTGACCACATACATTATGTCTGAACTTTCAGGATCCTTTGTGATTTCCACACGGGCAAAATCAAGATTAAGGGAGTATTCCTGAAGTATCCGGAATTCATCTTTGCCTCCCTCTGAGGAGGTCGCAGGCAAGTCGGAGGACATTATCTGAGGGAATAAAGGATTAAGTCCCTATAAAAATTTACAGTGTAGGCACCCGATTCTTCTTTCAATTTCCCAATCCTGTTGCCAATTTTTCAGATATGTTTTTAAGGGTGCCCCAAATAAAACTCCATGCAGGAACGCATAGAATTCGCAAAGACAGGAGATAAGGTTTCACCCATGGGTGTCGGAACGTACTACGATCCAGGATGGATTTTTTCCGCAAAACTCCTCAAAAGACAGTCAAATCCAGACAGCAAGGTGAAAGCTGTCAGAGCGGGGATTGAGAGTGGGGTTAACCTTATTGACACTGCAGAACTCTATGAAACAGAGAATCTCGTAAGCAAAGCAATAGACGGCATGAGCAGGGATGACCTTTTCATTGCCACAAAAGTCTGGCCATCACACTTCAGTTACGACAAGGTTATCAAGGCCTGCGACAGGAGCCTCAGAAAACTGGGCCTCAAATATATAGACCTGTATCAGTTGCATTTTCCAAGCAGGTTTAGAAACATTGCAGAGACAATGAGGGCAATGGAAACACTCGTTGATCAGGGGAAGATCAGACACATTGGAATAAGCAACTTCTCCCTGGAACAGACAAAGGAGGCTGCTGAATCAATGAAAAAGTGCCAGATAGTGTCCACTCAGATGAATTTCAGTGTGGCACATAGAGATATAGAAAAAGACCTTGTTCCCTACTGCAGGGAAAACAACATTGCGATACTCGCTTACTATCCGCTTGGGCATGGAAAACTGGTCTCGGCTGATGCATTTTCAAACGGTGCAATTTCGGAGATAGGGCAAAACCATGGTGGCAAAACGGCACCACAGATTGCACTTAACTGGTTCCACAGCAAGTTTGACTTTGTTTTTCCCATACCAAGGGCATCCAACCCGGACCATGTAGTAGAAAATGCTGGTTCAATGGGCTGGAAAATGACCGAAGAAGAGATTCTCAAACTGGAATCTGCATTCGCCTGAGTGGGTTCTTCCTGCGAAGTAATATTTATAGGCTAACCTATTATACAGGGCTTGCTGATTTTGCTTTAAGGCAGAAGGGCCGGTAGATCAGAGGTAGATCGCTTCCTTGGCATGGAAGAGGCCCGGGGTTCAAATCCCCGCCGGTCCATACCGTGCAGTTCCGGGTGATTCTGCACCCCGAACAGATCGATCTTCTTTGCCCTCTCTATGGCATCCAGCTGTTGAGGATGCAGGTATATTGCTGTGCTGTCCAGGTCTCCATGGCCCAGCATTTGACGAAGGGTTTCGAGATCCACGTCGTTCCTGATCATATTTTTCGCATAGGTATGACGGCATTTGTGCCAGGAGAACTCCCTCACGCCAGTCTTGCGCTTTATGTCCTGCGCAATGTTCCCCATGTACTCGGGAGTGATTGAACCCTTCCGGGTTGTGAAGAGATAAGGTGACGATGGGTTATTCCTCATCGCCGCATACTCCAGGATAACGGTCCTGGTCTCTTCGTCAAGATAGACGTCGTGATTCTTCTCGCCCTTCTCTCTCTGTACAGTGAGATAATACCGGTGGACATCCTCAATCTTCAGGTTGCAGATCTCTGATCTCCTCAGGCCCGTATTCAACGCCAAAAGCACCATTGCGTGGTTTCGTTTGTCTTCAATGGTCGGACCCCTGCTATTTTTCAGTGCCTTGACCTGGTCTGCGTCAAAAGCCTTTTTCCTGAAGGACTTTGCCTTGGCTTCGGGGAGGTACTCCAATTTATCCTGTTTACTGAAAAGAAGCCACCTGTTCAGGTATTTTATGTAGCTGTTTAATTTCTGTTTCGTTGCGCCGTTTCTTCTCTCGAGACGCAAGAAACCCATAATGGCTTCTCTCGATTCGAGGTCCATGTGCCTGTCCAGATACTTCATTTTCCTGACCGTCTCCTTTATCGTTGTCATGGAGAATTTTGCATAAAGCCAATCCTCAAATTCTGTGAAATCAGTCATCAGATCAACCCCATGCTTCTGACTTCTATTTCCGGCCGGTATCGAGTGTAGCTGCACTGATAACAGAACCGTCTGTTGAACTGATGCTCAGCCTTGACGTGTCCGCACAGGCAGGTCACCTCTTTACACGCTTCTGCCAGGTCTGGAACAAATCCCTCAACACATCGCTTTCCTATGGCGGATACCATTGTATGGTTCTGCTCAAAACGCTCCAAAAAAAAACTCCAATTTCTTCACTCCTCTACTTGAATTTAATGCATGGGTTCCAAAGAATAGGACATCTGAAAGATATCCGTCTGGCCAGATTCCCTGGTGTGCCTGATTGCTGGCTTTCACTCCCACTTACATGCTTACTTCCCCATCTGGGTATATAAGTCTTTCTCTCTTTCTCACTACAAAAATTAGTTTGTGAGGTAGGTTTTCAGCCCCTCTTCACCTTTCCACTCCTTGCGAGCCACCTTTATCCTCGTCTTGTTGTCTTTGCTGTCCTCAAGGGTCACATTTGTAGCCACCACATACTGGTACTGCTCTGTTCTCCCTGTCAGTAAATCAAGACTGAGGAAAGGACTCTTCTTGAGTAGCCTGGCCTGTTTCCGGGTCAGTTTTAATCCCAGGTAATGTATTTGCCTGAAACCCTCTCCCTCAAATTCTTCATTAAAAATAAGCTGCCAGCCAAATGCGCTGACAGTTTTCTTGTTAACTATCTGTTCAGCCTTTATCGCAAAGGCTCTTGCAAGATATCTAACTCCTTTCATTGTATTTCACTCCTTAGTGTCGGGAACTCTCGTTCCGCGCAACAAAAAAATTACTGTAAAAGTTCAAAGATTTCCTCAGCTTCGCAGGAATTGGTCTTGCCGAAGTATTCAATCCTGTGGTGTCTCCTGCCGTTCAGGTCCACAAAGTCTGCATCCACAATCCTGAGATTGTACAGGCCCGGAACCAAGTATGGTGACGGGGCTCCCACAATTCTCCTGAATTCGTCCTCATAGACTTCCTTGTTCAGTTCAACTCTCTGTAGCTTTCCATCCTTGTTTTCACCGATTGCAAATCCTCTTATTTCCATCTAAATTTCGCTCCTTAAATTAGCGTGACATCGTATTCGCCAATGCCCTCAGTTCTTCCCTTGCGGGTCATAAAACTGGTTGCACCGGCAGGAGCGTCTTGCGACTCACCCCCGGTTGTTGACTGCATCCATCGTGCAGTCAGGCACTCTTCCTGGACACAAGTAGTTCTCAGCCATCCATTGTGGCCTTGATAGTCTTCCGTCCAGTCCAAGTGTTGCTATTGAAAGCACCGCACTGCCTTTCAGCAGTGACCCCCGCTCTTTCTCGGTATAAAAGCATTACTGTTACACATACCTGAAAATTCGCATAATGAACTGATTGCAGTTAAACTACCACAGTATTGTTGTAATCAAGATGCACAGTTTGCGACTGAGAAGGGAATTTGTAAGGTCCAAAGGTATTGTAAATAGTCAAGGTGAAATTCAAGTAAAAATTGTGATAGCCAGGGTATGACCCGAGCACAGAACTAGCGGGGAATGATTGTATGAAAGACGGACCGGGCGGATTTATGCCTATGACCAAAGAATTGGAATCCACTGAGTTCCAGATCTCTATTTTCCCGTTAAAACCCTGTGGAGAGATCAGCGTAACATTATTCAAAATGAAAGGAACACTTGAAGGATTCGCAGAAACACTTGATGCAATTTGATAGATCACAATCATGACCAGATTAGACGGGGCATCACCTAGTGAAAAATTGACGGGTCCGGCATACACAGGGTTCCATCCATTGAACGGTCTGAGGAAATAACCGAATGAAATTTCACTGTTTCCGGCACTGAAGTTAATGTACCCAATCTTAAAATTGTAATGGGGGGATGTGTTAGTCGTAACAAAATTACTGAGGTCAGACTGCATCTGCGTAGAAGGCGTTACTGAAACCTTGTAGGTTCTGACAGAAATATTGACTGCGGAGAGAATGACCATGACAACAATGACCGCAATGATTAACAGCGTTCGTATTTTGACAGTCCGGTTCTTATTATTGTCACTCATCCATACCCCTCATGAATACGTTTGGGCAATATATATCGGTTCCGAAATAGAGGATGTAATTGTTGTCAAATAGTTGGGTTCGTGCAATCCAAAGTACGCAGAATATTCGAAATAGTTAAGCACTGCATTACTTGATGTGACGCTAGAGGACACTGGAATTTCCCAGCCGATTTGATCGGTAACGTAGAAAATCCAATCAGGCGTTGTACCTGTTGTATAGAATGGATAGTCAAACGGATTGCTTACCGATACGACTAATTGGTTTCCACCAGTATACTGAGTAATGCTATACGAGGTGAAATACAAGACACCAATCGCGGTTAATGCCGCAGAGACTGTGATGCTGTATTCTCCTGCTGTAGGTAAGATAGGTAATTCCAGAACCACTGTTATTCTCAGCAATGTACTCATTGATGAGCTTGGAAAGGGTCATTGTCTTCCCAGTGCCAGGTCTGCCAAACACTACATTCTTCTTCCCAAGCTCCGGGTAATGAATGTCGCCTGAAACGACGGAGATAGGGGTATTCAATCAAACACCTCCAAAAGCTCTCCAAATGTTTTAGGCATACTTCCGAACTCTTTCTCGTATTGTTCAATCATATCCCTTGTTTGATCAATGGATAGACCGTGCCTTTCAGCCTGAGAGAAGACTTCAGGAAGATAAACGCTCTTCAGCAGAATATCACCCCCTTAAAATTCATATTAGGTTCGATTGGATCATTAATTCTGGGTGCAACCCGCATAAAAGGTTCTGATCCCAGTGTCCCCACTTTTATCTTATTGCCAAAACAATTTCTTTGAATTTATTGTGTATTGGATGGAATTGATGCACTTCAAACGTAAATTCATAGAAATAAGCCAATATTTTACTGCCCTTACGAACATATGAAAGTAAACAAATTTGAAAAGTAAGAAAATTCTATCAATCGCCTTGTCGTGAGCAAACTTAAACTATTTACACGAATGGGTTCTTTGTTGACTTTATCGCCTGGTAAACTTCCTTTCTCATAACTTCTGGTGGCGGCAATCCATCCGAACTTATGATCTCACGTAACTTAGTTCCGCTAAAGTGTTCCTGAAATGATACAGGATGGGGACATTCCCTTTCAGTTACGAGCTGCTCGCATTTCCTGCAATAAAAGGTTTCTTCGAAAGGAACTATGGTGATGCGCAGATCGTCAAAGTTTCTTAGATTTTCCTGCGCCTCATAGGGCCCATAAAATGATCCCACTCCTGCGTGATCCCTTCCGACAATGAAATGGCTGCAACCATAATTCTTTCTCATAATGGCATGCATGACTGCTTCCCTTGGACCAGCATACATCATTTCATAGTGCAATGGGGTTAGAAGCACTTTCCTGGAGGGATAATAGAAATCAATAAGCGTCGAATATGATTTCATTATGGCCTCATCTGTATAATCCCCCTTCTTTTTTCTTCCTATAACCGGATTTATGAATAGGCCGTCCGTGTCCCTGAGGGCAAGCCTCTGGATCTGTTCATGACCCCTGTGGGGAACGTTTCTGGTCTGGAAAGCCGAAACACTCTTCCATCCCCTTTCCTGGAATATTTTCCTTGTTTCCTCAGGGAATAGGGTTTCCTCCCGGAAAGGAAGATTAATGTCATATGCGGAAAGCAATCTGCCGGCAATGGCCACATCACCCATCTCCTGAATTTTACCCACGCCGGGGTGATCAGGCGAAGTTGTCTTGAAAACCTTTTCAGAAAATTGCTTCTTATCAAATGAGTAAATCTGTGATATGTTCAACTCTGCAACAGGTGTAGAGTTCAGGGAGATGATTGCAGTATCCCCCTCCCTGAACATCCGCGCGCGGTCTTCATTCAACGTGAATATGAGTGGAATACTCCATGGTATCCCATTCAGTAACCTCTGTTCATTCAATATGCTGAGATAATTACTTTCATCAACAAAACCGTCCAGAGGGCTTAAAATTCCATTTTTCAGATCTGTTATGGTAACCGCAGTCTCGTAACTGATATTCAGTGATTCCTTCAATTCCGGCTCTGAGAAGTCGTCCAATTTCATATGCGGAATGCCAGTTAATTTTCCTCCGTGTGGTGCGGGGAGCAATTCACTCCACTCCAGTACGGTTAATTATCATCTCTGTAGATGCCCGCTTCTTTTGTTCGCTCACGTGGAGGCCGCATTCCTTGAGATCCTTCTCCCACCACCACCTCCCGGCTCTTTCGTTCTCGCCGGGTTTCACTGCTCTGGTACAGGGAGCACACCCAATACTGGGATAACCATTGTCGTGGAGCGTGTTGTATGGAACGTTATTTCTCTTGAGATATCTCCAGACATCTTCTGAGGACCAGTTCAATAGTGGGTTGATCTTCACAACATTCCTTGGAAGATCTATCTCGATGATTTTGGATCTCATCCTGAATTCTGTCTGGTCAGATCTCAGGCCCGTAATCCAGGCCTTTCTGTTCTTCAGGATACGATTTAGGGGCTGCACTTTCCTTATGTTGCAGCAGAGTTTCCTGTTCTCAGGTGATTTGTAGAACAGGTTAATCCCCTTTTCAGCCACCATGTTTTCTACATCAGAAAAATCAGGGAAGTAGGAATGAACCGTGAAACCATATTTTTCCCTTACAATGTCCACTAGGTTGTATGTTTCCTCAGGGAGTCGGCCGGTATCAATCGTAGCAATAGTGATATCCAGTTTCTTTTGAGATATCATATCAAGGATTACCATGTCCTCTGCACCGAAGCTTGAAGTCATTACAGCTCCTTCACCGAATTCTTTCCATGCCCATTCCAGGGCGTCTTCTGCAGATAAATTTTCTGTATTGTGCAAGGATGGATATTCTGTCACAATCACAATTATGAAAATTGAGTATTTTAGTCAGGGTTTAGGAGAATTTTAGATTAGATATGTGACAAATATTCCTAGAAATCAAGTATTTAACCTGAAAGGCTTTAATGCATTGAGATGCCTTCTGATAGATTTCTCTCCGACCTTTTCAATTCCAGGCAGGAATCCAGGGCTCACGGCAGCAACATGATTCTTGACCGCCTTGCTCCTATTGAATGGGAACTGCTCCCCGATCTCTCTCCTTTCATGAAGTATGTGAAGATTGGATGGACACTTCCAACACTACTCAGCCAGGAGAATCTTGTTGACAGGATCTCCCGTTACATGAATTCCGGAATCTCGGTTTCTCCTGGGGGAACATTGCTTGAAATGGCAATCAATAAGGGCAAGCTTGATGAAACTCTCAGTGCATTGAAGTTGGTGGGCTTTGACTCCATTGAGCTCAGTGAGGGAGTGATTGAAATACCTGATTCCATTAAGAAAAGGGTCGCAGAGTTCGCCCACTCTAATGGCATGCATCTTAATGTAGAGGTAGGCAAGAAGAACCCGAGAAACCAGTTAAGCCTTGACGAGACAATTCAGAGACTGGGTTCCGGCCTGGATCTTGAACCGGATTTTCTCATAGTGGAAGGAAGGGAATCGGGAAAGAGTGTTGAGATTTATGACGATCAGGGCGAGATAAAGTGGGACTGGGTAAACAGGATTATAGAAGAAACCCCATTTGAAAAGTTGATGTTTGAGGCTCCCCAGGAAAGGCAGCAGGTTGAACTTGTCATAAGGCTCGGGCCGTCAGTGAATCTGGGAAACGTGTCTATGAGCAGTGTGGCAGCCCTCGAAACGCAAAGGAGAGGAATGAGGGGGGATACTTTTGGAATTCTCGACAATACTTTGAAAGTCAGTGGCCCCCCTTCAAATAAATTTGTGTACTATGTGGTGGCCAATCACGGCCCCATCGACCAGATATCCATAATGGAACTGACCGGGATGAACAGGAAAACACTTCAGAATTCTCTTTCAGACTTGATCGACAGTGGTTTGATCAGAGCGCACACTGACAGAAAAGACCTCAGGAAAAAGGTGTATTCGCTCAACACGGGCCTTCAGTAATTCATTTCCTCCATTGGCATGGCAAATGGCATCCTGTCGTTTGGGCATTAAACAAACTAATGTGTTTCATAAAACCTTTAAGCAAATAATCTGTTGTAAAATATGGTAAGAGATAAAGGGGGTGGGAGGAATAAGAATGTGGATGGTGGAACCATCTAAAATGTGCGACAGGCACATTCTGGGTGAACATGTAGAAATACACATGATACTAGGTTCCATTGATAACAAAAGGAATTTAACCGGTTTTCTGGTAAAAGGGCTAATCCAGCCATCTTCACTTAAGGAAAGGCACGATGAATTGACCCGGGAAATGATTTCACCAAAAAATCGCAAGGAAGCCCCTTCCGATGTGGAGAGGAGGAATTGTGATA
>OFHJ01000392.1_pt1 | contig 17141 bp, 14 predicted proteins | sample 1522001 | NCBI WGS metagenome assembly OFHJ01 (sample SAMEA2464838, study PRJEB22497) | soil metagenome | biome: Grassland; feature: Farmland; material: Clay | place: Australia | collected 2013-02-01 | depth 1.2 m | reverse complement strand
GCGGAGGGTGTCATTCCCAGGGCCACGGGCAAGCGGCGATGCGCGCTGTGGTCGGCTGTGACGCCTCGCACCGACGTTTTTTTTCCGAGCTCGATTTGGGTATGGTCCGTCTTTCGCGGCCTGAGACTCGGCGGGCAGGGCTGATTCACTCGAGCGCCGGCTTTGTGTATCTTGCCCGCTTTTTTGGCGGTCCGTGGCACGCGGACCGGTTTCCGGGAGGTTCGAGCGATGAGGACGGGGAGTGTGGCGCTGCTCGGTGCCGCCTTGGCAATCTGCGGCAGCGCTCGGGCCGCTTCGGGTTGGGCCACTCACGGGGAAGTGGGGCTGGTCATGGCCCGCGGAGCCACCACCACCGAAAGCGGCGACGTCAAGCTCGAGGCCGCGCACGAAATAGGACGATGGACCTACAGCGGGGGGCTGGCGGCGCTGTATGCCAGCACGAATCACATCACCACCCAGCAGGATGTGAACGGGCACCTGCAGGTTTCCCTGGCGCTGAGCAAGCGCACCTTCTGGTTCGGCTCCGGGCGGTACGACCGCAATCTCTTCAACGGCTTCGCCTATCAGGAGAGCGTTGCATCGGGCCTGGGACGCATACTCGTGCGGTCTCACTCGACCAAGCTCTCTGCCGAGCTCGGCGCGGGCTTCCGGCGCGAGCGGCCGGAGCTGCTGACCTTGAACAGTCTGGGCGGGGTCACGTCCCGCACGCGCGAGGCGGTCGAGGAAGGCGCGGTGCTGCATGCGGCGATGCAGTTCTCGCACTCGTTCACCAAGTCGACCTCGCTGAAGGACGAGCTGCTGGTGGAGTCCGGGGCGAGAAACACCATGACGAGCAACAATATTTCTCTGCACGTCAAGATGAACACCGTGCTCTCGCTCGCGGCCGGCATGCAGTTGGTCAACAACACGAATCCGCCGGCGGGTCAGGCCCGGCACACGGACTCGGTGGTGACGGTCAACCTGGTCTACGACTTCAAGGACTCGAAGATTTCGGCCAGCCCCACGACGACCGATTTGTTCAGCAGCTTGGATATGCCGTAAAGCGGCCGGTGAGCCCTCACCGGGCGGCCGCCGCACTGGCGCGGGCCGAGGCCTATCCCCGTCTCAAAAGCCTCGCCTTGTCGCGCTGCCAGTCCCGCTCCTTCTCAACCGCGCGCTTGTCGTGCTGCTTCTTGCCCTTGGCGAGGCCGACCGAAAGCTTCGCCCGCCCGTTCTTCCAGTACAGCTCCAGTGGGACGAGCGTATAGCCCTTGCGCTCGACGGCGCCGATCAGCCCGCTGAGCTCGCTCTGGTGCAGCAGGAGCTTGCGCGTGCGTACGGGGTCGGCGATCACGTGGCTGGAGGTGGAGGCCAGCGGCGAGAGATGCGCGCCGATGAGGAAGGCCTCCCCACCCCGCAAATAGACGTACGCCTCCTTGAGCTGCGCGCGGCCGGCGCGCATGGCCTTGACCTCCCAGCCCTGCAGGGCGAGGCCCGCCTCGTAGCGCTCCTCGATGAAGTAATCGAAGCGTGCCTTGCGGTTCTCGGCGATCAGCCGGGAGGAGGAGTCGGCCTTGGGGGGCATGAGCGATGATCGGGGACTCGAGGGAAGTCGGATATTGTAGCGTGAGCGGGCCCGGCGTACGCGGGATCGTGGCTCTTGTGGCGACAGGGCCGATCCTGGGACAATCCGGTCCATGCGAGAAGTCAAGCGCTCGGCGCTGGTTGCATTGCCGCCGAAGCGGCTGTTTGCGCTCATCAACGATATCGAGAGCTATCCACAATTCCTGCCGTGGTGTACCCACGCGCGGGTGCTCTCCCGCACCGAGCGCGAGATCGTGGCGACGATCGGCGTGCATCGCGGACCGCTGCGCGGGGAGTTCACCACTCGCAACGAGCTGGAGCCGGACCACAGGGTGACGATGCGCCTCGTCAAGGGCCCGTTCAGCATGCTCGAGGGCGAGTGGCGGATCACGCCCGCCGGCCAGGGCTCGACGGTGGAGCTGGCGCTGCGCTTCCAGTTCAAGCACGGGTTGTCGGCCATGCTGTTCGAGCACAAGTTCGCCGAGACGCTCGGCTCCCTGGTCGATGCGTTCGTTGCGCGCAGCCGCACCATGGCGCCTGCCGCGAGCCTCGCAGGCAGTCCGTGAGCGGCACGGCCGGCAAGCGCTGCGTTGTGGTCTACGCCTCGGGGCGGCGCCAGTTCCTCTGGCCTGTGAATCTGGCGGCCGATGCCAGCATCGGGGATGCCCTCGAGGCCGCCCGCCGTCTGGCGCCCGATGAGCAGATTCCGTGGGAGCGCGCGCCGGTGGGTGTCTTCGGCGAGATTCGCGGCCGCAGCGACGTTCCCGCCGACGGGGACCGGATCGAGCTGTACCGTCCGTTGCGCCAGGACCCCAAGGAAAAGCGCAGGGACCGGCTCAGGCGTTAGCCGCGGTTCTTCTCGACGCCGCGCCGGGGCGGGCACGACGCCCGGATTCAGCGCCTCTAGATAATCGGGAATTTCTTGACCGAAGGCAGCATGCCCGGGGCGATGGGACTGCCCTTGGGGACGTTGTAGAGCTGGAAGCGCGACACCTTGTTGCCGTGGAAGAATACGGTCACCCGGCTCTCGATCGGCTTGTCGACGTAGCCGCGCTTGAAGTAGTAGACGTAATCCCATCGGTCGTGATCGAACACGTCCTTGACCATGGGCGTGCCGAGCAGGTAGCGCACCTGGACGCGGGTCATACCGACTTTCAGCTGCCGCACGTCGTGCCCGTCGAGGTAGTTGCCCTGCTGAATGTCCATCCGGTAGACGCAGCCCGCGAGCAGCATCGAGAGCGCGGCGACGGTGAGAGCGAGGCGCCGAGGCGCGAAATTCGGTTGAGCTGGTCGCATGGAGGTCCGATGGGCCATAATGATGAACGATGATTGGGGGCGGATCATACCCGATCGTGTCATTCCCGCCGCGTTTCTCGCGCGGCCTCATCCGGAGGCAACGACGCCGTGGAAGGCAAGGATCTTCGCAAAGCGGGCCTGAAAGTCACCCTGCCCCGCCTAAAGATCCTGGAGATCCTGGCGGGCGGCGCCACGCGGCATCTGTCGGCCGAGGACATTTACCGCAGCCTGCTCGAGTCGCACGAGGACATCGGGCTGGCGACCGTCTACCGCGTGCTCACGCAGTTCGAGGCCGCGGGCCTGGTCACCCGCCATCACTTCGAGGACGGGATGGCGGTGTTCGAGCTCAATCAGGGGACGCATCACGATCATATCGTGTGTCTTGACTGCGGCCACGTCGAAGAGTTCGTGGATGCGGGGATAGAGGAGCGCCAGACCGCCGTTGCGCGCAAGCTCGGCTTCGAGATCCGCGATCACTCCCTGATCCTCTACGGCAAGTGCCGCCGCGCCGACTGTCCGCGCCGCCGCAAGTCGGAAAACTAAGCCCTCAGCGGCGGTTGCTCGTCCCGTCCTAGGACTCGCCCCTTCGGGGCCGGCGCTTCGCGCCGTCCAAAATCGCTCCCGGCGATTTTGTCGCGGCTCGCTTCGAGCGTCCTCGAGGCGGGTTTTCGGATCGCCGCGCCGGCGGGCTCGAGGCTCCCTCGAGCATCTCGCGCGCGTGCTCGCGCGCCTTGGAGGTCACGTCGATCCCCCCGAGCATGCGGGCGATCTCCTCGATCCGATCCTGCGCCGGGAGCCCGGTGAGGCTGGTGCGCGTGCTACGCCCATCGGTCAGCTTGCTGACGCGCAGGTGATGATGTCCCTGGGAGGCCACCTGCGGCAGGTGCGTGACGCACAGCACCTGGCCCCGCTCCCCGAGCGAGCGCAACTCACGGCCGACGATCTCGGCCACGGCCCCGCCGATGCCCGAGTCCACCTCGTCGAACACCATGCAGCGCGTCTCGCGGGCGCTGCTGGCGACCTGGACGGCGAGCGACAGGCGCGAGAGCTCCCCGCCCGAGGCAACCTTCGACAGCGCCCGTACCGGCTGGCCGGGGTTGGCGCTGACCTGAAATCCGACCTCATCACCCCCGTGAAGCGCAGGCGCATCGGTGCCGCTCGTGACCGCGACCTCGAACCGTCCGCCCGCCATGCCGAGCGATTGCATGTGGGAGCTGATGGCCTCGGCGAGCGAGCGGGCCGCCGCCTGGCGGGCTTCCGAGAGCGAATGCGCCTGCTGCCGATAGCGCTCGTGCGCCGTGGACAGTTCCCGCCGCAGCACCGCGAGGTCGACCTCGGCGCGCTCGAGCGAGGCGAGATCGGCGGCCAGCTGCCCCGTGCGCGCAATGAGCTCCGCCGGGCTCACACGGTGCTTGCGGGCGAGCTCCTCGATTGCGGCGAGCCGGCTCTCGAGCTCGTTCTGGCGCGTGGTGTCGAACTCCAGGGATTCTCCGTATCGCTCGAGCTCGTGCGCCGCCTCGCGGATGCGCAGTTCGGCCTCCTCGACCAGGGTGATGACCGGGGCGAGGTGCGCATCGAGCGCAGCGCTCGCGCGCAGGGCCTGAAGGGCGCGGCTGACGGCGCCATAGGCGTTGCTTTGCTCCTCCTGGTACAGCAGCGAGAGTGCCGATTGGGTCGCTTCCGCGAGGCGGCCCCGGTTCATCAGACGCGAGCGTTCCTCGGAGAGCCGCTCGACCTCGCCTTCCTGAAGCGTCAATGCCTCGAGCTCGTCGACCTGGTGGCGCAGCAGCTCGAGCCTCGCCTCGCGGTCGCGTGCGAGGCTTTCCAACTCGAGCGCACGCGAGCGCTTCTCGTGCCACTGCCGGTAGGCTGTTCCGAGCTCGGTGAGCAGCGGCTCGAGCCTGCCGTACTCATCGAGCAGCTCGCGCTGGCAGGCCGCACGGGTCAGCGACTGGAACTCATGCTGGCCGTGGATCTCGATCAGGAGGTTGCCGGCCTCACGCAGCAGCTGCACCGGCACGGCCTGGCCGTTGAGCCAGGCACGCGAGCGGCCGTCGGCGGAGAGCATCCTGCGCACGATGAGCTCCTCGCCCGAGAGCGCCTGGGCCTCGAGCCACTCGCCGAGCGCCTCGGGCGCATCGGCAAGGTCGAACGTGCCGCAGATCTCGGCGCGCTCGGCGCCGTGACGGATCATCTCGGGGCCCGCCCGCCCGCCGGCGAGCAGCTGCAGGGCATCGACCAGAATGGACTTGCCGGCTCCGGTTTCGCCGGTGAGCACCGTCAGGCCTCGGTGCAGCTCGAGCTCCAGCCGGTCGATGATGGCGAAATCGCGGATCTGCAATGCCGTGAGCATGGCTCGATGGTTCCTACCGCTCCCCGCTGCGGCGGCCCCACTGCAGCTTCGAGCGCAACAGCTTGAAGTAATCGTGGCCGGGCGGGTGAAGCAGCGTGATCCGCTCGCTCGCCGGCTTGATCGAGAGCACGTCCTCGGGCTCGAGCGATCCAAGGATGGTCCCGTCGCAAGTGACCTGCGCACGGGCATCGGGCCGATCGAGAAGCCTGATCTCGATGCTCGAGCGGCTCGAGACCACGATCGGCCGGTCCGAGAGCGTGTGGGGGCAGATGGGCGAGAGAACCATGACCTCCAGACTCGGCTCGACGATGGGGCCGCCGCAGGACAGTGCATAGGCCGTCGAACCCGTGGCGCTCGCCACGACGATGCCGTCGCCGGCGTGCGTATTGACGTAGTGGCCCTCGACCCGGGTCTCGAAGTCCACCATCCGTCCGGTGGCGAGTTTCTGCAGTACCACGTCGTTGAGCGCCAGCGCGCAGGCCACCTCGCCGCCGCCGTGGCGCAGGGAGGCGGCGAGCAGCGGCCGCTCGTCGGCTTCCAGGCGTCCCTGCAGCGCTGCCTCCAGAGAGGCCGGGATGTCCTGGGGCATGACGTCGGTCAGGAAGCCCAGCCGGCCCCGGTTGATACCGAGGAGCGGAACCCCGTGACGTGCCACCAGCCCCGCAGCATAGAGAAGCGTCCCATCGCCGCCGACAGCGATCATCAGGTCGGCGCGGCGGCCAAGCTCCTCCTCGGGCACGCGCGTGGCGAGGCCCCTGTCCGGCAAGGCCGCTGCCTGATCGAGCAGCACGGTAACCTGCCGGGTCGCCAGATGCGCCAGCACGGCTTGCGCGGATTCCGCCACGCGCGGGTCCGTGAATCTGCCGACCAGCGCGCAGGTGCGGGGAGAGACCATCGGAAAATCCTATCAGGATGATGAGTCCGTTGCTTGACGCTCACCACGGCCGTCTAATACGTTGCGCACATGGCGTTCTGGTTCGGCGGCTTTGCGCCGCTTGCTCGTCCCTTCCCGGGACTCGCCGCGAGCGCGGCCGGCCTTCGGCCGTTCGAAAGCGCTCCCGGCGACTTTGTCATATGCTGGGCTCGCTGCAGGCAGAGCCTCATTCGTCCTGCGCACAGCGCATGAACATGACCCAAGAAGAGCGGGAAGATCAGCTGAGCGAGCGGGCGCAATGCCTGCTGCGAGTGCTCATCGAGAGCTACATCCGCGACGGTCAGCCGGTCGGCTCACGCTCGCTCTCGCGCGAGTCGGGCCTGCAGCTGTCCTCGGCGACCATCCGCAACGTCATGGCGGATCTGGAGGAGCTCGGCTTCGTGTCCTCTCCCCATACCTCCGCCGGGCGCATTCCCACCGACAAGGGCTATCGGTTCTTCGTCGATTCGCTCCTGCAGGTGCAGCCGGTGGACGCGGCGGCCGAGGCCGAGATCCGGCGGCAGTTCGAGGCCGGTGCGCCCGAAAGCGCCAAGGACCTCATCACCACGGTCTCGCAGCTGCTATCGAGCCTCACCCGGCTCGCCGGCGTGGTCACGGTGCCGCGGTCCGCTCAGGCCTCCATCACGCAGATCGAGTTTGTGGCGCTGTCGGAGAACCGTGTGCTCGTAGTGCTGGTCTACGGCGAGCGCGAGGTGCAGAACCGCATCGTCCAGCTCGAACGGCACTTCTCGCCCGATGAGCTCAAGCGTGCCTCGAACTACCTCAACGAGCAGTTCCGCGGCCGCTCCCTCCCGGAGGTCCGCCAGGAGATCCTGCGCCAGCTGAGCGAGACTCGAGCGCACCTGAACCAGGTGATGCTGGACGCCATCTCCATGGCGCAGCACGTTTTCGAAGCGGGAGCGGGAGAAGGGCAGCTCGAGTACGTCATCAAGGGCGAGACCAACCTCATGAGCGTCGCTGATCTCTCGAGCGTGGAGCGGCTGCGCCGCCTCTTCGAGGCGTTCAACGAGAAGCGCGACTTCCTGCACCTGCTCGATCAGAGTCTGCGGGCCGAAGGGGTGCAGATCTTCATCGGCCACGAGTCCGGCTACCAGATTCTCGATGACTGCAGCGTGATCACGGCCCCTTACGGGCCGCCCGGCTCGGTGTTCGGGGTACTTGGGGTCATCGGGCCGACCCGCATGGCCTACGAGCGGGTCATTCCCATCGTGGACATGACGGCCAAACTGCTGGGCTCCGCCTTGAATTCCCGGCGTTGATGCCTTATTTGATTGGCTTGGAGCCGCCTGCGGCGGTTGCCCGGCTCATCCTGAGCCTCGCCCCTGGCGGGGCCGGCTGAGGCCGTCCACTGAAGACGCCGGGAGCGTCTTTGAACGTGCGGTTTTGCGCGCGGGGCCGAAGGCCCGAGGCGCAGGGATCGCGCCGAGTAAAATTGCGCCCGGCGGTTTTGTCACGCGAGCCAGCCGCCGGACTTTTCCAGGCAGCCGGCCACGCGTGACGCGTGTGCCGGCGGGGCTTGCTTTCGGGCTGCGGCGCCGAGCGACGCATCCAGCTTATTATCGTGGTTTTTGCAGAGGTTCCTTGATGAGCACGAATCAGGCCGGCGAGCTCGGCGAGAGGCCCCAGGCGGGCGAGACCACCGCGCAGCTCGAGGAGCTCGCCAAGCTCCAGCAGGCGCTCGCCGACGCCGAGGAAAAGGCGCGCAATCATTGGGAGCAGTACCTGCGGGCCGTCGCCGAGCTGGACAATGTCCGCAAGCGCGCCCAGCGGGACGTGGAGGCGGCGAACCGATATGGCCTGGAGAAGTTCGTCGCCGAGATGCTGCCGGTGCACGATAGCCTGGAGCTCGCCGTGCAGAGTGCCCGGCAGGTCGAGGGCGACCTGCACAGCCTGAAGCAGGGCCAGGAGGCGACGCTGAAGCTGCTCGACAAGGCGCTCGAGAAGCTCGGGGTGAGCCCGGTGCGACCGCTCGGCGAGCCCTTCGATCCGGCCCGGCACGAGGCCATGCTGGCCCAGGAGTCCGCCACGGCCGAGCCCAATACGGTACTGCAGGTGATTCAGACCGGCTACGAGCTCAACGGGCGGCTCCTGAGGCCTGCCCGGGTCATCGTCTCGAAGACCCCCTCGGAGGGCACGTAGTTGCCGCAAGTCCGCGCCGGCGGGCCTTGAATCATCCCGCAGGCACCCCAAAAAGCCTTTCAGCAGCAGCATTCACAGACGACTTCAGTTTCAGCATCTTTCGGCGGAGCAGAACATGGCAAAGGTAATCGGCATCGACCTCGGCACCACCAATTCGTGCGTCGCCATCATGGAGGGCGGCAAGCCTCGCGTGATCGAGAACAGCGAGGGTGATCGAACCACCCCGTCGATCGTCGCCTTCACCAAGGACAACGAGGTGCTGGTCGGCCAGCCGGCCAAGCGCCAGGCGGTCACCAATCCCCAGAACACCCTATTCGCCGTCAAGCGGCTGATCGGACGGAAGTTCGAGGACGAGGTCGTCCAGCGCGACGTGAACATGGTGCCCTACAAAATCGCGCGGGCCGACAACGGAGACGCATGGGTCGATGTGCAGGGCAAGAAGATGGCCCCGCCGGAGATCTCCGCCCGGGTGCTCATGAAGATGAAGAAGACCGCCGAGGACTATCTCGGCGAGCCGGTCACCGAGGCCGTGATCACGGTGCCGGCGTATTTCAACGACTCGCAGCGCCAGGCGACCAAGGATGCCGGCCGCATCGCGGGCCTCACGGTCAAGCGCATCATCAATGAGCCGACCGCCGCCTCGCTCGCCTATGGCCTCGACAAGCAAAGCGGGGACCGCAAGATCGCCGTCTACGACCTCGGCGGCGGCACGTTCGACATCTCCATCATCGAAATCGCCGAGATCGACGGCGAGCATCAATTCGAGGTGCTCTCGACCAACGGCGACACCTTCCTCGGCGGCGAGGACTTCGACCTGCGCATCATCAATTTCCTGGCCGAGGAGTTCCTGAAGGAGTCCGGCGTCGACGTGCGCAAGGACCCGCTCGCCATGCAGCGCCTGAAGGAGGCCGCGGAGAAGGCGAAGATCGAACTGTCCTCCACGCAGCAGACCGACATCAACCTGCCGTACATCACGGCGGATGCCTCGGGGCCGAAGCACCTGAACATCAAGCTCACCCGCGCCAAACTCGAGGCGCTGGTCGAGGAGCTGGTGCAAAGGACCATCGTGCCCTGCCGCACCGCTTTGAAGGATGCGGGGGTTTCTGCAAGCGACATCGCCGAGGTCATCCTGGTCGGCGGCCAGAGCCGCATGCCGATGGTGCAGAAGCACGTCAAGGACTTCTTCGGGCGCGAGCCGCGCAAGGACGTCAATCCAGACGAGGCGGTCGCCGTGGGCGCGGCTATCCAGGCCGCCGTGCTGACCGGTGAGGTCAAGGACGTCCTGCTGCTCGATGTCACCCCGCTGTCGCTCGGCATCGAGACCCTGGGCGGCGTGATGACCAAACTGATCGAAAAGAACACCACCATCCCGACCAAGGCGTCGCAGGTGTTCTCGACCGCCGACGACAGCCAGACGGCGGTGACCATCCACGTGCTGCAGGGCGAGCGCGACCGGGCGGCAGACAACAAATCGCTCGGCAAGTTCGACCTGTCGGACATCCCGCCCGCGCCGCGCGGCATGCCGCAGATCGAAGTGTCCTTCGACATCGACGCCAACGGCATTCTCAACGTGTCGGCCAAGGACAAGGCGACCGGGCGTGAGCAGAAGATCGTCATCAAGGCCTCGAGCGGGCTGAACGAGGACGAGATCAAGCGCATGGTGAGCGATGCCGAGGCGCACGCGGCCGAGGACAAGAGATTCCGCGAGCTCGTCGAGGTGCGCAACAAGGCCGACGGCATGATTCACACCGTGGAGCGGAGCCTGAAGGACCTTGGCGACAAGGTCGACGCCGCGGAACGCGCCGGCGTGGAATCGGCGGTTTCCGATCTTCGCACCGCGCTGAAGGGCGACGACCAGGCAGTCATCGAGAAAAAGACCGAGGCGCTGGCTCAGGCGTCCGCCAGCATCGCCCAGAAGGCGTACGCGGCCGGACAGGCGGGCGCGGCCGAGGCCGCCGCCGCGGCGGGTGCGGGGCCCGCCGAGGGCGACTCCGGGAGCGCAGGCGGCGCCAAGAAGGAAGATGTCGTCGACGCCGAGTTCGAGGAGGTCAAGGACCAGGGGCGCAAGGCGTCCTGATCCTGACCGGCTCACGAATCACAACACCGCCGGTGCGCAGCGCGTCCGCCGGCCGGCTTTTCCCCGGTGTGCAGAGACAGGGCGGTCTTTGCGCGCCCTGAGACCCCGCTGCAAAGGGGGGCAGGGAGCCTCGCCCCATGGGCGGGGTTCGGGCCGTGCCGGGGAAAGCCGCTCGAGGCAAAGCGCCCCGACATCTGACTTTTCGAGTGCGCGCGATTAATTCACGCTAACATCCCTTCATGTCCAAGCGCGATTTCTACAAGGTACTCGACGTACCCAAGACAGCGACCGAGGCGGAGATCAAGAAGGCCTATCGGCGCCTGGCCATGAAATATCACCCGGACCGCAATCCGGGCGATGCGGAGGCCGAGGACCGCTTCAAGGAAGCCAAGGAAGCCTACGAGGTGCTCACCGACGAGCACAAGCGCGCCGCGTACGACCAATACGGTCACGCGGGCGTGGAGGCCGCGGCAGCCGGCGGCCGCGCGGGGCCGAGCCCGGCGGATGCCTTCAGCGACATCTTCGGGGACGTCTTTGGCGATATCTTCGGGACGGCGCGCCGCGGGGGGCGCCAGCAGGTGTTCCGCGGCGCGGACCTGCGCTACGTGCTCGAACTCGACCTGTCTCAGGCTGTGTTCGGCCACTCCGTTGAGATCGAGGTGCCGAAGCTCGTCGAGTGCGAAGTCTGCCACGGCACGGGGGCGGCGAAGGGCAGCTCCCCGACCCGCTGCGATACTTGCGGCGGCGCCGGCCAGGTGCGCATCTCCCAGGGGTTCTTCCAGCTGCAGCAGACCTGTCCCAAATGTCGCGGCGCGGGCACCCTGGTCCGCAACCCCTGCGACACCTGCTTTGGCCAGGGACGCGTGCGCCGTACCCGCAAACTATCGGTCAAAATCCCCGCCGGCGTGGACACGGGCGATCGCATCCGGCTGGCGGCAGAGGGCGAAGCCGGCCGTAATGGTGGACCACCGGGGGACCTGTACGTTGAGGTGCACGTTCGCGAGCACGCGATCTTCGAGCGCGACGGCGAGCATCTTTCCTGCGAGGTGCCGATCAGTTTCGCCGTTGCGGCGTTGGGGGGCACCGTCGAAGTGCCCACGCTCGATGGCAACGTCTCACTGAAGATTCCGACCGAAACCCAGTCCGGCCGCGTGTTCCGGTTGCGCGATAAGGGCGTGAAGCCCGTACGCGGCAGCTCGCGCGGCGACCTCTTCTGCCGGGTGGTCGTGGAGACCCCCGTGCATCTGTCGGCCGAGCAAAAGGAACTCGTCCGCAAGCTCGATGAGTCTCTCAAACACGGCGGCTCACGCCATGCGCCGCGTGAGGAAGGCTTTTTCGAGGGGGTGAAGCGTTTCTTCTCCGGCGGCTGACCTCGCCGCCCATGCCCGTGACACACAAGACCCGCGCAGTCATCGTCGGCATCACCGGCCGCATGGGCCAGGCTCTCGTGCGGACCGCGGCCGAGTTTGCGGACCTCGCCATTACCGGTGCGGTGGCTTCCGCTCACAGCGCCAGCCTGGGCCGCGATGCCGGCGAGGCCGCCGCGGTCCGGCTCGGGGTCGCGGTGACAGCCGATCTGATTGCCACGCTGGATGGCGCGGATGTGGTGATCGATTTCTCACAGCCGCAGGCGACGGGGGAGACTCTGGCCGCCTGCCGCGCGGCCGGCAAGCCGCTGCTGATCGGCACCACCGGCTTTGCAGCGCAGCTGACCGAGGCCGAGCTCGAAGCCGCATCGCGGGACATCGCCCTGCTGGCCGCGCCTAACACCAGCCTCGGGGTGACGCTGCTCAACGAGCTCGTGCGCATCGCGGCCCGGGCGCTTCCGCCGCAGTTCGACATCGAGATCCTGGAAAGACATCACCGCATGAAGCGGGACGCTCCCTCCGGCACGGCTCTGGCTCTCGCTTACTCCGCGGCCGAGGGGCGGGGCCTGCCGCCGGCGGCAGCGACCATGGGCGTGGGCTCGAGCCGGTCAGGCCCGCGCCGGCAGGGCGAGATCGGCTTCGCCGTGATGAGGGGCGGGGACGTGGTCGGGGAGCACGAAGTGTGGTTCGCCGGCCCCGGTGAACGGCTTGCGCTGTCGCATCAGGCGGCCGACCGCGCCATCTTCGCGCGGGGAGCGCTGCAAGCGGCGCTCTGGCTCGCCCGCCAGCCTGCGGGACGCTACACGATGCGTGATATTTTGTTCAAAAAACAATAAGTTGCAAGATTTCATGCAGTCTCGTGCGGGCCGCAGTTGGAGGAATTTTCCATGGACACCCGCAGCCCAGGCCCGTAAAATTTCCGCCTGATCCGTGTGCGGGTTAGTCCGATTCGTGTGCGGGTTAGTCCACGCAAGGCGGGAGGTCGTTCGCAAGAACGCCTCCCGCTTTGTATATCCGCAGGTCGTGGACCATGAGGCGCCGTGCCTGCCGACTTCAGACGCGCAGCCGCCGCCCGGCCAGGCGAAACGAGAGCCGATCTGACAACCTGAAAGACAGAGAGGAATCATCGAAGTGAGCGTCCCGGCGGTACTGGCACTGGCGGATGGCACCGTCTTCCGCGGCCAGTCGATTGGTGCCAAAGGCAACACCACCGGCGAAGTCGTATTCAACACCGCGTTGACGGGCTATCAGGAAATTCTCACCGACCCGTCGTATGCCCGTCAGATCGTCACGCTCACCTGTCCGCACATCGGCAACACCGGCGCGACGCCCGAGGACCTGGAGTCCGCCCAGGTGTATGCCGCCGGGCTCATCATCCGCGATCTGCCCTTGAGGGCGAGCAGCTGGCGCGCCAACGAATCGCTCGGGGAATTCCTGCAGCGCGCCCGGGTGGTCGCCATCGCCGGCATCGACACGCGCCGCTTGACCCGCATCCTGCGCCAGGGCGGCGCCCAGGCCGGTTGCATCATGACCGGACAGAAGGCCGATGAGGGCGCCGCGGTGAAGGCCGCGCGGAAGTTTCCGGGCCTGAAGGGCATGGATCTCGCCAAGGTGGTCACGACCAAGCGCAGCTACCAATGGAACGAAGGCAGCGTCTGGCCGCAGAATACGCGCCTGCTGCGCTCGCACCAGCGGCTGCACGTGGTCGCGTACGATTTCGGCATCAAGCGCAACATCCTGCGCCTGCTCGCGGATTTCGGCTGCCGCATGACGGTGGTGCCGGCGGAGACGAGCGCCGAGGAGGCGCTCGCGCTGAACCCCGACGGGCTGTTCCTCTCGAACGGCCCGGGCGATCCGGAGCCCTGCGAGTACGCGATCGAAGCCACCCGCGCCTTTCTCGGGACCGATCTGCCGCTGTTCGGCATCTGCCTGGGACACCAGATCCTCGGGCTCGCCAGCGGCGCGCGCACGGTGAAGATGAAGTTCGGCCATCACGGGGCCAACCATCCCGTGCAGGATCTGGAGACCGGCCGCGTGCTCATCACGAGCCAGAATCACGGTTTCGCGGTCGACGAGTCGACGCTCCCCGCCCACGTGCTGCCCACGCATCGCTCCCTGTTCGACGGCTCGCTCCAGGGTCTTGCCGTCAGGGACCGGCCCGTGTTCGGCTTCCAGGGCCACCCCGAGGCGAGCCCCGGTCCCCATGACGTCAAGCCGCTTTTCGAGCGCTTCGTCCAGTTGATGCTGCGTCGCCTGCAGGCCAAGCTCCGCGAGGCCGAGGGGCAGGCGCGGGCACAAGCCACCACTCGCTGAAGAGAGCCGTTCGTGCCCAAGCGCAGCGACATCGAGAGCATCCTGATCATCGGCGCAGGCCCGATCGTGATCGGCCAGGCCTGCGAGTTCGACTACTCCGGCGCGCAGGCCTGCAAGGCGTTGCGCGAGGAGGGCTACCGGGTGATCCTGGTCAACTCCAACCCGGCGACCATCATGACCGATCCGGAGATGGCCGACGCGGTCTACATCGAGCCGGTCAACTGGCGCACCGCGGCGCGCATCATCGAGAAGGAGCGTCCCGCGGCGCTGTTGCCGACCATGGGCGGGCAAACGGCGCTCAACACGGCGCTCGATCTGGTGCGCGAGGGAGTGTTGGACAAATTCGGCGTCGAGCTGATCGGCGCGCAGCGCGCCGCGATCGACATGGCCGAGGATCGCGAGCTGTTTCGCAACGCCATGCGCGAGATCGGCCTCGACACGCCCCGCTCGCAGATCGCCCGCGGCCTCGACGAGGCGCTCGCCATCGCGGGCGAGATGGGCTATCCGATCGTGATCCGCCCCTCGTTCACGCTGGGCGGCACCGGAGGGGGCATCGCCTACAACCGCGAGGAGCTGGAAGCCATCGTCGGCCGCGGCCTCGAGGCCTCGCCCACCTCGGAGGTGTTGCTCGAGGAGTCGGTGATCGGCTGGAAGGAATTCGAGATGGAGGTGGTGCGCGACCGCAAGGACAACTGCATCATCGTCTGCTCGATCGAGAACCTCGATCCGATGGGCGTGCACACCGGCGACTCGATCACGGTGGCCCCGGCGCTGACGCTCACGGACAAGGAGTATCAGCGCATGCGCGACGCCTCGATCGCCGTGCTGCGCAAGATCGGTGTCGATACCGGCGGCTCGAACGTGCAGTTCGCCATCAATCCGCGCGATGGACGGCTGCTGGTCATCGAGATGAATCCGCGCGTGTCGCGCTCCTCGGCGCTTGCGTCCAAGGCCACCGGCTTCCCGATCGCCAAGGTCGCCGCCAAGCTCGCCGTGGGCTACACACTCGACGAGCTCAAGAACGACATCACGGGCGGTGCGACGCCGGCGTCCTTCGAGCCGGCGATCGACTACGTGGTGACCAAGATTCCGCGATTCACCTTCGAGAAGTTCCCGGCCGCCAACGACCGGCTGACCACGCAGATGAAGTCGGTCGGGGAGGTCATGGCCATCGGCCGTACCTTCCAGGAGTCGCTCCAGAAGGCGCTGCGGGGCCTGGAGACCGGGCTCGATGGGCTGGTCCCCTTGCTCGCACTGCCGCTCGGCGAGGAGGCGCAGGCGAGGCTCTCGCAGGAGCTGCGCGCACCGGGCGCGAACCGCCTGCTGTACGTCGCGGATGCGTTTCGCGCCGGCTGGCCGCTCGAGCGCATCGCGGAGCGGACGCACATCGACCCGTGGTTCCTGGCGCAGATCGAGGACTTGATCGCAGAAGAGGTTCGGGTGCGTTCGGAAGGCTTCGGGGCGCTTTCCGCCGCCCGCCTGCGCCTGCTCAAGCGCAAGGGCTTCTCCGACAGCCACCTGGCCCGCCTGATCGACATGCCGGAGCAGGCCGTGCGCGGCAAGCGGCACGATCTCGGCATCCGGCCGGTCTACAAACGTGTCGATACCTGCGCGGCGGAGTTCGCAACCTCCACCGCGTACCTGTACTCGACCTACGAGGAAGAGTGCGAGGCCGAGCCCACCGACCGGCGCAAGATCATGATCCTCGGCGGAGGACCGAATCGCATCGGCCAGGGCATCGAGTTCGACTACTGCTGCGTGCACGCGGCGCTGGCGCTGCGCGAGGACGGGTTCGAGACCATTATGGTCAATTGCAACCCCGAGACGGTCTCGACCGACTACGACACCTCCGACCGGCTGTACTTCGAGCCGCTCACGCTGGAGGACGTGCTCGAGGTCCTCGCCAAGGAGAAGCCCGAAGGGGTCATCGTGCAGTTCGGCGGACAGACGCCGCTGAAGCTCTGCCGAGCGCTCGAGCAGGCGGGCGCCCCGATCATCGGCACCTCGCCCGACTCGATCGACATGGCCGAGGACCGCGAGCGCTTCCAGGCCCTGGTGCACCAGCTCTCGCTGCGCCAGCCGGCCAACGCGACCGCGCGCACGGAAGAGCAGGCCGTGGCGCTGGCGCGGGAGGTCGGCTTCCCGCTGGTGGTGCGCCCGTCCTACGTGCTCGGCGGCCGGGCGATGGAGATCGTCTTCACCGAGGAGGATCTGCGCGCCTACATGACACATGCGGTCCAGGTGTCCAATGACAGCCCCGTGCTGCTCGACCGTTTCCTCGACGTCGCCGTCGAGGTGGACGTCGATGCGGTGTGCGATGGCGAACAGGTGCTGATCGGCGGCATCATGGAGCATGTCGAGCAGGCGGGGGTGCATTCGGGGGATTCGGGATGCTGCCTGCCGCCGAACAGCCTGAGCGGCGAAGTCCAGCAGCAGTTGCGCGAGCAGACCGCCAAGCTCGCCCGCGCGCTCGGCGTGGTGGGACTGATGAACATCCAGTTCGCCATCCAGAACGGCGTCGTCTACGTGCTGGAGGTCAATCCCCGCGCCTCCCGTACCGTGCCCTTCGTGTCCAAGGCGACGGGCGTGCCGCTGGCGAAAATCGCCGCGCGGGTGATGAGCGGCCGCAGGCTCGGCGAGCTGGGCGTGACCGAAAGGCCCGTTCCCCCGTATTATTCGGTGAAGGAGGCGGTGTTCCCCTTCGTCAAGTTCCCGGAGGCCGATCCCATCCTGGGACCGGAGATGAAGTCCACCGGGGAGGTGATGGGCACGGGCCGAACCTTCGGCGAGGCGTACGCCAAGGCTCAGAGCGGCTCGGGCGTGCTCCTGCCCCGCAAGGGCGTGTGCTTCATCAGCGTGCGCGACCGGGACAAGGCCGGAGCGGTGGAGCTCGCCAGGAGGCTCAATGCCCGCGGCGTCGAGCTGGTGGCCACCGAGGGCACGGCGCGGGCGCTCGCCGCGGCAGGCCTCGAGTGCCGGCGCGTCAACAAGGTGCGCGAAGGCCGGCCGCATATCGTGGACATGATCAAGAACGACGAAATCGAGCTCATCGTCAACACAACCGAGGGCAAGCTGGCGATCCGCGAGTCGAATTCCATC
>OFHJ01000391.1_pt1 | contig 17148 bp, 18 predicted proteins | sample 1522001 | NCBI WGS metagenome assembly OFHJ01 (sample SAMEA2464838, study PRJEB22497) | soil metagenome | biome: Grassland; feature: Farmland; material: Clay | place: Australia | collected 2013-02-01 | depth 1.2 m | reverse complement strand
ATATCAAGAATTGCTGATACTTTTTCCCTCATGACCTTCAGGCAATGGTTGGAAAACTTGGCCTGGTTGTAAATTGCAATTGGCAGGTCGGAGTTCTCAGGCAGAATTTTAGAACAGTATCCAAGCCTTGCAAGTTTTTCTACCGTTCCCGCAAGTTTGGCCTTGTCAAGGTTCATGTCCTTAACAGCTGCCCTGAAATCAAATCCGGTATGATTGCTCCTCAGGATGGAATCATAAATGCAGAATTCCTCAAGTGCCTCCTGATCCAGTTCATCATTCAGCTCTGAAAGGCGCATGTGGGTTGCGATCCTCTTGGCCGGGATATAGATCCTCCTGAGGCCGCGGTAACCGTAGACGCCGACCCTGGCCTTCTCGAACTTCTCGAAGTATTCTCCTATGAGATTGTTCATTTCACCAAATGAGGAAAGGCAGTTTATCCTGTTCCAGGTCTCTTCAGATATGCCTACAGTGTTAATCATGGTCCTTATGACCTCCACAAGGTAACTGTTCTCGGACTGGGCTGTGGCCCTTATTATGCCGGTCCATGACTTTCTGTGCCTTTCAATGCTCAGGAGTGTTTTAGGGGCATAGTAGCCAAGGGAACCTATAATCACTGCGTAACTGAACATCTTTGGATAGGAAGACATTATTTTCTTTATGGCAGGCCTCTGTGATTGAACATACTGATCCACAACCGCTTCCGCAAGAGATGCGGTTTCATCATCGTCAGAAAGCACAAGGAATGAGTTTCCGTCTGATTCCAGCCCCAGGCCCCTGTCGGCCATTTTCTCTTCCCTCAGGTAGCCTGCTGCCTTGAGCAGTATGGCTTCCCTGGACAACTCCTTGCTTCTTTCAAAAACCGGCTTGCTGTCATCTACCTGTATGTACCTGCCATACCTGATGTTCATTCCACTGATTGCTGTCCTGTAGATCTCGTACTTTGCCCTTTCCACATCAAGGCCCTGGTCGCTTACCAGCTTCTCAAAATTAAGCAGTGCACCGTGGGAAGAAGAGGGAGGATTTGGATTCCTCGAGATGGTGTTGAAGTATGGAATGGCCGGTTTTTTTGGCGAAATGGATCTTATAAAATCCTCAAATCTAGTGTGATCAATGTCCGGGAGATCAAAGATCCTTACGTTTGCAGGCATCTTTGCCTTTTCAGATGGGAAGAAACCTGCATCAAGTATGACCACATCTTCAATGCTGCTGTGTTTTGCTATCCTGGAAATGAACTTAACCTTCTCCTGCCCTGGAGAGCAGAATACAACCACGCGCGGGTACTTTTCATCCTCTTTCAGGGCGGCAATATCAATAAAATCTGAAAAAAATGGCATCTGGAAATCGATTTCAACATTGAACCCATAATATCCCAGCATATCTGTAACTGTATCCTTCAACTGTTCTGCCAGGTCGTTTCCCATGGAGATATGAGAGAACCATCGTATAAATTGATTATCAGGCTCCCGCTGGGAATGAATTTTTTCATGGGTGGAAAATGAATTCAGAAAGTATTTTAGCCGATTGGAGGTTTACAGCCCATCTTTATGAACGGCCAGATTTTATTCATACTTGGCTCAGCCTCCGGTGGGACACTCATGCCCCCGGGAACTTTTCCCCAACAGTCTGGCGGCATTCTGTATTTCCTGGTTTTCATCGCCATCATAGTCACCCTGAGATTATACAAGGGCGTTTACGGACGGAGATACAGCAACGCAAGAGTACTGAGGCTCCCCGTGATTTATACGATCCTTGCCCTTATCTCAGTTCTTATTCTCGGTTTTATAGACAACGTATTGCTTCTCACTCTGGCATTTATTCCGCTTGGGTTCATAGTGGCTTACAGGTTCGGGTCAAATGTTAATTTCTTCACCAGGAACGGGGAGGTTTACTACAGGAGATCACCGGTCATCATGATCATCTGGCTCGTTTCATTCTTAACACGGTATATCCTGGAAATACTGTATGGAAACAACCTTCAGATAATCATGCTTGTTGATGCAATTCTCTCGCTTACTACAGGGCTCATTATAGGAGAGGCATTCCATATACTGTCCAGGAGGAAGGAATACGTTCCCCAGCCGTCAGAAGCGGAAAAGGAAGCAGACAATTTCAGGATAAATCTGTAAATCAGCCAATTATTCTGTTGCCTTGATTCCGGATATGTAATTATCGGCAGTAATATGTTAGCCGGAATAATTATTTGTATTTTGAATCGATGCTGTAAAAGTTGTCTGAAAAATTTGAGCCTGAAGGATTATGGTCAGGAAAAGCGTTTAAGGAATGGGAATTAGAGGCTTATAAATTTTTCAAGTTCTGGGGACCACTTCTGCTGGTTTCTGGAATAGCCGGGGGTTTAGGCGCAGTATTTTTCAGGTCGCTTATCCTATTCGTGCATCTTGTATTTTTCACATACCTGGGTGGCACAGGGCTCCCCATCATATTCCTTCCAGTAATTGGCGGGCTTATCGTCGGGCCCCTCATTTACAAATATGCGTCTGAGGCATGGGGCCATGGGGTTCCAGAAGTCATGGAGGCCCTGAGATCGCGCGGGGGCAAGATTAGAACCAGGGTGGCGGTTGTCAAGATTCTCGCCTCGTCCATAACAATCGGATCTGGAGGCAGTGCAGGCAGGGAGGGCCCAATTGCCCAGATAGGGGCATCAGTCTCTTCAGTGGTGGGCCAGCTATTCCATCTTGACCAGAGGTCACTCAAACTAATGGTCATGGCAGGAGCCTCTGCCGGTATAAGCGGAACATTCAAGGCACCCATTGGGGGCGCACTGTTTGGCCTTGAGGTACTTAACGGGGAAATCAGGACCACGGACCTGATTGTAATGGCGGTTGCCTCCATTGTCGGATATGCTGTGTCGGTGGCAATACTTGGCCCAGCACCAATATTCATCGCCCAGGGAATCACCTTCAAGGACTCAGACATGCCCTTTTACCTGTTGCTGGGCGTGATCGGGGGTTTTGTCTCATACATCTGGACAAGGAGCCTGTATGGGGTTGAAGACCTGTTCGCAAGATTCAAGCTGCAGAGAAAATGGTTCTCACCATTCCTTGGGGCGTGGGTTGTTGGGGCAATAGGCCTTTTCTTCCCACAGACGCTTGGCCTTGGCTATGGTGTCCTGAACACTTTCTTCTCCGGAAAGTTGGTGCTTCATTATACTACCAGCTTCATACTCTTCTTTGCTTTTCTGTTTTTTGCCAAGCTCGGCACATCTGCGTTCACCATAGGATCCGGTGGCAGCGGCGGTGTGTTCTCACCTTCCCTTTTCATGGGAGCCATGCTTGGTGCCATCTATGGCATAGTCATTGATACTGCGTTCCCGTCTATTTCCCCGGGTTACACTTCCTTTGCCCTGGTGGGCATGGCAGTGGTTTTTGCCGGATCAGCCAAGGCACCACTCATGTCAACAATAATAGTTGCAGAAATGTCCAGGAACTTTGTACTTCTGCCGGGGCTTTTTATTGCAAGCATCATGGCCTATCTCATCAGTGGGCCGGGGTCGATCTACCTCTTCAAGGTCCAGAGAACTGTTGGGCAGAACATTCCCGACAAATATCTGGACACTCCAGAAATGCCGGCAATGGCGCTTATGGCATACAAGGCCCTGAAAACCAGGCAGAAGGAAAGGAAAGAGAAACAGGTCGTGAAGGCGCCCGAACCGCCTGTGGAAAGGCCTCCGGAAGATATTGACAATTCGGATGACTGGATGGGCAACAACAAGGGAAACAATTAGCCCATTCCAGACTAGAATTTCAAAGTGGCAGGATAGGTTCCCTCTTCTGAAGATTCCCACTGGAGTGAACCGCGAACAAGTGTCAGGGTATTGGACCCCTGCTCCAGGGAAAACACTATCACGCCTTTCTCCACCTTGAGCCCAAGCTCACCGCTGTTAAGGGTCTCCATAAGCACGTCGTCTCCCCTGTGTATTTCGGTGTAGTAGATCTCCCCGTCATGGGTGTTGAATTTTGACTTTGTCCAGTAGAGATGGGAGAAAGTAATGCTGTCAGTGAAAATCCTGAAGTAGAAATCCATTTCTTCCTCCATCGAACCACTCTGCCTGAAGTCCTGAACCATCTGGAGAAATTCACGGTCTATCTCGGTTGCGTCATCTGCATCAATCAGGTGCTTGGGGTAGACTATATTGGCAGTATAATAGCTGTTCTTCTTCAGTTTCCTGAGTGTTATGAATCCCCGGTCATCTGTGTGCACAACTATTCTCCCATTCAGTGAGTATGCTTTCAGGACAGCCCTGATCATCTGGTCACGGTTTTTCCAGGTAATCCCGAAATTCTCCGGGAATTTCCAGTTGAACCATGCGGGCCTGCTTTCCTCCGAAACGTCCGCATACTTAGCATAGATCTCCTTGTGCCTTTCATTCCAGTAATCTCGTGCAAGAAAAGACTGCGGGAGTCGCCTGAAAGTGTCAAGGTCAATGGTTGACTCCCCGTACATGAAGCGGCTCACGGAAGGATTGTATCTCACTGCCCAGTGTCCCGGCCCCACGAGAATAACATGGTTGTCAACCAGGACAAAGCCAAGGACTGAAGTTGAAATCAGATCGTAAAGCAGCCTCTTGGGTTCCACCAGAACCAGCTTTATGGAAGCCTCCTCAAACTGGGCTGAAGTCTTTTCAAATGCAGCAACGGTCTCCGGGCGCCATTCCTTTTTTGGAAGCATTACCACGAACCTTGCTTCCGTAATTGGGAGCTGATCCTTTGCCTTGAGGAGCAAATTGAGTTTCAGCACTTCATCCCGGAAGAGCTCAACTTTACGGGCTGAAATATCTCCCTGCCCATCACATTCACAGTAGATGTGCCCCTTGCTTCCTCTTATGAAAACATCATGATAGACTCCCAGGGTTTCCAGTCTTGGCACAACTTCTTCCCCTCTGGCCACACAGAGGGCAGTATAAGCCATTTCAAGCAGTGGCCCTTCGATGGTGAGTGCTCCCTGAAGATCCTGGTCATTATCCATGTCTTTTTTAGACATTTATTTTATTTAAACGTTTTTTGACAAGCCTGACTTAATATTTACAGCACCTGGAAAACTTAGAGATTGATCCAAAAATTGACATAGGCTGCAAGCCATATATTTCAGGTCTGGAGGAAAAAGAAGTGTTTGATCTGGTCCTGTACAACTGTAGAATTTTTAACAACGATGAATACGCGGATACACTGGGAATAAAGGATGGAAGGATTGCCTATGTTGGTTCCGGAGAACTGAAAGAGGCAAGGGAGAAAATAGACCTGGAAGGAAAGACTGTGCTTCCCGGGTTCATAGATTCCCACACTCACCTGCATAATCTTGGGCTGTCACTGGTGCGCCTGGATCTCTCAGGTACAGGAACAAGGGACGAAGCCTTGAGCATGGCCAGGGAATTTGCGGGAAGAACCTCCTCAAAGGCAGTTGTCGGGTACGGATGGGATGAAACACAATGGGGGGAAAAGGATTACCTTTCCCGCCAGGAACTTGATGATCTGAATGTTCCTGCAGTACTTTACAGGAAAGATATGCACATGGCAGTGCTGAACTCAAAGGCACTTTCCATCACTGGGATAGAATCGCCAGATGGCGCCGTGAAAGAGGAGAAAATGGCCCTGCTGGCAAAGCTGACCGAACCGGATGACATTGAACTGAAAATGGCACTGCACTCTGCTGCTGACCATGCAATCTCGCATGGAATCACAACGGTGAGGGACATAATGGGAACAAGGGTACGGAGCATTCTATGCAGGGAGAAAATGCCACTAAGGATATTCCAGCTGATCTATGGCCGGGAATTCTCTGGAGAGCCGCTGAACATGGAATATTCATGGGGCGTCAAGATGTTCCTTGACGGTTCCATTGGCTCCAGAACAGCTGCCCATGAAGGCTGGGACAGTGAAAATCTAAAGTTTTCAGATGAAGACCTGGATGCAAGGCTTCTTGGACTCTGGAGGCAGGGCATTCCAGCCGCCATGCATGCAATAGGGGAAGTAGCGGTTGCCCAGGCAGTGAGGTCATTGAAATCCCAGAAAGGCACAATGAGGAACAGCATTGAACATTTTGAACTCGTGAGGCCTGAACTTCTGGATGAAATAGGAACCTCAACCGTTGTTTCAAGCCAGCCAAATTTTCTTCAGTGGTCCCAAAAAGGTGGGCTATATGAAAATAATCTTGGAAAAGAATGGTTTGGGAAGGACAATCCATTCAGGATGATGCTTGATTCCGGTGTCAGGCTGGCATTTGGCTCAGACTGCATGCCCATTGGCCCAAGCCTTGGGATAGGCCTGGCGGTAAATTCCAGTCACCAGGGCCAGAGAATAACCATGGAGGAGGCAATCCAGGCTTACACTTCCGGTGGCTCATACCTGTTGCACGAGGAAGAGGTTTCCGGAAAAATCTCAACAGGATTCAGGGCCGATCTGGCAGTCTTTGATGAAAGATACATGGAAGATGCCTCGAATGTCGGTGGGAAAATCCCTGAGCTGACCATAATTGGCGGCAGTGTAGTTCATAAGTCAACCCAGTACTCTTGAATCAGAAATTTCCTGTCCATGCCAGTTTTAACCAGCTATTTATTTATACCATGTATAAATGATTACATTCAGGCAGGCTTTCAGATATGTTTGAGAAAAATTTTAACCTTTATACAGACCTTGGTTCATTCCGGGAAGGCAAATCAGTGGTGCCTCCCAGGAGCACCCCTCCCAGTGGAAGCCCAGCCGAGGAAGATCCGGCATTCCTTCTGAGCCTTGACGGTAAAATGGATTTTGATAAAGTGTTCTCCGTGGTCAAGGCGACCGTGAGGGCGGCCATCAAGAAGGAGAGATCCGGACTTGGATTGGCCCTTTCAGATCTCCCGGCCACACTTGGTGCTTTCTGGCAGGTTGGCGGCAATTACATCGTAATGAACCAGGTGCTAATCGATGCAATGACAAGGCTAACCTCCACGCCCCGGGAATTCAACTCATTCATTTACATGATTTTGACACACGAATACCTTCACTCTCTGGGCTACATTGATGAAATGGAAGCCAGGCAGATGACTGCAGTGGTTGCAAAGAAAGCCTTTGGTATCAACCATCCTGCATACATCATGAGCAATGGAGACCTCTGGTCACTCTACCCGGAACTGAGAACTATTTCAGGCGGCATTGGGGACAAAATAAAGATTATTGGGAACTTCGACAGCTCCTCAACCTCATATATAGCCTGAATCAAAAATACTGAGAAATAAGGGCAGGTTTCAAACCTGCGTTTTTCCTTAATCGCTGTTCATGTTTTCAAAAAGGTCAACGTACTGGATGTCCAGCTCCCATTCCTTGAATTCTCCGATTGCGTTGTATATGACCTGGAAAAACTCGGGGAGAACCATTTCAGGAACAACTGTTGCAATTGAGAAAGTCTTCCCCAGAAGCCTTTGCGGCATTCCAAGTGTAACGATTGCAGACTGGGAGTTCTGGGTTACAAGGTACTGTATAAGGGGGTTGGAAAATGATGTCTCATAGATCCTCTTCTCGCCAGAAATCTCGTTGAGCCAGTCCTCCTTGCCTCTCAGGAGTGCAGTCTTGTCATAATAGACGGCTCTCACTTCATCACCGAGTAAATATTTCATCTCCCGGTTCCAGCTGACTCCAAGGTTCATGAGGACAGAGTCCTTGGTTATCCTCATGGACGAAGGTGGGACCGAGGTGCTTATTTCAACATATTTCAATGGAATGGCAGCGGATATCTCCCTGTAAGTTGATATGAGGCCGGAGCTCTTGCCGAGGAACCTTATGGCGAATCTCCTGAAATTCACCATTCCTTCCTTGAGAGCAACTCCGACCTTATTTTCATCATTTGAATGAAACCTGAAGTAGATATAGTAGGAACCAGCATTGAAGATGGCAGCATCAATTACCACTGAAGGAACCTTGTTGAGCGTCTTGAAGGCTTCCAGGAACTTCGAACCCTTGAGATCGACCTTTATCATGACCGCTTCATTTGTTACCTGGGGGTCATATTCCTTCAGTTCCTTCTGAATTTCCTCCTCATCAAGCCCATCATTCTCAAAATTAAAGATGGCAAAACCACCTTCCTTTGTGACACGGATCCTGATTATGGCAGTGATCCCATTCACAGACAGAAATTCCTCAATCTTGCTGTTTGTTGAAAATGAGAATATACATTGCCTGTCGAGCATGTGGTTTATTTCATTCAATATCATGATTGGGTAACGTGCAATTAGTAGAATATAGTTTTCAGTGCATTGAAATTTCTCAGGATTTGCCTTTCTTGGTTAACTCCCTCAGTGCTCTCCACTGTTCATCAGTAACTTCAGACAGGAATCCAAACTGGCTGGCGTTTGCAATGCTCTCGCCCCCGTCAATAACTATGGCTTCCCCATTTATGAAAGTCGCCAGGTCCGATACAAGAAATGCTGCCAGGTTGGTCAGTTCATCGTGAGTCCCGAACCTCTTGAATGGGATCCTTTCCAGCATCTTCCTTGAAAGTTCCTCAGTGGGTGCCAGCCTGCTCCATGCTCCCTCAGTCGGGAAGGCGCCAGGTGCAATGGCCACATGCCTTATTCCATACCTGGCCCATTCGGCTGCCAGTGACTGGGTCAACGCCAGAACACCGGCTTTAGCAGCAGCAGACGGGGCAACGTAAGGGGAACCCGTTGTGGCATAGGTGGTTACAATATTAAGCACTGTCCCTCCGGTCTTGCCCTCAATCCACCTCTTTCCCATGTCAAGGGTACAATAGAAAGTGCCGTGAAGCACTATGTTCAGGATACTGTCAACCGCATGCGGGGAAAGCATTTCGGTGGGGCTGATGAAATTGCCTGCAGCGTTGTTGACGAGTACGTTGAATTTTCCAAGCCGGCCTTCAAGCTCATCAATGGATTTGTGGAGTGAATCCGGGTCCCTGACATCAGCTTTGGAGCATTCAGCTTTTATTCCTGCCTTCCTCAATTCTTCAACTGTGGCAGACAGCCTGGCCTCATTTCTGCTTAAGATTCCAATGGTTGCTCCAAGAGAGCCAAACTTGAAAGCCATTGATCTGCCGAGCCCTGTGGCGCCGCCTGTTATGAGAATGTTCTTTCCCGTGAGGGAATCGCTGGAGAACATGCACCAACTAGTGAAAATACTCTAATTAAGTTATCCTCGGTTTTCTCAGTCGATTATTGCTTCGGGGAAGGCCTGCTTCCCCATGAGCCTTGTGCCGGAAATGAGGAAAGCAATACTTGCCACGATAAGTGTTATCCCAAGGATGATCCACATGTAATCAAAGGTTCCAGTGACATCAACAATGTACCCTGATACGGGTGTACCCAGAATGGAGCCCAGGCTGATGATGGTCATGCTTATTCCACTGTATATCCCAACCTTGCCCTTAGGTGCTATCTCAGATATTATGGTAACATAATTGCTGTTCCAGGCCACGGCTGTAAAGCCAAGTGCGAGGGCCATTACGCCAGCCTCAATGAGTGAAAATGCACCCAGAGGAAGCACAAGAAAAGCCAGTCCAGTCAGGACCATTATAAGAGAATAATTTTTCACCCGGTGGCCACCAAACAGTCTCTGCGTGATGGAAGGCCACAGTACACGGCCCATCACAGAGCCTATGAGCAGGACAATAAACAGGTTCTCTGCAACCAGGACATAGAAATTTCTTGCACCAAGAAAGAGAACAAAGAATGTGAAAACGGCCTGCTGCCCCCAGGACAGAAACGCTGTTATGATGCTTACCACAATGAGCGTGCGGTTCCGCAATACTTCTCCCACGTGTGACAGGACCTTCTCATTCTTCCCGATGCTGCCACTGTAGGTTTTTTCTCCCTTTACCAGAAGCCCTATGATTGCCGTAACGACAAAGAGGACCAGGAAGGCATATTTGAGGGAGTAATGCAGAACAATGAGGGGCAAAGCCACGGAAGCGAATATGGTACCTATTGGCACTCCGCTCTGCTTGATCCCCATGGGTGAGGTATGATGTGGAAAATATTCCTCCATGATGGTGCTGTTGGTTGCAGGCGTGACCATTCCGTAGCCAAGCCCTATTATGAAATAGGCTGCAACAAGCATGAAATACGTGGTTGAAAAGTATGCAAGCAAAGAACCTCCAGACATTATGCCATAGGAAATTTTCAGGGTCTTCTTTGGCCCAAGGTTGTCCACAACAAGGCCAGAAAGGGCAGAGATAACCATGGAACCGGCAAATGCTGCACTTGTGATCAGGCCAACCGCTGCCTCATTGAGGAGGAAGCTTCCCTTGATGAAGTGTGCAAGAGGCGCATAGGAAGAATTGGCGAAATTTCCCATGATTTGCAGGATCATAATCTCTGCCAGAAACATGGGATTTGAAATTCGAGGCCTCTTATATTTCGTGCCGGGACATTTGATTATTATGAATAAAATAATCTGTATGTATCAGTAGAACTGAAAAATTCACGTCCCTGCCAATCTAATATTGCCATTAACGGTCGCAAGGTTAATTATGGCACCACCCGAGTTTACTGTTCCAATGAACTGCCTTGTTGTAAACTGGCTCGCCGTGTATGTGAGGCCTGAAACTGTCACCACCCCGTTCACTGTCGATGAGCTTATTGTAAGATTTGAAGTGGCATTGACATTGAGATTCAGGTTTCCATTTGTGGTGGTGAAAGAAAGCGTACCGGTAGAAATATGGCTGGCGAAATGTGCTTCAGCATTTCCATTCAATGTGTTTGCAATAACCTGCTTGAATGATACAGATGAGATATAGATATTCCCGTTGGTTATCTGCATGGTTACGTTTCCAAGGTGCCCTCCGGCAAGGTTCACATTGCCGTTTGTGGTTTCCATCACCATATTGGCTACAACTTCTGGCGAATCCACATTGATGTTTCCGTTTTCAGTGGCTATGGATAGCACGTTTGCAGGCATTGCTGCAGGGATATAGACGTATACGGTGGCATCAGTGCCAAAACCTTTCGGCGTGATTATTTCAAAGGTGAAACTGTTTGACCTTTCGGTGACTTCCACATTGGCAAATGCTTTCTGGAAGAAGGTGTTGGTAACCTCAAGATTGGCCATGAGATAATTGTTGCTCGATGGTATGATTTCTATCTTGCAGTTGTCCGCTGTCACGTAAAGGGAATAATTATTCTGCGGACTGAATTCTGTCGTGTTGTATGATGCCGAACTGTAAGGGTTCCAGGAGTAACCTGAAAGGGAAATAGAGCCTATCGAGGTGTACGCAATAACACTTACTGAAACTACTATCATTACCAGCGCAACTACCTTGACCGTGGTCAGGACACGCTTTTCACTGTCCATTCTTATTCCTTCTTGGACGCAATAATCTGGTTAAGGCGGTCCTCAATTACCGCTAGTCTGGCTTCTGTAGAGGGTCCCTTGTATCTCTTCTCTTCACCGTGTTCCCCTAACACCTTGGTTACAGAAACGAACCAGAATATTGTTGCGAAGAAAATGGCGGCGAATGCTATTCCAAGTCCGCTGACCCCACCATAAATTCCACCGACAATGACAAAAACAGCCATGGCAGCCCAAATTGGGATGCTCAGGCCGAGTGCAAGTTTAACCGATTCCTCCATCATTATGTCCACTACCCTCTGGCTGAACCGAAGCGCGGGCCAACCATAACACCACATTATGGTTGAAACATCTTCTTCATTTGAACGTCCGCGCAAAGGTTCAGTATTTAAATTAGCCCCGGAGTTTATTATACGATTGTGGCGAACCTATTAGCCAAGAATGAATAATCTGTAGCTTTTGTTCAGATAAATTATACATCTGCAATGGAACTGTAAAAATGTTCCAAAAAATTTAACAGCATGACTTGGGATGAAGCAGAAAGGGATTAGATGGCATTAAGCAAAAGAACCAGAGTTGCTGCAGCGGCAGTGATAGTTGTAATTGCTGCAGTTGCGGTATATTCCCTGTTCCCATATGTGGCCTCCACAAAGATAAACAATTTGCAGAATGATCAGACTACTTACATATACGGCACGGTGGTGAGCAGAGAAGCGTTTGGAAATACAAGTGTCTTTGGCGTAAATGATACTTCGGGCATGGTGTATGTTACCTGGAATGGAACTTTACCTGCCAATGGTGAAAAAGTACTGGTACACGGGACATACAGGGGAGGGACTATCTTCTTCTTCAAATATGGTCTATTCGAGGCTACCAGTGTCACTCCTTGGCTGATTTGAATATTTTTGCCTTTATATTTAACCCTTATATTTTTTCGAAAAAGGCATACAGAATTTTTTAGGGATGATTACAAAATGATATTATTTATTCAGCTTGCAGAGTAATTAATCTTCAGTATAGGTTATAAGCGTAATTAACTATCATTGATCATGATACTAAATCCTAATTCATTCAGGCTGGAGTATGATGCGAGGGGCAACCTGTTATTTACTGACAGCAAGACATATGAGAAGAATTTCAGAAAAGTATCAGACATGAAACCCGTCTTGCTGGATGAGGATTTTGTAAACGAATATAACAGTTCAGATGTAATTTACACAATGTTCAGGAATTCGGAGGATCCAAATCACAGGGAGATTTTTCAGGAAAGGGGCGTAAGATATGACGTGACAGTCATGGAACACTATAGCCTTGGAAGAGAATCGTGCAAGACATTTGGCCACTATCATCCAGTATCTGATGACGGCATGAACTGTTACCCTGAAATTTATGAGGTACTCTCGGGAAAGGCCACCTTCATCTTGCAGAAGATGGGCGGCAACAATGTGATGGAAGTTATCCTGATCGATGCTGATGAGAACAGCAAGGTACTGATGCCGCCAGGTTACGGACACATAACGGTGAACAGGGGAAAGGGAAAACTGATACTCACCAATCTTGTCAGCTCAAGATTCGAGTCAGAATATGGTGAAATAGCTGAAAATAGAGGTGCAGCGGTTTATCTTATCGAGGGTGGAAGCATTATGCAGAACCCCAATTATCGCAGGATTAGTGTGAACAGGTATGAAGCTCCTGAAATATCGTGGATTGACAACAGTTCAAGCATTTATGATCAGTTTATGGAAAACCCGGATCTCTTTTCATTCCTGAACTATCCATCATTGCTTCCTCACTGAGCAAATGATGAATCTATTTTTAATTCCTCATCCACGGTGAATATGTTACGGCTACCAGTGTTCCGTCAGGATCAAGAAATCTGGAGACTTTTTGACCCCATGGCTCCAGTTTGTTTTCCAGCAGAATTTTCCATCCTTTCTGCTTCAACTCTTCTGTGGCTGATTCAACATTGTCTACATCGAATTCAAGCCATGCCTTAGGTTTTGGCACATCTTCCGGCCACTGGTTTTTGCCAAAGCATGATTCTGCAGCCTGTTCCAGCGGCCAGACTGCAAAGGCTTTGCAGCCTGCAAGTTTTTCTGTGTGGAGATACCCGCCCTCCTCTTCTTTGAAATTTATTCCAAGTGCTTCTATGTACAAACTGCGGCTTTTGGCCATATCTGAAGATACAGGGCCGAAACCTGCAACAAATAAGATATTCATGCACCCATATTCTTTTAATTCTTAAAGAATTTTGAGACCTGGAGAGCCATATAAAGCCAAACAGGGAAGATGAGGCAAACCACTCCTATGACGCCCGGAATGCCCCATATGAGGACCGTTAATATCGACTCCATGAGAGAAAGCAAGGTGAAAAAGAGCCATTTTACAAATTTACCTGCCATAAACATCAGGTAAACACCGTAAAATATGGTCGTAGCTATCCAAATAGGTATAAGCAGGCTTTCCATTGAATAGAGGATATCCATTTAACTACTGTTACAGGAATAAATCATTTATCAAGATTATGTAAGTGAATATGGCAGAAGTTCGAAAGAACTAGGGAATTCATCTCCAGTACCTGTTCAAAAAGAGGAGATTACAATAACTTGAAGTAATGGATTCGGCTCCAATTGTAGAGCATGCAGACCAAAGATGAAGATTTCGAAATACATTTGAAGCTGGCCAAAAAATTCCGTTCATTTCACACCATTGGGAATTTCTTCGTTATTCCCAATGCCTGGGATGTGCCTAGTGCCAGAATATTTGAGGAAGTTGGTTTTCAATGTGTTGCAACTTCCAGTGCCGGAATGCTTATTTCTTTGGGATATCCTGATGGCGAGTCTATTCCTGTGAATGAATTCATGAACACGGTCTCGAAAATCGCCAGGGTTCTTTCAGTGCCACTCAGTGTCGATTTGATCTCGGGATTCGGGAATAGTGACGAAGAGGTAGTGAATTCAGTCAGGAAAGTAGTGGAAGCTGGGGCTGTTGGTATCAACATCGAGGATATGGATCACGCCAGAGGCCAACTGTTCGAAGTAGAGAGGCAGGTTGATAAGATCAGAGCCATAAAGGCCCTGTCCGAAGAAATGGGAATCCCCTTCGTGGTTAATGCAAGAACTGATGCTGTTTCACACAGGGGTTCAATGGACTTCAACAAAAGCCTGGAAATCGCAATTGAAAGATCGGAAAGATATATTCAAGCAGGGGCAGACAGTGTTTATCCAATGGGCGTGTTTGGCTATGACTCTATCTCCCATTTTGTCAAATCGGTAAAATTCCCTGTTAACCTAATGATCAGGAAAGGACTGCCAGAAATCAAGGTCCTTAGACAATTGGGAGTGACAAGACTGAGTTTTGGCCCTGCAGCTTCATACTCTGCAATGGGGTTGCTATGGCGCATAGGAAAAGACATTATTGAAAGGGACAGCCTAAACAGACTTTTTGAAGGGGCAATTGACTTTGATATGCTAAATTCACTTGCCACCAAACGAAAATAAGGGCAGAATTTCTGGTGCCCGAATGCACAAACAGAATTAGTAAAAATGCCGAATCGGGATCTGCTGTGGCCTAAATTTGTGATTCAACTCGCCATTGGTTCACAGTACTTTCAGACTATCCTTCTCTTTCTGAGACGAAGGCTGATGGGTCAAAAACTGTTCTGATGAAAATGATCTTTCCTCCCTTGACTTTATACCATGAATTCATGTAAACAGTCTTTCCTGCACTGATGAAGTCGTAAAACAGGGCTACCTCATTCCCGTTTACGAACTTTTTCAGTATTTTATAATCTCCATTGTAACGCTTTAGCATGGTTGTAAAATCCTTGGGCTTTCCAAAAGACTCTCCAACAGGCCCAATAATCTCGACATCATCAGCAATATAACTGGCCGCCAGATCATAATTCTTTGAATCTAGAGCTTTCACGTAATTCATTACCACTTTTTCAGAATTTTCAGTTATTTCATTCAACCCATTCACCACATCCTCTCATTCGATGCGCTTGTTTCCAAAAATGGCCATGCTAAGTTCACTCAACAACTCTTAGGACAATCTTGCCTGTATTGTGATTCGCGATTCCTGAGATGAAAGCTTCCTTTGCATCCTTGAGTGAGTATGTTTCCTGCAGCACAGGTTTGACATTCCCTGAATCAACCAGCATAGCAATTTCTCTTAGTTCGTTTCTGTCAGGCTGTACAAGAAAAGATACACCTTTGATCTCGTATTTCCTCAACAACTCTTCGTTTATATCATCTGCAACAGTCACAATCATGCAGCCTTTCTTGACAATCTGGTACGATCTGTTCAGCGTCTCACCACCCACCGTATCCAGAACTAAGTCGACATCCTTAATCAATTCCTCAAACCTCTGGGCATTATAGTCCAAAACTACCTCAGCACCTAATTGTTTTACTAACGGCACTTTTCCTTTTGAGCAGGTTCCAATCACATATGCGCCCTTCCAGTGAGCCAGCTGAACAGCAAGAGAACCTACTCCTCCTGCTGCACCGTGAATTAGTAGCTTCTTCCCAGCAGATAGTTCGCCATGATCGAAGAGCGCCTGCCAGGCGGTTAAACCGGAGAGAGGTAAAGATGCAGTTGAGACATGGTCTATAGTTGCAGGTTTGAGTGCGATCCAGGCAGCTTCTGTGGCCACGTATTCTGCAGCTCCCCCATTTCTCCAGAAGTTTAGTAGCCCATAAACTTCATCACCTACTTTCAGATGGTTTACACTGTCGGAAATCTTGTGGACTGTGCCTGAGATTTCAAAACTCGGAATTGATGGGATACGGTCATTACCTTGACCATCGGTGTAGGAAGAATTCCAGGTGAGCTCGGTCGGGGTAATGGATGAAGCGTGTACCTTGATCAACACCTCTCCATCCCTTATCTTAGGAATATCTACATCTTCAAACACTAGGTTCTCTGGTCCACCCCTGGCATGTATCCTCACAGCTTTCATTCTTTCTGGAGTTTCTGATTTTTTCATACTTATATGTATACAGATTGAAGGCAAAACTATAATGCCATGAATTAGTTACTTAAGTGCAAATTAGACATGAATGATATAACTTTGACACAAAATGCTACCACTCTTGTTAGAATGGCCATAGAAAGGGACGGAGTTTTGAGGCATGCATTGGCACGTGGCATCGTAAACACAAGGGCCGTAGCCCGCGACATAGAAATGAAGGCTAATGGGGCCGTATCCTTCGATGCAGTTTTGAGTGCAATCAGAAGATATCCAGTAGCGAGTGGCACCCAGGAACATAGTGGGCCCGGGCATACCATATTAAAGCTCTCTCTCAAAAACAGGATTACAGTGGTATCACTAAAGAACAGCCACGAATTGCAGAATACAATCTTGAGGTTCTCAAGTGAGATAAATTCTGCCAGCGGAGAGACTTTCAGATTGGTAACCAATATGGACACCGCAAGCGTTACCATAGATACCAGGAATCTGGAGAGATTTGAGTCTTTCATTTCAAATTCTCAGGTAAACAGAAAAATGACGGGTCTTGCCGAAATAGTAATAGATATGCCAATTGAAATTGAGAAGACAGAGGGAATCCTGTCTTCCATAGTGACAGAACTCTCCATGAATGATGTAGTAATAAGGCAGTTCACAACAATTGGGCCCGGCAGGATGATAATTCTCGTTGATGAATCAGACGCCACCAGGGCCTTTGATACTCTCCAGAAATTGGGGAGCATATGATTTCACATCTAACCAGCTTAACAGATAGAATGCATTTAACAAATTGATGTAGGAAAATGAACCTGATGCTCCGACCGGGATTTGGACCCGGGTCGTCGGCTCGAAAGGCCGAAATGCTTGGCCGGACTACACCATCGG